>ENA-ORXC01000044-ORXC01000044.1-marine-metagenome-genome-assembly--contig:-NODE-44-length-206717-cov-51.115994_pt1 | contig 206717 bp, 191 predicted proteins | sample MGYA00237865_ERZ511478 | MGnify/ENA metagenome assembly ERZ511478
TTACTTCAGAAACAGTCTAACCAAATTAACCTACGATGTTACGAGTAAGGAGCTAGTTTTCGTTCATGATAACTCGGCTACGCCTCCGGGGTCTCACCTGTCCAGCTATTCCCGCAGGAGTCGATCATCCTTCCACTCCAATCAACTTTCTAAGCATGTATCCTTAATAGAAATCAATAAAAACAATAAGAATTTTGTTTTCTAGTTAATTGTTTTTGGACAACTTGTAGCACTGTCACGAAAATTCTTTCGAAGATGGTGAGGGGAACTGCGTAGACTCCTGCGGAAGTACGGACGTGCCGAGACCCCGGAAGTGAAGCTGAGGAGGCTCGGCCGAACGTCCGCGGAAAGCGAAGCAGTTCCCCTCACCATCCAGCACACACTAATTGACAGAGCCTTGCAGAGCTTATTTAAAAAGACAACAACATTTGAGAAAAGAGCGTTCATTAATCCTTTTTGCCTAACTCTCTTCATTTGGTTTTTAATCTGATAAGAGTGGAATAGTATATAACACCACTACTTACAGGGGGTACACTCAATGAAACTGATCTTGAATATGTTAGCCTTCGCTTTAGTGATTGTGATGAATACGCTGGCTGTTACTTTGCCTTTGAATAATCAATCCACGGGGGAAATCAGTGACAGGCTCGATATTATGATTACTCCGGCGGGTTATGTCTTTTCCATCTGGAGTCTGATTTATCTGCTGCTTGCGATTTGGATCATCCGCCAGTTCCCTAAAGACAGAAGAGACCTTCCCCTTTATCAGGAAACAAGCGGACTATTCATCCTGAGCTGCTTATTGAATTCAGCATGGATATTCGTTTGGCACTACAATTACTTTCTCGTTTCAGTATTTATCATGATTGGACTTCTTTTAACTCTTATTGCCCTTTATAGCCGGGTGAAGAGTACAGGTCCGTCCCTCCTGGATATAGCCCCTTTTTCGATATATTTAGGATGGATTTCGGTTGCCACGATTGTGAACATTACGTACTACTTGACGGACATCGGCTGGAACGGATTCGGCATTTCTGAATTGGTGTGGGCTTATCTCGGGCTGATTGTCGCTACGGTACTTGCTTTCTGGTTCCGCATCAGGCAGCATGACATGCTCTATCCGCTTGTGTTTGTTTGGGCATTTGTCGGTATCGGAGTAAAGAACATGGCAGAACACTCAACCTATTCCTATACAGCCTACGCACTCGCCTTTATCATCCTCATCTTTGATCTGGTCTATAAGAGAACACGACAATTATAATGTGAACGAAGGTCCGTCCCCGGGCCTTCTTTTTTTGTATAGGAAGCCTTCCGATGACTTACATTAAGTGATAGGGGGTGTGTAGGATGAACCAGCAGAAGAAAAACGTCACTCGTTCCGGAACGGATATTGATGAGGTTAAACGACTCAATCAGCATTCAGGGCTGACGTATAATCAAGTGAAACAGTTACTGGGAGAACAATATAGCGGAAAGAAATAACTGCAAAAAAAGAAAGCGTCGACTTAATCGGCGCTTTCTTGATTCGTTTCATTTTGAGCTTTTATGATCTCTTTTTCACGTTGAACCGTAAGTTTCTCCTGAATCTTATTCTTTTCCTTACAGGGCTGAGTGAGACTGACAATCACATCTCCCTGCTCAATCTTAGGTGAAGCACCTTCAGTGAAGAATTCAATCCTTCCTGCCGCTTTAAGGGCAAACAACAATAATGTGTTTTCATCCCGCTCCTCCAGATAAGATTCAAAGGTGTACTTTTCAGTAATATTCGTTTTTCTGAATACATCTCCCCGTTCGACACGTTTATTCAGCTCTTCCCACGTCACGTGGTTTTGGAAGAGGATCCTTCCGCCAATCGTATGAACCATATCTTCAAGATCATCGTCCCGCTGGCTGCGCAAACTCAGTTGGAATAGGTTATTACGGCCGATCTCAGGAACAAATGTCGTACAGACAAGAGCGTTGTAAGAATCAAGCTCCGTAGCCGCAATCATGTATTCATACGGCGTCATATCCAGATAGTATTCCGTTTGTTCGGATAAGATTTCACCACGGTAGAATGGGATCCCTGCTTTTCTGACTGAAAACAATCGCTGCCATGATGAATCCGAAATTAAGACCGGAATCTTCAGGTCTTGAAGGGTTTTGGCAAATTCAGTACTGAATTTACTTCCTCCCACAATAATAACTCCCGGTCTTTCATCAATGGCAAGGTCCAATTTTTTCGCCAGCCATTTAATGGAGAAGCCATGTGCACATACTGTAGAGAAAACGAGTGCAAAAGTCAGGGACGTCAGTATAGCCGCATCCTCAAAGCCTTTCTCTAATAGTACTGAAGCAAAATAACTTGAGACGGTCAGCGCGACAATTCCTCTTGGGGCAATCCATCCGACAAGCAATTTCTCCTTATTAGAGAGGTCCGTCCCTATCGTAGATAACCAAATCGATAATGGTCGGACAATGAATAACATAAGAAGCACAAACGCGACGATGTTCCAGTTAAAGATTCGTAATAGCGTATCTACGGTTAACGAAGCCGTCAGCATCACGAAAATGGTTGAAATGAGAAGTACCGAAATGTTTTCTTTGAAGTGACGCATATCATCAATGGATGAAATATGCATATTCGCAAGCGTCATCCCCATTGCCGTGACGGCTAACAGTCCTGTTTCATGTGTGATCTGATCTGAAACTGTGAAGCAGGCAAGAACCAGCGCAAAAACAACAGGTGATTTCAAGAACTCCGGTACATGTCCATTTTCAAAAATGAAGCCTGTGAATTTCCCCAGTGCCCATCCAAATACCACGGCAAATAAGGAAGCTGCAAAGAAGAGTAATAAAGCTAATCCCGTGACTTCATCGCTTATAAAGAAATTAATGATTTCAAAAGCAAAAACGGCAAGCAGGGCACCGAATGGATCAACGACTATCCCTTCCCATTTCAGGATCGCTGCAGGTCTTGGTTTCAACTTCGCCTGTCTGAGCAGCGGTAGAATGACGGTTGGACCGGTTACGATAAATAATCCACCAATGACAAAGGAAACAGCCCAGGATAACCCGGCCACATAATGAGCCCCTAGAGAACCTAATATCCAAGCAAGGATGGCTCCTATGGTGACTATTCTAAATAAAGGCTTACCTAATCCCTTTACCTCTCGAAAATTAAGATTTAAGCTTCCTTCAAAAAGGATGATGGCAACCGCCATGGATATAATGGGTTTGAACACTTCCCCGAAATCGTCCTTTGGATTAATGAGACCAAATATAGGTCCCACCAGCAATCCAACAATCGACATGACGACGATGGCAGGAAGCCTGAACCTCCAGGCAATCCACTGGGAAGCGATCCCGAGTACTCCGACTAACATGATGTTGAATAAAATAGAATCGATCATAGCTTTCTCCTTTGAAGGTTATGAAATGAGCCATCATAACAGTAGATATTATGTACGTGTTTCCAGGATAAAAGATTTGTCCCTCTTTGTGCAAAACAAAGAGGTTCAAAAGGGCACATCTGTTTTTTTATAGTTTACATTTTAATTGCCGATTTTAACCAGAGAGTCGTTTCCAATTCTCTGCAGATCGTAAAATAATGAAGCATGGTGATCAGAACGGCTCCCGCGTTCATGCCAAGAATGACTCCTTCCATTCCAAAACGGGATCCGAGCAAGTATATCAGTGTAAAAGAAAATACACTCGACCATATGGTATGAAGGAGAGCATCCTTCACCAATCCCAGTCCGATCAAAAAAGCTTGGAGTGGAAACACCAGGAAATGAAAAAGAAAATACGGCCAGAGCAGCTTCAAATAATAGGCCGATTCCACAGAATGAAAGAACGTTTCTGTAATATAGTCCCCAAGCAAATAGTATATGAATACTACAGGAATTCCATATCCTAATGTAATCCACATGACCTGCTTAAGGTGTGTCAGTATTCCATCAAAGTCCTTTGATGACACTTTTTCCGATACAGTCGGAATTAACACGATCAACATCGAAAAGGCAATAAATGATGGAAAAAAGCCGATGGTAAGGGCGATTCCAGCCAGCATCCCGAAATGCTCATTCGCTTCCAGCGCTCCCATACCCGAAAGAACTAACGCCCATTTGATCAAAAATGGCTGAACGGCATGGGTGAGAGCGTGGAATATCCGCAGCACGGTCGTTGGAAGCGATACAGATAATACTGACTTTCTCATTTCAATTGTTGATAATGTAGAATGGCTTTTCTTTCTATTACCCCTAATCTCGAGTACGTAAGCATGAATTAAATAAACAAAGACGACCACTTCACTGGCAATCAGCGTCCCAAGTGCTATGAAGATGGACGTATTGATACCAAAAGATAGAAAATTATAGATCGAAACCAGTAAAAATAGCTGAATTCCTTTACGCAGAAAATTTGCGACTGCAATTTTGCCCATTTGCTGGATCCCCATAAAATAGCCCCTGGTGATCGAAGTAAACGCCACAATGGGAATGACAATCAAAATGAGCCAGCGAATCCCTGGGTGGTATCCTTCAAATAAAGGAGTCCAGGCATATATGAGGACCATGAGAACTAAGAGAATGCACGTCGTGATGACCGCAAATCGAAAAGCATAGTGAAGCATGCCCCGATGATACTTTTCTTCCCGTTCGGCAAAGAACTTGGAAAGACTGATCGGCAGCTCCATACTTGATAAAATGACAATCAGAAACACAGTCGGCAGAATCGACATATATGAGCCAAGACCAGCCTCTCCAAGCTCCCGAGCCAAAATCATATTGATCACAAACTCCAAACACTCACCTAAAAAAGCCGTCACCACCAGCACCAATGTACCTCTTAAAAACAAACTCATATGTTTGTACCCTGCCTTTGTTTTAGATGGTCTATTCTATGATGGTTGTCCTGGGAATATGTGAAGGAGGACGTGATGGAAATGGAGTTAGTGCTTTATTATGGGTTTGTTTCGCTTTAGATTGATGCTGCGGGGTATTGTTGAGTATGAGGGAGAGGTTGTAGCGGCACTTCCAACCAAACTCGTGCCAGTTTCGCCGTTTGTTGTGCCACTTTTCCACTTTGTTGTGTCACTTTCAGACAAACTTGTGCCAAATTGTGAACATACCGCTACAGAATACCCACCGGCCTATCTATTTTCAAAACAATAAGCAGCCCTCCCGAGGACTGCTTTCAATCTATTATCTAATAATAAATGTAGCTATAGAATGAGAAGGTAGCGTCGTAGTCATCGATCCATCAGCACAGGATATTGAAATTTCCTCATTCCCGCTATTCGCATTCATAGCAACCAACACGATTTCCCCATCTGGATTTTCAAAGGACGTAGCCAATATGGAGTCATTGGAAACTTGACTTCCAATACGTCTTGCACCAGGTTTGATATATTTACTGAAATGGCCAATATAATAATAAGAACTGTTATAGTGAACCTCGTCCGTTTGAGTATCTACGATCACCGGCGCGTCACAATAATTCCCTACATGATTAGGCCCGCCTTCTTCATTCAATACCAAATTCCAATCGATCCAGGCTTCAAGATAATTGTTCAAGTCACCGATGATATTCCTGCCGTAACGCTCACCTGTATCCCATGAACCTACCTGTACCCCGCCTTCCATGCACCCTTCCGTAAAAATAAGATGCTTATCAGGAAAAGCATGATGTACTTTAGAGAGATTTTCAAACTCCTCCGACACGTACCAGTGCAAACCTGTTCCCCATACGTACTTAGCTGCTTCAGGATCAGATAATACGGCATGGGCACGCTCATATATCACATCACGATTATGGTCCCATATGATGACCTTCACATCATCATGCCCATTTTTCGCCAGGGACGGACCTAGATGATTTTTAATGAAGTCACGCTCTTCTTCTCCCGTATATAGACAAGAATCCCACACCTGCTTTGCTTCCGGTTCATTTTGAATCGTGATGCCCCAGATTCGGATCCCCTCTTCTTCCATCGCCTCTATATACTTTGAATAATAATCAGCCCAAACAGATTCATACTCTGATAATAGTTTCCCGCCATTGTTCATTTCTCCGTTCGTCTTCATCCATGAAGGCGGACTCCAGGGTGAAGCTACGATGGAAAGTTCTTCATCCGCCACATTCATCGCTTCTTGAATAAGAGGAATCACGAGCTTCTTCTCACGTTCGATGGAAAAGCTTTCTAACGACGTATCGCCATCCTCCACATACGTATAGTTCCCTAACGAAAAATCACAGCTATTGATATGTGTTCTGCCTAAACGATAGCCCAAACCTTCTTCAGGATCGAAATACCGGTGAATGATTTCTTCCCGTTTTTCTGGGCTGATGAGGGAGAGGCTGTGAGCAGCCGCTTCGGTGAACGCGCCTCCAAACCCTATCATTTCTTGATATTTCCGCTCTGGATCAAGCTTGATATGAGTAGCAGATGGAGCTTGATCAGAAGAAAAGGAAACCGGTTCTTTTTCAGAGAACCGCTCTCCAGTATCTTTGGCTGTCAAAATTACCTTTACTTGCTTTGCATTCATTGTGCAACTTCCTCTGCATTTGTGTGAAGACCATGCTTCTCTTTATGATCCCGGGTGATTTCAGCGTATCGGAAGGCGCTGTCTTTCCAAATTCGCTCTTGTGTATCAAAATCCACGTGAAGAATTCCGAATCGCTTATCATATCCGAAGCTCCACTCGAAGTTATCCATCAGTGACCATAGATAATATCCTTGAATGTTCATGCCTTCATCATTAAGGTCAGAAACGGCTTGAAGATGCAGATTCAAGTAGTCGACACGTTCCTTATCATGCACTCGTCCATTCTCCAACACATCGTCATAAGCCGCACCGTTTTCCGTTATATAGATTGGCAGATCAGTATATTCCTGTCTCAGGCGGCGGATGAGGTCTTTAAATTCATTCGGCGCGATATCCCAGCCCATCCCTGTTTTCTTATAATCAGAGTAAGCTCCTTTATGCATAAAGTCATGGGCTGCACTGAACTCGACGATTCCACGACTGTAATAGTTGATGCCGAAGAAGTCACATTCAATTGAGATCAGCTTCATATCCCCTTCTTTAATAAAGTCATAGGAATGGACATATTTCGAGAATAAGTTCATCATGTCTTTCGGATATTCTCCCTTGAATACAGGATCAAGGAACCAGCGATTCGAATAACCATCCGCATTATTGGCAGCTAACGCATCGTTCACTGAATCCGTATTTGGATAAACCGGTGATAGATTCAACGTGATGCCGATGTCGGTTTGGGATTGGAATTCTTTCTTCAGCATTTCTACCGCTTTCCCGTGAGATAACAGCATGTGATGTACAGCTTTGACCGCTTCATCCATATTGGTATGACCCGGAGCATGCACCCCTTGATGGTAGCCAAGGAAGCCCGCACACCATGGCTCATTATGAGTGATCCAAGAATCGACTACCGAATCAAGCTCCGTGAAACATGCTCTGGCATATTCCAGGAACCATTGAACAGATTCACGATTGACCCATCCGCCTTCTTCATGCGCCCACATTGGCAGATCCCAATGATATAGCGTAACGGCCGGCTTGATTCCTTCTTCTTGAAGTCTTCTTGCAAGCTTTTTATAAAAGTCCATCCCTTCCTGATTATACCTACCCTTTTCAGGAAAGATGCGTGGCCATGCAATGGAGAAGCGGTACGTATCCACTCCAAGGCGTTTAATATGCTGGATGTCTTCTTCAAATCGGTGATAGTGATCACATGCGACATCACCGTTATGCTGCTTATACACTCTTCCCGGAATGTCACAGAACATATCCCAAATGGATGGAGTTCTTCCCCCTTCCTGGTGTGCTCCTTCAATTTGATACGATGATGTGGCAGTTCCAAAGGTAAATGTTTTATCAAAATGCATATGTCATTCTCTCCTTTATTCTTTGATTGATCCTGCTGAAATGCTGTTGACGATATATTTAGATAAGAATAGGAACGCAATCATGATTGGTACGACTGAAATCGCAATCCCTAAATACATCGATCCTAAATTTTGTGCTACTTGAGATCCCTTCAAGAATCCCATCAATACTGGCAACGTATATTTTTCAGGCGAGAACAAGATCACGAGTGGCATGATGTAGTTATTCCATGATCCGATGAACGTGAAGATCGACATCGTTGCAACAGCCGGCATCATGATCGGAATCGCCACCGTATGGAAAATCTTGAACTCACTCGCACCATCGATTCGGGCCGCTTCTATTAGGCTTGGATGCAAAGTCGTCTTGATGTATTGTCTGAGAAAGAACACGACAAATGGACTTGCGATCGCAGGTACGATCAATGGGATGAAGGAATCCAGTATCCCCAGGTTCTTACTTAGTTCATAAAAGCCGATAAGCCCCAATTGTCCCGGAACCATCATCATCACAAGCATGAAGACGAATAAGAAATTCTTCCCCCTGAATGTGTAAAAAGCAAATCCATAGGCAGTCAAAGCTGAAAAATATCCTGATAATACGGTCGTGAGGACAGAGATGATCAGACTATTCTTGAAACCCGACCAAATGTTTACGTATTCCATCATATTGGTATAGTTTTCAACTAAGGAACTGCCAGGGATCAAGGTGAATCCTGACAGGATCGCTTCATTCGATCTTGTTGCGTTCACAAGCATCATAAGAAATGGGATGAAGCAAATAATCGCCATCAACACAAGCAGGATATAGATGATGCTCTTCACAATGTTGTTTCTGGTCTTTAGTTTGGACTCATGTGGCAGAAGTTCGGGTTTTGGTTTTTCTATCTTCTGAGTGGACACATTTTTTTCAACCGCTGTTTTTCCCAACATGCATTACACCTTCCTTGCTTGTTTGCGTTCATTCCCATACATCCCTTTGAAGACAATCGCAGAGAAAATCAAGGTAATGACAAACAATCCGTATGCTACAGCTGATGCATACCCGTAATTGTTAAACTTGAATGCTTGATTGTACAGGTACAGTACCATGGTATTCAGTGATCCATCCGGGGAGCCGATTCCGTCTGTCAGAAGCATCGGCAGATCAAACAGCTGAAGGCCGCCGATCAGGGATGTGATCATGATATAAAGTAAGATTGGTTTTAATAAGGGAATAGTGATTTTTGTAAAGGTCTGCCATCGGTTTGCCCCATCGATCAAGGCAGCCTCGTAGTAGTCTTTCGAAATTCCGGAAACACCTGCCATGACCACAATGAACGAATGACCGAACCACATCCAGGTAAGGATCAGGGATACAGACAGCTGTGCAGTCGTCGGCTTGTTCAGCCAATTAATCGGTTCTGATATAAGACCTATATTTAATAGAATCATATTTAATGATCCGTGCTGCCAGTCCAGTAAGATACCAAATAGCAGAGCGACCGAACTAATCGTGATTAAATTAGGTAAATAAAAGATCGATCTGAAAAATGCCAAACCTTTTAACTTCATTCTCATATCAGAGAAGATTAATGCGAGTACAAGGGCCAGTCCTATTTGCAGGGCAAAATTGATCCCCCATATTTTCCATGTGTTAAAAAATGCTTCCACAAAATAACTGTCCGAGATTAAACGGGCATAGTTTGCAAGACCGACAACTTCTGCTGTCCCGCTTCCTGAATAATTCGTAAAGCTATAGTAGAATGTAAGCGCAACGGGATAAATACTAAATATTAAAAAGATGATCCAAAACGGGGCAATAAAAACATAACCATATCGGTCTAATTTCTTCATTCCCCAGCCCCCCTTAGTTGTTAATAGATTTGGCAAGTGGCATGGACCATGCCACTTGCCCTTGATTTTTTACATGTTAATTTTTTGGTACTTTTATGTCCGGATATGCGTTTTGTGCTTTTTTATAAAACTCTTTAATGGCTTCTTCTTTTGATTTCTTCCCGTCCACGTATTGCTGAACAGCGTTTCCATAGAACGTATCTAGCTGTTGATCATATTTCGTTACAATTCCAGGCTCGATTTCTTTCGCTTGTTCAAGGAAGAATTGATAGTTATTTTGACCGCCAAGGAATTCGTCACTGAAATCACCTTTGATTTCGTTTGTAACAGGTAGGTAGGACAGAACATCCCCTGTTTCTTTTGCCCAGTCTGTCAGGAATTCATCTTCCTGGGTCATCATCTTCACAAAGTCATACGCAAGTTCTTTGTTCTCTGATTTTTCGTAGACCCCTAACCATGTTCCACCCCAGAAGTACGGGCTTGGTCCATTCGTCACGGCCCAGTCCCCTGCTGTTTCTTTTACATTTGTCTTCAGGACGCTGTGAAGGCCCCACGTCGGAAGAACATATGAGAACACTTGTGTTTCTTTCTCTTTTCCGTTTTCTTTCATTTTTATCGGCTTATCCATCGCTTCGAACCACGATGGAGACCACTCAGCAGCAAGAGCTGTATAGTTGTTTTCACGAAGTTTCTTTGCAGATTCCATATACTCGATCTTTTCATCTGTCAGTTGCAACTCATTTTTATCATTCACCCAAGGTTGTGGATTATTTCCTTGAGAGAACCAGCGGATCGCACCCTCATCCGGAAACATGCTGTAGCCTTTTTCCTTCATCTTCTCCGCTACTTTAAATACATTGTCCATTGAGTTCATCATGTTACCTACCTCAGTTGGATCATCTGTGCCAAGTACTTCTTTTGCAATGCTTCTTCTGTAGAAGATCCCCCCCGGAGTTGTTTGCCATGATAGGGCTCTTACGTTACCTTCTTTGTCTTTACCTAAATCAAATACGTAAGGAACATATTTATCTTTGATTTCATCTACATTGTAGGGGTCTTCTGATAAATTCTCCCAATATCCCGCATCCACCCACTGTTTAAGGAATGCAATTTCTCCCGTGAATACATCCGGTGCTCCCACGCCACTCTCTAAAACAGGTTTTAATTTCGTCGGGTAATCAGCGATTGGAACAATCGTCAATTCTACTTTTACGCCGTTTTTCTCTTCAAACTTCGTGATTGGTTTCTTCAGTTCATCCGTGAATGACCACACCTTCAAATCCACGTCTTTATCTTTCGAACTTCCCGATGATTTAGAATCTCCGGAGCAAGCTGACAACACCCCTGCCACCAGTACAAGCGTCATAAATATTCCTAAAAACTTCTTCATCATTATCCCCCTTTGTTCTTATCAATATAGTTTCGAAAGCGGTTTCGTTTCACTTCTTTTAAAAATTCCGAAACCGGTTTCGGAATTACTAAAAAATAAAAATTAATTATTTTTTTCTTTTTTTAGTGATGTGCATGATTCCCTGATGATTAGTTCTACTGGAATGATTTCCGTTGTTATGAGTTTCTTTTTTTGAATCATTTGTTTAATTAGTAACTGTCCTGCCCGAGCACCGATTCTATCCGTGTCTTGTCTGACTGTGGTTAGTTTCGGAGTGACATAGGCCGACATTTCAATGTCATCATACCCGATGATAGAGATATCTTCCGGTATTTTTAATCCCTTGTCTTTAATGGCTTCCATTGCTCCGATGGCCATATGGTCACCTGCTACAAAAACAGCAGTAGGTATCGTTTCCAGTTCTAGAAGGGACTCCATTGCTGCTCTACCTTCTTGAATGGAAAACAATCCACCATTCACAAGGTATTCTTGATGAATCGGAAGGTTTAAATCATTCATGGCCTTAGAAAATCCTTTAATCCTTTGGGCTCCTGCATCGATCTTTGGATCTCCTGAAATATGAGCGATTCTTGTATGGCCCAATGAATGAAGATAGTTCACTGCAAGCCTCCCTCCCTCTATATTATCGGAATAGACGACGCTGCAGTTCTGATTGCTCATATCAATCACGACAATCGGCACATGATTATTAATCATGTCTTGAACCTGCGGATCGTTAGGATCTGAACATATTACGACGATCCCATCCACAGCACGGTACATAAAATGCTCCAAATAACTAGTATCCCGATTTCGCAGATTGCGAGAGGCAAAGATTAGATCATAGCCTTCCCGTTCTACATGCTTTCTAAAACTTTCAATGAGGGCGCTAAAAAAAGGATGTTTCATCCCGACCTCGTTGTCCTCAGCGAACATTACACCGATCGTCCAGGATTTTTTTGTCGATAAAGACTGGGCGTGGGCATTTGGTAAATACCCCATTTCAGCTGCGGCCTCCAGGATTTTTTGTTTCGTTTTCTGACTCACATCTGTGTAATTGTTAAGAGCTTTAGAAACTGTCGTACTGGAAAAACCAGTCCGTTTTGCTAAGTCATAGATTGTAACCATTGTTATCTCCTCTTCATCGAAAGCGCTTTCGTTAATGTTATTATAGTCCAGACTTTTGATGGAATCAATACTATTTTTCAGAAAATTTATATAAGAGGCAACCTAAAGAAAAAAAGCAGCCCCGCAACAGGACTGCTTTCCTTAACTTACTCTTTTACTGCCTTTCGCTTCCGTCGACCAATCTTTCCTTTAATTTTCATCAGGATTTCATACACGATCGGCACAACGACAAGTGTTAATAGTGTCGAACTTGTCAGACCGCCAATCACGGTTACACCAAGTCCTTTAGAGATCAATCCACTTCCTTCAAGACCTAACGCCAATGGGAACAGTGCCCCGATTGTCGCAATGGCTGTCATAAGGATCGGGCGAAGTCGGGTGGCACCGGCTTCTAGTAACGCTTCCCTTGTTGATAGACCTTCGTTTTCTTTATGAATCACCCGGTCAATCAAGACGATTGCGTTGGTTACAACGATACCAATCAGCATGAGTGCACCAATCATGGAGGAGATACTGATTGTTTCTCCTGCGATCAATAGTCCAACCAATGCCCCGATGATCGTAAATGGCAGCGAGAACAAAATGGCAAACGGTGCAAGCCCTCCGCCGAATGTGATCACGAGGATCAAGTACACAATGGCAATGGCTGCGAGCATCGCTAATCCCAGTTGTGTGAAGGATTCCTGGATGTCTTCCGTTACTCCACCCATGTCTACATTGATACCTTCTGGCAAATCGAGTTCTTCGATTTCTTTTTGAATGGCTTGTGATGCTTTTGACACATCATCCGATTTTAATTCTCCGCTCACTTGAGCAAATACTTTTCCGTCGCGTCGTGAAACAGTATCGGATGTCTTACCTTCTTGCACTTCAACGACGTCTTTAATCGGAACTTCAATTCCCAGCGGTGATTGAATGGTTTTATCCGTCAAGTCGTTGATGCTTTCGTATTCCTCTTTTTCAACGTCTAAATAGACATTTACCTCTTCTCCATCTTTTTCAATGGTGGTGAGGACCGGACGCTGGCGTGTCTGACCAAGTTCCATTGCGATTTGACCCGCTGTCAGGCCAAGCTCACTCAGCTTTTCCTGGTCTGCGATGAACGAATACTCATCGTACGATTCAGAGATACTCGACCCTACTTTTTTGAAATCTTCTTTATCTTTCATCATAGCTTGAATGTCGTTTACAACAGGTTCGATTTCTTTCAGGGTTTCACCGTACACATACACGACAATTTCATTGCTGCCGGCACTGGCGGAGAAGTCTTGTGAAGCCCATTCCCCTTTATCTGTTGTTTCTTGAAGTTTTTTAATGACTTGTTCTTTTTCTTCAGAGAAATTCTCTGTTTCATCACTGTATTGAACATAGAATATTGCGTTGTTTGAGCTTCCCGGACTCATTGGGTTCTCTCCACCAACCGAGTACTGAATCGTTTCAGCCCCTTTACGCCCTTGGAAATACTCTTCTGCATCTTGAGCGATTTGATTTACTTCTTCTTCTGTTTGACCAGGTTCCGGTTTATACGTTGCCATGATCATCTTTTCTTCGTCTGATGGCAGGAAACTCACCCCGATGAGCGGAACCAGGAACAAGCTTCCGACCAGCATCGCGACAGCCAGGAGTGACGTGATGATTTTATGGTTCAGCGTCCAGTTCAATACGCCTTTGTACCAAATCGCTAAACGGCTTTGTTTTTCCACATGCTTCTTCCCGACACCTTTTTTAAACATCGAGTGAGCAAGCATCGGCACAATCGTTACTGCCACTAGAAGTGAAGCCAATAGGGCAAACACGATGGTCAATGCGAATGGCAGGAATAGTTCCCCGATCATCCCCTGAACCAATCCTAATGGAAGGAACACAGCGATTGTTACAATCGTGGAAGACGCGATCGGAACGAACATTTCCTTCGTTGCTTCCCGGATCAACTCTTTTCCTTTCAACAGCTCACCTTTAAGGGACATCCGTCGGTAAATGTTCTCCACTACTACGATGGAGTCATCAATGACACGTCCAATCGCTACGGTCATGGCTCCAAGAGTCATAATATTTAATGTGATATCCATCTGTTTTAAAAGTAAAATCGCGATTAACAACGATAATGGGATCGATACGACGGAGATTAGCGTCGATTTAATATCCCGTAAGAATAGCAGGATGATGATGACCGCAAATATAGCACCAAATAATGCTTTGTTCAGCATGGTACTGACTGATTCCTCAATCGGTTCGCCCTGGTCAAAGGTAGAGATGATTTCAACCCCATCCAAGCTTTTTTCAAAATCTTTCACTTCTTCTTTTACGGCGTTTACAACGTCTACCGTATTGGCATCAGCTGTTTTCACCACTTGAAGTCCGATGGATTCCTTCCCATTGGTTCTGGAAATGGATTCAGCTTTCCCTTTCAGTTCAATATCAGCAATATCTGATAATTGTACGGTCGGGACTTTCATCCCCGCAGGTGCTTCCTGAGCCTGAGGAGTTTCTACAGGTTGACCTTGAAAAGATTGACCACCAGGCTGTTGTCCTTGCGGCGCTTCCATATTCCCGCCGGCTGAAGGCGTCACAGGAATCTTCATCTCTTTCAAATCTTCGATCGTTGTGATATTTCCATCAACCATCACAGATTTCTGACTGTCTTTAAACGTGTAAAGTCCTAATGGTGCTGTCACATCAGAACCTTTGATCATATTTTGGACCGTTTCTTCGGTTAAGCCGTATTGAACAAGCTTTTCTTGATCAAAAACGACTTGTGCTTCTTGAACTTGTTGACCTGAAACTTGAACAGATGCTACCCCGTCCACTCCTTCAAGTTGTGGTACGATCGTTTCTTCTACAGTCGAAGTTAATTGAGCAAGAGATTGATCATCATTTGCTACACTGAGTGCGATGATCGGGAAAGCGTTAAAGCTTAGTCTTGATACTTCCGGCTCATTCACCCCTTCTGGAAAAGTAAGATCTGAAAGAGCATCTTCCACTTCAGTCTTTGCTTCGTCCATATCTTTCGAAAACTTGTATTCTATCTGAACGGCTGAAGCATTTTGATAAGACGTGGAGCTGACAACATTTACTCCATTTAAATTCTTCAAACGTTTTTCAATTGGTTCTGAAACCTTTTCCGCTACGTCTTCAGGTGTAGCTCCCGGATACACCGTCGTAACACTCACAATCGGTGTATTAATGTTTGGCAAGGTTTCGAGTTTCATATTAAATCCAGAATATAAGCCTGCAATAATGACGATGATGGTCATTAACCATACGGCAAACTTATTCTTGAGTACGAAATTAATAATACTATTCACTCTTTTAATCGTCCCTTCTCTCATTTTCTGACCGACTAGTCATAACACAATCTAATATAACTGACCGAACAGTCATAAGTCAATATACTTATAAAATAAAAGGTTTATTTTTTGTGACCAATCGGTCATAATGGAGTCAAGGAGTTTATCAAGGAGAGGAAAACATGAAGGAAAAAGAGAAATTAATTATTGAAACATCGATTAAGCTGTTTGCCACGAAAGGGTTTAACGCCACCTCGGTGCAAGAAATCGTGAATGAGTGTGAAATATCTAAAGGTGCATTCTATTTGTATTTCAAGTCAAAGGAAGCCCTTCTGTTAGCTATCATGAACTACTATTTTAAAATGATCACAGCTAAAGTGAATGAAATCGAAAACGAGGATCTGCCTCCTTATGAAAAATTCCAAAAGCAATTAGAATGTCAGTTTATTGAAATCTGCAAACATAAAGAGTTTATCATTATGCAGATCAGAGAGAATGCCATGCCGTTTAACGATGAAATCCATGATCTCCTCAGCGAGATGAAAATGGACACCCATCGTTATTATAAAAAAAGATTATATGGGATTTACGGAAAAAAAATCGAACCCTATTTCTGGGATATCACCATGATGATTCAAGGTTTTTTCCATTCTTATTTAGAATTGGTGATGCTTGATAAAATCGAATTGGATTTTTCCTATTTGTCCCGATTCATATTGAAACGTACAGATGATTTAGTGGAAGGCTTACTAAAAAGCGGGGATCAGCCTGTTCTTTCCTTTGAAAAATTGGATGATCTGGTGAAGGATTTCACTTCTTCAAACAGAATCAACGAATCCACCCTTGTTCATATGATTGAGGACTCCATAGAAATAGCGGAAGATGAAAACAGCCAAATTTCATTGGAAGTCATCAAAGAAGAAATTCAAAAGGATGAGACGCGTATCGTCGTCATTAAAGGGATGATGATGAACCTTGAGGAAGACCCAACGCTTAAGCATCTGATGAATGCATTGAGACATTATTATAAAATCTAATGACTAAAGACCCGCACCTGATCAGATGTGGGTCTTTCATTTTAATTTACACTAAAACATTCTCCCTTAACTTTCCTATCCCTTCCTTACAAACCCCATACTCCAGCCAGGAGCAGCCTTCACATAAATGATCAAGGTCTTCAGGCTTTACCTTTCGGGCCGTAATGCTGATCAATGCTGATTTCATATAGATGTCTCCGTGTTTCAATCCTAAATGGTGAAGAACCTTGCTGTCTAACGATAGAACATGGTCATTGGAGTCCGCACTTTTTTCACATGCTGATCTCCCCTTATGAGGGCAGGCCTGGCAGGCGTCATCGAAGGACTGAACAACCTGGATGGGAAAGTCCAATTCCTCGTTTCGTATCTCTCCCACTATGTCTACCATCACCTTAACGAATTCAGTACTGTACCCCATACCTTGAAACCCGTGAGTACAAAGTAGATGATGACCTCTTAGTATCCTCTTCATGGAATCCCCCTTTTTTAAAGGTTTTGAATTTGATCCGATTCATGGATGGTTACTTTATCACTGCCAGAGCCATTGGCGGCACGGTACATTCCATAGGCCACCTGACGACCTGAAATGCTTCTGTATTTTTTCAACTTGCCTACCATCACCGGACGGGTGGCTCTGGAGAAGATTTCTCCCGCTTTTTCCCCCAAGCGGAATTCATCTCTCTCTCCTAAAAGAAGGGATGGCCTGAAAATGTGCAGTACGGGATAATACAACGCTATTAAGTCTTCCTCCAACTCTCCTTTCACCTTACTATAAAAGAACGGTGAACCCGAGCTCGCCCCAATAGCCGATATGACCATATATTGTTTGGCTCCATGGTCTTTACCGAGCCTCCCCAGTTGAACGGGGTACTCATAATCTACCTTTCTAAACGCTTCCTTTGTCTGCGCTTTCTTAATGGTCGTTCCTAGACAACAGAAAACATCGTCGATTTCCTCGTGGGGAAGGAGCTTCATCTGATCGAATGGGATGATTCGTTCATCCAACTTTTCATGTTCCACTCCACTGCTCCTTCTCACGAACGAAATCACTTTTTTATACTCGGGACTCTTGATCAGTATTTCAATCAAATGGGAACCGACTAATCCAGTGGACCCTACTACCAACGCTACTTTCGACATTTTCATTCCTCTCTTCCAAGTAACTATGTCTTATACCTCTAGTATAGGGCTTTTTTATGTATTTGAACGATAGTAAATCAAAAAAGGTGCCAATCATGTGACTGACACTTCTTTGCAGTTATTTATTCTCATATCACCTATAACTCTTCATCTTCGAAAAATTGCTGTAATTTCTCATCTTGTGCGGGATTTGTATTTTCAGACGCATACGGATTGTCCTTGACACCTGCCGTATCCATATTTGTTTTAATTGCGAAAAACGGTCCTTTCGGTTCCTCTGCGATGACACGGTCGTTTAACTGTTTGAAATCCGGCATGTCTTTATTTCCTTTATTCACTTCATCTTCCCTCTTCAATCATTCCACCACCATTCTTATAAGCGATTAGAATAATATCCTCGTTCGTTTGCTGACGAAGTTCACTTTCCATATTCTGCACTTGATTCAACGTATCTTCTGATAGGTTTGCCACCGGAAACTCTTTATTCATCATCTTTCTTCACCTCTTAACTATTTTCGTTTGCTTGTCCGAATTCTTTTTCTGCAATGAACCCGTTCCCTTCCTCAATTGCATGATGTTCCTCTACTGACTCTCCCGGAACATACACTTGACTGGGGTTACGAAGCTGGTTATTCATTGTGAATTCCGGATTTAACGGCGTGTCCATCCGGAACTCTTCAGGTTTCTTATGATCTCTCATTTATACCACCTCCATTATTTAGTATGGCTACTGATAAAAGAATCATCCAAACTTCATACAGCTCAAAAAAAGCGTTAAGCAACTTAAGCTGCTTAACGCCACATTCATCTTCAAACCCACGTATAATCCCTTCCCCAGCTATCCCGGGCAAGATCTTTGATTTCATCGACAATTTCATTTTCCACAGCAAAGGCATCTCCCTGTTCATAAGGGTTGTAGTGGAAAGCGTATAGGCGGGAAACAAACTCGTGAAACGGAAGAGAGCATTCTCCTTCCAGTTCCCCGTTTTCCATGACGGAAGGTTCTATGCCCTGCCCCCAGTTCTGAGAGCCATCGTTATTCGGATTATAGAAGTAGATCCGGTATTCGCCATTGGGATCCTGGGTGATTCTCAGAATCGAAACGGCATGGAACCCAAGGAGCTTTCCATGAACATTTGTAATGAAGATCCCGACAGGATTCGGATAGATCAATCCGTAGTCATCATTGTATTCCGGATGATGAGTGGCATAAAACAAACGAACGAACCCGGCATAGTCTGAGATGAGGCCTGTTAGTGAATCAATGACCGTGCTGAATCCTTTTTGAACCCAATCTCCATAGAACTCAGGATTCACCCAGCGGTGTCCATCTTCCCCTCTGAGCGATACACGTCTCATCATCTCACTATATATACGATCAAGATGAGGAACGAGAACAAGTGACACAGGATCAAGCTCTTGATGAAGCTCAGGTGCCAGCCCTCCACTTAATTCTTTGGAATGGACCGGTGTTCCTTCAAACATTATATCGATATCTCCATCCCTGGCCGCCCGTGGAATCAGTTCGAGTAAGTATCCTGGAGCATGCTGTGCCCAAAGGCTGATTCCCCGGGCTGTTTGACAAGTCGGATTTAGGCCTTGGCCAATCCCGATCGGTTGACCGAGGACATTGATGACACCGGCCAGAAGGACAGAATTTGCTGTAATTCCGTCTCCAGCTTTACACGAATTAAGGAGTGTCTTCCGAACTTCCGGTCGAATATCGAGCTCAATCAGCCTTTTCAATCCCGGTGATACTGGAGATGACGATAATACACCCCGCTCAAGCATAAGAGCGAGTCCATAAACCGATTGCTTTGTGGCTGGATAGATTGCCACTTTTATGAGCTGGAATACAAGTTCCTTATGTTCATCCAAGTTTGCTTTTCCTTTGTCATTTAAGTGCAGGGCAGCCGGAACAAGGTCTTGAACTTTTCTGCTCAGGAACCTTAACAGGATGGCATGCTGAGGGGCGACCAATCCTGTTTCACGCATTGAACCCGCAAAGGCCACTGCTTCTTTCTCGAGCTCTTCCTTGGACAGGTTCATCAACTTTTTTCGGTACTCACCTGGCTGAACAATGCTTTTGCTGATTGGTGATGGACCTTCAATGGCCGAAACATACTTCTCCAACACAAGGCGTTCCGCTACGCTTAAATCTGAATGAAGCATTTTTTTGGCCGTTTCGATCATTGACACGGTCCTTTTTACCATGATCGGACGCTGTGCTGTCAAACGTTCGATTTCTTTAATCAGTGTAGTTGTAAGTGCTTGATAGGAAAGCTTATCAGATAGAAATCGAAATAATTCCGTTGCCCTTTCACTCTGCTCTCCACCTTCAATCCGTGCTGCTTCTGTTGCTTCAGGGAAAAGCAGGTTCAGATTCAGAACCATTACTTCATTGAGGAAATCCTCTGCCATTTCCGTCGAAACATCGGGATGTTCATACTGTCCTTCTGCAATGGAGAGCATTCTTAACTCACTGAGAATTTCAATGATCGAAGGAAGCCCCTTCGCTTGAAGAGAACCGGCCACAAGTGGTGGTTGGAGCTTGGACGCCTTTTCCCAGGGGCCGTCCTGGAAGACCCCGGCTTTTTCAAAGCGACTTGCGCTCCGATATAGAATCTCCAATCCTTCATCCATATCCAACAATCTTTGGGCTTCCTGATAGACGTCAGTTTGATACATTGATTTCGCAAATGAAGCTGCGCTCTCCAGTTCATTAAGCGCTTGCAGAAATCGATCTTCCAGCTTAGACGTTAATTCAAATGCCATTTCAAAACTCCTTTATCGATCAAAATACCAGTGGATGAGAGAATTAAATATAGAAGTTAAACTGTTCGTATTCCTTTAATAGATCCCTCATGATTTCACTGTCTTCCCCGTAGAAGAAGATCGTTCCGTAATGATTACCGAAGCCGATTCGCTGAGCTACCTTCCCTTGAGCAGGACTGAACATATCATGTTTTTCAAAATAGGGATGGTTTTCCAGTTCATCCGGTACCTCCAGTTTCTCCACATAATTAACATGAGGGTGGACCATTAAACAACCTGCATGAGCTTTTGCCTTTTCACCTGTAGTAGGGAAAAACTCTCTAAGCTCTTCTTCTGTTGTATTGGGGTCACTGCAAAGGATTTGAGCTTGATATGCATTAAACCCATAAGCCCTCTCAATCAGATCAAAGATATGTCCGCCGGGGACTCTGGCTGCGACTTCACCAAAATGAAGAGTACCATCGGACGTAATGAAATATTCCGGATGAATAACACCGTATTCAATCTCAAACGCATCAATGAGCTGTTGAATCGCCTCTCGGATGATCGGACGCTTTTCCTCAAGGCTTGGAGATGCCGGTACGAAATTAGAGTAGCCTAACCGCACATACTCCGTTATATTTAAAAATTGGATCTTTCCATTATGAATAAAAGCTTCACACGAGAATTCCTGTCCGTCTAAATGACTTTCCATCAGAAGCGGAAACTCCGAATCGGTGAGAGCATCGATATCTTCCGGATTCTCAATGGCACGGTGTCCGACAGACCCTGCTTTATCAAGAGGTTTTACGTGAATGGGGTCGTTCTTATCTCCTTCGACTTTCAGAAGGGCTTCATTCACACGTTTCAGGAACCTCCTTACATCTTCCTTATCCCGTGCTTCTTCAAATACACCTACTTTGATTCCGGCAATTTGCGCTTTACGCTTCATCATCCCTTTATCTCTTAATAGAAGAGAACGATTGAAGACGCGTGGTTCGTTACGGAAACGGGAGTTTAATGCCCCGGACCACTCCACACACTCTTCATATAAAGGAACGGCTACTTCTGCACCCATTGCTTTCAGCTGTTTATAAAGATGATCTGAACCTTCATTTAATCGATCGAAGTCCCAACCGATAAAGGCAATATCATGTTTTTCTGCATATGCCTCAAAATCAGCGGGGCCAACAACGACGAAAGGCCTATTAAGCTTCGTACACGCTTCGATTGCCGGCAGACTCCAACCGATCAATGCCGTTAGATAGGGTTTGGTTTTTTCCTTTCGATCCACGTTCTGTTCTGCTTGCTGTAATTCAAGTTGATCTAGTCCCATATTTTCCTCTCCCCTTGTCACGTATTTATTCAGATTCCTCTTTAGCATAACAAAGCAGATTGGGAGAATGAAGTATTTTGCTGAATTTTCAATCTATTCGACAAATAAAGTGGTAAAGTGACATAATCAGCGGGGATGTTCTCCAATAAAAAACCCCAAATGCGCTCAGCATCAGGGGTCCTTTCTCCTATCATTCACCTAAATCAACATTATGATAAACCTGCTGAACATCTTCCAAATCTTCGATCGCATCAATCATTTTTTCGAATTGAGCTTGACCGTCTTCTGGAAGTTCGACATCATTCTGCGCAAGCATTGTCAGTTCCGCTACTGTAAACTCAGTGACACCTGCACCTTTAAACGCTTCTTGAACCGCATGGAATTGATCTGGTTCAGCGTAAACGATCACAGCATCATCTTCCTCGATAATATCACGTGCGTCTACATCCGCTTCCATCAGGATCTCCATTACTTCTTCTTCTGATTTCCCTTCAATACCGATTACGGCTGTTGCATCGAACATATACGCTACAGATCCACTCACACCCATATTACCGCCATTTTTGCCGAAAGCAGCACGCACTTCGGATGCAGTTCGGTTTACATTGTTCGTCAGGGCATCAACAATGACCATGGAACCATTCGGTCCGAAGCCTTCATAGCGTAGTTCGTCATAGTTCTCTTCTGAACCACCCTTTGCTTTTTCGATGGCACGGTCCACGATGTGTTTCGGTACGCTGTATGTTTTCGCACGCTCTAGAACAAATTTCAGCGTTTGGTTCAGTTCAGGATCCGGCTCACCTTGCTTGGCCGCAACATAGATTTCACGACCGAACTTCGCATAAATACGACTGGTATTCGCATCCTTAGACGCTTTCTTTTCTTTAATGTTATTCCATTTACGTCCCATATTGTTTCACTCTCTTTCACATTTATCTATAGATACTTTCACTCTTAAAAGGTATTTTCGTTTCTATTATACATGAAAACAACCATTCTTGGCTAAGTAGATTCCTTGCCACTCTTACCTAAAGAAAGCCGACTCAGATGAGTCAGCTTCCTTCCTGGTATGCACTTATCGCTGCATATTCTTCTTCCAACAAACGTGGAACGCGAATAAAGATAGGCATCAGCTTCGTATAAGCTTCCGTTGCTTTCGGATCTGGTTGATGGGAATGTACAGAGCCGACCATTTCACTCACTTCTTCCAGTGAGTCAATCATCCCTTTGCCATACATCCCAAGGACAACCGCTCCAAGACATGAGCTTTCGAAGCTTTCCGGTACTTCCACTTCCTGATCAAATACATCAGCGAGCATTTGACGCCAAATTTCCGAGCGGGCAAATCCACCCGTTGCCTGGACCCTTTTCGGTGTTCCGATTAATTCTTCCAGCGCCAGAAGAACGCTGTATAAATTCATGACAATTCCTTCTAACACTGCACGGATCATATGCTCTTTTTTGTGATGCATACCGAGTCCAAAGAATGAACCACGGGCTTTTGCGTTCCAAAGAGGGGCCCGTTCGCCTGCCATATATGGATGGAAGAGCAATCCTTCCGAGCCCGGTTCTACTTTAGATGCAATATCCGTAAGTACTTCGTAAGGATCTTTTCCTAACCGGCTCGCCACTTCAACCTCTGCAGAAGCCAGTTCGTCCCTCACCCAACGAAAGATCATGCCACCGTTATTGACAGGTCCGCCAATCACCCAATGATTATCCGTCAAGGCATAACAGAAAATGCGGCCTTTAGGATCCGTTACAGGACGATCCGTTACAGCACGTATCGCACCACTCGTTCCGATCGTAACGGCTACGACACCCGGTTCAATGGCATTGACGCCAAGATTCGATAGGACTCCATCACTTGCTCCGACGACAAACGGTGTGTCGGCTGATAAGCCCATCATTTCCGTGTACTCGGATTTCAATCCAACTAAGCTTTCAGTCGTTGAGACAGGAACCGAAAGTTGATCCTTGGTGACACCTGCCACCTTCAACGCTTCTTCATCCCAAGCCAGGTTTTCCAGATGGAACATACCTGTTGCAGATGCGATTGAATAATCCACAACATATTTTCCGAAAAAGCGATGGAACACAAATTCTTTTATGGAAATGAACTTAGCTGCCTTGGAAACTAATTCGGGTTCTTCATGCTGCAGCCATGCAAGCTTTACAAGCGGGGACATCGGGTGAATAGGAGTCCCTGTTCTACGATAAATCTCCAAACCATTCATTTCTTTTTTTATCTTATTCGCCCATTCGGCACTTCGGTTATCAGCCCAAGTAATGGAAGGAGTCAGAGGCTGGTCCTTCTCATCCACCAGGATCAAGCTGTGCATAGCAGAGCTGAACGACACAAACGAAATTTTCTCACTTGTTTTCGAAGTCACTTCCTTTATACAACTGATGACGGCACGGAAGATTTCTTCGGGATCTTGTTCGGCGGTTCCCGGTGCTGGTGTATGTAATGGATATTCGACCCCATGACGATCGATCGCTTCTCCCTTTTCATTAAAAAGTACTGCTTTTGTACTGGTTGTCCCGATATCGACACCAATCATGAATTTTGACATCTTCGTTCCTCCTAAATAAATAGAGAAAAGGAAGAAGCGACACGGCTCTTCCCTCTTCCACTATATTCTATCCTATTTTAACCAATGAATATCCCTATAATGAATACTACAGTAAACCCTACAAACCCGATGAGCGTTTCCATCATCGTCCATGATTTTAACGTATCTTTCACATCTAATCCAAAATAACGGTTCACTAGCCAGAATCCGCTGTCATTCACATGAGAGAAGACAGTTGCTCCTGCTGCAATGGAAATGACCATTAAACCAAGGACCGGACCTTCTAAACCAAGAGTGGAAATTAATGGACTCATCAGTCCCGCTGCCGTGACCATGGATACTGTCGCTGAACCTTGTGCCACACGAACGACCATGGCAATTAAGAAAGCAAGGGCAATCGGAGGCAAGCTTGATCCTGCCATCATTTCACCAAGTACTTCACCGACACCTGAGTCGATCAGAACTTGCTTGAACACTCCACCGGCACCTGTAACAAGGATGATGATCCCAGCCGGTTCAAGTGCTTTCGTCGCAATATCCTGAACGTCCTGACGGGAATATCCACGTCTCGTTCCTAATAATGTAAACGTCAATAGAGTCGCAATCGTTAACGCTACGAACGGATGACCCAAGAAAGTCAAGATTGAACGAATGGTATTTCCTTCATCTAATAGAACACCCGAAAGCGTATTCAATAAGATCAACACTAAAGGAATCGAGATAAGTGACGCAATCATTGCAAAGCTCGGAAGCTCTTTATCGTACTCGATCTCTTCCACTTGCATATAATCCGGAACCACTGCATGAATTCGTTTCGAAATGAATTTTGCAAAAAGTGGACCAGCGATAATCATGGATGGAATACCGGCAAGAGTACCGAATAAGATAACCCAGCCAAGATCAGCACCGATTAAATCAGCTACAGCAATCGGTCCTGGAGTTGGCGGAATGAAGCTGTGTGTTACAGCAAGTCCCGCAAGTAAAGGAATCCCATAGTATAATAGCGACTTCCCAGTTTTCTTTGCCAATCCGTATACGATCGGTACAAGAATGATGAATCCTACATCGAAGAATACCGGAATGGCTACTAAGAAACCTGTAATACCCAACGACCACTGCGCTTTATCTTCACCAAATTTATTAATCAGGGTTTGAGCCAATCGTTCCGCTCCCCCTGAAACTTCGAGCATACGACCGAACATTGCGCCTAAACCAACAACGACAGCGACAAACCCGAGGGTCCCGCCCATTCCGCTTTGTATCGAAGCGACAACTTCCTGGAGAGGCATCCCTGCGGCGATCCCTACAATTAAACTTACTAATAATAGGGCAACGAAAGCATGAAGCTTCGTTTTGATAACTAAAAATAATAGAAGAAAAATTCCGGCTAATGCAACTAAAATGAGCATTTGATCAGACATCTCTATCCCTACCTTTCTTTCATGACGACAGCTTGGCTGCCAGATTTTTTTATAACGATTGATCCTGACTACCCGTGAAAGTAAAACGTTTACAATTTCCTCTATGTAACTTCTACTCTCTGACCTGCTAAACAGAGATGGCTTAAAGAAAGTGCATTTCGTAGTTTAAGATAATCAGGAAAATTATTTTCTGTATATCTCTATTATAAAAAATATTTTTCTTTTTGCAACCGTTTACAGAAATTATTTTTATTTTTCTAGTATTCTTGTATAATAAAATCATGAAAACCCTTACAGGAGTGAAGTCTATGAGTCAACATCAGCATTGTCTAGCGAGTATACGTTCACACTATCCTCTATTTAGCGTGACCGAGAAGAAAATTGCCGACTATATACTTGAAAATCCAACCGAGATCATCCATTCGACGATTAATGGTTTGGCAGAAGATTTAGGAGTCGCGGACTCCACTGTCTTTCGTTTTTGTAAGCGAATCGGCTTTAAAGGTTATCAAGCGATGAAAATTGCACTTGCCTCAGAAATCGTGACGGGGCTTAAGGACATACACGAGCGGGTTGATGAAGGGGACTCTGCTCAAACCATTGCCACAAAAGTATTCCGATCCAATATTAAAACCATTGAGGATACATTGATGGTAGTCGATGAGAGAAAGCTTACGAAAGCCGTGGACATAATGTCGAATGCCCGATCAATCGAATTTTTCGGCAGTGGCGGATCAGGCGTCATCGCCCTTGACGCGTATCATAAGTTCATTCGAACAGGTCTACGTGTTCATGCCGCAAGCGACAGTCATATCCAGCTGATGACCGCTTCCCAAATGACGAGTGAAGATTGTGCCGTATTTATCTCCCATTCCGGTTCAACAAAAGATATTCTCCAGGTTCTTGATATTGTCAAAGAAACCGGGGCCAAGACGATCTGCATCACCAATTTTGCAAAATCGCCTTTGAGCCAAAGAGTCGATACATCGCTTTTCACCGTGTCAGAGGAAACCGACTATCGATCAGAAGCACTATCCTCCCGTATTGCTCAATTAACATTAATCGATGCCCTCTACGTCAATTTGATGATGCAAAGAGAAATGGAAGGTCAGGATGCACTTAGGAAAATGCGCAAGGCCATTTCGGTTAAAAGGCTATAAAAAAGGTCGATCAGTGAAAACTGATCGACCTTTTTAATGCCATCATTAACTATAACCCAACTGCCAATACAGGTACTTATACTCACTCGCCCGAAGTAAATAACAGGCATAAAGATTCATTTTATTGTTTTTTTAAGCGGTGATTTATTTTAAATTTCAAATAATTCCTTCTATTCCTGTACCTATTGACCCGTATAGGCTTAGTCACTATCCCACTTTTTCCCATAACGGGATTACAAGCTGAAAATCTTGTCAAATCAAGCTTTCCAACGATTTTTTATCGAAATGAATATATGCTAAGGTTATTGAGAAATGTTTTTACGTGAGACAAGCATTCATGAAAAACATCACAACGAAAGACATTTTCAAAGCCTCTAACAACCTCTAAACTTTTTTCGGGTAGTTTTAGTATTTTAATTGGCAGGTAGAACCTTTCTACCTCATCCAGGCTAATATGTGTTTATCTTCTCACCGGTGATTAAATTGTGATTAAGAAATGAATCAACGTTCTCTCGCGTGAACAAATACTGTTCAGGAGATGATCGTTTTATGGAATTACAACAAAATCCACATTTACTATGGTTTATAGGGATATATGCGGTACTTATGATTGGGATTGGTACGTATATGTCTAAGAAAGTATCCAGCAGTAATGATTTTATATTAGCTGGAAAAAGTCTTGGTCCATTTGTATTGATGGGTACATTGCTTGCAACTTGGACTGGAAGCGGAAGTATTTCAGGGGGAGAAACATCTGTCGCATATAGCTTCGGAATCATCCCTTCGTTAATGCTTATGATTCCGACTCTTGTGGGGATAGGGATCCTTTACCTCGTTGCACCTAAAATCCGTGCATTCAGTAAATATACGGTTTCAGCAATCCTGGAAGAAAAGTATGGTTCCACTGCACGAAATCTTTCAAGTGTCATCATTATCTTAGCGTATGTAGGAATTGTTTCTTATCAAATGAAAGGTTTCGGTTTTATTCTAAATTTAACAACAGGCATGTCTGTTGGTCTTGGTACGACCATTGGAGCTGTCTTGATCGTTTTTCTAGCAATGATCGGCGGCTTGCGTTCTGTATCTCAAACAGATGCACTCAGCGGTTTTCTTATGGTCGGTGGTTTAATCATTACCGTTCCAACCATTTTCTTCATTGCTGGGGGATGGGACGAAATTGTTAAAAATGTACCTGCATCCCATATGTCAGCTACGGGCAACTTATCCATCATTCAATTGATTGGTTATCTATTGCCATCTCTATTCTTATTGTTGGGTGACCAAAACATGTATCAGCGTCTGGCTTCATCTAAAGGGGATTCTTCATCAAGAAAGGGACAAATTGGATGGCTTATTGCCATGATCATCATTTCTCCCGCCATCTCCTTAATCGCCTTCGCATCCCGTTCTCTATTCCCGGATATCGATCCAGGAATGGCGTTAATGGCCACGACAATTGCGATGCCGATTGGAATCGGGGGAATCCTTTTGGCAGCAGCGGCTTCCTTTATCATTACAACAGGAAATTCGTATCTATTGTCTGCTGCAACGAATCTGACTTATGATATTTACGGTAAATATATCAATCAAAATGCTTCTGATGATAAACAGTTGAAAATCACCAAGATGTTCATTGTTGTCCTTGGTGCTTCAGCATTCATTATCATTAATTACTTCCCAAGCGTACTGGATGTTCAAATGTACGCTTACACTGTTTATGGTGCAGGCATCACTCCTGCTGTTTTAGCCGTATTCTTCTGGAAACGGGTGAATGCTGCCGGAGGCGTTTCTTCCATGCTTGCAGGGGTCGTTTCCACATTGGTTTGGGAGATTGTCCTTCAGAAACCATTTGACCTGAACAGTGTCGTCATTGCTGTTCCGTTAGCCATTATTGTGTTGATCGTCGTGACTCTTATGACATCCAACAAGAATGATGCTCAATTACAACAAACTGCATAATGTCATGGTAAAAAGGCCGGATTCAAGGTACAGTCATGTACCTCGAATCCGGCCTTTAACGTTTAATCGAAATGACTCATCAATGTAGCCTCATACTCACTCAATGCTTCATCCAGCATGCTAAGTCCAGTATCTATTTGTTCCTTTGTTACAGTAAGCGGTGGAATCATCCTGATCACTTCACTATGATTTCCGCATAGATAGAATAATACGCCTTTTTCCAAAGCACGATCCAGAATATCCATTAAGCCTTCCTGATTTGGTTTTCCTGTTTGAGGATGAACGATTTCAATGCCGATCATCAGTCCGACTGATCGAATGCTCCCGATCACGCTATGCTTCTCTTTCAAAAGCTCGAGCCTGGAAACCGCATAAGCACCCATTGTTTTCGTATTATCGAGAAGATTTTCTTCCTTCATGACTTCTAATGTAGCAAGTCCAACGGAACACGCAATCGGATTTCCACCAAACGTCGTCCCATGGCTCCCAAGAGGCCATTGTTTCATGAGCTTATTCGATGCGACCGTCGCGCTCAAGGGGAGCCCCGAGGCAATCCCTTTTGCAATCGCCATAATATCCGGTGTTACATCGAAGGTTTGAGCCGCAAACCAATTCCCCGTACGTCCAAAGCCTGTTTGGACTTCATCGAAAATCAGTAAAATATCGTGACGCTCACAAATCTCCCTTACCTTTTTGAGCCATGCTTTCGGAGGAACGATGTACCCGCCTTCACCAAGGACGGGTTCTAATATGATACACGCTACCTCTTCAGGTGTGACCTGATGATTAAAGAGAGTTTCGAAATCCTTTTCAAGCTTCTCAACAACATATTGGACTGAGTCCACTCCCTCAGGACACTCTCTTTCGTTCGCATATGGAACCTGATAAGTCAGGCCTGATGGCTGCATAAACTTTCGATACTTACTTTTAGAAGTCGTGACACTTAACGCACCGAGTGAACGGCCGTGAAAACAGCCGGTAAAGGAAACGACATAAGGTCGCTGCGTTACATATTTAGCAAGTTTGATTCCTCCCTCGATCGCTTCCGTCCCACTATTGGCAAAGAAGAAACTATCTAAGTCTCCCGGAAGAATCTCCGCAAGCTCATCAGCCAATCGAAGGATCGATTCATACATGATGACTCCTGAAGGACCGTGCATCAGCCCATCTGCTGCATCTTTAATCGCTTGTACAATCTTTGGATGACGATGACCAACATTCGTTACGGCAATTCCAGAGGTGAAATCAAGATATTTCTTTCCGTCCAATCCGTAGTAATAGCACCCCTCTTCTTTTACTACCGGTAAGTTCGGGTGATCCTTTGCCATACTGGGTGCCAGACGATTAGGCATATTTTGAATAAGCTGTTCAAACGTTCGTTCCATTCTAGTAACCTCCATATATGTGACTGACAAATTTGTTTTGTATTAATTCTCTTACATAAAGAAGAAATGAGCCAATAGAGCGACGATAGGTAAGGTAATAATCGTACGTTGGATAAAAATGATGAATAAATCTAAAAAGCTGATCGGAATCTTGGATTTGATTAATAGAATACCAATCTCAGACATGTAAATTAATTGAGTCAAAGACATGGCTGCAATGACGAATCTTGTTAACTCACTCTCAATTCCGCTCCCTACAACAGCAGGTAAAAACATGTCTGCGAAACCAACGATCATGGCAGGAGCCGCATCTGCCGCCTGTGGAATTTGTAATAACTCTAATAGTGGAACAATCGGATAAGCCAATATGTCAAACACTGGAGTATATTCCGCTACCACTAAAGCGATAGTTCCAAGGGCCATTACCAAAGGAATAAGACCGAACCAGATATCCAGGACGTTCTGGAGTCCTTTTTTCGTTACCTCTCCTACACTTTTCACTTCTGATGCTTTTTCCACTGCTTTTTCAAAGCCCCATTGAAAGCGGGAAACATTTTCAGGAACGGTTTCGGAGATTTGCATGCCAACCGGCTCATAATAGGTGTCTTTCTTCCGTGAAAGAGGCGGAATACGCGGACAAATGACCGCAGCTGCTATCCCTGCAATCACCACTGTCCCATACAGTTGAACAAACATTGATTCCAATCCGATGAAGCTGACAATCACAAGACTGAAAGCGATCGAAGCAACGGAAAAGTTTGTTGCAATGACTGCTGCCTCCCGTTTTGTGTAGTAACCCTCTTCAAATTGTTTCGTTGTAATCAATACGCCGACGGTACCACTTCCCATCCAGGATGCAAGAGCATCGATAGATGATCTCCCCGGCAGTTGGAAAAGCGGCTTCATGATTTTCTGCAGCAAAGTGCCGAAGAAATCCATCAATCCAAAATCTAAAAGAAGTGGCATCAATAAGCCTGCAAATAAAAACCAAGTGGCTAAGACAGGAACTAACGAATACAATACGGTTCCACCCGTAAAGTCAGAAATAATCCACTCGGGACCACTCCCATTTACCGTCATCACGGCAAATATCGAACCGAGGACACGAACAGCAATCCAAAAGTATCCTACGTCGAATAGTCCTTTTAAGAATGATTGATTGACAATCCACTGAGGTTTAAACATTTTCGTATAAATAGCCACAAGAGCCGATACACCAAAAACCACAGTCATGAATAATGGCAGTACACCTTCCAGCACCCCTTGAAAATAAGAAGCAAATATCCCGACCCCGATTGTCATATTCCCTTCATACGTAACAGGCAAAAGGAACAATAGTACCCCTAACAAGGACGGTATGATAAACTTCATTGCTTCTCTTGCCGTTCTGCCTGACCGGGTTTCTAATTGACTAACATTTTGTTTTCCAACTTCCATTGTCAAACACCCCTTTAAAATTTATCCATAACCCCTAACCATTCGAGAACCACTTATGCGTCGTAGTAATATCCCCCTTCTACCTTTCAGTTCTTTTCACCTTATTACTTGCAAGTTTCATGCCAATATTTTATTTTATTTTGTATTTTTTAAGTTTTCTGACTACTGACGGTTGACTGATTCCCAGGTTTTGGGCCATTTGCGTAGTAGTCTTATGCTTCTCCCTCGCATTCTTTAATACCTGTTCTTCGACTGCCTCAAGAATGTCTTTTAATGATTGACCATTGTACTCAAATCCTGAAAGATCAGCACTATGCTTTATGTATGGACCCGGGAGGTTTTCCATTTCAATTAATGGCTTGGAAGATGTCACAATCAGCCTTTCAATTATATTCATTAGCTCTCTGACATTCCCTTTCCAATCTTGAATCAACAACTGGTGAACAACTCCTTCATCCAGCTCTCTTTGGCGCTGATATTTTTCACAAAAATGATTTACAAAGTAATCGATCAACGTAATAATATCTGATGTTCTCTCTCTCAATGGAGGAATCGTAATAGGAACCACATTCAAACGGAAGAATAAATCCCTCCTGAATTCTTTCTCTTCTACAGCTACCTCTAAATCTTTGTTCGTAGCTGCCAGAACCCGGAAGTCAACCTTTCTTTGTTTCGTACCGCCTACGCGATAAAATTGTTTCTCCTGAATGAACTTTAGAATTTTGACCTGGTTCGATAGAGATAGTTCCCCTATTTCATCTAAAAACAGGGTGCCGCCTTCAGCGAGTTCTGCTAATCCAACTTTCCCTTTGCGGTCAGCCCCCGTGAAAGACCCGGATTCATACCCAAAGAATTCTGCTTCAAATAACGAGTCTGGTATCGCTCCACAATTGACCTCAATGAACGGGCCGCCTTTTCGTTGACTTTTGTTATGTATGAATTTCGCGATATGGGACTTACCGACACCGGATTCCCCCAGCAGGAGGACGTTCACATCGACTTCTGCTACTTGCAGGGCAACCTGTAACACCTTTTTCATCTCATTGCTCGAGGCAATGATCCCTTCCGAATAGTAATGACGGCTTCTAAGGATTTCAAGCTCGCTTTTCACCCTCTCCATCTCATCTTCCATTTCAGTTAAATACTTTTTCATATTCAATAATTCCGTTACATCATGGGAATAGCTAACGATTCTCACTAGTTCTCCGTTTTCATCGAATACCGGAATCCCTGTAACGAGCAGTTTCTTGCCCTCTTTACTCGTCTGGACCAACGTTATTTTTTTCTTTTCTTTTAGAACGATCGGAGTTAATATCGGAGAAAAAACCCCTTCTTTTTCCAGATCATATACAGATTTCCCCACCATATCTGCCGAATTCACGTTATAAATATCCCCGGTTGCGTCACTCACTTTCAAGATAATCCCATCTGTATTGGTTACTAAAATATCATCTTGCAGCGAATGAAGGATCGCCTCATTTTCATTCCAACTTTTTTTCTTTACAGTCACAGACAGCACCCCTTTGCACGTATTGAAATTATTCAAAAATGAATAATTATCCTGATAATTTTTATATTAATTCATTTATACCAAAGTTTTTTGACTTTTTATACATTTTTGAATAAATTATTCAAAAATAGATACCTTTTACTCTACTAGGTTAATAAATTATTTTACTATTCAAACCATTTCGATTATCATTTTGGTAAGACTGTTTAAGGTGGGATTGGGATGACAGATGGAGAGAAGTTGACGTTGGAACATGCTAAGGAAATGGACAGGCAGGATTCATTGGCCCATTTCCGGAATGAATTTTACATAAAGAAAAATCACTATTATATGGATGGGAACTCCTTAGGCTTATTATCAAAACGGGCAGAGAAGTCGTTACTTACGTCATTGGAAGATTGGAAGGAACATGGAATCGATGGCTGGATGGATGGCCAGGAGCCGTGGTTCTATTATTCTGAGAAACTTGGTGAAATGACGGCTCCTTTAGTTGGGGCAGAAAAGGAAGAAGTGATTGTGACAGGTTCCATTACGACGAACCTTCATCAATTACTCGCCACATTCTATCAACCTGATGGAAAACGCACCAAAATCTTAGCAGATGAATTGACTTTCCCTTCGGATATTTACGCGATCCAAAGTCAGCTGGAGTTAAAAGGCTACAACCCTGATGAACATCTGATTCAGGTAACAAGCAGAGACGGATACACATTAAGAGAAGAGGACATCATCAGGGATATGACAGATGATGTAGCTCTGATTCTGTTACCATCCGTTCTCTATCGAAGCGGACAGCTACTGGATATGAAGCGATTGACGAGTGAAGCCCATAAACGTGGCATTGTGATTGGATTCGATTTGGCACATTCGATTGGAGCTCTTCCTCATCAATTGCATGATGACGGAGTAGACTTTGCCGTGTGGTGCAATTACAAATATTTAAATAGCGGCCCGGGTGGTGTAGGCGGGTTATTTGTTCATAACAGGCATAAAGGGAAGAAACCTGGTCTTTCCGGATGGTTCAGCTCCCGTAAGGATAAACAGTTTGATATGGATCATACGCTGACCCATGCAGATTCTGCAGGTGCCTTCCAAATTGGGACCCCTCATATCTTAAGCAGTGCTCCTTTACTCGGTTCGCTGGAGTTATTTGATGAAGCAGGCATTGAAAATCTAAGGAGAAAATCCCTTTCTCTTACACGATTTATGATGGATCTATTTCAACAAGAACTTTCTCAGTATGGGTTTACAATCTGTAACCCACTTGAAGATGAGCAGAGAGGCGGTCACATTAGTTTAAAGCATGAAGAGGCGGCAAGAATTTGTAAAGCATTGAAGGTGAACAAAGTAACACCTGACTTCCGTTCACCAAATGTGATCCGACTGGCTCCGGTAGCTCTCTATTCTTCGTATGAAGATGTGTGGGAGACCATCCAAATATTGAAAACCATCATGGAAAAAGAAGAATATAAGAAGTTTGAAAATACGCGGAATGTTGTAGCGTAACTTCTTTTAGAAAGGATGAGATCGTTTGAAGATCATTGATATTTCCCGCCCATTGCATAATGATACTCCTGTTTGGCCGGGGGACACTCCCTTTTCTTTCTCATTGAATTGGACGAAGGAGGAATCGGGATCCGTGAATGTCGGTCAGCTTACCATGAGTTCTCATACTGGAACACACGTCGATGCCCCCTTCCACTTCGACCAAGATGGGAAGAGGATATTGGATCTGCCATTAGAGAGGTTTATGGGGCCGGCCATCGTTGTATCGGTGGAGAATGCTGCAGAAATAAATAGTGAACTAATGGATAAGGTCGACTTTTCAGGAGTTAAGAAGGTGCTTTTCAAGACGAATGCATGGAAGAATCCCGAGCGGTTTCCTGAACGCATTCCTCACATTGCGAAAGGGCTAGCACCTTTTTTGAAGGAAAAAGGAATTGATTTGATTGGAGTGGATCTTCCTTCAGTGGATCCATTGGATAGTAAGGAGCTTACTGCTCACCATTCATTACGACAACATGACATCGGAATATTGGAAGGGATTGTCCTTGACCACGTAGAGCCTGGACGGTATGAACTGGTGGCCCTGCCCCTCCCTCTTAAAGAAGGAGATGGATCTCCCGTCCGAGCCATTTTAATGGATCGAACTTGATAAGATTCCTTTACAGGTTTTCCCTTCATTTTGTATAATATAATAGAAAAGTTCATTGATTAAATACAGAGTCCTGGCTGCCACCAGAACTCTGACAGTATACATTGCCGTGAGCAATTTATCCTTAATAAGATAGAAGTAACCTTTCCCTTGCAGTTGTCATAGTGGGTGGGTTACTTCTTTTTTTGTTGCGTGACTGCGATTATTGCTACTGTTAATGTACCAAAGGCAATCATCAATTGTAGTACGTCTGCCGTTTCGATCATTCCTGCTCATCACCTCCCATCTTAAGGGAGCTGCCTCTTGCCCACCCAGCTATGTACACCGTACATTTATTTTAACACAAAAACGAACATATGTTCTATAATTATGAGCATATTTAGAAAATAGTTCCTTTTTACTGAATTGATTCTGTCTATAAATTATATTACATCGCATATATTGCCTCCTCCTATTCATAGACTAACGATATAGATGTTTAAAATCATAAAAATTGGACCATAGCTAAGTTTAAAAAGGAGGCGGCACAATGGGAATCACAATCACTTTGGGTTTAATCGTGATGCTTGGAATGATTTTGGGTATTCTAATTTATTTCTTAAGACAAGCTCTGGATTCAAATGATTCGAAAAAGATCGACTCTCATGACCATGATCATTTTTCTCAATGATGATTTGGTCCTTCAATGACCGCTAGCGAAATTTGTCATTTTTTGTAGAACGGTAGATATCTTGAAAATACGGTTGATAAATTGAAAGAACAGTTGATAAATCCTAATTAAGGTTGATATCTATCTATAAAGGTCGATAAATCCGTATAGGTCAGCAAAGCAAAAAGCCCGCACGTCCTGTCTTCCAGGACGCCCGGGCTCTTTTTATTCAGTGATTTCCTTTTCGCCAAGCTTCATTGGACTTGAGCAAAGGGGACAAACCCTGGATTCCGTATCCTCATGGGTTTCCGGTCTCTGCCAGGCAATGCACTTGGTATTTGTGCAAATCCAGGCCAAGATCTTACTCACCTTCCCACTCCTCGCCTTTTTAGTTTTCTTCGGCTGATCCGTGTGGGGAGTATTCGTAAATAAATCCGCAATAAATCGGGAGCATTTCCGCTGTTCACCTTGATAATAGGCAGGAGAAGAAATAAACAATTTTTCTTTTGCCCTCGTGATGGCTACATACGCGAGCCGTCTTTCTTCCTCTACTGCACTCAATGCCTTTTCTTTTTGATTCGGATCTTTGTATACCTTATCTTCAAGCTTATTGGCATTCAGCGCTGAGCTGTGGGGAAGGTTTCCTTCAATCGCACCGATCAAAAACACGACAGGGAACTCCAGGCCTTTAGAACGGTGAATCGTCATTAATGAAACGCTGTTTGTATTCTTTTTTTGACTTTGATTTGAATAGATTTCTTCATACTTTGCTTTCATTTCATCAATGAAGGTAATAAAACTCGAAATCGTATCAAAGCGTTTCGCCGATCCTTCAAGCTCGTCCAGCATTTCTTTAATAAGTTCCTTCTGTTCTGTTACCACATGTGATTCCTGGGCATCGATGTATTGATGATAGAACTCTTTCCTGATCCGTTTGATCGCAGCTTCAGGTGACTGGTCTCCGATCGATTTTAGAAATTTCATCCGTTCTTTTATATTCTTTATCTGAAACGGCTTCAATCCTGATAATGTCGTTAAATGGATGAGAGGATATTTCTTCCTCTCTTTACGATCTTCCTCGAGAATATGAGCCATCCCCCGGTCCCTTCTTATAAATAAAGTCGGCAGCAGGGATTCCATGGCTGAAAAGTTCCTTGGAACAATCGATAACCGCAAGTAATCGACCACCGGTTTCACCGTCCAGTTTTCATAGAAGAGGGAATCCTTTTGATTGTAAGGCGTGAACGGAATCTCTTTTAATAGCAGTTGCTCAAAGACTGCCCGCCCGCTGCTCATGGTGCGGTGAAGAATCGTCATATCCCCATATGTATAGCCTTCTCCCATCAACCGATGAATTTCTTCTGTGATCCACACGGCCTCTTCATCTGCAGTAGCCGGTCTTGAATAAAGCGGCTTTTGTCCTTCCACCTTAGTGGCGATAAGCTCTTTAACACGACGGTGTTCATTCTGTCCGATCACTTTATTACCCAACCCGATGATATAGGCATCAGATCGATAGTTCTCTTTCAATGTTACAACCCTTGCATCCGGGAACTCTTCATCAAAATCCAAAATAAATTCGTTTCTGGCGCCGTTAAAGGTGTAGATCGTTTGATCATCATCCCCTACTACGAACAAGTTTCGATGAGCCGCAATCAACTTCATAAGCTCATATTGTACAAGATTCGTATCCTGGAATTCATCGACCATCACGTACTGGAAACGATGCTGAAGAGAGGTCAAGAGGTTAGGATTCGAAAGTAATAATTGATATGCCTCTGTCAAAATATCATCGAAATCCATTTTATGATTCATCCGCTTCCACTCTTCATATTTTAAGAGAATGTCACGCACTTCTTTTTCTGATTTTGATTTCTGTGGAAGATCCCTGATATCTTTTTGGTTCAACTTATAATGAGAGAGTTTTGCGAGGAGCGTCTCTGCATCATAAGGATCATATATCTTCATTTCTCTCTGAATCTGCTTCAAGATAATTTGTTTATAGCGCTCGTTCCCGACCACTTCTTGTGTGTAATGACGGGACCTCAATAAGTAAAGGAACAGGGCATGAAACGTACTCGCATGAACCTGTCCGCCAGCTTCCGTCCCCGGCAGACTTGGAATCCGCTGCTTCATTTCTTCCGCCGCTTTCTTTGTAAAGGTCACGAGTAAAATATTCCTCGGTTGAATATTTTTCACAGTCATCAAGTAGCCTGCCCGGCAAACGAGGACCGTCGTCTTTCCAGTCCCTGCACCAGCCAGGGTTAAGCATGGTCCCTCCACATGACGAACAGCCTCTATCTGAGAAGCATTCAAATGAATGCCTGCTTCCTCCATCGTCCGAAAGAAAAAAGCATCCTCTTCATGGGAGGATATCAGCTGTTTCGTCGTGTCTCCCTTATGGAGTGGTGCTACCGGAATTTCCTTCTTTTCCGCTTCATATGGATAAATAGAATAGTTGGTTAATACTTTATTCAAAGCTCATTCTCCTAGCTTTTCTTTACGATTCATAACCTTCTCATCATAACAAGAGCCCTTCAAAAATAGCAATGACAATCTCAGGATGATAGGGATAGACTACTGGATATGTAAATACGGTTAAACGATTGTTTAATCCCTTGAACCCTAGTAGAATAAATGTTTTGAAGAACTAATCAAACGTTTGTTTAAATCGGATATGCTCCCCGGGGATTAACATATTGAAAGAAAAGGTAATAGAACATTAGGTGATAAAAGATGAATCTAACAAAATGGGGCTTTACCCGCTTCAACAGCATAAAGGCAGAATTCGATCACTTCCCCCACTCCCTTGTCATCCTCAGGAAAATCAGAAACTATTACTTCGTAAATAAAGTTCACTGGTCCCACCTTGATCCCGTGGTGGAAACACATCATCTCGAAGAAATGGAACTGCTTGTGAACCGGGAGCTGGATTTGGAAAAATATTATCTTAATAGAAGATTAGATTAACTCTGTTTTTTGCTCATTTCATATTTTCAAAATGAGCTTTAAGGTTTTTGTTTGTCCAAATTTATAGGCAAAAAAAAATGTAGTTGCACAGAGTGGATTGGAGCGGAAGGCACTTTACTCCTGCGGGAAATAGAGGAAAAGTCGAGACCCCACAGGGCAAAGCCCGAGGAGGCTCGACTTCCTCCCCGCGGAAAGAAAGTGCCTGGAGCGAAAAGGAACGGTCCATGTATAATTGAATCCACTTTTTCAGAAGCTGCTTACTTTTTCGAAAAGAATTTTCAAAAAACAAGAAAGATTGAGATAAAGTAAGATAACCGACTATTTCATCGTTAAAAACAGCCTAAATCGCATTATATTGATTATTCTGAACATTTGCATTAATTTTAGAATTTGTTAATATATAATTAATAAAAGATTTACAAACACAAACTTTAAAGGAAGGCGTGATTCCAATGAAGTAAGCTAGCAAAGCATGTCAGCATCACATCTCGCTTTTGAGATCGGCCCGTGAAAACTGATTTCAAGATGTGTGGATATGCGGGAATGCGCAATCTTATTTCAGGAGATGATTCCAATGAAGAGTGTAAGCGAAGCATGCTAACATCATGGTACGCAAGAAGATAGCCCGTGAAAACTATCTTCGTAACATGTGGGCGTGTGGGAAAATCAGCGGCAAGAGAAAATAAACTAAATAATACATGCAATACCATTAATTCAAAAGAATGTTAAGTATGTGTATTAGTAAGAAAGGATAGTAAAGTTAATTGAATAAGGTTTACTTAAGTTAAGGCGCTGTTTATGTGGTATAGGCATAAGCAGCGTCTTTAGTTTTGCTTAAAACTCTTCTTTTAACAGGGAACAAACAGCAGCATCACAAAAGATACCCTTTTCAAATGCCGCTTTTCTCAATACTCCTTCGAAGATAAACCCTGCTTTTTCAAGACATTTCTTTGAAGCCGTGTTCTCCGGATCATAAAAAGCTTCTATTCGATTAAGGGACATTTCTTCAAACCCGTACTTCAAGGTAGGTCTTAGCACTTCGGACATGACCCCTTGTCTCCAATAGGTTGGATGAACCTCAAATCCCACCTCGGCTTTAAAGTGCTCTTTTTCCCACTGATGAAAACCACAGCTGCCAATGATTTCGTCTGTTTCTTTTAAAGCAATCCCCCATCTGATCCCTTCATTTCCCTGAAATCTCCCGTTCCATCTGTTGATGATCTCAACGGCCTGTTTTTCCTCTTGAAACGACTCTAAATCATAATATCGAGTGACTTCATCTTTTGAAAAATAGTCAAATACTTGGGGAGCATCCCCTTCTTCCATCTGTCTTAAGCGGAATCTTTCTGTTTCAAGCACCGGAAAGGTTCTTGTCAGCATAATCATTCTCCTTTTCTTCTTGTTCTCTTTTACTATTCAACATTGTATTTTTTAATGCCTTCTTGAAAATTGAATTTCTCATAAAATCTAATACTCGTGATAAGAAGCGTTGGTTTGTATTCTTTCCTTATTCTGGTTACAATCGATTTAATAGGCTCTTTTCGCAAAGATTGTTTTTTTAAAACAAGGTCTGCTTGGGCTCTGTCAATCAGTATAGACTGGATGGTGAGGGGAACTACTCCGCTTGCAGCTAGCGTTCGGCCGAGCCTCCTCACCATCTTTAAAAGTTTTTTTCGTGACAGAGCTAAAAGGTCTTAATTACAACCTACTTAGAAGATAGAATTCTTCAATAGGATATTACTTCTACTCACCTAAAAAGAGGTGGTTTGCTAAGTTATTCTTATGAAAAACACGCTTAGAAAGTTGATTGGAGCGGAAGGATGCTCGACTCCTGCGGGAATAGCTGGACAGGTGAGACCCCGGAGGCGTGCCGAGGAGGCTCACCGCCAGCCCCGCGGAAAGCGAGCATCCTGCAGCGGAAATCAACTACTACTTTCTTCCTTTAGATAGCAACAAACTTAGCGAAAAGAGCCATATAATAAGCTGAAATGGATTGGAGAGGCGAGGATGGATCATAAAGCTCATAAAGTCATTGTAAGTAAAGCCATATTTACGGGAAAAGCTTTATCCCCTTTTGATGGGTTCGTGGCTGTTCGGGATGACAGTATTATTGGAGTCGGTCCCCGCTCAGAGATGGTGAGCTTCATAGGACCGTCTACAGAAACATGGGATGTCGGAAACCGCCTGGTGACGGCAGGGTTTCATGACTTCCATCTTCATTTGTTTTTAGGGGCAATGTTCGAGGGATTCTGTAAGCTGACATTCGGCCATTCAGAAGAAGCGACGGCAAAAATGGTTGCTGAGTATGCAAAGAACCATCCAGATGAAGAATGGATCCTTGGATTCGGCTGGCATCACGTACGCTGGCCTGGTCAGGCTCTTCCCTCCCGTCACTCTCTGGATCAGTACATTCCCCACCGCCCCGTTGTGCTTCTGAATGAAGAAGCTCATAGCGCTTGGCTGAATACAGCTGCTCTTCAGAAATTAGGAATTCACCGTGATACACCCGAGCCTCCCTTTGGAAAGATTGAAAAAGACGAGCATGGGGAGCCGACCGGCTTTTTGTATGAGACGGCTGTTCAGTATGTAATTGAAGCTTTTAAGTTTGATGAAAAAGTGAAAACCAGGCTGATGAACGGGATGTTGGCAAAGACTTCATCCTACGGCATAACCTCTGTTTCTGATATGCTCCCTCTTCCCGGATATACTTTGGGGGATCCAGCTTTTTATAGGACCTTTGAGGAAAAAGGAACACTGACGACTAGAATTCATTTTTTGGATGTTTTGGACGGAAACCTTGAGCGTGGTATTCAATTCAGGGAAAAGTATCAATCCGATAAACTTCAATTTTCCGGCTTGAAGCAGTTCCTGGATGGTGTCCCCCTTACCTATACGGGCTTTTTGCTTCAGCCTTACTCTGACCGTCCTTCTGAAACCGGCGGCACGATTTATGATTCGCACGTTTACCAAAAATGGATTGAAGACGCAGACCGGGAAGGTTTCAGGATCCGCCTGCACGCATGTGGAGACGCTGCGGTCCGGTTGGGCCTCGATTTGTATGAGCATGCCCGGAGTGTAAACAGACCACGGGATTCCCGCCATACAATCGAGCATATTGAAGTTTGTGATCCAAGTGACTTCGAGCGGTTTGAGAAATTAGGAGTCATTGCATCCATTCAGCCTGAACACCTGACATCAGGGTCTATGGATACACATGCCTACTTAGACAGGCTTGGTCCGGAAAGGGCACGATTCACCTGGCCGATTGGATCTTTGCAGAATCATAGTGCCAGTATCGCTTTCGGAACGGACTTTCCGATTGTGGATCTGAATCCCATGCTCGGTCTTTTCCGGGCGGTTACCAGAAAGCATGAGGACGGGACTCCTCAAGGCGGCTGGAATCCTCATGAAAAAATTTCATTAGCAAATGCATTGATACATTATACGAAATCCCCTGCCTACGGAAACTTCAGAGAGCATGATCTAGGAACGATCGAAGTTGGAAAAAAAGCGGATTTAGTCGTCTTGGATCGGAATTTGTTTGATGTGGAAGCAGAGGAAATGCTGGAGACTAGTGTTTGGATGACAATGATGGATGGAAATGTCGTGTATGGATAAGGTTATAATTTTGGAGGGGTAGACATCACCCCCTCCAGTCAAAAAACAGAGGTACGTCCCTCAAAACCTGGGGACGAACCTCTATTTTTTCATCTTATTTTTGTTCCGGTGCTTGAAGTCCCCCGCCTCGAATGGTTTTTTCTTGGAACGGGAGGTTGAGTTCTTTGCTCAGTTTCTCGAGGAAGCTCAGCTCGCGTTTGGATACGAGACAGATGACGGTTCCTTCCGCTCCCATGCGACCGGTTCTTCCTGAGCGGTGAATGTATTGTTTTGTATCGCTTGGGAAGTCGTAATGGACAACGTGTGTGACGTCTGTGATATCAAGGCCACGTGCTGCAACATCTGTTGTCAGAAGCATGGACACTTTGCCTGAACGGAAGCGGTCCAGTGATTGCTTACGCTCCATCTTGTTTGATTCCCCTGCCAAGACTTCCAGCTCGACTCCCTTATATTTCAGTTTTTCTTCTATTTCAGAGAGCTTCTCCAGTTGATTGAAAAACACAAGTGCTTTGATTCCTTTGAAATATGAAATGCTTCTTAGAGCTTCTATTTTGTCTCTCAGCTCACTGTATACATACACATGATCTACTTTCGGGTTATCGAGATTGGCTTCCATTTTGACGATTTCATGGTTTTGCAATAATGATTCCGCTACGTTCTCGGTTTCGTCTGATAACGTGGCCGAGAAGAATAGAACCTGACGTTCTTTTAAGGTGGCTTTGATGATATCCTTCACTTCACGGATATGTTCTGATGAGATCATTAAATCGAACTCATCGACGACGATGGTTTTCACTTCATGCATCTTCAGTTTTTTCATTTTCATCAGTTCGATCAGGCGACCCGTTGTTCCCACTACAATATGTGGCTTTTTCTTCAGCTTCTCGACTTGCTTTTTAATGTTTGCTCCTCCAATGAAGGCAGCACTCGTAACGTCTGTTCCCTTCGCCCATTTCTGGATTTCCTGGTGGATTTGCATGACAAGCTCTCTTGATGGAGCAAGAATCACAGCTTGAGCCTGTTTTCTTGATGGATCAATGGCTTGGATGATTGGAAGTAGATACGCAAGCGTCTTCCCTGTTCCAGTCGGCGATTCACAAACAACATCTTTCCCTTCCATAATGAGAGGTACTACACGCTCCTGGACAGGAGTTAATGAAGTGAATCCTGATTCTTCCCAGTTTTTTTGAATTGATGGGGTATTGATAATCGTTGAAATTGAGTTCATGCTATTTGTCCTTTCTTAATCGGCAGAGGCAGCAGGAATCTCTTCATCCACGATTGGCAAGCTGATTTCCACTGCGGTTCCTTTTTCTTTTTCACTTTGAAAGTGTATATGTCCTTTATGTCGTTCAATGATCTTTTGACAGACGGCCAGTCCCAGACCCGTTCCTTTTTCTTTCGTTGAATAGAATGGTTCCCCAAGGTGGTCGATTCTCTCCGGTTCCATGCCTACTCCGTTATCCGCAACGATAACATGGGCGTCATCGCCTCGGGTGACCAATGTAATTGAAACATTTCCATCCTTGTTTTCAGGTATGGATTCAACTGCATTTTTAATAATGTTAATGAACACCTGTTTGAGCTGATTCCCTTCACCAAATACGTACAAAGGCTTTTCCGCCAGATTTTTATATTGAATGGATACATTATCAAGATGAGCCTGTGCTTCCATCAGTACCAGTACTTGTTTCAGAATATCATCCAGTTTTTCGCGACGCAGGTCGAACTCCTGCTGTTTACCCAGTATCAGCATCTCCCCTGAGATCAAGTCTATCCGATCGACTTCAGAGAGCATGATATCCAAATGATCATGGTTGATTCGATTGCTGATTTGCATAAGCTGGATGAACCCTTTAAGGGATGTAAGGGGATTGCGGATTTCATGTGCAACAGCCGCAGCCAGCTGTCCAATGACAGAAAGCTTTTCGGATGCTATCACCATTTCTTCATTTTCCCGGAGAAGGGTGATATCCCTTGCAATGGCAAACATCCCCGTCACTTTTCGATTCACAATAATCGGTACAAGTGAACAACGCAGTATTTTCCGGTTGTTATTGGCTAAATGTATGGTCGTTTCAAAGGTTGACGCCCAGCCTTTAAAGGTTTGGTAAAAGTAATCCCTTACTTTTTTCATCTCAGCTTCATCCAAAAATTTACTGAATTTCACTTCTTTCAACTCTTCATGAGTTGATTCCAGCAACCCTTCAGCTTCAGAGTTCACAGATACTACATTGCCATCCAGGCTAAGCTCTAAGACTGCATCCGTATTTTGTTCGAAAAGAGAATGGTAATGCTGATTCCTTATTTGAAGCTGCCTCTCTTTTTTCTTCAACTTTTCATTCGAGATTATTAATTCACTGGTTCTCCGATACACCAATAAAAAAATGATCATACCTGTTACAAGTGTAAATAGCCAGCCTTTATAGCGCTGAAAATAAATATACATGCTGAGCTTTTCATGAGCGATGATCATGGAAAAATAGTCGGATAAAATAATCCACAGGATGCCTAATAATACGTAGGTGACGGAAATTTTCAAGGCAATGTCTTTTGCTTGTTTCATCGTTGAGGGTTCACCTAAATTCAAAATAGTCTTTCTCCTATGGTTTCTCAGTTCTTACCAATTTATCATAAATTCTTTGAAGACTTATTTTCCTTTCAAGAAGAAAGTCGTCAAAGGGTAAATTCCAATGCTTTGTATGATGAGAGAAAACAGTATGACTCCAAATGTCAAGGAGTGGAGCAGCTGAGGACCTTGTCCATCTATACTTAATAATAAGGCAACAGACATGGTTCCTTTAATACCGGACCAAGTTAATATGAATACTTCCTTCCATCCGTACTTTTTTCTCCAAGTTTTTCTCACTTTGACAACACCAATAATAATAACATAGCGAACCACCAAGGAGAGAATAAATAGGAAGAAGATCCACCCGATTAATGAGAAAGACAAATACTGTGTGGCCTGGATCCCTATTAATAGGAATAAAAAGGTTAGAATGGTCGGTTCCATGACGGTCCAGAAACCATCCAGATCCCTTCTAAAATGATGTTCCTTAATTGTTCTTCCGTATTCATACGAAAGCATGATCCCTGAGAATACAGTAGCCAGTACACCTGAGACACCAAGCTCTTCCCCTATATAAAAGCTTCCATAAGCAAGAATGATGCTAAGCATGATCTGGTATCTGGAATCAGTTGTGAAGTGGATGGCTTTACTCGCCAGCCAACCGAGCGACACACCAATGGCAATCCCTCCTAAGGAAACCAATAGAAATTCCAAAAGAAATGAAGGCACTGAAATGGACTCTTCGCCAAAGTAGACTCCTGCGACAACCGTAAAGAGCACGATGCTTGTGCCATCATTGATCATTGACTCACCTTCTACAACATCTGCTATGTCCTGATGACTGGAAGATTCCTTTAAGATAGATACAACAGAAACAGGATCCGTAGGCGTCAGAATCGTTGCGATTAATAGCGCCTCTATAAATGAAATGGAAAGCCATGGATGCAAACCGTAATAAAAAAGCAGGCTCATCAGAAGGGTCGTAATGATAATTCCCACTGTACTAAGGATAGAAATGATTCCAACATGCTTTTTTAAGGCTTTTGTTGAAAATTGATAGGCAGAAATAAATAATAAGGATGGCAGAAACCATTCAAAGATAATATCTTTCGTTAAGTTGACGTCAGAAAAAGCAGGTACATACGACAACCCTATTCCAAACAGAAGTAAAACTACAGGAACAGGTACATTCTTTTTCTTTTTATCAATGGTAAAAACACTGTAGCCAATTATAAGCAAAAACAGAATTTGGATTGGATCGATGATTCACACCTCCATACTAGGGTTCATACCCTTTTATTCCACTGAAAATCCTTTCTTTAAACACACCCTACCTTCTTCCTATTTTTTCAAAATTGCGTTTATTTTTCATGTAAGAGGAAAAAAGAGAAGCAATGATAGTGAAAGCAGGTGATGCTACATGTTAAGCACGATGTATGGTAGCAAAACATTCAGTAAAAGTGGTACGATTACCCTCCCCCACAAATGGCGAGAACAGTTTGGACTAATCCCAGGAAGACTTGCAGAACTCATCTACCAAAACAACTGTATATATATTAAGCGAGCGGTCAAGGACTCTACTCATAACAAGCGCTACGTCTCAGAAAAAGGAACCGTCCATATCCCAAAAGAACTCCGGGAAGAAATGGGCATGACCCATCAATCACCCTACTACCTGATCGTAAATGAAACAGAAAATTGTTTTATGATTTCAAGAGAAAAATAACCATAAACCTGGATTTTCCCCACCAAACAAGGTCCGTCCCTCGCATGTTTCAAAGCGACGAGGGACGGACCTTTGGTTGTTCGATGGTGATGCTGCTTCCCGACGGAGAGATGGATAATTTGCGGACGTTCATGCTAGGGAAGGACTGTTCCAGCTGCCGTGCGAGCCATTCACTTGCTTCCCGTTCCACAAAGCAGGCAATCGTCGGCCCGGCACCACTTAAGGCGACACCGAATGCCCCGAAACGGCCCGCTACCTCTTCTACTGCATCGTAGTGAGGAAGCAGCTTTCTTCGGTGGGGCTGATGATACCTGTCTCGCTTCATCATTTTCCCAACCGTTTCCCAATCCCCCGTTAGAAATGCAGCCACAAGTACGTTTGAAATTGCTCCGGCTTCCACGGATTCTTCAAAGGAAAGACTGTCAGGGAGTACATTTCTGGAATCCGATGTTTTCAGTTCAGCTTTTGGAATCACGCATACCACATCAATAGGAAGATCAGGAACCGATATAAGACTTACACCCTTATCATGCTGACAGCTGACTACAAACCCACCATATAATGAAGCTCCCACGTTATCGGGATGACCTTCAAATCGATTTGCAAGTGCCAGTTTCTTTTCTTGTGACAGATTCAACTCACATAGGGCATTGGCAAGCTCAATGCCCGCCACAACCGCTGCTGCGCTTGAGCCTAACCCTCTCGTTAACGGGATGTCACTGGATACGTAGAGGTGACAAGGAGAAGGCTTCTTACCGTAGTCATCCGCCACCTCTTTCACGACCTCAACTATAAAATGTGTCTCATCAGTCGGAAAGACCTCCAGGGCAGAAGAAAGGGGAATCACTTGCCAATCTTCTGCTTCGTGTACCTCAACGGTTAAAAATACATTTAACGCCAAGCCCAGAGAATCGAATCCAGCTCCTAAATTGGCTGTGCTTCCTGGGACAATGATTTTCCAGGAGCGGGGGGCACGTCTTTTCATACGCCAATGGTCCCTTTAATATAGTCCTTCACCATTTCACGATCGTTTGGCAACTTCACTGGAGTGACCGGACTGCATTCCATGGCCGTAACCGGATCCTTTAAGCCATTACCTGTCAGCACCGCCACTACCTTCGAACCTTTTTCGATCAAGCCTTTATCTAATGATTTCTTTATTCCCGCAATTGATGCACATGAAGCGGGCTCGGCAAATATCCCTTCTTTACTTGCAAGCAGCTGATAGGCCTCAAGAATTTCTTCATCTGTTACTTCATCAATATGTCCGTTTGATTCCTTCAACGCGTCGATTGCTAATGTCCAGCTTGCCGGGTTCCCGATTCGGATTGCAGTGGCAATCGTTTCAGGCTGAGGAAACACCCTGTCATGGACCAGGGCTGCTGCTCCCGATGCTTCAAAGCCAAACATTCGTGGTAAAGTTGATGCTTTGAGATTGTGGTATTCTTTGAATCCTTTCCAGTATGCCGAAATATTCCCTGCATTACCGACAGGGATTGCAAGCACATCAGGAGCCTCACCCAACCCTTCGATGACTTCAAAAGCTGCTGTTTTCTGCCCTTCCAATCGATATGGATTCACTGAATTCACAAGAGTGACAGATTCGGTTTTACTCAACTCACGGACGATTTCGAGGGCTTCATCAAAATTTCCTTCGATGGAAATGATTTCGGCACCATACATGACAGCTTGAGCTAATTTCCCTTGAGCAATTTTCCCCTCTGGGATGACCACGATACATTTGATTCCTGCCCTCGCTGCATAGGCTGCTGCTGAAGCAGAGGTATTTCCCGTAGAGGCGCAAATGACCGTCGAACTTCCCGATTCCACTGCTTTGGCAACGGCGAGAACCATTCCGCGATCTTTAAAGGATCCGGTAGGGTTTGCTCCCTCAACCTTTACATTCAACTCGATGCCCCATTCCCTGGACAGCGTTTTTAATTCAACCAAGGGAGTATTCCCTTCATTTAACGTTAAGAGAGGAGTGTCATCATTTAATGGAAGATGCTCCCGATATTGCTCCAGTAACCCTTTCCATCTCATCCTTTGTCTCCTCCTTCTACACGGTATGAACTTTCAATCGAATGAACTCCTTCATAATCCTTCAGCTCCATCAAAATGTCTTCGTAATGATCAAGAGATGCTTTATGAGTCACAAGGACAATTTCAGCAAACTCATCACTGTCTAACGGATTCTGCAGGATCTTCTCGAAACTGACACCGTGATGCGAGAAGATGGAGGTGAGTTTTGCTAAGACACCTACTTCATCCTGAACGTGAAGGCGCAAGAAATATTTTGAATGAATTTCATTCCGTTCTTTTAACTTTTTAGGGAATTGCGGGTTCACCGCACTCTTACCCGTGACTCCCAATCTCATATTCTTCATGATTCCTACCATATCTGATACGACGGCTGTGGCAGTAGGAAGACTTCCTGCCCCCGGACCGTAAAACATCGTTTCACCGACCGCTTCCCCATATACGTACACAGCGTTATATTCATCATGAACGGATGCGAGTGGATGTTCATTTTGCAGCAGAGTGGGCTCCACGCTCACTTCTACACTCTCTCCTTCACGATGAGCGTAGCCGATAAGCTTCATTGTGTAGCCAAATTGCTCGGCATATTGGATATCATCACCCGTCACTTCCGTAATACCTTTCACCTTCACATCGGCTAAATCGACGTTCATGGAAAACCCTAACGTTGAAAGAATCGCCATCTTTCTCGCTGCATCCAATCCGCCTACATCTGCCGTCGGATCCGCTTCTGCATAGCCTAAGTCCTGGGCTTCCTTGAGAACATCATCAAAGGTCCGTCCCTCTTTCGTCATCTTCGTCAAGATAAAGTTCGTTGTTCCGTTGACGATTCCCATCATTTTCGTGATGCGATCGGAGGCGAGGCCATCTACTAAACTTCTTAAAATAGGGATTCCTCCTGCGACGCTTGCTTCGTAGAATAGGTCACAGCCGTTTTCTGATGCTGCCCTTAGTAACTCCGGTCCGTGAAGGGCCATGAGATCCTTATTTGCCGTTACGACATGCTTCTTCTGGTGCAGTGCATGGAGGAGATGTTCCTTCGTCGCTTCGATTCCTCCCATTACCTCGACCACAATATCAATTTCAGGATCAAACAGGACTTCCTCAGGATTTAAGGTCAGTATGCTGTTTTCCATTTCCAGTCCTCTATCTTTCTCTAAATCCTGAACAAGGGCTTTCTTTACCTTCACAGGGCAGCCGATTTGATGGGACAGTTTATCCTGATGATTCTCTACAATCTTCACCACTCCGGCTCCCACCGTTCCGAGTCCTAAAAGTCCGATTGAAATTGATTCCATAAGCCGAAAACCTCCATTTGTATATTTCTCGTGTACATTTGTTCTTGTATAGTGGACATTATAGTAGAAAAAATTACCTATTACAATAGGTATTTACGTATTTTTAGAATGTAAGAGCTTTCATTACTCATAGATTGGAAGAATTATTTTATAAAACTCCACCACTTATAAACAGAGGACCGCTCCTAACTAACAATGTAGTTAAGAGCCGCCCTTCTTTTACACAATATGGTGCAGCTGTCTGGCCATTTTGGATAGATCCCTATACACAGGGATCTTGCTTGGATCGGCATTTCCTCCACTGATGACACAGCCGACTTTCTTTCCTTGTACCTTGACCTTTTGGCACATGGCTGCCGCTAAGGATGCTGCTCCAGCTCCTTCAACCAGCGTTTTTTCCCGTTGAAGCATGAACATGATGCTATAGGAGATTTCTTCATCCGTGACAGTGACCATATCGTCTACATACTCCCGGATGATCGGAAACGTGAGCTCTCCAGGCTTCTTGACGAGGATCCCGTCAGCAATCGTGTGTACATGCTCCAGGGATCCTTTGTTTCTTCCTGTAAAAAAGTTATAGGTAGCCGGTGCTCCCAGTGCCTGTACGCCGACGATTTTCACTCGGGGGTTAAAGGCTTTTACTGCCAGTGCCATCCCGGCCAACAGACCTCCTCCGCCAACAGGTACCAGGATCATGTCTAAATCACTGAGTTGCTGAAGCATTTCCAGTGCGACTGTCCCTTGCCCAGCCATCACTTTATGATCATCAAATGCATGAACATACGTCGAGCCATTTCTGATTTTCTCTTCAAGTGCTGCACCGTAGGCTTCCTGATAGGTGTCTCCAGTCAGGACAATTTCAGCTCCGTAATGTTTCGTTGCCGCAATTTTTGTGGAAGGTGTTCGTTTCGGCATGAAGATTTTCGACGGAACTCCGCGCAGGGATGAAGCCAGTGCCACACCTTGGGCATGATTCCCTGCAGATGCGGCAATGATGCCTCTACCCGCTTCTTCTTCAGACAATGACATGATTTTATTCATTGCGCCTCTTACTTTGAAGGAACCTGTTCGCTGCAGGTTCTCCATTTTCAAATAGATCTCTCCACCCGTGAACGTATTCAGCGTCGATGATTGCTTTAACGGTGTTCGATGCACCTGATGACTGATTCTTTCCATTGCCTCTACAACTTCAGTGTTATCCATTAAATTCCCAAGCCACTCACCTCATAATTTTTTTCATATTCTTCAATATCTTTTCCGTAATGCAAAGTTAAATCGATCTCATCCAGCCCTTTCAAAAGCATCGTTTTCCAGTAGGGATCAATTTCAAAGGAGACACGAAGTCCTTCCGAGTCACAAATCGTCTGATGCTCAAGGGACACTTCCATTTTATATAAATCTACATGACTCTCATTTCTTAACAGAGCATCCACTGTTTTTTCATCCAGCTGAATGGGCAGGATCCCATTCTTCAAACAGTTGTTATAAAAAATATCTGCAAAGCTTTTGGCGATGATTACTTTAAACCCATAGTCCTGAAGGGCCCACGGAGCGTGCTCCCTAGAAGATCCGCACCCAAAATTCTTTCCACCGAGGAGAACCTCGGCGTCTTGATATTGTGGTGTGTCTAATAAGAAATCGTCTCTTAGGGACTTCCCATCGTCTTCAAACCGCCAATGATAAAACAAGTATTGACCAAAGCCTTTACGCTCAATTCGCTTTAAAAACTGTTTTGGTATGATTTGATCCGTGTCCACATTGTCTCTTCTTAGAGGAAATACTTTTCCTTCAACATGATTGATTGCCACCTTTTCACCTCCTATGAAGCCGGCATTTTTTCAAGTTTTCGTACATCTGTCAGTTTTCCGGTCACGGCAGCCGCAGCGGCCATAGATGGGCTGAGGAGATGGGTTCTTGATCCGTTTCCTTGCCGGCCTTCAAAGTTTCTGTTGGAAGTGGATGCACAGCGTTTGCCTGGGGGCACGATATCATCATTCATGGCAAGGCACATGCTGCAGCCTGCTTCCCTCCACTGGAATCCGGCTTCTTTAAAAATGGTATCCAGGCCTTGTTCCTCAGCCTCTTTCTTCACTTTAAACGAGCCCGGAACAACCAAAGCGATTACGCCCTGCTTTACAGTATGACCTTTCACCACCTCAGCAGCTGCCCTCAAGTCACTCAAGCGCGAATTCGTACAAGAGCCAATAAACACATAATCAACCTCTATGTCCTCAATTCTCATTCCCGCCTCGAGCCCCATATAATGGATCGCCCTTTCAACCCCTTCTCTTTCAGATGGATCTGCGTACTGTTCCGGATGAGGGACGGACCTTGAAATCGATGCGCCCATCCCTGGATTGGTTCCCCATGTTACATGAGGCTCAATTCCTTCACCTTTCACCTCGATTTTGTGATCGTAAGCGGCGTCCTCATCACTCGTCAATGATCTCCACTCTTCTTTACATTGTTCATATGATTTATGCTTCGGCAGATACTCCCGACCTTCTAAATAAGCGAAGGTCGTCTCATCGGGACTGATTAATCCCGCTTTGGCTCCTGCCTCAATGCTCATATTACAGACCGTCATTCTTTCTTCCATGGATAGATTGCGGATCACGTCACCGGTGAATTCGATGACATATCCGGTTCCAAATCCCACTCCATAGGTAGAAATGATATTCAGGATCACATCTTTTGCCGTAACACCGAATCCCAGCTCTCCCGATACTTCGACTTGAAGGGTTTTCGGCTTCGATTGCCAGAGGGTTTGAGTGGCTAAAACATGCTCCACTTCACTAGTACCTATCCCGAAAGCCAGAGCTCCGAAAGCTCCGTGGGTAGAGGTGTGACTGTCTCCACATACAATGGTTTTCCCCGGCTGTGTCAATCCGAGCTCTGGACCGATGACATGGACAATCCCTTGATCAGGATGATGGATATCGGCAAGAGTGACACCGAATTCCTCACAATTTTTCTTCAACGTATCCATTTGCAGTCGAGCGATTTCATCTCTGATGATGTGACGCTCTCTTGTCGGTACATTATGATCCATCGTCGCATAGGTTAAATCCGGTCTCCGCACCTCTCGATTCTTTAAGCGCAGCCCTTCAAATGCCTGGGGAGACGTAACTTCATGTACAAGGTGCAAATCTATATACAGTAAATCCGGCTTTCCCTTTTCTCTGTGCACGATATGTTTTTCCCATATCTTTTCGATGATATTTTTCCCTGCCATGAACTCCCTCCTGGTTTGGTAAGATTTTTATCCAGTTAAGACTGTATTGTTAAAATTGATTGAGTAGTGGTTGATTTCCACTGGCACTTTCCAATCAAATCTATCTTATAAATAAGCCGCCAGAATCGAAGACAGCGCATGATCCGCTTCTAAGCGTTCTACAACCAGCTGGCTCATGGCACCTGTCCCAACTACGGTTCCGCGCCCCATCGTCCAAAGATCTCCTGTACGGTAGCCTGCGTTCAGGACTTCCTGAACGGCCATTTCGATCATTTCAGCCTCTTCTTTTAAGCCGAAGGAATGTCTGAGCATCATGGCAACCGATAGAATCATAGCCAGTGGATTGGCTTTTCCTTTTCCGGCGATATCGGGTGCAGAGCCGTGTACCGGTTCGTAAAGACCGAAGGAGTCTCCTCTTAAACTAGCGGAAGGCAGCATTCCCAGTGAGCCTGTGATCATGGAGGCTTCGTCACTCAGGATATCCCCGAACATATTCTCAGTCACCAGTACATCGAATTGCTTCGGCTGATACATCAGCTTCATGGCAGCGACATCGACCAGCATATGTTCCACTTCCACATCCGGGTAATCAGCCGCCACTTCATTCACGACTTCGCGCCACATTCGACTTGTTTCCAAAACATTTGCCTTGTCAACGGACGTTAATTTTTTCTTGCGTTTTTGAGCCAGTTTGAAGGCTTTATGAACGATCCGTTCGATTTCACTTTTTTCATATACAAGGGTATCAACTGCTACTTCGTCTCTCTTCCCTTGACGACCGGATGGCTGACCGAAGTACAATCCTCCAGTCAGTTCCCTGACAATCACCAAATCTACTTCTTCTACAATCTCCCGTTTAAGCGGGGATGCACCAAGTAAACTTTCAAATGCTTTCACCGGTCTCAGATTCGCGAATAGCCCGAACTCTTTGCGGATCGCCAGGAGACCTTTTTCAGGACGAAGCTCTTTCGGAAGATGCTCCCACTTTGGACCTCCTACAGCTCCTAATAATACAGCGTCACTATCTTTACAAAGCTTGATCGTTTCAGGAGGTAATGGTGTACCGAAGCGATCGACGGCAGCCCCGCCGATGTGACCTTTCTCGACTTCGAATTCATGACCGAACCAATCACCCACTGCCTTCAGTACTTCTAATGCCCCGTCCATGATCTCTTGACCGATACCGTCTCCTGGTAGTACAGCGATTTTTTTCTTCATTAGAATTACCTCCTGTTTTGGTTGGTTTTATGGGAGAGCCTTGATTAACAAGGCCCCCTGTCTTACAAGCTGGCTTCCACTGCTTCCTTCTCCATGGAATGTGACTTCCGTTGTGCTGATCGATTCACTGCATTAAGGTAAGCTCGAGCTGATGCTTCTAATACATCCTGGGCAGTTCCGCGTCCGCTTGTCTTTTCTCCGTTATATTCGAGTCGGACATAAACTTCTGCAAGGGCATCACGGCCCCCTCCTACTGAGTTGATCTTGTAATCTAATAATCTAGAAGGACTTGGCAGGATTTTTTCGATTGTATTGTAGATGGCTTCTACACTTCCTGAACCCGTTGAAGCGAGCCGGGTTACACTTCCGTCCTCGAACTTCAATTCGATCGTGGCCGTCGGGATATTGTCCATGCCATATTGGACCTGCATTCTTTCTAATGTAAAGCCGACAGCATCTGCCATTTCCGTTTGTTTATTCGTCAGGATGCTGAAGAGATCTTCATCGACGATTTCCTTCTTCTTATCCGCCAGATCCTTGAATGCATGAAATGCTTCATTCAGCTTCTCGTCTGAAAGTTCAAATCCTAATTCAACCACTTTATTTTTAAAGGCGTGACGTCCTGAGTGTTTTCCCAGTACCAGGCGGGTGGCATTCACTCCGATCAGTTCAGGGGTGATGATTTCGTAGGTTGTTTTTTCCTTCAGCATTCCGTCTTGGTGGATACCTGATTCATGAGCGAAAGCATTATCACCTACAACCGCTTTGTTAGCCGGTACTCTCATCCCCGTCAGCTTACTGACAAGAGAGCTTGTTTTCTTGATTTCATCGAGCTTCAGACGGGTAGTGGCTCCGTAAAAATCTTCACGGATTCTAAGTGCCACTGCGATCTCTTCCAGAGCTGCATTCCCGGCACGTTCGCCGATTCCATTGATCGTTCCTTCAATTTGATCGGCTCCGTTTTCAATGGCAGCCAGTGAATTGGCTGTCGCCATTCCCAGATCATCATGACAATGAGCCGATAGCTTTACTCCATCGATATTTGGAACATTTTCTCTTACGTACCGAAACAATTCACCGTATTTATGAGGGGTGATATATCCTACCGTGTCAGGAAGGTTAATGACTGAAGCCCCTGCTGCAATGACTTTCTCCATGATCTTCACTAAAAAATTGAGATCAGATCGGCACGCATCTTCTGCCGACCACTGAACCACCGGGAAAAATTTCTTCGCATACTGAACGGCCTGGACCGCTGTATCGATGACCTGATCCGGTGTCATCTTCAGCTTATGAGTCATGTGAATGGGAGAGGTGGCCAGGAACACATGCAACCTTGGTTCGGCCGTCCCTTTAAGCGATTCCCATACCGCATCGATGTCCCTCTGTTGAGCACGAGCCAGCCCTGTAACAGAGCTGTTCTTGATCGTGGAACCGATCCTCTGCACGGCATCGAAGTCTCCTTTTGAAGCTGCAGGAAACCCTGCTTCAATGACGTCCACCCCAAGCCTTTCCAGCTGTCTCGCCACTTCAATCTTTTCAATCGTATTAAGATTTACACCCGCTGACTGTTCACCGTCCCGTAGAGTTGTGTCAAAGATCTCAATGGTTCGCACTCGCAACCACTTCCTTTTCTTTAGTAGAAGGTTTCTGTACAAATGGCATCATTTTACGAAGCTCTCTTCCAACGACTTCAATCGGGTGCTGACTTTCACGCTGATTGATGGCGTTGAATTCCGGACGGTTCGCCTGGTTCTCCAGGATCCATCCCTTCGCAAATTTTCCAGTTTGGATATCCGTTAATACTTCCTTCATGCGGGCTTTCGTTTCTTCGTTCACCACCCGTGGTCCTGAAACGAAGTCTCCCCATTGTGCTGTGTCGGAGATCGAGAAGCGCATTCCTTCCAATCCTTGTTCATACATCAGGTCGACAATCAGTTTCAATTCGTGTAAACATTCGAAATAGGCGACTTCTTTCTGATAACCTGCCTCAACCAGCGTTTCGAATCCTGCTTTCACAAGGGATGTCACTCCTCCACACAGGACTGCTTGTTCCCCGAACAGATCGGTTTCCGTTTCTTCCTGGAAGGATGTTTCCAGGATTCCTGCGCGTCCTGCCCCTACACCTTTTGCATACGCTAGCGCCAGTTCACCGGCTTGACCTGTAGCATCTTGATAAACCCCAAAGAGTGCGGGCACTCCGGCTCCTTCTTCAAAGGTTCTTCTTACCAGATGTCCCGGTCCTTTCGGTGCTACCAGGAAAACATCTACATCTTCCGGAGGAACGACTTGATGGAAATGGATATTGAATCCGTGTGCAAATGCCAGTGCTTTCCCTGCAGACAATGCCGGTTTGATTTCTGCCTCATATACTTTCGGCTGATGCTCATCAGGCAGGAGAACCATGATGACGTCCGCCTGTTCACTTGCTTCACGGACGGAGTAGACATCGAATCCGTCTTTTTCAGCCTGGTCCCACGACTTCCCTTTTCGTAATCCCACTACAACATCAAATCCGCTTTCCTTCAGGTTTTGAGCATGTGCGTGACCCTGTGAACCATAACCGACAACCGCTACCTTCTTCCCTTTTAAAACCTCTTCATTCACGTCTCCGTTATAATATACCTTTACCATTTCCCTCATCCTCTCCATTTTTTAAATAATAAGTTTTTTCAAAGTGTGAATCCAACAGCTTCTAATTCACGATTGAATATTGTTTTAAATCCGTCACCGACTTACCATTACCCCTTGCGAATGCCGTGATGCCTGTTCGGGCGATTTCTTTGATTCCGTACGGTCTTAACAAATCGATGATGGCTTCTATCTTGGAGGTTTCCCCGGTTACCTGGACAGTTACGCTGTCCCTTGCCACATCAATGATGGCGGCTCTGAATGGTTCTACGATCCCATTGATTTCGGATCGTGTCTGTCCTGTACTCAACACCTTGATGAGCGCCAGTTCCCTTGCGACGACTCCTTGATCCGTGATATCGGATACCTTGAGGACATCGATTTGTTTATGGAGCTGTTTTAACAGTTGCTCGATTTTGCGATCGTCTTCTACATTGACAACGAAGGTCATCCTCGAAATCCCCTCGGTTTCTGTGTATCCAACAGAAATGCTTTCAATGTTGAACTGACGTTTAGTAAACAATCCGGTCACCCGATTCAAGACACCGCTCCGGTTATGAACGAGAGCCGTTACAATCCGTTTCCTCATGGTTTCACTCCTAACATTTCATGTAATCCTTTTCCTGGAGCCACCATCGGGTAGACATTTTCCTTTGGATTCACCCAGCAATCGATGAGCACTGGTTCATCACTCGTTAAGGCTTCTTTTAAAACAGAGTCCACTTCTTCCTGGGTTTTCACCCGATATCCTTTGATTCCGTATGATTCAGCCAGCTTCACAAAATCAGGCTGGGTGGAGAAAACCGATTGGGAGTACCTTTCTTCAAAGAATGTCTCCTGCCACTGCCTTACCATTCCGAGAGTACCGTTATTTAGAAGCACCACCTTAACAGGAAGGTTCAACTCTTTTAGCAGAACCAGCTCTTGAAGAGTCATCTGGAATCCGCCATCGCCTACAAAGGCAACCACTGTACTGTCTGAATTCGCTAACTGAGCCCCTATCGCTGCAGGAAATCCGAATCCCATCGTGCCAAGTCCTCCGGAAGTTACCCAATTATTCGGCTTTTTAAAGGAGTAATACTGTGCTGCCCACATTTGATGCTGTCCCACGTCTGTTGTAACAACCGCTTCCCCGTTGGTCATTTCATACACCTGTTCGATGAGGCGTTGAGGTGACAGAACATCGTGGGCCTGGTTATACCAGAAAGGATATTCCCTTTTATATGACTTTAGATGATGATGCCAGGCATCGAAATCAGGTTTCTCTTCTTCATGTTGAAGAAGTTTTTCCAGTGCCTGTTTGGCATCGGCTACGATCGGGATCTGCGTTTTGACGTTCTTTCCGATCTCCGCCGGATCGATGTCGATATGAACCACCTTGGCCCTTGGTGCAAAGGTAGCGAGATTCCCGGTCAACCTGTCGTCAAATCGGGCACCGATATTGATGAGCAAGTCACATTCGTGGAGCGCCATATTGCTTGCATAACATCCATGCATCCCCGCCATTCCGAGAAATAACGGGTGATCTGCCGGAAATCCACCTAAACCTAAGAGGGTGTGAATCACCGGGATGTCATATTGTTCTGCGAAAACCTTCAGTTCCTCCGTTGCTTTTCCGTGAAGAACTCCTGCCCCGGCTAAGATGACCGGCTGCCTGGATACCTTTATGGCTTCCACCAGTTTCTTGATTTGAAGCGGATTGGGATAGAAGTTAGGCTGATACCCCGGTAAGTCCATTTCCACATCGTGTACCGGATAAGCTTGCTGTAAGGTCAAGTCTTTCGGAATGTCGACAAGTACCGGCCCGGGCCTGCCGGTTGATGCGATATGAAAGGCTTCCTTCACGATCCTCGGTAAATCTTTAATATCACGCACCTGATAATTATGCTTGGTGATCGGCATCGTAATCCCTACTACGTCCGCTTCCTGGAAAGCATCGGTTCCGATGACCCCTGAAGCCACCTGCCCGGTGAAAATAACAAGAGGCAGTGAGTCCATCATGGCATCGGCAATCCCTGTCACTAAATTCGTCGCTCCCGGTCCTGACGTGGCAATGACCACACCCGGTCTCCCTGATACACGGGCATACCCTTCTGCCGCATGGATGGCGCCTTGCTCATGACGAGCTAGAACGTGCTTGATCGGGGCTTTGTATAGAGCATCGTAAATCGGCAAGACTGCTCCTCCAGGGTACCCAAACAGAATCTCAACCTTTTCCTCCTTCAAAGCTTTCATGAGCATATCAGCACCGTTGACGTTTTCTGTTAGTGTCTGTGAAGCCGGTTCTGCCTCTACTTTCGCTCTCATTGCCTATCTCCTCCTTTTATTAAAAGCGCAGGCGGCTGGTCAGGCCCGACAAGCATAAGGCAAGATCGCTGAAAAGGCGCTCTTTGCCTTTTTGGCGAGATTGACTTATGACCTCGAGGGACTAGCCGCCGGAGCTGGATATATTAAAAGCGCAGGCGGTAAACCACCTGAGCCTTTGCTTTATTCATCCACTTTCCCAAACAAAAAAGACCTTTCGACCCACTACGACAGAGTTCATCTTTCGCAGGGGCGAAAAGGTCTTCGATCCTTTCCACGGTACCACCCTAATTCAGAGACAACGGATATCATCTCCCTTTGCAGGCTGATCGGTTTCACCAGCCTTTGTTTTTGTAACGAGTATCATCTACTCGATCGTTCCTACTTTTAGAGGTTCAGAACGATACTCAGAGGGGATGTCGGTATTGGATGTATTACTGGTTTGCAGCACCACCAGCTCTCTGAAAATACGATTTCCAATCCTTTTACCTCTTCAACGCTTTACTCTATTCCGTTTTCAAAATTCCACCTGTACTGGCTGACGTGACAAGTTTGGCATATCGTGCTAAATAACCTTTTCTGATCTTTGGAGGTGGCTGTACCCACTCCTTTTGCCTGAACTGAAGTTCTGATTCTGAAACCATGAGGGAGATCGTTCGATTCGTGAGATCAATGAAGATGGGATCTCCATTTTCAACCACACCGATAGGTCCTCCTTCAGCCGCTTCCGGTGAGACATGACCGATTGAAATGCCCCGGGATGCGCCTGAAAATCGTCCATCTGTCATGAGTGCTACTTTTTTTTCAAGTCCACGGCCTGCAATGGCTGCAGTCGGTGCCAGCATCTCCGGCATTCCCGGACCACCTTTTGGCCCTTCATATCGAATGACCACGACATGACCTTCTTTTACTTCTCCACTTTCGATTCCGGCAAGGGCATCATCCTGAGATTCGTATACAATCGCTTCCCCCATGAATGTTTTAATGGATGGGTCGACTGCACCGACTTTAATGACTCCCCCGTTTGGAGCGATATTTCCAAAGAGGACGGATAATCCTCCGACTGGACTGTGGGCATTTTCCCTGCGACGAATGACGTCGTCATTTTGAATATGAGCATCCTTCACATTTTCATATAGTGACTTTCCTGTAACCGTAATGCGATCTTTGTGTACAGCTTCCATTTCACATAGCTCTTTAATGATGGCGCTGACCCCGCCTGCATTGTGAACATCCTGCATGGAGTAATCAGATGCCGGGCTTATCTTAGATAAATACGGTACTCGTTCTGCCACTTTATTGATTCGGTTGATGTCATAATCGATTTCCGCTTCATTGGCAATCGCCAGTGTGTGGAGGACGGTATTGGTTGAACCTCCCATGGCCATGTCTAAAGCGAATGCATCATCGATGGTGTCTTTTGTTATGATGTCTCTTGGTTTAATATCCTTCTTTACCATTTCCACCAGATATTTGGCTGCATCCTTGATTAACTGATGCCGTTCTTCCGATGTAGCAACAATGGTGCCATTTCCCGGAGGAGCCATTCCAAGCATTTCCATCAGGGAATTCATGGAGTTCGCTGTGAACATTCCTGAGCATGATCCGCATGTGGGACATGCATTGGCTTCAATGTCGAGAAGCTGTTCTGCCGTCATCCTTCCTGACTGATGGGCGCCTACTCCTTCGAAAACGGATACGAGTGATAATGGCTTCCCGTCGCTGGAAACCCCCGCTTCCATCGGGCCTCCTGATACAAAGACGGAAGGGACGTTTGTTCGGACAGCTGACATGAGCATTCCCGGTGTGATCTTGTCACAGTTCGGAATGTAGAACACTCCGTCGAACCAGTGAGCGTTGATGACGGTTTCTGCTGAGTCGGCAATCAGTTCCCGGCTCGGCAATGAGTACCTCATCCCGATATGTCCCATGGCGATTCCATCATCCACACCGATTGTGTTGAATTCGAATGGAATTCCGCCGGCTTCCCGGATCGCTTCTTTCACTACCTGGGCAAATCCGTTTAAATGCATATGACCGGGAATGATGTCGATATAAGAATTGCACACCCCGATAAATGGTTTTTCCATGTCTTCGAGCTTGACTCCCGTAGCATATAGTAAGCTGCGGTGGGGAGCCCGGTCGATTCCTTTCTTGATCATGTCACTTCGCACGTCATCACCTCCAACTTAGCCAACTTGAGCATTCTGTTTGTAAACTTTTCTTCCATCCTGCGTGACAGTGTTTCTGAACTCCTGCAATAATTGGGTTGTATACTTTCCAGGTTTTCCTTCACCGATTACACGGCCATCAACCTTTACAACGGCAATTACTTCTGCGGCTGTCCCTGTTAAGAACACTTCATCCGCTGTATACACATCATGACGGGTGAAGACTTCTTCCTTCATCTCGAATCCTAATTTACCGGCGATCTCGATGATGGCATTACGGGTGATCCCTTCAAGGGCCCCTACATATCCGGGAGGCGTAAGGATCTTTCCTTTTTTGACAATGAAGATATTGTCTGCGGATCCCTCTGCTACATATCCTTGATCGTTCAACATCAATGCTTCACTTACACCTGCAAGGTTCGCTTCGATTTTTACTAGAATGTTATTTAAGTAGTTTAAGGATTTAACCTTTGGCGAAAGAACATCTGCACGATTTCGGCGGCTGGCCACCGTAACGATATCAATGCCCGTTTCGTATAAGCTTTTAGGGAATAGGGCTAATTGTTCTGCAATGACAATGATTTGTGGCTTCCTACAAGTAAATGGATCCAATCCGAGGTTTCCAACACCTCTAGAAATGACCACTCGTATGTAGGCATTCTCGAGTTGATTCTTTTTCAATGTATCTACGATAATGTCGCTCATCTCTTCTTTAGTGACTTCGATATGCAACATGATGGATTTTGCAGAATCATAAAGGCGATCAACATGCTCTTCCAGACGGAACACGTTCCCATCATACATTCGAATCCCTTCGAACACTCCATCTCCATATAGAAAACCATGGTCGTACACAGATACAACTGCGTCTTCCTTTTTTACAAATTGTCCGTCTAAGTAGATCCACTGTTCGTTCATGTTAATCATTCCTTTCCCGGTTGAAATTTATTTGATTATTCAGAAATTTATTGTTGCAACGAAAGTCCGTTGACTTGGAGCACATTCGAACAGCCTGCTTGATTCGGTATTCCTGCTGTTTACTGCTTGCTCAGATTTTTTTATTGAGGACAATATTACTCCCGTTTCCCGGTAAGGTCAACAGGCTTTTTGTAAATTATTTGACTATTTAGATTAATCTGATTATAAGTAAACGCTTACATCTTTGTCCTTATAGAGTTTGTCGGGAGAAAAAAATATTTTAGATTTTTTTAATTATTAGGGTGAATGACGCTTCAGATCCCATGAGGAGCCCTTTTAAATATTTTTCGACAAAATCCTATGGGAATGGGGGTTTGGGGAGTTTAGACCTGTGTGCATCTGACTGATTTATTCTCACTGTTTTTTTATAATTGAGAATTCAGTTTTCTATTAATATAGTAGGAATGAATTTTTATTAATCTGGTAAGACGTGATCAATAAGTAATGCATTCAATACAAAACCTTTCATCCCCATAATCCGTAATGCCTTTCAAACTAGAATTTAATTTCATTCTTTCTACAATGATGAATAAGCTTTCATAAAAAAATATATTCTCCCAAAAAGTAGTCGCCACTTTTTTAAACTCTATATAAATAAAAAAGAATCAACCCAAGGAACCGGACGGCCTTTGGATTGATTCTTCCTTTACACCCATGTAAACATATAATTCGGATCTTCGACATCCTTTGCTTTTTTGACGATCTTCAACGGTTTGAAAGTATCGATCATCACAGCGAGCTCGAGGGTTTCTTTTTTCCCGATACTGGCTTCTGTCGTTCCTGGATGAGGGCCGTGTGGAATCCCGCTCGGGTGGAGGGTAATCGATCCTTCTTTGATTCCCTTTCTGCTCATGAAGTTTCCTTCCACATAGTACAGCAGCTCATCACTGTTCACATTGCTATGATTATAAGGAGCCGGAATTGATTCCGGATGGTAGTCGTATAGTCTTGGAACAAATGAGCAGACAACGAAGTTATGTCCTTCAAACGTTTGATGAACTGGAGGCGGCTGATGTACGCGTCCTGTAATAGGCTCAAAATCCTCGATGTTGAACACCCAAGGATAAAGATAACCATCCCAGCCGACGACGTCCAGTGGATGGTGATTTAACACATGGGAATGAAGCGCTCCCCGTGATTTAGTGATCACTTCGAATTCGCCCTCTTCATCCATGGTTGCAAGCTTCTCAGGTCCCCGCAGATCCCGCTCACAAAACGGACTGTGCTCCAGCAACTGACCGTACTCATTTCGATAACGTCGAGGTGTGGTAATCTGACTGAAGGACTCGACGATCAGCATCTTCGTCTCTTCTTCAGGAACAACACGGTAGATGGTCCCGATCGGAATCACCACATAATCCCCTTTTCCATAGGTAAGCGTTCCGAACATCGTCTCTACCTTTCCTTTACCAAAATGGATATAAAGCATTTCGTCCCCGTCACCATTCCGATAAAAGCTTTTCATCTCTTCTGTTACATAGGCGGTTCCAATCAATAAATCGGAATTACCAAGTAAATATTCACGGCTCTTTAAGGCACAGCCTTTTTTCTCGACTCTGTCTGTAAAGAAATGTCGATGACGAAGAGCACCCTCTTCCTCAAACTCCGGCATATAACTCCCTAAATACTCTGTTTTCGCCACAGCCGTCGGCAAGTGATGATGATACAGAATCGACTGTGTCCCTGAGAACCCCTTCGTCCCCATGACCTGCTCCCTGTAGAGCGTGCCATCATCCTTTTTAAACATGGTGTGACGTTTGTGAGGTATTTTCCCCAGTTGACGATAGTACATGGTTTTCCTCCTCTCTTTTCTCTGCAATCCTATTACGCAAAACACCTAAGCCCGCGATCTCTAATTCCACTACGTCCCCAGGCTTCAACCACGGATGCGTTTCAGTTCCCAGCTCTAAAATACATCCTGTTCCAACAGTTCCAGATCCAATCACTTCGCCGGGATACAGGGTGACGTCTTTCGAGGCGCGCTCGATCATGTCTGCAAATGTATAATGAATGTCCTGATAATTCCCCTCGGATAAGAGTTTCCCATTCACTTTTGCCGTCATAGGAAGATCAAAGCGGTCTCCCCTGCGATAGGTTTCCAGTTCATCCTTCGTCACTAAATAAGGACCGAAAGAAGTGGCAAAGTCCTTTCCTTTCGCTGGACCAAGTCCTACTTTCATCTCGTGCTTCTGGATGTCTCTAGCACTCCAATCGTTCATGATGAAATAGCCGTAAATATGGTCTTCTGCGTTTTCTTTTGAAATGTTTGTTCCTTCTTTCCCGATCACGCAGGCGATTTCCAATTCATAATCGAGCCACTCACATCCAGCAGGTTTCGCGATGTGGTCGAGAGGACCTTTTACAGCTAAGTGATTGGTAAAATAAAAGACGGGGATGTCATACCATTCCGGCACCACATCGAGTCCCCTCCGTTTACGGGCCGTTTTCACGTGCTCTTCAAACGCATAGAAATCCCGGATGCTTACAGGCCTTGGAATCGGCGACTTCAGGGTGACATCACCTAATGAATGCACTCCCGTGTCTTTCTCCGAAATAGTGCCGAGCTCTTTCATCCGTTTTAAGCCTTCGTCTCCAAGATCGATGATGGATAACATATCTTTAGGGAGCAAACCTCCGCTCACAGCATGGATGTCCACGACAAGTTCACCCTGAACGATCCCCGCCCTTACTTCTCCTTCTTTTAAAAAACTAACCAGCTTCACATGTCATCACCTTTTTCGAATCAATTCAAATGAATCGGATAATGGTTTGGTGTACATTTGACCGGCAAGCCTTCCCACCGGTTTGAGTTTCTCTGAATCTATCTTTCCATCGTAATAGAGTTCATCATTAATCCTTACACACTCAACTTTCCCGATGACCAGGCTCCCTGCACCTGGATGATCGCCAAAGTGAAGAACTTCATGAAGGACGCATTCCAATTGCACCTTGCTTTCAGATACTCCTGGAGGCTTTACCGTAATGGACTCCTTCTTCGTCAGTCCGACCTGCTCAAATTCATCAATGCCAGGATCAAATTCAATGGCACAGTTATTCATTTCCTCCACAAACTCTTCACTTACAATATTGATGACGAATTCCTTCGATTTCTCGATATTTCGGAGGGTATCCTTCTTGCTTCCATCCTTCCCTCTTCTCATGGGGGAGAAGCAGACGAGCATAGGCTCTGCACAAATCGCCGTAAAGAAGCTGTAAGGTGCCAGGTTCGCAATCCCATCTTCATCAAGGGATGAAACAAAGGCAATCGGCCGGGGCAAAATCGAGCCTATCATCAGTTTATAAGCAGACTGCCACTCAAGCGTCTGGGGTTTGATATCCATTTAGTTCACCCCTTCGTTTTGCAAAATGTCTTCCAGTGCTCCAACGAATCTCTTGTTATCGTCCCGTGTTCCGATCGTGACTCGAACCGTTGTAGGATATCCGAGAAGAGTTCCTGAACGGACGACGAGCCCCCTTTTCACAAGCTCATATGAGACCGTGTCACCATTCATCCCTGTGTCCACCATGATAAAGTTCGATTGAGACGGAAAATAAGCTATGCCCAGACGATCAAATTCACTTTCCAAATAAAGACGACCCTGCTCGTTCTTATGGGTACACTCCCTAATAAACGCTTGATCTTCCAGGGCAACGATCGCTGACTTCTGGGCAACGGTATTCACATTGAAGACATCTTTCACTTTACGGAGCTGTTCTGCAATCTCCTCATTCATGACCCCGAACCCGACTCTTAGTCCGGCCAGGCCATATATTTTCGAAAATGTTCTAAGAACGATCAGGTTTTCGAATGCTGACAAGAGAGGCAGGGTTTCTAAATAGTCATCAGTTGTAACGTATTCCATATAGGCTTCATCCACCACTACCAGGATATGCGAAGGGACGCTCTCGATAAATTGCAGGAGTTCTTTTTTTCCGACAATGGTACCAGTCGGGTTATTGGGATTACACACAAAGATCAGCTTCGTTTTTGGAGTGATGCGGTCATGCATCCCCTGCAAGTCATGGGTACCGTTTACGAGTGGGACAATGACCGGAGAGCCTCCCTCCAGGAACACATTGGTTCTATACCTGGGAAACGTAACATCGGCCATGATAGCTTCGTCGCCACTGCTCAAATAGGCCCTCGTCAACAGCCGGATCACTTCATCCGAGCCATTCCCGAATACAATCTGTTCTTTCGGTACCCCTAAAAACGCTGAAACCTTATGACTAAGATCGACAGCAGCTCCGTCCGGATACAAAAACAGGTCGCTCCCATTTTCTTTAAACCACTGCTTCACTTTCGGGGAGCAGCCATATATATTTTCATTTTCTGACAGCTTTCTGATTGAGGAGAGACCATGCTCCTTCTGTAAGTCGCCAAGCGTCTTCCCCAGCACGTATGGAGCAATATGTGTGACTGCTTCTCTTGTTTTGAACTTTAATGTCATACATGAATCCTCGCCTTCCTCATGGATGAAGGGGGTCGACTCACGTGTTAGCTTATCTTCTGTTCAAATATGGTACCTGCAAACTGTACGATATTATAAGTAGAAGCAGCTAATCTCTTCATGAGTTAACCCCCTGACCGGTCCTTTGACCCCCGTTATATATGCTAATCTCTATCTATTTTTTATTTTATAGGTTTCCTCTGCGTTCTTGCTCGCGCTCGATGGATTCGAATAGTGCTTTGAAGTTTCCTTCTCCGAACCCTCTTGCACCCTTACGTTGAATCACTTCAATGAAAAGAGTTGGACGATCTACGATTGGCTTTGTGAATATTTGAAGCAGGTAGCCTTCGTCATCACGGTCGACAAGAATATTCAACTCTTTGATTTTGGAGATCTCTTCATCGATTTCCCCTACACGCTCTGAAAGCATGTCGTAATAGGAATCAGGAGTATTTAGGAATTCCACACCCTTCTCTTTCAGGATGCCGACTGTCTTCACGATATCCTCGGTCAGGATGGCAATATGCTGCACCCCTGGACCACCGTAGAACTCAAGATATTCCTGGATTTGTGATTTGCGTTTTCCTTCAGCAGGCTCATTGATCGGGAATTTAATGCGGCCGCCGTTATGCATCACCTTGGACATAAGGGCTGAGTATTCGGTTGTAATGTCTTCATTTGTAAAGTGACGCATTTCCTTGAAGCCCATGACTTTTTCATAGTACTCCACCCACTCTTCCATGCGCTCCACATTTCCTACTACATGGTCCACAGCGATGATACCGGCATCTTCATGTTTAAGAGCGGAATCATATTTTTCAAAGCCCGGCATGAAGATACCTTTATAATCTTTACGCTCCACAAGGGTATGGATCGTATCCCCGTATGTACCAATGATGGCTTTTTTCAATTTTCCATTATCATCTTCTAGCGTCGATGGTGGCATGATTTCAATTGCACCGCGGGACACCGCTCCAGTGTAAGCCTTTTCAACATCATCCACCACAAGGGCGATATCTTTAATGCCGTCTCCGTGAAGCTTCACGAATTGGGCCACCCGGCTGCCTTCATGCAGGCTTCCCGTTATAACCAATCGGACTTTGTTTTGTTGCAGTACATAGGATACTGTGTCACGATTTCCTGTCTCCAACCCTGAATAGGCAACGGTCTTAAAACCGAATGCTGTACAGAAGAAGTGAGCAGCCTGCTTTGCATTACCCGTATAGTACTCTAAAAAATCAACATCTCTGACTGGGAAGACATCTTCCACTTTAACCTGCTTTTTGGCTACATTTTCTTGCATCCTAATCCCTCCATTAAACATTAGTATATTCTGAATATTATATTAAATAGTTTTATAGAACTTCTCAAGAGCGGCTAGTAAAGCTTAAACGCTTCTCTGTATAAAAGCGTGTTCCTCACTTTACCTGGCCATCTCTTTTTTTCGGGGAGGCATGTGCACCGCTTCTCCCTTTAACCCTTCGACTGCTTCGAGTAAACTTTCATTCATACTCGGGTGGGGATAAAGTGGAAAGCGAAAGTCCTCATCTCTCGCTGCCATTTCAAGTCCCAGCACACCTGATGTGATCAGCTCGGCTGCTCCCATTCCCATCATATGAATACCAAGAATCAAATCCGTTTCACTGTCTGACACGACTTTCACGAATCCATCCTTTTCATCCATCAGCTGAGCGTACCCGTTTCCTCTGACAGGGTTCTCACTCACTGTAACCGAATAACCTTCCTCTCGTGCTTCCTCTTCGGTAAGGCCCGCACACGCAATCGGAGGGCTCATCTGCACCACCATCGGCACAAACTGCAGATCTACTTCCACCTGTAGCCCAGCCATCGCCTCGGCCGCCGCCTTCCCCTGTTTGATCGCTTTAACTGCGAGGGACGGACCTTCCGTGACATCCCCGATCGCCCATATATGCGGAATGGAGGTCCGTCCCTCCCGATCTGTTTGGATATAATCATCCTCGGTTAATTCAACACGGAGACGGTCGAGGCCGATGTCTGATAGGTTCGGCTTCACTTTTCCACTCATGACAAAGTGGGAGCCTTCGATGGAGACCATTTCACCGTTTGCTTTGTTGAGTCCTACTATAACCTTTCCTTCTGTGTCACTCACCGTTTTTATGGTAGAGCTCTTGATAACATTGATTTTCTGCTTTTTAAACTGCCTGAACAACTCTTTTGAAATCGAAGAGTCAAATGGAAGGTCTTCATTCAAGATTAGGGTGACAAAGCTTCCCAATGTGGAGAAAACAGACGCAATCTCCAGTGAAATATAATCGGCACCATACACAATCAGTTCTTCAGGGATTTCCTCCAGCTCAAAAATCTGTCTTTCCTTCAGCACTCGGTCAGAATTAAAATCGATACCATCCGGATAGTGTAGATCTCCACCTGTTGCCACTATCGCATCTTTGAAATTGAAGAGAGAAAATTCATGTCCGTTTTCAACCCCGATGCGGGATTCTGATAGAAAGGTAGCATATCCTCTAACGATCTCAACCTTATTTGCTTTGCACAGTGATTCTATCCCTGATCGGAGCTGGGTGATTTTTTTCTTTTTATAGTTTTGTAGAGTAGCAAGGTTTGCTTCCACTTCCCCAAACTCCATCCCCATTTCCTTCAGGTGCTTCGTCTTTTTATATTCCTGGGCAAAATGGGTGAATACCTTCGACGGGATGCAGCCTTTATTTAAACAGGTCCCGCCTACATCCTTCCGTTCGATCAACGTCACTTGTCTACCGAGGCCCGCGGCTCTGATAGCCGCGTGATAGCCCCCAGGACCTCCTCCGATGACGACAATGTCTTTATCTTCCGTAATCTCTCCCACTACCATTTACATCAACTCCAATAGCATGGATTGAGGTTCTTCAATCAGATCCCGCAATCGGTTCGTAAATTTCACGGCTGTCCCGCCATCTGCCACTCTATGATCAAAAGACATCGAAACATTCATCATGGAACGGACGACAATTTCATCCTTTTCGTTCACCATCGGACGCTTCTTCGTTTTATGGAAGGCGAGGAGGGCTACTTCCGGTTCGTTAATGATCGGAGTGGCTCCGATCGATCCGTTCAGAGGTCCTACGTTACTGACCGTGAAGGTTCCCCCTTTGATCTCTTTCATCGCTAGCTTGCCATCCAGTGCTTTGAAGGTCAATTCCTTCATCTCACCGTGAATGTCTTTCATCGTTTTTTCTTCCACGTGCCTGATGACAGGAACGATCAGGCCTTCCTCTGTGTCGACTGCAATTCCGATATTGTGTTGAGACTGAAGCTCGACACACTCTTCTTCTTCATTGAGACGGGCATTGAAAATCGGAAACTCTTTTAAACAGACAGAAATGGCTTTGATAAAATACGCGCCCATGGAAATGGACCCGCCGCCCGCTTTCATAGTATCTTTCCAGGATAGTAGATTCGTAACGTCGATTTCTTCAAAATGGGTACAGTGCGGGATGGTTCTCAGCGACTGTGACATTTTGGACGCGATCTGTTTTCGTCTGCCCCGGAAAGGAATCGTTTTAGCATCAGGTTCTGTCAGTGCCTCAGTGGCAAATGGTTCAGGGTTTTCCACCGCTACTTGCGCTGACTTACTTTCTCCATTCATATAAAGGAAAATATCTTCATCAAGGATTCTACCGCCCACTCCGGAACCAGTCACTTCTTCTATGTTGATACCATTCTCTCTTGCGATTTTCCTTGTATAAGGTGACGCGAGGATCCTTCTCTTCTTCAATACATGGGTCGTTTCCGGCACAACTCGCCGGCTCACGGAGTGATTTCCTTGTTCTTTTTCCATCAACAAAACCGTGGATCCGACTGGAATCGTCTCCCCTTCACTAACCGTAAACTCCTTGATGACACCTGAAAATGGTGCCGGGATCTCTGCCGTCATTTTATCTGTCTGTACCTCTACCAGTGGTTGATCCGCTCGCACGACATCCCCCACTTTTACAAGAAAGTGATTGATATTGGCTTCGGTCATGCCTTCCCCAATATCATGAAGCTTAACTTCCATGAACTCCCTCCTTGTCTAATAGCGGGCTACCTTCTCCACTGCAGCCAGCACACGTTTACTGTCAGGCAAATAGAAATCTTCAAATCCGAAATACGGGACAGGTGTATCGAATCCTGTTACCCTTTCAGTCGGCGCTTTCTGATATAAAAAAGAATTGTCATTGATGATCGCCAGTACATCATTTCCAACCCCACCAGTGGCATGTGCTTCATGGACAACTACGGTTCTCCCCGTTTTCTGAACAGAGCTTGAAATGAGATCCCTATCTAGGGGATAGAGTGTTCTAAGGTCTAATACCTCACAGGAAATACCTTTATCAGCGGCTTCCTTGGCTGCATCCTCAGCTACCTTAACCATCGCTCCCCATGCAATGATGGTGACATCCTCACCCTCTGTGACTACTTTACCTTTCCCGATTTCCACGGTGTACTTTTCTTCAGGAACTTCTTCCCTTGAAGAACGATAACATCGCATAGGCTCCAGGAATAGAACGGGATCAGGATCCTCGATGGCCGCAATCAGAAGTCCCTTCGCATCATATGGAGTTGCAGGGCAGACAACCTTGATTCCAGGCATATGTGTGAAAAGTGCTTCGGTACTATCGGAATGAATCTCTGGGGCACGTACACCAGCCCCATACGGAGCCCTGATGACCAAGGGACAAGTGAAATGGCCAAGGGTACGGGTGCGTATTCTGGATGCATGCGTCATGATCTGCTCGTATGCCGGGTAGATGAATCCTAAAAATTGGACCTCCGCTACCGGACGAAATCCGTTCAGCCCCATCCCGATGGCCGCTCCAATAAAGCCGGCTTCACTTAAGGGTGTATCAAGAACCCGGTCTTCACCGAATTCCTGTTGAAGACCGTCCGTCGCCCTGAATACCCCGCCGTTCGTCCCGATATCTTCACCCATCAACAGAACATCTTCGCTTTCCTGAAGCATCACTCTCATCGCATCCGTTATGGCTTGAACCATCGTCAGCGTTTTCATTTTCGTTAAGGTGCTCATTCTACTCACCTCTCAATCGCTCAAGGAGCTTTTCTTTTTGTTCCTGGATCGTCCAGGTCGGTGTCGCAAACACATAATCAAAGATCACACTTGGATCAGCTGCCGGATATGCTTCCAGTTCCTCGACTGCAAGGTCAACTTCCTTCGCACATTCCTTTTGAACTGAGGTCATCCACTCTTCGTCACCCCAGCCTCGATGCTTCATGAATTTCATTAACCGGTCAACAGGGTCATTATCCTTACGTCGGGACTCACTTTCCTGTTGATCACGATACTTCGTCGGATCATCTGCGGTTGTATGGGCACCGTATCTCCAGGTAACAGACTCGATCAAGGTAGGTCCGTCCCCGTTTCGTGCTCTCTCCAACGCCTTCAACGTTTCAAAATACACAGCAAAAATATCATTGCCGTCGATGCGTACGCTTGGAATGTCATAGGCAAGAGCTTTCTGGGCAATGGTCTTTGTTTTCATTTGCTTGTGCATGGGAACGGAGATGGCGTAATGATTGTTTTGATTGAAAAAGACAACCGGTGCCTCCCAGACGCTTGCCAGGTTCAATCCTTCATGAAAGTCGCCTTCAGAAGTGGCGCCATCACCAAAATAGACAATGGCTGCATTCCGGGTCCCTTTTCTTTTCTCGGCGAAAGCAGCCCCTACCGCATGTGGGAGCTGTGTCGCGATCGGAATTCCTGGAGTGAAAATATTCTTTCCTTCCGGAGGCACGCATCCTTCATTTCTCCCCTTCCAGAATAGGAGGATATGAAGCAGGGAATGGCCGAATGTCATGGTAGCCCCATGATCCCGATAGGACGGGAATAACCAGTCTTTGTCCTGGAGGGCAAGTGCGCTCCCCACCTGGGATGCCTCCTGGCCTTCAAATGGTGCATACGTTCCGATCCGCCCCTGACGCTGGAGGCTCACCGCTTTCTTATCAAATGTACGGATCCTGATTAAATGCCGATAAAAAGTACGGGTTAAATCTTCTGAGATGTCCTTTTCATACTCACCTTGAACCAGTTCCCCTTGTTGATCCATAACCTGGACCAATTGAAATTCCTCGATCATTTCATCACCTCATATTGGTGCTATTTTGTTATTCCGATTTCCTTTTTATGTCCTAACCGACCATTTCGGGCGTTTCGCATGGGAGAAGAAGCTGTTTCTTCTTGTGCGTGCGTGGATCCTGTCCTCGCAGAACCGGTTGGCTGCTTCGACTGTAGTCAAGTGCTGGTTCTCTGATTGCAGGTAAATATTCTGAAGGCTGTTATAGATAGCGCTTGTCTTTTGCAGGACACGTTCTTTATTTGGTTCGTATAATTCGTCAGCTACCTGGATCAATCCGCCTGCATTGACGATGTAATCAGGTGCGTATAAAATCCCTTTTTCGTGCAGCTTCATTCCATGTGAAAGATCTAATAACTGGTTGTTGGCAGAACCGACGACCGCCTTTACCTTCAGCTGATCTACCGTGTGATCATTAATGATCCCACCGATCGCACAAGGAATGAAGACATCTGCATCAACCGAATAGATCTCATCTCCGGATACGACTTTAATCGCTGCTCCCATCCTGTTTGCCTTAGCTACTAACTGATCGATGGATTTCTGACTGATATCTGTTACATAGAGGTCTGCTCCCTCTTCAAGTAGTCGCTCGGCTACTTTAAAGCCTACTTTTCCTAACCCTTGAATGGCATAGCTTTTTCCATGAAGGTCTTTTGAGCCCCATACGTTTTGGTTGGTTGCCTGTAAGCCATAGATGACGCCCATGGCAGTCGGGATGGAAGAGTCTCCACTTCCACCGTATTCTTCATTGACACCTACAATGCAATTCGTTTCTTTTAGGGCATAAACAAAGTCATCAGGAGTCGTTCCCATGTCTGTCCCCGTATAGAATCTTCCGTTCAGGGATTCAACAAATTGGCCGAAAGCACGGAACAACTCAGGGTGTTTGTCTTTTTCAGGATCACCGATAATGACGGCTTTTCCTCCACCGAAGTCCACGTCGGCCGCTGCACATTTGTAGGTCATCCCTTTTGATAAGCGTAAAACATCCTCAAGTGCTTCATCTACTGAGGTGTAGGGTCTCATCCGACAGCCGCCCAGTGCAGGTCCAAGAGTAGTATTATGTATGGCGATGATGGCTTTCAGTCCTGTTTCTTCATCATTGCAGAATACAACCTGTTCATGATTTTGTATTTTTTCGAACATATCCATTTCTCCGCCCCCTGCAAGCTCTCTGTTTGTAACCGCTTCCATTTTGGTGAATACGTTAGTCACTAAAGCTCCTCCTTTTACACTGCTATTGATGAATTGGATCTAAACTTAGTTCTCTTTTATTCTTTCATTAATTTTCTCTTTAGGAAGTACGACTTGTTTGACCTCACCTTTCCCAATGAGTCTGTCATTCTCTTTATCTCTGACAGTCACTTCGGTCACGATGATGTTTCGTTCATATTTAATTACGCTCGCTTTAATTTCAAGAGAGGAACCGTTTTTCGCCGGAGCCATATGCTCGACGTTCACCTTGGCTCCCATTCCCTCTTCATGATCTTCCAAATAGGGTAGAATGATCTTTCTTGATGCCCATTCCATGTGGTAAACCATTGAGACGGTTGAATACACAGGGTGTACCACGTCTCCTTCAAACTGGGCATACATGCTGGGGGTTACTTCTGTTGTGACGACGGCCATATGTCCTTCAGCTAATCCAGACTTCATTGCTTTCCCCCTTTAAACCAACAAATTATATATTTTTATATAACGTTAATTCAACGATATAATAACATTTTGTTTTATGAATAGTCAATAAATTGTTAAAATTTAAAATATTATATTAATATAAGTTATGCAGAGGGACGGACCTATCGGCTGCGCCGAAGGTCCGTCCCTCACTCAAAAGCGGAGGCGGCTTGCTCAGAGGCGACAAGCATAAGCTAAATGGGCCTAGAAGGCGTCCTTTGCCTTCTTGGACCATTTAGCTTATGACCTCGAGCCTCTAGCCGCCGGAGCTAGACGATTCCCTTTTCCAAATAGGCAATTAAAAGAATCTCATAAATAAAAAAGCAACGAACCAAGGTTCGTTGCTTTTTGTAGAAGGTTGTTTATTGTTTTTATTAGCTTATGAAAGAAGTGCCCGGTCGCTGGCGAGTTTGCTTCCACGGATTCGCTGAAATTCGTGGAGAAGTCCTTCGACTGTGAGGTGTTTTTTCTCTTCTTCATTAACCTCTAGTATAATCTGGCCTTTATCCATCATGATCAAGCGGTTCCCAAGGTCCAGCGCCTGCTGCATATTATGGGTGACCATCAACGTGGTAAGGTTATACTTTTCTACAATCTCTTTCGTCAGGTTCGTAATCAGATCAGCTCTGGCAGGATCCAAAGCTGCCGTATGTTCATCCAGCAATAAGATCGACGGTTCGGTGAAAGTGGCCATCAATAAGGAAAGCGCCTGTCTTTCCCCACCTGATAGTAACCCGACCTTCGCATTCAATCGATTCTCAAGCCCGAGGTGAAGTGTTTCCAGTACTTCCTTAAAAAACACTTTCCGTTTTTTGGTCACACCCATTTTAAAGGTGCGGGTACGATTTCTGGAATACGCCATGGCCAGATTTTCTTCGATGGTCATAGTAGGTGCAGTGCCTGCCATCGGATCCTGGAACACGCGACCGATAAGCTTGGATCTTTTATACTCGGACACCTTAGAAACATCATGATCGTCAATCAAAACATTTCCTACATCCGGCAGCAGTACACCTGAAACGATATTCATCAATGTCGATTTCCCGGCTCCATTGCTTCCGATCACAGTGACGAAATCACCGGGTTTTAAAGTGAGCTGGATGTCATCAAGGGCGATTTTTTCATCGGGTGTCCCTTCATTAAAAACTTTGTGGATTCTATTTAATTGTAACACCGCTCTCACCCTTTCCATCTGTGATTGAAGACCTGTCTAATCGTTCTGCCATCCGCTGCGCCTTTCGTTTCCTATCCTTGTAACGGTCCATCACCTTAGGCATGACAAGGGCAAGAATCACGATTGTCGCTGTGATAAGCTTCATATCCCCTGTTTCCAGGAAATCGACGCGAAGAGCCATGGATACGACTAATCGATAGATTATCGCCCCACCAATGACCGCGAGCGTCGTACGGGCGATCGTCTTGGTCCCAAACAATGCTTCACCGATGATAACCGAAGCAAGTCCGATGATAATCATCCCGATTCCCATTCCTACATCAGCAAATCGGCTATACTGGGCAATCAATGCCCCGGACAATGCTACCATCCCATTCGATATTCCCAGACCCAGAATAATCATCAGGTTCGTATTAGCGGAGAAACTGCGGATCATTCGCTGATTATCACCCGTTGCCCGTAATGCCAATCCGATTTCCGTCTTTAAGAATCCGTCTGTTAAAAACTTGATGACAAGCGTGATGATGACCATAATAAATAAAATACTCCACGTTCCCGGTACAGGCTCCCCAAGTCCCACTGCCATCCACAATTTATTGAGTGCGGCATCGATCCCGAGGGGAGACCAAAATCCTTCCACCCCTGTAAAAGCAGTATCCTGACTTAGTAAGGGTACATTCGACCGTCCCATTATCCGGAGATTGATAGAATACAGGGCGATCATCATTAGAATCCCTGATAATAGGGCATTGATTTTTCCAAACGTATGAAGTAGTCCCGTTATACATCCTGCAACAAATCCTATGACAATCGCTGTAATGGTTGCAATGACTGGATTTACGCCACTGACGATCATGGTGGCAGCGACAGCGGCACCCGTAACGAAGCTGCCGTCGACTGTTAAATCAGGAAAATCCAATATCCGAAAGGACAAGTAGACTCCGAGGGCCATGATAGCGTAAATGATTCCAGATTCAAAGGATGCGAATATTGCTGTTGGCACGAATCATCAACCCTTCCTATTTTTCTTCTAAAAATTCCCCAAGCTCAGACCAGGCTTCCTGTACTTCAACTCCTTGTTCTTCAGCTGCTGCCTTATTGAACATCAACTCGAAATTTTGGGGAGCCTGTACAGGAATTTCAGAAGGTTTCTTCTCTCCTTTTAAAATCTTCACAGCCATCAATCCTGTTTCATAACCAAGATCCTCATAGTTAAATCCACTCGCTGCAATTGCACCTTTTTCCAATGAATCCAGTTCACCCACAAAAAGAGGAATATCCTTTTCATTCGCTACAGTGATGACTGATTCCAACGCTGAAACGACTGTATTATCTTTTGGAATGTAAATGGCATCGACTCTTCCCACCAGGGATTCAGTCGCCTGTTTAACATCAGCCGACGTTGAAACGGTAGCCTCTACAACCTCCACGCCTTTTTCTTCAGCAAGCTTATTCACTTCAGCTGCCTGCACGACAGCATTTTGTTCACCGGAATTATAAACAATCCCAATCTTCTTCGCTTTCATTTCATCCGTAATAAATTGAATGGTCTTTGAAATCGCTTCCGGATGAGTATCAGTCGTTCCGGTGATATTTTCACCAGGCTCTTCAAAAGACTTAACCAATTCAGCACCGACAGGGTCAGTAACAGAAGTAAAAACGATCGGAATCTCTTTCGTTGCATTCAATGCGTGTTGTGCACTTGGGGTTGAGTTAGCAAAGATAAGGTCCACACCGTCTCCAACAAAGTTCTTGGCAGCACTTTGTGAATTACTTTGATCTCCTTGGGCGATTTGAACATCATATTTTACATTTTCGCCTTCTTTGAAACCGTTTTCAGCCAATGCCTTCTTAAAACCTTCAAATGCTGCGTCCAAAGACGGATGTTCCACAATCTGGGTTACCCCGATTACATATTGCTTTTCACCATCTTCTCCACCTGAGCTTGTATCACTACCACACCCCGCTAAAAACAGCATTCCCAGCATCATAGAGATGACAACAAGTAATAAACTCTTCTTCTTCACAGAAATCCCCCTTTTTCTCTTCCTAATATATGATCAGTAGTCTGGTAGACTAGCAAATCCAAGTATGATAAAAATGATTACCAACGTAAATACAACGTTATATTATCACTCCTGTCACAAAATAGTCAATAATATTCCGAAAATTTAAAAATTAATACTAGTATAGACGGTATTGGTGATGATTTCTAGAGGGATTGCGGGAAAATATTTTTATTATGGGTCTGGTGAACGTGATGAGGAGTACCGTTTTTAAAATATTAGATGGATATTGGGACTTGGCGATTGGTGTGGAATGCTGAAACAAATCGTTAATTGTCACTTTAATAACGGTATCTATGAAAATCCAGCAAAATTAATGGTATCGTACTATAGTTTCCCCCTTTGACTCTCTCTTTTTTACTTTGTTGTGCCGGAATCTAGGAAACTTGTGCCACTTTAGCGTTTTGTTGTGCCACTTTCACCAAAACTCGTGCCAAATTGTGACCATCACCATAAAAAAGACACTTCCCCAATCAAGGAAAGCGCCTCTTTACAATAATCTATTAAGATTCCACACTACTACCTGATAGCTTACTGAAAATCCCCTGGGCATCGTTCATCATTCTCTCAACCAATTCCTTCACCGTCGGGACATCCGATACTAGACCGGACACCTGGCCACCGTTGATAAACCCTTGATCCAGCTTCCCTTCAAGTGCTCCAACACGATGATAATCTTCTGAGGTCATTTGACTGAACTCCTCAAAAGCGACCCCCTCTTGTTCTTTTTGAATCAATTGTGCAGCATAAGGCGTTTTCATGACCCTTCTAACTTTTCCAATAGAACGACCGACGATGACGGTGCTATCATCTTTTGCTTCCACTAGAGTCGTTTTATAGTTTTCATGAAAAGGAGCTTCCTTTGTAGCGATGAACCGTGTACCCATTTGCACACCACTGGCACCAAGGGCAAGCATGGAAGCGAGTCCCCGCCCATCACCGATTCCTCCTGCTGCGACCACAGGAATGTCCACGGTATCGACGAGTTGTGGAATAAGGGCCAGCGTTGTCGTTTCAAGATTGGAGTTGATCCCTGCAGCCTCATATCCTTCCGCCACGATCACATCTGCACCGGCGTCTTCCGCTTTCTTTCCCTGTTTTTTCGAAGCGACGACACAGATCACCTTCACGTTATGTTCATGAAAATAGGGAATGAACGGGGCAGGATTTCCTGCTGATAAGGAAACGACGGGTATTCCATGTGTCACCACTAAGCGGATCATCTCATTCAAGTGAGGAGTGATGGAGATTGGGATGTTTAGAGCGAAAGGCTCTAGGGTTCTCTTTTTCGTTTCCACGATGATCCCTTCCACTTCATCCACACCCATGGTGCCGACTCCGATTGTACCGAGCGCACCGGCCTCCGAGATTGCGGCCGTCAAAGGAGCGTTGCTGATGTTCCCCATTCCTCCTTGAATGATTGGATATTTTATATGTAATACGTTCGTTAGGTTATTCATTATAATCCCCCCTTCGTTAAATTAATGTTATACTTTTTGGAATTGTACGACAAGTACCGAAAAGAATTTCCATCGATGTGAATTATTTATTGACATTTCATTCCAAAACACATATTCTAAAATCAACTACTTTGTAAAGCAAGGTAGTTGTGTTTTACATCAGTACCTTGTATAGCAATGTATTAAAAAAGGAGGCACTATATGTCTATCCGCAGTCAGCTATTAAAGGGTATATTAGATGGTTGCGTCCTATCTGTGATTGAAAAAGAACCGGTCTACGGATATGAACTTTCTAAAAAATTGCAGTCTTCCGGTTTACAGGATGTGAGCGAAGGGACCATTTATCCAGTGTTGTTACGCCTTCAGAAAAATAATCTGATCCGTGGGGAAATGCAGCCATCTGATTCCGGACCTAACCGAAAATACTATTATCTAACAGAAGAAGGACATTCAGCACTCTCGGATATATCAAGGGAATGGGAACAAATCGTATCACCCGTCACTTCACTATTAAAAAGGGGGCATCATGATGATTGAAGCAAAGCAGTTGATTGAATTGAACAATCAGAAACGAACAGGGTTGTCGGAAGAGAACGAAAAGTATTATTCGGATTTTCTGATATACATGCGCTTACAACTTTCATTATCTGAGCAGCAGACCGAGGAAATATTAATGGAAATCCTGGATCATATTATTGACGGGCAGCGTGAAGGGAAAACAGCCAGAATGATTTTAGGAGATGCCCCTAAGGCTTACGCTGATGATATCATTGAACAGCTTCCTACAGAAAAGAAGAGGAATGTCGTTACATTCATTTCATCTTTAGCTCTTAATTTATTGGGATATTTCATGTTGTTTCGAGGACTCTTATTATTGATTGGGCCAATGTTTAAAGATATAAGCAGTGAAGTATATCCTGTCACTTCAGGCATATTGGTACTTATCATCTTCATTTCCAGTTTGATTGGGGTAAAAATCATTTTCTCGATCATTAAACATTCTTTATTCAAGGAGAAACAAACCCCTGTGAAAGATTCCATCAAGGCAGGTACAATGGGGATGGTATCGATGGGCATCATTATTTGCGCTACTTACTTCCTGCCTGACCTTGGTCCATCATTCCTTTTTCCGTGGTATGCTTCTTTCATTACCGGGGGAACATTATTAGGTACTTCTTATCTTCTGAAAAAATAGAGGTCCGTCCCTCAAAAAAAACCACTCGCCTAACAGGCAAGTGGTTTTTATCAGTCTAATAGTAATGGATGGGTCATGACGTTGTAGCTCAGGTCTTTGTTTTTGAGTTCATTGCCGTCTTCGAATACACTTTCGAAGAATCGGGAGGCTGGTTCTGCAAGTTCTTTGTAGTATTCTCCGAAGAGGGAGGCTGCGTGTGCCCCGAGCCATTTTTCAGGCAAGAGTTCTTCAGGCAGACCAGGATCCACAAAGAGGAATTTACGGTATTCGTGGACGAGCTTCGTTCTTTCCACGAAGCATTCAGCAACGGTCATTTGCCCTTTCCCAATTTTACTCTTATCAATCATGTATTGTTGACTATAATGGGATATGAATTCCTGATAGCGATCATTGATTTCATTCAGGTCCCAGCTTTTTTCGATCAAGCGCTGATTTTCATTGGGACCTTCGTATTCGGCAATGAAGAAATCGACGTACTCTTTGATATCGTATTTTTCAATCAGGGATTGCACTTGTTTTTCCAAATTGTTAGGAGAGATCCAAGTGCTTGTGGAAAGGGTTCCAAAGCCGCTCCAGACCAGTTCCTTCCTCAGTTCGTCCCGGATGCTCCTTATTTCTTCAGGGATTGAGTACATAAGGATTCTCCATTTACCGTCCCATTGTTCAGGCTTTAGCTTGAAGATCCTGTTTGCCGCTTCTTCCATTCGGATCACGCCGCGTTCTGTGAGGGAGTAGTAGCTTTTGTTCCCTTGTTTCTCTGCCTGGACCCAGCCTTGCTTATTCATTCTTGAAATGGCTGCCCGGACTGCTTGATCATTGTGACCGAATTCATTCAGAAGACGTATCAAACTGCCGATCCATATCTTATTGCCATAGTGTCGTATGTAATCCCCATATAGTGTAAAGATCATTGATCGTGTATTCATCGGTGCCTCTCCTTTAAATATATTCCTTTTGTTTATGACGTTTAATTTACGTTTGCTTTATATATTATCATAAACTTTCTATGAAAATAAATGAATATTCACTATTTTTATGTTTGTATGAATTTCAGGCGCAAAAAAATCAGGCTCACTTACAGAGCCTGACCCTCAATGATACACCCTCAGCATCTCCAGCATTTTCACAAATTCATATGAATTGATAACCTGTTCCTTCGACCAATTCGCCTCGATCCATGTTACAAGCTCTTCCTGGCTGTTAAACACTTCCCCGCTCGTATCGGCTTTCCTTATTAAATACCTTCCGTTATCCTCATCCGCGACTACGAGACAAGGAATCTCGCTATCTTTAGTCATGATTTCAAATTCCATCTCACTCACCTCACTTCTATCCTTTCTAAAAAGAATAAATCCTAATCACAAAAAGAGCCCTGCACATACAGGACTCAAGCTATTAAGTTTCAATATTCTCTACTAAAGTCGCAATCCCCTGTCCGACACCAATACACATGGTAGACAAGCCGTACCGTACCTTTCTCTTTTTCATTTCATACAGAAGGGTGGTAAGGATACGTGCTCCACTTGCTCCAAGTGGATGACCGAAGGCGATGGCTCCTCCATTTACATTGACGATCTCATCATTCAACCCCAGCTCACGGATGCAGGCAATGGATTGTGCAGCGAATGCTTCATTGAGCTCCACTAAGCCGATTTGGTCAAGGGCAAGGCCCGACCGTTTCAGTACCTTCTGTGTGGCATAGATAGGTCCCAGTCCCATCACAGAAGGGTCAAGCCCTGAAGTGGCCGATGTCATGTAGCGGGCCAGCGGAGTAACGCCTAATTCTTCTGCCTTCTCCCTGCTCATTAATAACAGAGCAGAGGCACCATCATTGACTCCTGATGCATTCCCTGCCGTCACCGTTCCACCTTGGAATAAAGGCTTAAGCTTCTGCAGTTTGTCACTATTGGTATCGGGTCTTGGGTGTTCATCGAACTGAAAAATTGAAAGATTCCCTTTTCTGTCCCGTAACTCAACGGGCACGATTTCCGTTTTAAACCGTTCTTCATCCATGGCACGTTTCGCTTTCATTTGGCTCCAGTAAGCAAAGTGATCTTGTTCTTCCCTCGAAATACCGAACTGTTTCGCCACGTTTTCCGCGGTTTCCGGCATGGAATCGGTCCCGAATTTTTCTTTCAGACGGGAATTGACGAAGCGCCATCCTATCGTCGTATCGAACATTTCCATATTGCCTCTTGGGAAATCCTTTGAAGGCTTTGCCATGACGTAAGGAGCACGGGTCATACTTTCAGTCCCGCCTGCAATGAAGACATCCCCTTCATTAGCCAAAATGGCTCTAGCCGCATAGTTCACAGCGTCCAGTCCAGAACCGCATAAACGGTTGATAGTGGTGGCACCGACTTCAACAGGGAGACCTGCCAGGAGTGTCGACATCCGGGCTACATTCCGGTTGTCTTCCCCGGCACCGTTTGCATTTCCAAGGACCACCTCTTCAATCGTATCTACAGGGACGAGGGGATTTCGTTCGACGAGTGCTTTAATAACATGCGCACCTAAATCATCAGGACGCACCTCTTTTAAAGAGCCTTTGTATTTTCCAATCGGGGTCCGGACCGCATCGACAATGACAACCTCTCTCATGACTGATGCTCCTTTTCCTTTGTTTCCGAGTAATCATAAACACCTTTACCCGTTTTTCGGCCAAGACGTCCTGCCTTCACATATTTCTCTAAAAGAGGGGCCGGGCGATACTTTTCTCCAAGCTTTTCATGAAGGTACTTAAGATTATTCAATCGTGTATCCAGTCCGACTAAATCTCCAAGCTCAAACGGACCCATCGGATAATTGAGACCGAGCTTGATTGCTTTATCGATTTCTTCAGGAGAACCGAGTCCTTCCTGGAGCATGTAAAAGGCTTCATTCCCAACGAGGGCAGAGATTCTGCTTGTGACAAAACCAGGGAACTCATTGATGACCACCGTTTCTTTCCCCATCAGGCGGGCTACTTGCTGGATGACCTCCGCCGTTTCATCACTTGTTTCCAATCCCTTCACGATTTCAACGAGTGGCATTTTATGTACAGGGTTGAAAAAGTGCATGGCAATGACTTTGTCAGGCCGTTTTGTAAAGGAGCCGATTTCAGTCGGGCTCATGGTGGAAGTATTCGTTGCCAGGTAGCAATACTCCGGGGCATGCGCGTCCAGCACTTCAAATACGCCACGCTTGATGTCTGTCTTTTCCGGAACGGCTTCAATGACCACATCTGCATCCCGTACGGCAATCGAAAGATTCGTTGAATAACTCATAAGCTCTTTTGCTTCTACGTACTGCTGCTGAGTGAGCTTATTCCTTTCCATTCCTTTTTGAAAAATGAGCTGAATCTCATTCCTGGCATGATCCAACTGCTCTTGTTTAATATCAACCAGTGTGGTCCGGAAGCCTCCAACTGCACTTACATAAGCAATCCCTCTACCCATTACTCCGGAACCAACTACAACGATATGCTGTGTCATGTTTGCTTTCCCCTTTCTTGCAATAAGGGGTTGACCTTGATAGGACAACCCCTTGCTTATTTATTTCTTCTTACAAACCAAATGGGTTTAACGGACGGTTTCCGAAGTAAGAAATGATACTCTTTGTTTCTGTGTAAAGATCGAGCGTTTCAATGCAAAGCTCACGGCCGAATCCTGACTGCTTGTAGCCACCGAATGGAGTACCAGGGAATGCGGAGAACGGGCAGTTCACCATCACGATTCCGGCTTGGATCGCTTTCGATACTCTTGTCGCACGGCCATGGTTCTGAGTCCATACCGCTGAACCGAGACCATATTCGCTATCGTTGGCCATTTTGATCGCTTCTTTTTCATCTTTGAATTTCATTACCACCACAACTGGTCCAAAGATTTCTTCTTTTACAACCTTCATGTCGTGATTCACATCTGTAATGATGGTCGGCTCATACCAATAGCCTTTTTCGAATCCTTCTACTTTCGCAGGGCTTCCCCCTACTAAGACCGTTGCACCCTCTTCTTTGGCAGATTGAACATATCCGTCAATTGTGTCCAACTGATCCTGATTGATGATCGCCCCGATATGAGTTCCTTTATCGTGAGGGTCAGCCAGTTTCAGCTTCTTCGTCTTCTCAACGAATTTTTCCATGAACTCATCATAAATGTCTTCGTGAACATATAATCTGGAGCGTGCCTCACAGGACTGACCTGTATTATAGAAGATCCCGAACAGGGAACCATCCACTGCTGCATCTACATCTGCATCTTCAAATACGATGTTTGGTGACTTCCCACCTAATTCAAGAGTGACTCTCTTTAGGGTTTGAGACGCCCTTTCCATGATGTTTTTACCGATAGGAGTGGAACCTGTGAAGGCTACTTTATCAACCTTCTCATGCTCAACCAAGTAGTTGCCGACAGAAGAACCTGCACCAGGAATGACGTTCACAACACCTTCAGGAACTCCTGCTTCAATACAGATTTCACCTAGTACGACGGCTGTCAGCGGAGTAAGAGTTGCAGGTTTTACGACAACCGAGCAGCCTACCGCAATCGCCGGCGCAATTTTCCACGCTGCCATCATCAATGGATAATTCCATGGGATGATTTGGGCACATACACCGACCGGCTCTTTCTCCGCAACATTCATGAATTGGCCTGGTACATTATTAACCGTGCCACGATGGCCCACAATCGCTCCTGCATAGAATTCAAAGTCTTCGATCGCTTGCATCACTTGACCTTGTGCGGCGGATAGTGATTTCCCGCTATCCATGATCTCAAGAGAGACAAGTTCATTAAAACGTGATCTCATAATGCCTGCAATTTTATTGAGCACACGGGAACGCTTATTGATCGGGAACTTCTTCCACTTACCGTAATCAAACGCGTTTCTCGCTGCTTCAACCGCTTTTTCAGCATCTTCCACAGATGCCAGTGAAACGGTGGCAATTGCCTCACCTGTCGCTGGATTGTACGTCGTAAAGGTTTCACCTGAACCACTTTCCATACGTTGACCGTTGATCACCAATGAATAATGTTCTCTTTTCATTTCAAGGACTTCAAAGCTTTGCTCTTTTACTGTAGACATAACTCCATCTCCTTTTTGATTGAATTATTTTCCGTGAAAGGCTGGTCTTCTTTTTTCCATAAAAGCCATTACACCTTCTCGATGATCTTCTGTCTGGCCTGCGATCCGCTGGGCATAGGCTTCTTTTTCTAAGTATTCGTGGAATGATAGGTCCGAGCTTCCCTTTAATAAGCGCTTCATCAAGCCGATTGCTTTCGTCGGCATGGCGGCGATTCTTTCGGCAAACTCAGCTGTTTCTTCCTGCCACTGGTCAAGAGAGATGATTTTCGTGACCAAGCCAAGCTTTTCAGCCTCTTCTGCTTTTATTTTTTCGCCAAAAACAGCAAGTTCCAACGCTTTTGCATATCCAACAATCTTTGATAAATAATAAAGATTCCCTGAATCCGGGACTAAACCGACATGCACAAATGCTTGCACAAAACTCGCTTTCTCGGACACCAGCCTGAAGTCACAGGCAAGGGCCAGACTGAATCCCGCTCCTGCCGCCACTCCATTCACGGCTGCGATAACCGGCTTTTCACACTGCTCGATTTCTTTCACCATCGGTCCGTAGTTATGGCGCAACACTTCACCATGATCCATTAATTCATCTACTTCACTCAAATCCTGCCCCGAGCAAAAAGCCCGGCCTTCACCCGTGATCACGATGGCCCTCACTTCTTCATTTCGAGAAGAGTCCTTCACTGCCTTTTGGATTTCCAGATTGAGTTGACGGATGAAAGCATTCAGTTTATCCGGGCGATTTAAGGTAATCCAGGCTACGTTATTTTTCACTTCATATTTAATGGTTTCGAACATGATGCAGCCCCCTTATTTTCCTTTGAAATCCGGTCTGCGTTTTTCCACAAAAGCTTTCATGCCTTCTTTCTGATCTTCAGAGGCAAAGAGAAGATAGAAGTTCTTACGCTCATATTGCATCCCTTCATAAATCGAAGAATCAACGGCTTTATGAACAGATTCCTTGATCAGACGCAGGGAAAGCGGTGGCTTGGCGGCTAATTTCTTCGCAAACTTCTCGGTTTCTTCTATTAATAACTCTTTCGCGATCGTTCGGTTGATGACTCCCCATTCAAGAGCCTGCGTGGCTGTAAACATGTCTCCCGACAACAACCATTCCATCGCTCTTGATTTCCCTATCAGCTTGGTGAGCCTCTGGGTTCCACCCGCTCCAGGCATGACCCCAAGATTCACTTCAGGGAATCCGAAGCTTGCATCCTCTGAAGCGAATAGAATGTCGCAGCAAAGAGCTAACTCAAACCCGCCTCCTAACGCCAACCCCTGGACCGATCCGATGATCGGTTTCTTGATCCAGGCAAGGCGGTCCCATTCCGTGAATTGGTTCAAGAGCTCTAAATCTATGGCACCGTCTTCCGCCATTTCATCAATGTCTGCCCCTGCAGCAAAGGCTCTGCCCCTACCAGATAAAACAATTGCTTTCACACTTTCGTTCCGGTCGAATGCCTCGAAAGCATTGACTAACTCCGATACCATAGGACGATTGATGGCGTTCAGAACTTTAGGTCTATTCAATTCAATAAAACCAAGTCCGTCCCTCTCGCTCACTACGATATATTCGTACTCTTTACTCATTCACTTCTTCACCGATCATAAGAGTGACTAACTCTGCGGCGAAGCCCATAAGGTCCTTCCCGGAGGCTTTGCCTTCATCGGATTTCATGGCTGCTTTCATCGCTTCATGATTGTCATAATACATTTCGCACATTAAGTAGTATTTGCCTTCTCCACCCATGGGTGAACCGACGATTTTCGTTACATCCATCTTTTTAAGGCCCGGAATTTTTGCCGTGATCGGAGCGTGGGTATTGAAGTAATGCTCATCAAATTTCTCTTTGTTTTCAGGATGCTTATACAATGCGATTAGTTTTACCATAGTGGAATCTCTCCTTTGATTTTCAGTAGTTTATTTTGGTGCTATTTTTAAAAAGACAGTAGTAGTTGATTTCCGCTACAGGCGCTCGCTTTCCGCGGGGCGGGCGCCTTCCGCTCCAATCAACTTTCTGAGAATCTGGTTTACTTTAACAAAACCTTACAAAACAACAATCTTTTAGAAAATAGCTTTGTAAGTAGATAGATTTAGATAAACGGTGCTAAAAGCTAAAACTTACTAAACTTCACATCATTGTCGATATTGGTTTCATGGCTTCGAACGGGTTGCGGCATTGCTTGCAGTATAGAATGCTTCTGCAGGCGGTGGGACCGAACAAATTCTCCATTGAAGTATAGGGGGAATCGCAATATGGACAATGAATCTCCCAATCTTCTTCCCCGTTGAATTGTTCAGGCGGGGGTGCGATGCCGAATTCCTTCAGTCTCTCCCGGCCATTTTCGGTTAACCTGTCTGATGTCCAGGGAGGAGAATAAACGAACTGAACCTGTACGGATTGAATTCCAAGCTGATCCCGACACGCCTTCTCCACATTTCCTTTGATAATGTCCAATGCAGGACAGCCTACAAAGGTTGGCAGGAGTTCAATCATCAGGGCATCTTCCTGGTGGTGTATGCGATTGACCATTCCAAGATCTACAATGCTGATGGAATCAATTTCAGGGTCTTTCACTGTTTGAAGAACTTCTAAAACGGTTGCAGTCATATTCCTTCATCCTTTACCAGCTTGCTGCGGGATTTGTGTTATAAACTTCGCTTAATGTAGAAAGTGCCGTATCCAGTTCAGGAGTGTGTTCACCTAAGCGTCCATTCCCCTTTTTCATGCTTACCTTCGGAGGAAAGGATAGTTGAGTCGATTGGAAGACCGGTTGAAGGGCAACCTCCCATCGTTTCGATAAATTCTCTTCTCCTTCGATCAGCGCCATAATAGACATCTCTTTTCCATTTGGCCCAAGGGTGAGCACTCCCTGAAATTCATCCAATACTCGTTCAATCGCCTTATTCATTCGCTCCCTTGCTTCACCGCCGGCATTCATTAATTGAATGAACCAGGTTTTCCAGTGCAGCAGGTGATAATATAATTCTGTGTTGATTTTGATCGCCATCTCGGCAAGTGGTTCATAGGAGGAGTTCTTTAATGAGTCAATTCGTACCTTTTTGCTGACGCTGTAAAAATAATGTCTTACAACTGCAAAGGCCCAGTCGTAGCGGGGTTCTTGCAAGTAGTGACCGGGTCCATTCACTTCTTCCAGCAAAATGGCATTCCTTCGTTCTGACGCCTTCCTCCCATGTGCCAGGTGGTCCTGATCCCCTTCCCCTAACTCTTCCAGGAGCTGATAAAACATTGTGGCATGCCCCATCGTGTCTTGATTAATCGATGAAAACGCGACATCCTCTTCAATATGAGGAGCGAGTCCCAACCATTCAGACCCACGGTAAGCAAGGATGAAATCATCGTCGGCCAGTTGATAGAGAAGGCTCAGAAGCGCTTCTTTATAATCTGCACTCGGGATGTCATTTGGACTATTCACTTTCATTTCTTCTTCACCAACTCTCCCCATGACATGATTTCTTTCTCATCGAGCATTTCCTGTTCGTACTGTCTCCACTTCTTCTTAAGATAACCGTAGCCTTTGGCGTTCCGATAATCTTTATTATCAAGACGACCGACACTCTCTCTTTCCTCGGGTGACATCATCCGGACGTCCGACCGCTTCACAACCCATATATCCGAGACCGGCTCTCTTCTCATGAAATTCTCTTGAGCCATCACCATGGCAAGCTCATGGTTGGGTGCTAACAGACTGAACTGATGCTGCATCTGCGCCCCGTCCGTCCTCTTACTAAACACTTCAAATTCCTGATAAAAGTTCTGCCCCTTGTCAGACATCCAACTCATTCCTTTCTAGCTTACTTGGTCACTAGGGCTTAATGCTTCTCGAACCCACGCATTATTGTCGTAGGATAATTCTCTTAAACGAAGGCGATCCTTTGATTTCGGACCTTTGTTCCGAATGATTTCCTTGAAGCGGTCCCAGTCGGGCTGCTTATAGATCCATAAATCCTGTTCTTCATCGAAGTACATCGTCTCATCGGGAAGAGTCAGTCCTAACGACAGCATCCTTGGGACATATTTCGTGAAAAAGTCCTGTCTCAGCTGTTCATTTGTTTTCGTACGGATGTTGTATTTAATGGTGATGTCCTGTTTAGAGGAACCTGTCGTTTTCGCATCACCCGGTCCAAAGAACATAAGAAGCGATTCCCACCAGCGGTCAACTGCATCCTGAACTAATGCCCTTTGATCGGGAGTTCCTTCTGCCAGGGCCATGATGATGGCTTCACCATGCTGTGCGTGGAACACTTCTTCCGCACAAATTCGTTTAAGCGCCCGGGCATATGGACCGTATGAGGCATGGAGCATATTCGTCTGTGTGATGATCGCTGCCCCGTCCACAAGCCAGCCGATCAATCCAGCGTCTCCCCAGGTAGGTGCCTCCATGTGAAAGACGTTATGAAACTTTAAATCTCCTGAAAACAAATCTCTCATAATGTGCTCACGTGTTTTCCCGTAAGGCTTCATTAAATCTTCCGCTACACGAAGCAAAAGCTGTCCATGGCCCATCTCGTCCTGAACCTTCGCCATGATTCCAAGCTTCCTTCTTAGTGTAGGTGCTTTCGGTACCCATTCCTTCTCGGGAAGTGCCCCCATGATTTCACTGATCCCATGCATGGATATCAGCTTGATCAGTGCATTCCTATACTCATCAGGCATCCAATCATCCGCTTCAACCTTTTCATCATTTTCAATCTTTTTCATAAAATGAGTCATACGCTCTTCTTCCGTCAGGTGTTGGTTTGATAATACGTCACTCACTGTAGCTCCTCCTTTATCACACAGTTGAAACGCTGTCGCTATATTGTGTGATAACTATTTTTCTCAAAAAAATTTATTGAAACATTGCTTCTCCTCTAAGATCCACAATCCGGATGGCTTTCCCTTCTGAACGGGGGATTTCTCTCGGTCCCCTGATTTTCACATCCATGGAAACATAGCAACGATCTTTCATGAGGCTTTTCACTTTTGCTTCCAATTGATTGATTCCTTCATGCTTTATGTCTTGAGACATTCCTTGGTAGCATTCATCCGTGACCTCAACCTGCAACTCCACCAAATCGAGTGCCCCTTTTTTCTTTAAGTGAACCTGATAATGTGGTGCAAGCTCACTTATCTGAAGCAGGAAATGTTCCATTTCTGATGGAAATACATTCACTCCCCTGATGATGAGCATGTCATCCACTCTTCCCTTGACACGTGACATCTTCACCGTCGTTCTTCCACACGAGCATCTCCCGTGCTTAATCGAAGCAATATCTCCGGTTCTATAACGGATGATCGGAAAGGCTTCCTTCGTTAAACTTGTAAACACAAGCTCACCGACTTCCCCCTCTGGTAAAGGCTCTAATGTATCAGGGTTTATGACCTCCACCAGGAAATGATCCTCTGCAATATGAAGGCCCTCCTGAGCTTCGTGGCATTCCATGGCAACTCCCGGGCCGATCACTTCACTTAAGCCATAAATGTCACACGCTTTAATATCGAGCTTTTTCTCCAACGTTTCTCTCATTGCATTCGACCAGGGCTCTGCCCCGAATATTCCATATTGTAAGGATAGTGAAGCAGGATCCTTCCCTTGTGCTTCCATTGTTTCTGCTAAATTGAGTACATAGGACGGCGTGCCGCATATGACCGTCGGCTGAAAGTCTTCCAGCAAAGTGATTTGTCTGGACATGTTTCCACCTGATACCGGTACCGTGATCATTCCAAGCTTCTCACTTCCATAATGAAGACCCAAACCTCCTGTAAACAGTCCGTATCCGTATGCATTATGCAGGACATCCCCAGGTTTGCCACCTGACATGGCAATGGCCCGGGCCACAATTTCACCCCACATATTAATATCGCTCTGGGTATACCCTACAACCGTTGGCTTTCCACTTGTTCCGGAAGATGCGTGGACCCTTACCATTTCTTCACGATTGACCGCGAACAGGCCAAAAGGGTAATGCTCCCGTAAATCATTCTTTTTTGTAAGCGGTAACATTTTCAGGTTTGACAAAGACGTTATATCCTGTGGCTTCAGACCTCTCCTGTCAAATTGCTCACGATAAAAAGGGACTCTTTCATACACATAAGCAGCAATATGTTGTAATCTCTCCAGTTGAAGGCGTTCCATTTGCGATCGACTGGCAGTTTCAATCTCATGCAAAATCAACGTATCGGCCTCCTGTCACTATATAAAAATATATTTATATAACGTTATTAATTCGTTTATGTAATTATGTGTTATATTTATCTACTCAAAAGATAACGTTTCTTCTGAATATTGTCAATATATTTTCAGAAAATTCCTTCAAAGAAAATTCGGTTACGGACAGGTGAGAAGCGAGCTAGTGGAAAGGTATCTTTATTGGAGTCGGCATAAAGGGGTATGAGAATCCGTTTCGCCGTTAAATTTAGAATTTCGCTGATAAAAGTGAGATTTCGCCGTTATAATCAGAATTTCGCTGATAAAATCAAAAATTCGCCGTTATTTGTACCCTAGTGATATTAACCAACCAAAGCATGGGTAAAATTTACCCTTAGGTGCTTCCCTTGAGGCACAGAAAAATGCAAATCACCCTTTATAGGTTCTATTTTCTAAAAAATATTGCATTTTCCTAAGTAAATGCCTCTTTCTTCATGTCTTAAGGTGATTGATTTGTAGCTTCAAATCGTGATCACCAACCATTCTCCTTCCCTATACACCAAAGGCTCACCCCAAAAGAAGGACATCCCATCCCAATAGAGAAATCTTACATATAACAAGGAGGCTATAAAATGACCACATACGAAGGAACAAGACTGATCCAGGCTTTAGAGTTGGAAATCATGGAAAAGAAAAAGCAGCTTGCACAGCTACGCAAAGAACAAACGTCGCAAAAGGTTGAAAACTACCTCTTTTTAACAACTGACCAGAAAACCGTTACACTAGAGGAGCTTTTCAAAGACAAGGATGAACTTATTATCATTCATAATATGGGGAGGAATTGCCGCTATTGTTCCATGTGGGGGGATGGCTTTAATGGGGTGTATCATCATTTGTTAAGTCGTTGTGAATTTGTTCTATCCTCTCCAGACGACCCGGCCGTTCAAGAAGACTTTGCGGCTTCAAAAGGGTGGTCCTTTCCGTTTGTATCAGCGAAAGAAAACACTTTCTCACAAGATCTCGGGTTTAAAAACGAGAAAACCTCCATGCCGGGGGTATCCACTTTCAAGAAAAGTGAAGAAGGAATGATTTATCATTGCAGCTCCGCATACTTCGGTCCAGGAGATGAATATTGCGTCATTTATTCCTTACTGGATTTATTACAGGCTCCATCAGAAGATTTTGTCCCTCAGCTGAAGCATAACCATCGTTCATCCTTTCAGCTTACTAACAATATTGCCGTTGGAGTGAACCATTATCATGAGGCGATTCAATTTTACACGAATATCATTGGAATGAAGGTTGAAGAGCGGGGACCAAATGAAACAAAGTTCTCGATGAATGGTCGGAATTTCTTCATTAAAGATAGTGATCATAACACCGTGCATTTCGAATTTGCTGTGGATGATTTTGAAAGAAGTAAGCAAAAGCTTCTGGACAGCGGCTGTAAGGTAGACCATGTCTATCATGGAAAAAGTGAAATGATATCTGATCCGTTTGGATTAAAGTTTCATTTGTATGAGGTCCGTAAAACCAACTAATAAAAAGCTTGCTTTGAAATTCAAAGCAAGCTTTTCTAATTATTCAGTAGCCGGTTTAAGCGTTGTCTCCTCTTTGATCGCTTCTTCCTGCAACTCTTTATCTCGTTTGATTCTTCCATTTCCGACTGACAGGGCTACTCCCACGCCAATCGCGATAAAGATTAAACCAGTTAAGAATACAGTTGTGAAGGCATCAGACCATGCTGTTTCAATGGAAGCAATCACGATGCTGCCTACCTCTTTCGGAACATCAAGTAAACCTGGTGTTACAAGCAGGCCGAACAATGCATCTGTTTTCTCACTTAACCCTGTAAGGATTTGACTTGCAGCTGGATTATCCTGCTGTGCCGTCACTTCCTTCATATTCTCTTGAAGTGATTGATTCATAACGGCGTTCAATACTGTAATCCCAATCGTTCCACCGATCGAGCGGAAGAAGGTGGCCGATGAAGTGACAGCCCCCAATCGGGACTTAGGGAATTCATTTTGAACAGCAATCATAAGTGTTGGCATCACCAGACCCATTCCAAATCCCATGACCACCATAAAAAAGTATGCTGTATATTCTTTAGAATCCGGACCCATCGTACTCATCAAGAAAAAGCCGACTACAGTAGTGAGCATACCTGCCGTAAGGACGGTGCGGTATTTCAGTTTCAGTAATAATCTTCCTCCGATGATACTTGCCATAATCATTGCGATCATCATTGGAGTCATGGTGGAACCTGCCTGGGTTGGTGTAACTCCGAGAATCCCCTGCATGAACATCGGTACAAACATAATCGCTCCGAACATTCCTAGACCCAGCAGGAAACCTAACGCATTCGTCGTCGCAAACACTCTATTCTTAAACAGGCTTAGATCCAGGATTGGTTCTTTTGCTTTGTTTTCGATGAAACCAAACAGAAGCAGTAGCACGATGGAACCACCAAAAATCAGAAAGCTTGTTCCTGACGTCCACTCGAATTTGTCTCCTCCGAAATTCAAGCCTATCAATAAAAGCACTAACGCCGGAATCAGGGTAATGATCCCTAAATAATCTATGCTCACTTTATCTGTCGGGCGTCCAACGTTTTCATACTTCAAACCGATGAACAATAGAAGCGCAGATAATAAACCAAATGGTACGTTAATCAAGAAAATCCAGTGCCAGCTGATTGTATCAACGATAAAGCCCCCAATAAATGGACCGATAACGGAGCTTAAACCGAATAGCGCTCCAAACACCCCCTGCCACTTGGCGCGCTGCTCAGCCGTGAAGATATCTCCAATGATCGTTTGGGATAGAGGCATGATCATTCCTCCACCAATCCCTTGAAGACCGCGATATAACACAAGCTGTTCCATGGAAGTGGCCGTTGCACACAGTCCCGATCCAATGATAAAAATGATGACTCCGATTAAATACAATAATCTCCTGCCATATAAATCCGATAATTTCCCGACAATCGGAGTAACGGTAGTAGAAGTAATCAGATAAGCCGTGGTCACCCACGCAAAAATGGAAAAGCCGTTCAATTCAGCAATGATCGTTGGCATTGCTGTCCCTACTACGGTTTGTTCGAGGGCACTAAAGAACATCCCGATGATCAAGCCAGTCAGAACTAAGCGTTTATTAATCCCTGGTTGTATGGACATAATATGTTTCTCTCCTTAATCTTCTGTTGTTTGATTTTCCACGGCTGAAGCGAGCTTTTCATATATCATGACAAGTTGATTGACATCTTCTTCATCAAGAAAAGCCAGATAGCGTGAAAAAATTTCTCTTCTTTTGGCTTTCGCCTTCTCAAAAACCTCACGTCCCGCCGCTGTTAGATCCAGTTTCACGATTCGTCGGTCCTTTTCATCCCTTTCCCGGGTGACAAAGTCATTTTTGAGTAATCGGTCGATCATGACCGTAATCGCACTGGGCTTTACGTCCAGCCTATCTGCAAGTTCCGTCGATTTTGTACCTTCTGATGCAGATAAGAGATAAAGAATATAAAACTGAGGACCTGTTAAATTCATTTCTTTCAATGAAGAAGTCAGATCTTGTTGAATATGTCTGTTCGAGGTTTGAAATGCATTGAACAAACGATCTATATACGAATGCTGGATATGCTTCGGGTCCATCTTGCGCCTCCACTTCTATTCAATCCATTAATATTTAACCTATTTAAATATTAATTAGGTTATGTAAAAAAGTCAACGATTTTTTCTCCCTGACATCCGTTGAATAAAAGTCAGAAAAAATCCATAATAAAAACTTTTTCAAGTAAATGCTTACATGTGAATTTACATTTTTTCTTATGAACGAAATCTGGGGACAGAATTTTAAATCATTTGCTTAAAAGGCTGATCCGGTCAGGTGTCATTTTAGACATTCGGAGACACCTGATTTTGGATCAGCCTTTTTTTCGTATATGATAGACATTATGAAATAATAGACCTGAATGGATGATGAACATGAAAAAGAGACAAACCGCAGAGTTTAAAGTGTATGGGCAACTGAAGGATGCCTTACTTGCCAGAAAGATTGCTCCCGGTACCCAGCTTGTGGAACATATCATCTCTCTGAAGATGGCTGTGAGCAGAACCCCCATCCGGCATGCGTTGAAACGACTCGAAGCGGAAGGACTGGTTCAGATCATTCCGAATCGAGGCGCATTTGTCGTCCATCCTACAAAAGAAGAGATTATCTCTTTCTTTGAATTAAGGAAAGAACTAGAATTCCTTACGGTCAAATATGGCCTCCCAAAGGTGAAAAAAGCACATATGTCAAAGCTTTATGCGTTTCTTGAAGATGAACAGGAAACCTATAAACAAAAGGATCTGTTAAAATATGTCGAGCTCAATAAACAGTTTCATTTATTCCTTGCAGATGTGAGCGGGAATAAATTCCTGATACGATATATGGATGAAATGCTTACTCAGTCTAACGTCTATCTGTTTTTATTTGATGTGTTTTATCATGTGGAACCGGGTGAGAACGTGCGTTTCCGCGAACATGAAGAAATGGTGAAGGCGATTGAAAACAAAGATCAGCAAACACTTTTGGAACTGATCGATCTTCATATGAAGCATAGTTTTGATGATTTGAGACTGGATGATAATGGGTATTCCTCACTTGAGTCTGTTTTAGTAGATTAATGTGCGAAAAAAGCCGGTTCCCACCTTGTCTTTGCGTGGGAATCGGCTTTTACAATTAGAATAATTTCGTTGTCCAGTTTTCACAGTTCCATACTTCTGTCGCCACATCCTGATAGAATTCAGGTTCGTGACTGATTAAGAGAACGGTGCCTTTGTATTCTTTAAGGGCCCTTTTCAATTCTTCTTTTGCCTCAACGTCCAAGTGATTGGTCGGTTCGTCGAATACAAGGACGTTCGATTCTTTGTTCATCAATTTACACAGGCGGACCTTCGCTTTTTCTCCACCGCTGAGCACTTCTACCTTGCTTTCGATATGCTTTGTCGTCAGGCCGCATTTCGCCAGGGCAGCACGCACTTCCGCTTGATTGAAGGAAGGGAACTCATTCCACACCTCTTCAATACAAGTGTTATTATTCTTAGTCTTGATTTCCTGTTCAAAATAACCGATATGAAGATAGTCTCCAAGCTCCACTGAACCTGAAATGGGTTTGATTTCTCCCAAGATACTTCGTAGTAGAGTCGTCTTTCCGATACCATTGGCTCCAGATAGAGCAATCTTCTGACCGCGTTCCATCTTGAGGTTCAGTGGCTTCGACAATGGTTCATCATATCCAATTACAAGGTCTTTCGTTTCAAAAATGACCCTGCCAGCGGTTCTCGCTAGTTTGAAATGAAACTCTGGCTTGGGCTTTTCGGCAGCCAGTTCAATCATATCCATCTTATCCAGCTTCTTCTGACGGGACATCGCCATGTTACGAGTAGACACACGTGCTTTATTGCGGGCTACGAAATCCTTCAGTTCTGAAATTTCCTGCTGTTGTCTCTTAAAGGCAGACTCAAGCTGTTGCTTCTTCATTTCATGGACGCGTTTGAATTCATGGTAGTCTCCAGCATAACGATTCAGCTCTTGATTTTCCATATGATAAATAAGGTTAATGACACTATTTAAGAATGGAATATCATGTGAGATCAGGATAAACGCATTTTCATATTCCTGCAGGTAGCGTCTCAACCAATTGATATGTTGTTCATCAAGATAGTTGGTAGGCTCATCGAGTAATAGAATTTCCGGTTTTTCCAGTAAAAGCTTCGCCAGTAAGACTTTCGTTCTTTGTCCTCCACTTAAATCGTGAACATCCTTATCCAAGCCGATATCATCTAATCCCAGGCCTCGCCCGATTTCTTCCACCTTTGCGTCAATGATATAAAAATCATTATTCGTAAGGGCATCTTGAAGTGTCCCGGTTTCTTCCAGCAATCCTTCCAGCTCTTCTGGAGTGGCTTCTCCCATTTTGGCAAATAACTCATTCATTTCCGTTTCCATGTCAAACAGATATTGAAAGGCTGTTTTCAATACATCCCGGATCGTCATTCCCTGCTTCAGCTGCGCATGCTGATCTAAGTAACCGATACGGATCCGCTTCGCCCATTCCACTTTTCCTTCATCAGGCTCAAGCTTTCCTGTAATGATATTCATAAATGTAGACTTTCCTTCTCCATTGGCACCGATCAAGCCGATATGCTCACCCTTTAACAAACGGAAAGAAACGTCATTAAAAATCGCACGGTCACCGAAACCGTGAGTCAAATTTTGAACTGATAATAAACTCATATTGTAAACACCTTTTCTTTATATACTAAAATTCGCTCCCTTTATTATAAGGGTCATTACGCTTAGAAGATAGAGGGAAATAAGCTGGTGTTTTTTTCTTTCTTTACCCGATGGCCCCTGCTACATCATAGTCAGAAGGATCCAGTTCAGTAGGTTCACCAAGTGCAAGCTTCGCAAGCTCCGAACCAAGATACGGGCCGACCGTCAATCCAGATGCTCCAAGCCCATTCGCTACCAACACCCCAGGAAGTCCCGGCATCGCTCCGAAAACGGGGAGAAAACCGGGAGTGAATGGTCGAAACCCCACCCTTGTTTCAATCACTGTACTGTTATGGATGCCGGGTGCCACTTCCATCGCTTTGTGAAGAACTTCATGTAAACCACCTGCTGTCACCCGACGGTCGAACCCCATCTCATTTTCATGTGTGGCTCCTGCTACGACTCTTCCCTCAGGAAAAGCAAGAAGATATTGGTCATTTGGCGGCATGACGACAGGCCACCCACTCGTTTCTTCCCCCTTTACCTCTAAATGAAGAATTTGCGCTTTTTGCGAAGATACTAAAAAGTTTATTCCCATCGGTTCAAAAAGTGCCTTCGCCCAAACACCTGCAGTGACAATCACTTCATCTGCTTCCAGCTTTTCTTCATCCATGGTAACGCCTGTGATCCTGTTATGATCTTTCAGAAGCTTGGCATCCCCTTGTCGGAATATCGCCCCATTCTTTTTGGCTCCGTTTATAAGCGCCTGCCGCATTGCTCTTCCGTCAACCCTTGCAGCCCCACTTACATGAACAGCTTGATATTCCTCAGATAAAAGCGGGAAATGTTGACGTGTTTCCTCAGCCGTAAGAAGAGTGAGTTCACCGATTTCAGGTGCATCCTCCCTGCGTTTTTCCGCTCTCTCCACCATTTTCCGAAGTTTATTTTCATCGGTATGAAGGCTGATCGCCCCTACACGCTTATACCCTGTCTCAGTTTCTCCATCTGCTTCCAGCTGCTGAATGATTCCCGGATAATACTTCGCCCCACCTTTGGCCAGTCGATACCACACTTTATTCCGACGTTGGGAAAGCCAAGGACAGACAATTCCCGCTGCGGCATCGGTTGCTTGTCCAGGGTCTTGACGGTCAACTACTGTTACGTGCGCTCCGGCCTTAGCAAGATGGTAAGCCGTAGAAGCTCCAAGAATTCCAGCTCCGACAACAATATATGATTTCATTTAAAACACCTTTTCATTACGTTTTTTCTTTATTTTACTTGAGAAGAAAGGGGAACTCAATGAAGGTGCGGTTTTCAAGGAATGTGATCTTGTTGTACCAGGTACATTTCAGAACATCTGTACCTGGTACTACTAACATCACGACAACCCCCAAATACCACCAACAATTCCAGACAATTCTCACTTCTTTTTTCGAAATAGATTGACAAGTTGTTTTGATTCATGATAAAAATTGTATAACCTAATATTGAATAAGCTTTGATGGAAACAAGTAGCGAACATTTCCCTGTTAAAGAGAGCCGGTGGTTGGTGTGAACCGGTACAAAGATGATTGGTGAATTTCGATTCCTGAGCTTCTTTTGACGAGATCAAAAGACGGTTAAGGCCGTTATGTGTGAAGAGTGATGAGAAATGTTTTCTCATAACTAGGGTGGTACCGCGATATCCAAATCGTCCCTACGATATGTAGGGGCGATTTTTTTGTTGTTTTGCACCGTCCCCCACACGTCAATAATGAACAGAAAACTGAGAGGAGAATAAGAATGAGTCAACGCGAACAATGGTCATCAAAGATCGGCTTTATATTAGCGGCAGCAGGGTCTGCGATTGGGTTGGGGGCAATTTGGAAATTCCCTTATATCGCCGGTCAAAATGGAGGTGGAGCATTCTTCCTGATCTTCATTCTATTTACTTTATTACTCGGACTTCCACTACTGCTTGCTGAATTCTCAATCGGACGGACATCCGGAAGCAATGCCGTTGATTCGTATCGAAAAATCGCCCCTGGTACACGCTGGCACTGGGTCGGGATTCTTGGGATGATTACATCCTTTATCTTACTTTCCTTCTACAGTGTGATCGGGGGATGGATTGTCGTTTATTTATTTAAAACCATTACGGGTCAATTGAATGATCTTTCCTCGGATCAATACGCAGAAGTATTTGGTGCAACGATCTCAAATCCTGTAACAAGTGTGTTTGTTCAATTCCTTTTCATCTTGATGACCATCATCGTGGTTGCTAAAGGGGTACAAAAAGGTATTGAACTGGCAAGTAAAATCATGATGCCGGCATTATTTATTTTATTTATTCTTTTGGTCATTCGTGCTGTAACCCTTGATAACGCCATGGATGGTATCACATTCTTGTTGCAACCTGATTTTTCAAAGGTGACATCACAAACGATATTAGAAGCGATGGGACAATCGTTCTTCACGCTAAGTGTGGGTGTATCGGTGATGGTGACATATAGCTCTTACCTGCCGAAAACACAGAGCCTGCCAAGATCAGCCATATCCATAGTGGCTATGAATATCTTCATCGTTCTGTTAGCAGGCTTGGCCATTTTCCCGGCAGTCTTTGCCTTTGATTTAGAACCTGGGGCGGGCCCGGTATTACTGTTTAATGTTTTACCGACCGTGTTCAGTCAACTTCCTTTTGGAATGTTCTTCTTCATTGCTTTCCTTGTCCTGTTCTTGTTCGCTGCATTAACTTCCGCGTTCTCCATGCTCGAAATCATTGTTTCGGTAATTTCAAAAGGAGAACCTGAAAAGCGTAAAAAATGGTCTTGGATCATCGGACTTGCCATCTTTGTTTTCGGTATTCCATCTGCATTATCATTTGGGATACTTGGGGATATCACGCTATTCGGTAAGACCATTTTTGACTTGGCTGATTTCGCTGTCAGCAATGTGCTGCTTCCGATTGGAGCACTGCTTATCGCATTGTTTGTACCTATGAAAATGAAGAAAACAGCACTTTACGAAGAATTGAAGCATGGAAGCGGATTAAAGAGGGGATTATTCGAAACCTGGTTCTTCCTGATCCGTTATGTTGCTCCGTTGCTAATCGTTATTGTCATGCTTGATGTATTGGGCCTGTTCTAATAGATGATAAAAAAGGGTTGACCTGTCTAATAAGGTCGACCCTTTTTCGTTATACCCCATACCCCATAACGACTCCGCATGCGAGCCGTTTCCCCGCATCTCCCGAAGGCTGTGATCTGTAATCATCCGGACTTTGATGGATGATGACCCCTTTGCCTATGACGTCTTTCACTTTGAATTTATTCGTGAAAAAAGACATTTTAGCGTATCCGTCATTTGAGAACAATACAGGAAAATCACCCGCATGATTACCATGAGGATGATTGGTCGGATTCCAATGTCCCCCGGCAGAAGAGAAAGGTTCCTTTGGATCGCCTATTTCACAGACTCCTTTTTCATGTAAGTGAAATCCATGGGGCCCGATCGGATTTTGATCACCTTTTCCTTCCTTATATGATGGTAAACCTGTTATCTCTGCATATACTTCCACTCCATTTTGCACTTCCCGAAAAAAAACATACCCCTTCAATCCTGGTGCTAATGGACCTCCCTGTATTTGAGCGAAGGCCATGTTAGGAGCGCTTCGATAATATGAATAACCAGGATGGCCATATTGATAATAATTCATCATTGGTTCACCTTCCTTCAAGACATTTTATGTTGAAAGTCTGGGTGACATGATGAAAAAACAGAACTTCACTTTTTATCCAAACGTTTGTTTAACCTCTGAAAACCTTGTCTACTCAATTGTTCATCCTCTCAGTCAAACGTTTGTTTAAATTTTCGATATTTAGATCGACACATCGATCTCTACCCCTGAGGTTCTCACTCATTCTTCCATTGAATACTACCCGTGGAATTTTCAACATCCCCTCCCCTATGCTTAAATAGGTGAAAATATGATTGGTTTTATTTTCCTATTACTATTATCCCTTTTCATTTTGTCCCAAAAATGTTATATTTTCAGAAACTTCAGATTTTTATTACGAAGTACCATTTTAGGAGGGATTGATATGCAAGGTGAAATTAGGTTAATTCCATATTTCATGGACGAAATGATTGTTGATGCAAATGAAATTCCTAAAGGCGTTGATTTAATCCAAGCTCCTAGTATGTGGAAGAATGGGTACAAAGGAAAAGGAACGACAATCGCTGTCCTGGATACAGGCTGCGATATGAACCATCCTGATCTGGCAGGAAGAGTGAAGGGATTCCGCAATTTCACCGACGATGATAACGGTGATAAAGATAACGTTACTGATTATAGCGGACACGGCACCCATGTGGCTGGTACGATTGCTGCAAGTGAAAATGGTGACGGGGTTATCGGGGTTGCGCCACTGGCCGATTTATTGGTTATTAAAGTACTGGCAGGCAGCCGGGGGAGTGGCAAATACGATTGGATTGTGAACGGCATTCTGTATGCCATCGAACAAAAGGTGGACATCATCTCCATGTCATTGGGAGGCCCCACTGACCACAAGCCTCTGCACGAAGCGATTCAAAAAGCGGTGGATGCAAATATATCAGTTGTTTGTGCAGCAGGTAACGAAGGTGACTCCAACAGCAGCACCGATGAGTTTTCTTTTCCCGCTTGTTACAATGAAGTGATTTCTGTAGGAGCCATCGACCTTCAAAGAAAATCTTCTTACTTTACGAATTCCAATAATGAAGTTGACTTGGTGGCACCGGGTGAACAAATTTTATCTACCATTCCTGGTGAAAAATACGCTAAGCTCAGCGGTACCTCCATGTCGGCTCCACACGTGTCCGGAGCATTAGCCCTCATCAAAGAATTCGAGCAAGTATCTTTTGACCGTAAGCTTTCAGAAACCGAAGTGTATGCACAACTCATTAAACGAACCGTTCCACTCGGATTCCCAAAAACTTTGGAAGGAAATGGTCTGTTGTTTATCACAGCACCTGACCTATTGAAGGAGCACTTGAGAAACCAGCCGCTTGCACAGATTGGATGACGGAACTAGTTGATTTTTGGCTCATTTCCGCCTGAATGAAAAGAACCCCCCGGCTTAAATGCATTTATGCCGGGGGGTTCTTTTCATTCAGGCGACCTTTCAGCTTTGTTGAAAGGCGAGTGAAACGGACGTTTCACTCGAATGAGCCAAAAATCGTGCACTAACTGTACTTTTTATTATGCTACTGAATAGAACAGCCATCAATGACTGTTCTTTTTTTCTACTATTGTAATCTGCTCTCAACTTGCTGACATACTTCATCAGCACTTAGCCCACTTGCTTCAATCACGGATCCTTGAGTAGCTACGTTTTGAATCCCCATTACATTGGAATCCATCCCTGTCACTACGCAGCAGTCACAGCCGTTTGCATCTGTTTCCTGTTTTAATTCAACGACGTCATGCCCCTTTTCACGTAAGGCTTGCACGACGTTTTGTAAGGATTGTTCAACACCAATTCTCATGCCTTTACACCTCCTGTTTCTACATATAGGTTTTTCTTTCGGGGAAAAAGATATTCGTCATTTATTTTTTATTTACTTGTTTGCCACTTTTTTTCTGGCTTTGGCCTTTTGAATTCCCCACCTGAATATCAGATCCGAATTCTACATCATTCTTAGCCTTTTGCTTTGCCAACTGTTCTGATGTTTGGTCCATACTCTTCTTTCCCTGTTTAGACATTCTCATCCCTCCTCTGACTTTTATAGAATTAGAATCCCCATTTCAAGGCAAAATATTTGAAGGGCATTCGATTACTTTCAGCATGTTTATTTTTCACAATGCCGGGTAAATACCCTATATATAACAATAAATAAAAGGGTGGTATTCAAATGGATGACGCAAAATTAAAAGAATTAATCGATGGATTAAATGAAGATTTAGCGAATGAATATGCTGCAGTTATACTTTACACAAACTACGCTGCTGTCGTGAGCGGCTTATATCGTCAAATCTTAAAGCCTTTCTTCGAAGAGGAAATCCCTGATGAACAGGGGCATGCTTTATATTTAGCCGAAAAAATTAAAACATTGGGTGGAGATCCAACGACTACTCCGGCTGCCGTGAAACAAACAGATAATGTGAAGGAAATGTTAGAGGAAGGCCGTAAAGCTGAAGCCGATACAATCGAACGTTATAAAATACGTAAAGAGCAAGCTGAGGAATTGGGTCTCGTCGAGCTTAGCATCAAGCTAGATGACATGATTGCAGATGAAACCCATCACCTTGAAGAATTCGATCGCTTACTAAAGGATCCTTCTTTTAACTAATATACGAAAGAAGACCGCTATGTCAGCGGTCTTTTTTCATGTGATGATTTGATAATCCTTCCATTCTTCAAGCAGTAATGACTGATATTCCGGTGACAGATAACGATCGTCGATAAGTCTGAGGACTCCCGTATCCTCCTCAGAACGGATGAGCCTCCCCCCGGATTGAAATACTTTATTTAATCCCGGGTAGACATAGGCATGATTGAATCCATTTAACCCCCGTTCATTAAAATAGTCCTTAATGATTTCATGATCCCTGCTTGGCTGAGGAAGCCCTACTCCAACAACAATTACACCCTTTAATCGATCTCCTTTCAGATCGATACCCTCTGAGAAGATGCCTCCCAATACGGCAAATCCAATAACCGGACGATCTCTGTCGCTTTGATACTCCTTTAAAAATTTCTCTCTGTCTACTTCTTTCATATTAGGCTCCTGGATGATGAATTCTACATCCATCGCATCCTTATTCATTTCCTCGAAGGCTCCCCGCATATAAGCGTAAGATGAAAAAAAGACCAGATAATTTCCTTTATACTCATTGAACACTTCTGTAATGGAACGTGTAATCGAGGAAAGGGTTCTATCTCTGTCCTTAAACCGGGTTGAAATCGGATGGATCCCAACCTGCCATTGTTCTTTTTCAAATGGCGAAGGAATCAGAAACCGATAATCCTCTTCACACCCACCCAGTTGCTGAAAATAGTACGTAAAGGGGTGGAGCGTAGCTGAGAAAAATACTGATGATCGAAATGACTTCGTTATTTGTTTAATAAGCTTTGAAGGATCAATGCAAAATAGTTTCACTTCTACATCTTTAGGCGTTTGATCGATCACAAAGCGATGTTCAGCGGAAAAGAGGTTTGTGATCCTCACAAAATTTAATGCATCAAAGTACAATTGAAGAAACTCCTCAGACCAATCTCCTTCCGCTTCTCCCAAATGTTTTTCTGCTATCTCAACAAAGCTTTCCACCTCATCAACTAATTCTGCATCCATCTCATTACGCACATCGTCCTCTTGTTCTTTTTTCAAACGGAGGAATTGCTTATTAACCGCGCCAATGCTTTGCTTCAATGCCTCATATTCCGGATACTTTCTTTTGATTTCTAGAAAATCGGACTTCCTCAGGGTGGCTGAATACATTTCCCTGCCCCTGCCAACAAGGTTATGTGCTTCATCAATGAGTAGAGTCGTATTCTTCTTTCCTTCATCACTCATTCTTTTTAATGAAACTTTTGGGTCGAAGATGTAGTTATAATCACAGATGACACCGTCGACTAAATAGGAGAGGTCGATTGAAAATTCAAACGGGCATACACGGTGCTTCCTGGCGTATGTTTCAACAATTGGGCGGGTGATCATGGTTTCGTGCGTTAAAATATCAATGAGCGCACCGTTAATTCGATCATAATAGCCATTCGCAAATTCACAATGCTCTTTCTGACAAATCGTTTCTTCCTGAAAGCAGATTTTGTCTTTTGCCGTAATGGTAATCGCCCTGTGTGACAATCCTTCACGTTCTAAAAGAAGCAGCGCCTCCTCTGCGACAGTCCGGGTAATCGTCTTGGCAGTCACATAAAACCATTTCCCATCCATCGCTTTGATCGCAGGAAATAAGGTTGAAATGGTTTTCCCTGTTCCCGTCGGAGCATTCGCATACAAAGACCTGGATTCGGCGACCGTCTTATAAACGGCACCAGCAAGCTTTTTCTGCCCTTTTCGAAAAGTTGGATAAGGAAATCCAAGGTCTGGAATACTCTTTATCCGGTTTTCCTGGTTGGTGAGTAAAAGGGTAGCAAATGGAGTATAGGCAAGCAGTGTCTCATCAACGATTTGTTGAAGCTCTTCCATCGTATAAGTACGGGTGAAAGACTTCGTTTTTTCAGATTCTACCTCTATATACGTGAGCTGCACACCAATATTCTTCAGCTGCTTTTCTTTTGCCAATAAGTAAGCGTAGCATTCACCTTGAGCCCAGTGGACCCGGGCACCTTCTTCGATTTGTGCTACAGGTCTTGCCGTTGATTTAATTTCTTCTACGATTACTTCCCCGTATTCATAATGGATCCCATCACAGCGGCCATCCAGTTGATAGACAATATCCTCCACCAATCTTTCTCCTTTTAGGAAGACTTCTTTCTCATCACCTTCTTTATATTCTTTCTGTAGTTTTTGATGAAGCTTTGTTCCGATGGTCATGGAAGAGCGGGCTTGAAACCTGACATCTATGCTTCCTTCTTTATAAACGAACTCTACTAATTCCCTGACCGAAATCTTGACCGTTTTCTCCATGTGACGTCTCACCTCTTTCTTTCCCACACAAATTATCATTCTAATTTTTTTCAGTGAACATATATATTAGACATGCTTTTTCGAACGGAGGACTCGGGGAATGAAGGCAAGATTCATTTTTTACTGTATAGGATTACTCGCACTATCATTAGGTGTTTCTCTTATTATTAAAGGTGATTTGGGGGCGGCTCCATGGGATGCACTGGCCGTTGGTGAATCTACTCTGTTCAACCTTTCAATCGGGACATGCATCTTCATCAACGGATGTATCCTCATCTGTATAAACGCTCTTTTATTAAAGGAGGCCATCCAATGGTTAGCTGCTCTCTCCATCTTCGTCATCGGGATGATGGTTGATTATTGGATCACGATCGGTCTTGAAACGCTTCAACCGGTCGGATTTATTCAACAATTGTCTCTTGTGCTGACAGGTATATTGCTACTCGGCATCGGAATCTCCATTTATCTTCAAGCCAAGCTGCCTTCAAGCCCCATGGATACATTTATGGTGGCGATTCATAGACGGTTCGGCTTAAATTTACGAAATTCCCGTTTATTGAACGAGGCGATTGCCATTACGTTAGCCATGGTGTTTCATGGAGCGGTTGGTGTCGGAACGGTGATTGTCGCCTGTACGCTTGGATTTATTATTCATATCTTCTATCCTATCATGGAACGTATGTACGGGAAATGGAGTTGATTGAGTTTTTATTTTGTCTTGTTGTCCATAAAAAAACACTTAGTGATTCCTAAGCGTTTTGGTTGTTCATATATGTATTGGGGAGATTGGAATCAAATTTTACAACCTTATCTTTATTCAACGGAAGATCGATTGTGACGACTGTTCCTTTATTAACAATGCTTGAATAATGGATATGACCACCCATGGCTTCAATGATGCGCAAGGACACCGAAGTACCTAATCCAGTACCTTGGACCTTTGTTGTAAAAAACAATGTCCCAAGTCGTGCGATTTGATCTTTAGTCATCCCTTTGCCTGTGTCTTCTACCGTGACGATGGCTTGTGTATGGGTGATTTCTAAATTCACGCTTACATTTCCTTGAGAAGGAGTCGCTTCAATGGCATTCTTGATGATATTGACGAAGGCTTGCTTCAACTTATTTCGGTCTGTCAATAGAAATCCATCTTCTTTGAGGTTCGCTTCAAGGTAAACCCCCTCTTTAAGAGCATACGCATTAAGAAGCACGGTAACATCCGAGAGGACCTCTTTCACATTGATTTTCTCAATTTTTTCGAACTCTGGCTTGGCAAAATTCAAATAATCATTAATGATTTCCTCTGCCCTTCCTAACTCGCTCAATACGATTTTCAAATATTCCTCATGAGTCCCCGTAACTTGCTTCTTCATTAATTGAAGAAATCCCTTGACGACTGTTAGAGGATTACGCACTTCATGAGCAATGGAAGCAGCAAGCTCTCCCAGTGTATTAAGTTTCTCAGATTTCAGGATCTCTTCACGGAGCAAACGCTTCTCGATCATCCACTCATTGAGTTGTGCAGCTACACCGACCCCCAACACCTGGATGCCCCCGAATATCAGGACGTAGACCCCCATTTCTTTATTACCTGAAACTGGAACTCCCGCAATGAATGCAAATGAAAGAAGAATCCCAAGCATCACTAACGCTGGCCAAAATCCAAGTAACACGGCAAATGTTACCCGTTTCTTTGGTGGGAATGTCCAGAACCGATTTGAAATCAGGAACGGAAGGGTTCCCGCAAGAAATGCACTTACAAATCCGAAAATGATGGCATCACCGCCGTTGATGATTCTTGCGGTTAAAATGAATACAAGAACAATGACCCCGGCTTTTCTCCCTCCATACAGCATTGAAAGAACCAATGGTATATAGCGGAAATCCCAATACAACCCGAAACTTTCATAAGCGAATATTAAACACATAAACGCGGCAATCCCATGTAATACACCTATGAAAACAGGTGATTTTCCGAGCCTATGGTTTTCAAGGAGTGAAGTTTGAATGAGAACAGGAGCCAATATAATCAATACATGTAATAATAATTTCTCGATAATCATCGAATTGTCTCCCATTATAAATAGTCATTACTTTACACATACGACAAAATTCTCGTAATTCCTCTTTCATCTCCCACAAAATTAAGAAAAAAGTAACGGAAAAGGGACGGACCTCGAGCGTTGCTGTCGAGATCCGTCCCTTATGTGAAATTCTAAATCAGTTTACCTTTGTAGGTGAGTTCTTTTGGTTCTAGGTGGTTGTATTGTCCTTGGAGTATTTGTTGAATGTCTTGGATGGTCTGTTGGATTCCGACGGTTTGCCCTTTTATTTTGGTGAATTCTTCTGCCACGTAGAATGGCTGGCTCAAGTAGGCTTCCAGTCGCTCTCCTATATGAAATAGATCGAGATCCGCTTCAGGTATTTTATCTTTACCGATTGTATTCATGAGGACACGAATTTCTTTGTAGCGTCTTAGCAGCTTCTTCGCTTTCTTGTGAATTGTCGTGTGGCTTGAATCCAGGGCGTCGTCTTCAAGTAAAATCGATGTAGACTGCACTGGGTGGATGGCCGGGTACACCCCCCGGGTAGAGAGATCGATATCGAAGTAACATAAAGTATCGAGTGGACCGAACGGGTCCTCTTCATCCACTGCTTCACCGGTGGGATCAAATAAAACAGTAGTGATTTCCGGATAGCTCTCTCCTTCGAATCGCTCTCTCAATTCATATAATTCCCCTGACACAATATAGGAACGGTCAACATACAGGAGAATTCTGTCTTTATCCTCAATAAGGCTGACTTCTGCAAAGGCTTCATCAATCGAGTTGCATTTCGCATCAACAAACCCTTCAAGATCACTCAAACCAGGATAGGTTTTATCCGGCGTCAATAAGATCGATTGATATCCTTTTTCTTTCAGCACTTTCGTCATTTCAGCTAAAACAACAAATTGACCAACCTGTGCTCTCGCCACGAACCCATTCGTTCCACCTTGGACAATCGGCGCAAACAAATCGAGTGGTTTGATTCCCGTTTCAATCATAGTTAATTTCCCTCCTTGAATAATTAATTCATCCATCGTGCAGTTAGCCAGATTTGCTAATGTAACTATCGTTTTCACTTCGGCACGTCCTACAGAAATCTTGCCGGTACATAGATTGGATACCGTTGCAGGTCTTAACCCTACTGTTTTGGCAGCTGATGTTAAATTGGGTACACGTCGCCGCAGCAATGAAACATTCAACCTTAAATTCTCTTTCATGGTAAATATCCCCTCCTTACTTTATAAGGTAATATACCTTACTCCTAAAAGCAATAGATTTATCATTAAAACGTAATTTTTTTACCTTTAGAAGTAATTTGAAGATGAAAGGTGGAAAAAAGTCTTTCTAAAAAATAGTCATTTCCCTCTATCGTTTAGAATTCCATAAAGATTAACCTCCATAAGACAACAGAAAACAGAAAAAATACAATTATATTTGTAATTATCGTACTATTGACCTATATAAGTATTTGTCAATGTCTGTTAGGCTTAAATTAAGTCAAATGACGAAAGAAGAATTAATATGACAGTAAATGTATTTTTAGACGATTACCGCCACTGTCCTCAAGGGTACATTCTCGCGAAAGACATCGATGAATGTATTGACCTGCTTCTGAATTTTTCTATCGCTCATCTTTCATTGGATCATGACTTAGAAAGCAAGACCCGTAATGGATTAATGCTCGTACACTATATGGTAGAAAAGCAGCTATTTGCAGAACGCATCACGATTCATTCCGCCAACTCTGTTGCAGGCAAACAAATGTTCAAGTATTTAAAAGACGCTCAGAGTGAACACAAGATGCCTAAATCAATCAAGATTATGTTACGTCCTTTACCTCTCAGATGAGTTATCATATAAAAAAAGAACTGTTCCCCGAACAGTTCTTTTTTTGTCCATTCATTTCAATTGGGTTTTTCTTACTTTATAATGAAGGCGACAGTAATTTAAAAAAGAGGGTTAAATTATGGAGTTTCTGAAAAAATTTCAATTTGTCGGAGGCAGAATAGCCAAAACCGGTATTGCCGTTTTTTTAACGGCACTTGTGTGTGAGCTTTTAAATTGGCCAGCGACCTTTGCCGTCATTACAGCCATAGTCACCATCGAGCCCACAGCCGCCAATTCAATCAAGAAAGCATTCATTCGTTTTCCCGCTTCAGCGATAGGAGCACTATTTGCGGTGATCATTGCTTCCACGTTCGGGGATCACCCCATCACTTATGCGTTGGTCGCGCTGCTCACAATCATTACCTGCCACAAGCTTCATTTAGGGGCTGGCATCCTGGTCGCTACGTTAACAGGGATTGCCATGATCCCCACCATACACGATCACTATGTAGCTACCTTTTTCATTCGCCTGGGCACGACCACCATCGGGCTGATTGTGTCTACATTAGTGAACTTGTGGATCCTTCCACCAAAATACTCGAAAACGATTACGACCAAGATTCATAATCTCTATTTCAAAACGGGCAATTTATTAGAAAAAAGAGGCTCTGAAGTTCTTCAGAATCACTCTCTTCACCGGGATACAAAATTGATCTTCAATGATATTTTGAGAGACATAGAATCGACGGACACCCTATGCGAATATCAAAAGGAAGAATGGAAGCTTCACCGATCCAGTCGTGAGGAATTGCGTTATTTCCATTATGAGTACAAAAAACTTAACCTCTTAAGGCAGATCCTTTTTCATATTGGGAACTTAATTTACTTACCTGTTCAGTATTCATTCAGTGAGGAAGAGAAAGATCGTATCTTACATGCGACCCAATCGTTGAAAGGCATCATGCATCATCCATCGTTTCACATACCTGAACAACATTTCACTCTAATGAAAGATTTACTCGAGGAATTCTGGGACGATCATGAAGGACTACATACAAAACCCTTTCAATCCATGAAGCATCACTTTTCCTGTGAAACGGTCATGCTGTACGAATTACTATCCATTTACGACCTTTTAGAGGAGCTCAGTGAAATACATGTGTTGGAAGCCCAACATCAAACCGTCCTGGAGAAAACGTTACATCCATAGACACTAATAAAGGTATAGACAAATCGTGTCTATACCTTTATTAGTGTCTATACCTTTAAGTGATATCTCATTTCAAAGCGTTATTCGCTAGCATTGCTATCACCATATCATCCATCGGCGGATTGTGAAGTCCTGCCCTTACATCACGATAATAACGCTGCATCGGGTTCGAGCGGAAAAGGCTTTTTGCACCAACAATTCTCATGGCGATGTCGACAATGTGAAAGGCACTGTTTGTGACAACATGTTTCACAGATGCAAGCTCTGACGCCATGTCTATCCGTTTTTCAGGCTCACTCACCCACTTATCGGCTACTGAATAGAGAATTTGCCTGGCCTTGAATAGTTCCAATTCTATTTCACCAATTTTCCGTTTAACTTCAGGTACATCCTTGATGGGTCCCGGCAGACTGTTTGGTGAATAGTCCTTTGTAAATTGGATGGCATAGTTGCGTGCGGCAATCGCAACACCTATATAGCATGCGGGTATGTGCAGGAGCCATGCTTTAGGAAGATCATTCTTCCCTCTCGGATTTACACTATCACGTTCGACCAAGGCAGAAGATGGGAGATGAACATCCGTGAGAACGAGATCATCACTGCCCGTTCCTTTCATGGAAATCGTATCCCACGTTTCTTCGATGCTTACTCCTTCCAGGTCATGATTCACCAAGAAGAATCCTTTCTCATCCGTGTCTCCGATTGTTGCTGATACTAAAGAATAGTTCAGGATTCTCGCCATTGAAGTAAAGGATTTCCTGCCGCTTACTTTCCATCCCACTTCCGTTTTCACTGCTTTGGTTTCGGGAAGTCCTCCACGAGTGGGGCTCCCCGTTGCCGGTTCCGATGCTGCCCTGTTAATAAGAGCATTGTTTGCTACAATCTCTTCACAAAGTTCTTTGAACACTCTTTCATCCCACGTCCGGGTTTCCGTCAATTCCATCAATCCCCCGAGATGCCAGCCAATGGACAAAGCCGTTGCCGCGTCCCCTGTAGCAAGCCTTTCTTGAATCATCACCAGCTCATATAAGCTGATTTCTTCCCCGCCGTACTCTTTAGGAAGAGATAATGTTCCATATCCCTTTTTCTTCAGGTCGTTGAAATTCTCATAAGGAAATTCATCTTCCCTGTCATACGCTTCCCCTCGTTCAGAAAACACATCAGCAAGCTCACCAGCTAAATCAACCAAATTTCTTTGGCGATCATTCTGTATATACGGTTCATATAAGTCCATTAAAACAGCTCCTCCTGATAAATATCACGTTGTACTTCTTCTATTCATCATAATCAATTCACATGTCTAACTCAAAGATATTGTTTACTAAACCGATAGGAATTAAATATTTACTATTATCCGTATAAATCTATTTTCATTAAACCAATCTAAGAGTAAGATATCTCGTCATCCTTTTAGGAGGGATTCACCGTGAGTCATAAAAAAAACAAACTTTATATACTCATTCTGATGCTCGTTTCTTGGGTATTCCTCTTACTAGCAGGAAAAGAGAGCTTAAAAAAGTATTTACCTGCCTCTATGTTTATGTCATTCCTCGTTTATTCAGAAAATGTTTTCGCAGAAAGAGTGAAATGGTGGACCATCACTACCAGGCTTTTCCCGAATGTGAATGGCATTATGCCTTTTGTGATTGGTGTTTTTTTGAGCGGTTCTGTTTGGATTCTTAAATTCACCTATAAAAATTTTTATCTTTATGTATTGGTCAATTTCCTTGTCGATACGTTCTTTACATACCCTTTCTACTCCCTTTTCAAAAAACTCGGTGTGTGGAAGCTAATCCGCTTAAGGCAGTATCAGCTATCACTTCTGTTCTTTGTTAAATCATTACTAATGTATGCGTTTCAGAAGTTTATCGGTGACCGGCTTTATTCGAAAAATGAAAGACCTGCTTCTAAACAACAAGGTCTGTATTAACCGAAAAAACCTGCTGCCCAGTTAGGCAACAGGTTCTTTTTGTGGGTTAAGATGCATTTTCCTTGTCTTCTACTTTATATTCCTGCTCCCAGAATTCTGCATTTTTGATGCCGAGCTTTGTAGAGTTGAAGACTGGATCAAGACCTTGCTTCTTCTGCTCTTCGTAATCCTTGAGTGCTTTTAAAGCAGGTTTGGCAAGGATAAGGATGGCGATTAAGTTCAGCCATACCATGATTCCAAGACCGATATCACCTAACGCCCATGCTAAAGCGGCTTCTCTTACTGCTCCGTAGAATGTAGCAGCAAGCAGAACAAACTTCAAGATGATCATCGCCACTTTTGAATTCTTCCCTCTCATCAGGTAGGCAACATTCGTTTCCGCCATGTAGTAGTAAGCCATAATAGTTGTAAAAGCAAAGAAGAATAATGCGATCGCGACGAATGATGCTCCGAATCCAGGGATGACTGATTCAATCGCTGCCTGTGTATAACCAGGTCCCGCTTCGATTCCTTCTAAATTGTTTGCAAGCATTGTTCCATCAGGAGCTTCTGTGTTGAAGGATCCAGTAAACAAGATCATGAATGCTGTAGCCGAACAAACCAGAAGAGTATCGATGTAAACGGAGAACGCTTGAACCAGCCCTTGTTTAGCAGGGTGGGATACTTCAGCTGCCGCTGCAGCATGTGGTCCTGTACCTTGACCTGCTTCGTTGGAATAGATTCCACGTTTCACTCCCCAAGACACGGCCATCCCGATGATTCCACCGAATGCTGAATCAAAGCCGAATGCACTCTTGAAGATAAGAGCAAAAACTGCCGGGATTTCAGTGATATTCATTCCTACAATGATAAGAGATAGAAGAATATAGGCAATCGCCATAAATGGGACTACGTAAGAAGCTACTCCAGCGATACGTTTGACCCCACCAAAAATGATGACTCCGATTAACACGACAAGACCAATACCAGTTACCGTTGTACTAAGACCAAATGCATTTTCAAGCCCTAATGCAATGGAGTTTGATTGAATTCCAGGCATTAAAATACTCATTGCAAGCAATGTGGCAAGTGAAAATAGCACGGCATACCATTTCCAGCCAATCCCTTTTTCAATATAATAGGCTGGCCCTCCACGGTATTCCCCATCCTGCTTCACTTTGTAAATTTGAGCAAGTGTGGATTCGATGAAGGCACTGCTTGCACCGATAAATGCAATCGTCCACATCCAGAATACCGCCCCTGGACCACCAAAAGCGATGGCCGTTGCAGTACCGGCGATGTTACCCGTCCCGACACGTCCTGATAACGACAGCGCCAAGGCCTGGAATGAAGACACACCAGCTTTGGAGCTACCACCCTTAAACATTTGAACCACCATATCTTTAATCAACCGGACTTGTAAAAACTTCGTTAAAATAGAAAATAATAACCCTACACCCAAACAGAAGTAAATCATGACCGGAGACCAAAGTATTCCTACCAACTTGCCAACTAATTCTTCCACGGCATTTCCCCCTTTTCTTTGTAAAAATGTTCTAACTATTAAGAATTATATTTTATTTGACACAAATTAGACAATCTTTTTTTGTGACGAAAATTTCTTAAACGTAGTAAAACCCTTATATGACAAGACTCTATACTCATAAAAAAATATTTGGGCAATCTAAAAAAGGGGTGATAATATGTCGAGAAGAAAACTTCTTGTACCTGAATCCCGGGCTGCGATGGATCAATTAAAAGCGAAAGTTTCGGGTACACAAGATCCCAAAGAAGCGAAATATGAGATCGCCAAGGAACAAGGTATTCCTCTTCAACGAGGATATAATGGGAAGTTAACGTCTGAGCAAGCGGGAAAAGTTGGCGGAAGGATTGGCGGTAACATGGTGAAGGAACTTGTGAGAATGGCTCAGGAGAATTTAAACAAGAATTAGCGTAAAGTTTGAGGCTGACACACCAGAAATGTCAGCCTCCTTTTTAATAGATTTCCCCCAGTATTTCTTTCAACTTATCCAGGTCTTTGTATATTTCTTTTTCTAAAGAGCGATTGTAGAATATCGATGCAGGATGAAAGGTCGGAAAAATGGAGTAGCTATCATCGCTCATGATCCATTCATTTGAATCAAGATCTTTTAACCGCCTGACTTTAGCATGAATCAGCCGTCCATGCATTTGTGATATCGTGTACTTATTCCCCAATAGTCTTTGTAACCCGATATTCCCCAAGGTTACAAGCTGTTTTGGCTTAATATGCTGCAGCTCATAATCCAGGATCGGGGCATGGGCCAGCTGTTCTTTACGATTCGGTGCCCTGTTATACTTCTTCTCCACGATCTCATGGTCCCCTACTTTCTTAGGGACAATTTTATAAGGTCTACTTCTGACAGTTGAGGTAAAATATATGTCTTCCCTTGAAACCCCCAGATACTGAAAGAACTCATCCAGCACTTTTCCTGCCCGTCCACTAAACGGCATTCCATTATGAATCTCGGTTTCACCTGGAGCTTCCCCGACAATCATGATCGTCGGCTGCTCCGGGCCGCGCCCGTATACAAACCCCTCACAGGGATAAGGCTCCATCCTTTTCTTACAGATATCGACTAATTCTTCCGGTATCACTCTCATCATCCTTTGTTTCTTTGTTATTTCCGTTATTCCCGGCCAGCACCCCAAATACACATTCCCATGTTTATTTCACCTTAATAAAAGGAATAGTATGGATATAAATGAACCTTTAAAGGAGATGGATTGTGTGTCACAAGCTGAACTGAAACAACAAATCTTAAAATTGCTCGATGAAAGCAAAGTAGGGACACTGGCAACGGTAAAAAATAATAAACCTCATTCCCGTTATATGACGTTCTCACATGATGAGCTGACTCTATATACGCCAACAAACAAGGAAACCCATAAGACAGATGAAATTGAGGACAATCCTAATGTACATATCCTTCTTGGTTACGAAGGAGAGGGGTATGGAGATACCTTCGTCGAAATCGAAGGTCGCGCCACCATTGAAGAGTCTTCTCATTATAAGGAAAAACTATGGAATGACCATATGAAAAGATGGTTTGAAGGTCCAGACGATCCTGAATACATCGTCTTGAAAATTCAACCCGTCAGCATCCGATTAATGAACGATGATGAGGATTCGCCGCAGTCACTTGAATTATAATCAAAAATTACCTTGACACGTTTTAATATTGATGTTATATTTAGTTATTGTAATCTTGTAACATACATTAAAACGATAGAGAAGATAATTCGTAATTCTATTCTGTTTTGATTTAACAACTTATTCACACTGGATCGGCTTCGGAGCCGTTAGGATGTAAGAGAGGTAGGGCTTACGTCGTTTAGGTATATCAAACGACTCAAGGAATTGCCCGCGGCTGTTTATTATCTGCAAACAACGTTCAAGATATAAATATATTACTTGTGATGTTGCAAGTTACAGAGTTGTCTTTATCCGATTAAGGCAACACCAAAGGGATCACTAACGGGATGATTAGCCCCTTAAAGACAAAAACACCTCAAAAGTGCTGACTTTTGAGGTGTTTTTGTGTGTTTTGAAAATTCATACAACCCATCAACCGCTCTCCCTCAACTGACTATGATACAACCCATGATAAAACCCTTTATGCTTCAAAAGCTCATCATGAGACCCCCGTTCAATGATCTTTCCTTGATCAAGGACCAGTATTTGATCGGCCTGGCGGATGGTGTTAAGACGGTGGGCCACCACTACACTGGTTCTCCCCTTCATCAATCGTTTGAGGGCTTCCTGAATCTTCAGCTCTGTAATCGTATCGATGCTGCTCGTGGCTTCATCAAGAATAAGGATGGACGGATTTGAAAGGATCGCTCGTGCAATGGATAGTAGTTGTTTCTGTCCCTGGCTGATCCCACTGCCATCATGCCTTAATAACGTCTCGTAGCCCTCAGGCATTTTCTCTATGAAGGAATGGGCATTGGCCAATTTAGCCGCTTCCCTTACTTCTTCATCGCCCGCATCGAGTCTGCCGTAACGGATATTGTCTGCAATCGTTCCTTGAAACAGGAAGCTATCCTGCAGGACAAATCCCATTTGCTGACGAAGACTCTTTCGTTTAATGGTTTGTATATTCTGATCGTCAATCTCAATGGTTCCTTCATTCAGTTCATAGAAACGAGAGAGCAGATTGGTAATCGTAGTTTTACCTGCTCCTGTCGGTCCGACCAATGCAACGGTCTCACCCGGCGTAATGGTGAAGGATACATCCTGAAGAGTTTGATCCCCTTTTTCATAGGAAAAGGATACATGACGGAATTCCACTTTCCCTTCAACGGAATCGATCTCCACGGCATCCGCCTCATCCTTCGCTTCTTCCTCTTCATCTAAAATTTGAAAGACACGCTCAGCACCGGCAATGGCTGATAACAACGTGTTATATTGGTTCGCGAGCTCATTCAACGGACGGGTGAATTGACGGGCATACTCAGCAAATATCACAATGACTCCAATGGTTATCATGCCATTTAATGCAAAGATCCCTCCGACTCCGGCAATGACGGCAAAACTTAAATTGTTCAACACATTCATAAGCTTCGGGATAAACCCGGAATAGGTATCCGCCCAATAAGCAGCCGTTCGCAATCTCTGATTTTTTTCTCCAAAATCCTTTATGGCATTATCCTCACGGGAAAAGGTTTTGATGATGCTATGCCCCGAAATCGTCTCTTCAATATAGCCGTTTAGCTCTCCGATATTTTGTTGATATTGTTTAAACAAACGTCCTGTCCGATTCGTAATCCACTTCATACCGAGAGCCATGAGTGGTACGATGGTCAATGTGATCAATGTAAGCAACGGACTGAGCCAGAGCATGATCGTGACGGTCCCTACTAACGTCAGGACACTGGATATGATTTGTATGAACGAGCTATTCAACGTGGCACTTACATTATCAATATCATTTGTGACCCTGCTCATTAACTCCCCATGCTTTCGTTTATCAAAGAAAGGGATCGATAGCTGATGCAATTGATGAAAAAGGTCCTTCCGCAAGCGATAGACCGTATCTTGAGCCACACCGATCATCCAATAATTTTGGAACCATACGGAAAGTGAATGGAAAATGTACACCGCTACTAAACCTATAACAAGCCCAATCAATCCGGAAGTCTCTTTCGTTACAATGTATTCATCAATCGCTTTTCCCACTAAGAAAGGTCCCAGTAAAGAAGCTGCCGAACTGATGAACACCATTAGAATGACGAGATACAGGATCACTTTCATTTCAGAAAGGTAGTTCCATAGTCGACGCAGCGTCCCTCTTGCATCTTTCGCTTTATCGTTTTTCCCCAGTTTCTTTCCCACATGCCTAGACACGATGTATTTCCTCCTCTCCGAATTGAGATTGAAAAATCCGCTGATAGAGGGTGGAATCTTCTAATAGGGATGTATGTGTCCCTTCTCCGATTAACACTCCATCTTCAAGGAGCAGAATCGTATCAGATTCCATTGCGGTACTTATTTTTTGTGTAATGATCATCGTCGTACATTCGTATTGCTTCAGAGCTTGGAGCAATTTCGATTCTGTTTTTAAATCCAAAGCACTCGTGCTATCGTCCAGTAATAAAATCTTGGGTTTTCGAATGAGTGCTCTCGCAATCGACAGACGCTGTTTCTGTCCTCCTGAAAGATTGACACCTTTTTGACCTAGTACTGTATCATACCCATTGGAAAGATTCATAATGGTTTCATGGATTTGGGCATCCTTTGCTGCCTGGATCATCTCTTCCCTGGTGGCTTCTTCTTTTCCCCATTGTAGGTTTTCTGATACTGACCCGGAAAACAGGACCGCTTCCTGGGGCACGTACCCAATATTTTTCCTTACATGATTCAAAGGTATGGACCGTATGCATTGACCGTCCAGTTCAACTGATCCTTCCGTCGCATCATAAAGGCGGGGAATGAGCTGGAATAGTGATGTTTTGCCGGATCCGGTCGCTCCCAGGATCGAAACCGTTTCGCCTGCCTCCACTTTAAACGATACACCTTCCAGCACCTTCCCACGGGTTGAAGGGTATTGAAACGACACATCTCTGAATGCAATCTCTCCGTTCACCACTGTGTTTTCCTGCCGGGCTTCTTCTCCGTCTTTTAGATCTACCTCTGTCTGGAGAACTTCTTCTACCCTCCCGGCGGAAGCTCTTGCTCTTGAGAAGCTCGTAATGATAAATGAGAAAATTGAAAAAACGGAAGAGATTCTCGTAACATATGTGACGATCGCTACGACTTCTCCAACACTCGCCCCACCTGAGGCAACATCTATACTTCCGAACCACAAAACGGATAGGAGGGCCAGATTCATCACGAGCATCAGAAGTGGCATGATGATTTCCATAAAACGGAGAGCACGGACAGTCCGATCCTTCAAATCTTCATTTGCTCCATGAAATCGGCCTTCTTCATACTTGCTTCGAGTATAAGCCTTGATTAACCTCATCCCGGAGAGGTTTTCCTTCATGACCTCGTTTACTTTGTCCAGACGGGATTGAACTCTTTCAAAAAAGCTCCATCCCCGCTTCAGGACCCATAATAGGAACACCCATAATACTGGGATCACGATAAATAAAATAAGGGCCAGACGGACATTCACGATCAGTGCCATGATCGTTGATCCGACAACAAGCAGGGGGGCTCTCAGCATAATGCGCAAGCTCATGAAAATCGTATTCTGCAGCTGCCTTACGTCATTTGTCATCCTGGTGATCAAGGATGCGGTCGGGAGTTTGTGAAAGCTTGCAAAGGAAAACGACTGAACCTTTTTATATAAGCTTTCCCGCACATCATAGCCAAATCCCTGACTCGTATGAGCTGCGAAAAATGAATTCGTCACGCCTGAAATAAACGCAAGAAGAGACATCCCCACCATAATGAAGCCCCATTTCAACACCACGTTTAAGTCTCCATTCATAATTCCTTCATCAATAATCCGTGCCATAAACAGCGGATTTAATAGTTCTACAGCAAGCTCTACCAGCATTAAACTCCAGGCAACCGCCATGGCAATACGGTAAGGCTTTAAAAAACGTATGACTTTCAAATGAACACCCCTCTTACATAAAACTTCCATGATGTATATATATGTATCATCATAACGTTTTTTTATGCCGGGTGGTAGTTGGAAGTGTTCATGCAGAAGCTGTAGGTCATTCTTGTAAGATTTATTGAATATTCCTTAATAAAAAACCACACGATCTAATAGGAACGTGTGGTTTTTACTCTTATTGATTGAAAGGAGGTGTATCCGTTCCGCCATTATTTGGCCTGTTCTTTTCTACTTCAATTTTCCGATCCAGTTTAGAAAGATATTTTTGTGCAAAGTCCTTCCCACCCAGGCCAAATGCCAAACCGAAGGCTAGTGCCAGTCCACCCAGAATAAGCATGAAGGCAATATTGACGATGGAATCAGCCACTTTTAATTGATCCAAGGCCATAAAGAAGCTTAAGGCAATGATTGCATATTTCGTGATGGTCGAAAGTACTTGGAAGTGATCACTCAGTACGTTGGATATGATGCTCTTCACTAAGTTACCTAAGTATAAGCCTGCCCCAAGAATGACGATGGCTGCCAATACATGTGGTAAATATGCAAGGATGCCTGTTGCCAGAGCAACCAGGAATTCCAATCTTACAATTTCCAATGCTTCTACTACAAAGAGGAAAACAATGATGATTTGAACAACTCTACCTACAAGTCCCGATAGATTCATATAAGTTGAGCCAGTGGGTTCATACGGATTCTTATTAGTATTCATCCGTCCAATTCCCATATTACGTAATAGAGAATTGAATCCTACCCGGTTCAGTAATCGCGCAACCATGGCTCCAACCCATTTACCGACCCAGATTCCTGCAAGGATGAGCAGAATCGCAATCGCAATATTCGGAAGCATTACCAGGACTTGATTGAGCATGTTAATCGCCGGCTCTGAAATCCCCCGAATATCCAGCTGATCTAATGCAGAAATCGTAACCGGAATCATGATGAGCACGAATACAATCGTACCAATGACCGATGAAACCGTTGTTCCTTGAAAGAGCTTGCCAATGCCGAATCGGTCAGCGACTCTCTCTGTTCCTATCGCCTGTAAAAAGTTCGTGACGATATCCCGGACAATTTTTGCTACAAACCAGCCAACGAGGAGAATGATAGCTGCAGCAAACAATTTAGGAATAAACCCTAGGAAGTTTTGGAGCATTTCCGTGAATGGCCCTGAAACCCCTGTGATATTAAGAGCTGCTAACACTCCCGGTAAGAATATGAGAAGCACGAGATAGAATACAATTCTAGCACCGGTATAGACATAGCGATGTACATCGTTCTCATCTTTCGCTAATTTTGATCTTACCAGCGTGCTTTTAACTGCTGTTCTCGTACCCAGTTTCTCTATCAATACCTTCAGTATAGAAGCAACTATCCATGCAAATAATAGAATAAGTGCCGCCTTTAATACGTTCGGAATCGCTGCTGCCATCGTACTCAACATACCGACCAATGGTGAAGCAATAAAGTTCAAGTCCAGCATATTGAAGAAGGCAATAAACACGAACACAAGCAGAATAAAGTACACAATTTTACTAATGACTTTCTCCGATGTCCATTTCCGTTCTCCGTCCCTGCTGCCAAAATAAAGATTGTCATCGATCTTCACCCGTTTTAAAATTCCGTAAACGGCTTTTTCAACAGCCTTTGCAATGATCCATCCGATTAATAACACCAATAAAGCCAATAACAGATCAGGAAGCTTCCCTAAGTACCCGTACCATTCTTGCGTTATATCATTGTTCATTCGATGTTCTCCCTTCAATTATGGAAATTGTATAATGCTAATACTTATCTACCCACAGATTTTTTTTCAAAACCTGACAAAAAAAGATAGTCTAAATGATTCATCGGGGAGTCTTAAGTAATAGAAAACCCTTAAGGCAAAGCACCTTAAGGGTTTTCATCATGGGAGATCAATTGCGTTTTCTTTTTTAAAATCATCTAATGAGTAAGCAGACACTCTATTATGTGATACTGTATAAAGCTGATCATCAATATAAAGGAGTCTTTGAATCTGGTCTTCCCACTGTTCGTAATATTCTTTGTTTTCTTCTTCTGTGAGCTGAGACTTTAAAACGATTCCTTTTTCAGGTGTGATTTCATACAGGAGGGCGCCTTGATAGTCAAAATCCAGTTCATGCCGGCTTCCCTCTTTTTCATGATAAACAGAAATGGGAAAGCCATATAGATTTCGTGAAGGTTCATGAAGCAATGCTTTGTGATCGTCCAACAAATAAGAGTGAGTACCCTGCCCACCTATTATTTCAGTGTCCGTTTCCTTTGGATGCTGAAAATCTGTAATATCGAATAATGAAATCTTCATTCCTTGTCGAATGATTCTGGGTTCCTCATTGTTTGTTTTATTATCATTCACCACTTTTGTATCAAACCCAAACCCGATGAGGTGATGTTCGTCAATGGGGTGAAGATAGGTGCTGAAACCTGGAATCTTCAGCTCCCCCAGAACCTTTGGAGCTTTCGGATCTGCCGTATCGATGATAAAAAGGGGATCGACCTGTTTAAAGGTCACCATATATGCCTTATCCCCCATAAACCTGACAGAATAGATTTGTTCTCCCCTGGCTAAATCCGTTACTTCCCCAACATTCTTCATGTTCTCATCCAAAATATAGAGAGCATTGGTTGAAGGGGAATCACTGTTCCACACCTCCCCTTTTGTCGTTGCAATCCGAAAGTAACCTTTATGTTCATCCATGGAAAATTGATTTAACGCCCTTCCTTCTACCTGACCTGATGAAGCATATTCAATCTTTCCATCACTTACGGAAAATTTATAAATCTCCGTATTTGAAGAGGTCCAACTTTTCATAGCATCTTCATTGTATTTTTCTACAGCCACATAAAGGTTGTTTTTAGACATATACACTTTATCACCGCTTCCAAGATAGGATTGAACGTTTAGAGAAGCCTTGGGATCTTCCATATCCATTCCCGTCAGTAAGGTATAGTTGGGGGAATGGGACTGTGGAAAATACTTAATATCTTTTATTGGAAGTGGTGTCGTTTCATCACCTGTTAAACTATCTTTCACCCGGGGTCTCAGATCAGGATTTCCCCCTTGTTCAAGCATCCAGTAGTTTGGATACAGATTCGAAATCAAATATACAGTGGAATCAACCTTCCTCGACGTTACATATTGACCTTCAAGCTCAACATGCCTGAGAAGAGATGGTTTTGCTTTGTCCGAAATATCATACAGAAGCGCAACGGTCGACCCGTCTACAGGCATAGTGGAAGCAATTGATTCTTGTTTTTTCTCTTGAAAATGTGCAGGCGACCAGCTATTCCCGATGACGAGCAGCTTATCCTTCTGTAAAAACAGATGTTGCGGCTGTATATTTTCTTTATAGCTGGTAGTGGATACCACTTTCATTTCTTTCACAGGATTTGCCTTTGTAATTAGCAGACTACGGTCTGTTAATTGATAAATATAGCTTCCATCAGTCTTCACTATATCCCCCTCGTCAACTCCTTGAACCTGATTATTAGTTTCAGAAAAATCGGATTCCGATTGAGGCGACTCTCCAGCTGCACTATCTCCCGATGATTTGGATTCCATATTCCCTTCTCTTCCGAACAGAGAAAACCCCGTATCTTCCTTATTTTTCTTTAAAATTTGTTTAAAATAGTTCGTTAGTTCTTCCTTGGATTGAATACTGGGTAGTTTAGAGGTGACAGAAAAGGGTATTTCTGTATCTCCATCATAAGAAAAACCCCATTTGGATTTCACTTTTGGAGAAATATGAAGTGTATACTTGTGTGGATCAGAAGGATATCCTTCTGGCGGTGCTTGAATCTGCAGGGTCTTTCGATTTTCATCCAACTTCAAGGAAACATTGGTCCTCTCTCCATTGGAGTCTTCTACATAAATGTTCTGGGGCGTCACCGTCCCCTTATTCAGGGCTGTTGAAAATTGCAGATTCCATGAGTTATTCTCCATCACCAGAAGGTCGCCCTCCATCTTCCCCTCGGCCTTCACGACAGGTCTTTGACCATACACAAACGTTCCAAGTGCCACCAGCAACACAATACCGGCAATAATGAGCAGATAAAATTTCTTACTCATACTATGACCCTCCTCTATGTTCTATTTGTTGATTAGACGTTGGGATGGAGAAAATGTTACATGTGCACGGAGTCTGCAGGTGGATCATTTCGTCCAATTTTGTTTCTATGCTCTGCTGAAGCCAATAAAAAAAGACCCCACAAAAGTAAGGTCCGTCCCTATCTCATTCGTCTTGCACTTACATTCAGCCGTGCGTTTCGGATGACTTGGTTGATGACTTCCGAGAAGATGAGTCCGATGGCGATGGAGCCTGAGATCATGAAGGCTTTTGCCGCAAGGTTGATGGCAGCATTGTAATCGTTCTGCACGAAGTTTCTCATAGCATCGTACGCCAGCCCTCCAGGTACAAGAGGGATAATTCCGGCTACAGAGAAGATGATGACCGGGGTTCTATACATTTTCGCAAATACCTGACTGATCACAGCAACGACAAAGGATGCAAGTAACGTCGCAAGCACCGCATCCGCGTCATTTAAACTCATTCCTATGTAGATGATCCAGCCTAACATTCCAACAATTCCGCATTTGAAAAGGGACTGCTTTGGAGCGTTGAAGATAATCCCGAATGCAGCTGCGGATATGAAGCTGGTCACTAATTGTTCGATGATGAGCATTCCCTTTTCACCTCAATCTTTATTCTTGATACTTATAAATGCACCCTATGTCAGCGTGAAAACTACGGCAATTCCCGTCCCGATGGCAAACGCCGTTAAAAAGGCTTCTGCTCCCTTCGATAAACCAGACACCAAATGACCTGCCATCAAATCCCGAACCGCATTCGTAATGAGAAGACCAGGAACAAGGGGCATCACAGATCCAATGATTATCTTATCCAGTTCCTGTCCGACTCCAAGCTGGACGAATCCATACGACAGCATTCCGATAATAAAGGAAGCAAGAAACTCAGCAAAGAATTTGATCGGAACCAGGCGATGAAAATAAATCAGGCTCGTAAATCCTACTCCGCCCGTGATCAGTGCCGGAATGAAGTCCATCCACATTCCCTGGAACATGATGAGAAAGCAGCCACTGGCAATTGAAGCAGCCAATACCTGAATCACAAAGGAGTATGATAAATCTGATTGATCCAGTTTCTCCAGGGCATTGTAGGCTTCTTCAAGGGTAAGATGCCCTTTGCTTATTTGCCTTGAAATACTATTCACGAGTGTTACTTTTTCAAGATCAGTAGACCGCTCGTTTATTCGAATCAGCTTCGTTTTCGTCGGTTCAGACGTTTCAATCGAAAAGATGATCCCGGTAGGCGTCACATAACTGTGAGATTCTGATATCCCATAAGAAGCTGCTATACGCATCATCGTATCCTCGACGCGATACGTCTCTGCACCACTTTGCAGCATGATCTTACCCGCCAGCAAGCTGACCTCCATAATGTCATATCTTCTTATCATTTTTGCTTCCATACAATCTCTCCACACGTGCTATTTTTTGAATAGGTCTAGTTTATAGGAAAGAAGGGGGGTAAGCAATGAGGAACGGGATGATTTTACGTAGATTTAATCTGTGTATAGGGTTTTAGTGTTGAAGTTTTGAGTAACTTGCCGTAAACTTTCCAGTCTTCAAATCTTTCCTGATCATCCTCCTACTCCCTTTTCTCTCTTCCTTTTAAAAAGAACGTATAAAACAATGACCAGCACAAACCCCGTCAGGACCAGCAGTTGGTATTCTTCCACCATCCCGAGGATTACTTCTCTATCACCCTCATAGAACTTGCCTATACTTAAGAATAAAAAGGTAGACGGAGCAATCCCCAGCATAGTAAGGAGAGAATACACTTTCAGATTCATTTTTGCCATGCCAGCCATGAAGGGAATGACGTTTCCTAAATGAAGGGGACTTGCAATCGCTACGCTCCAGATTCCGTAGCGGCTGAACTTTTCCTTAGCTTCTTTTAGCTTCTTCCGTTTTTCAGGTTTGAGCTTTGCCTCAAGCCTCTCACCTAATTTAAAGCTGATAAAATAAGGAATATAGCTCCCCGCTGTATAAAGAAAGCTTCCTAATAAAGAAATGACTCCTATCTCCATCCACGTTAATTCTAGAATAAATCCCATTGTTACGATAAAAAAAGTGCCCACAAAAGGGAAAGCACTTCCTTCAATAAATAAAGAAAGCAATACACCCCATATCCCCCACTCAGCCGAATAATTTGCCATGATTTCTTCCATCAAGGTCACTCCTATATGAACGAATACCTTAAGTATAAAAAAATCGCCATCATGCAAACAGAAGCCGTAGAAGTAAATGCTTCTAAGACCTGGGGTGTATTTTCTTCCCATGATAAAAAGACCAGCCTCTTTATAGGGACCGGTCCAGATAACTTTATGATGCCTTTCGGCTGTTTTGGTGTGGAGATGTCCTTACTCTGATCAATCTTGGCGCTGTGTTGATTACGATCAACACAGCGATTGAACAGAGAAGAGCTGAGCCCAGCATGGTGATTCCGTTTGCTGCTAATGAAAAAAGTAGCGGCGACATGCCTTTCGGTGCATATTCTGCAAAGAAGACAAATCCTGCGATGAAATGCCAAAAATATCGACCCAAACTACCTAAAAACGTAGCAGCCACTATCCACATGACCGCTGTAGTTCGACGGTTACTTCTTAATGAGGAATGGATCTTACCGGAAAAGAATCCGGCAAGACCGATAAAGGCAAAGGCGATGAAATATTCAATTACCATTTGCACTGGAGTCGCAATCCAAGCATCACCCAAGGCAATCTGCAATAGGCCCCATACAAATCCAGCCAGTATACCAGCCTTCCATCCTCTTCGATATGACAATAGAAAAATAGGAACCATTGCTATCGAAATGGAGATACTGGGTGATAGCTTAATAGACGGAAGCATATCAAGGATAACGGCGAATGCCGCCATCAATGAGGCTTCAAGTAAAACGACAAGACGTATATTTTTCATAAAAGAATCCCCCTTGCTAGATGAAACGAAACCATAAGGGGGCTGAATGTAAAAGGTAAAATAAGCAATGCTGCTTACTATCCACATCCCTACGCTAGTACTAACTAACAGGTTCAGAGGGTCAGAACAGATTGTTCACTCTCAGCTTTCGCTCCCCTTGTGGTAACGTTTATAAAGTTGTTAGGTTTTATTATACATGAAGAATGAAATTATGAAAGATAGATAGGTTCACTCTTTAACTTCGCTATTGATTAAGGTGACTCATTAAGAGGATCGTGAAGTATGATGACGGGCATTGACTTAGGGGTAACCATGAAACCATAGACTTTTCCATCCTTGTCCTTATACGCTACAGAATAATCTCCAAACTGAGGTGAGAATTCGACGTTTTGGTATTCGAGGTCAAGATCCTGATACTTAAGGCTAACATACAGGTTGGCGGCAATTCTTGCGGTCAGGTGTTGTACACTGGAAATCCGGTTGGCTACTATTATGAGGATGATTGCTAAAACAAGTAACATGACTTTCTTTGTCCTGGACACTCTGATCATTCATCAAGCCCCCTTTTATTTCTTCATCACTACTATACTCGTATACTCTCTATTATATACCTATTCCCTGAACCATGACAAAAGAGCTACTTTTTTTAGCCGCTCTTTTTATTGCTATTCTATTTCAGGTGAATTGGACTACTGATTAAGCATTCAAATAGGTCATTCTCATCAAGGTCAAATCCATTTTTTATGAATGTAGAAAACTATCTTTGAATATTTCACTCATCCCTAAGTACCGCACCTACAACGAAATGTCCTAATTACTCTTTATAACAGCTTAATTGCCCGATTTTCCCGTCCCCCCCTTAACTGTAAATATTAGTCGTTTCACTAACTCAAATGGTTTCAATTTTCACTATTAAAAAAAGAGCCGTTTCAAAACAGCCCTTAATTTTATGTGTTTCACCACATGACGTAATATTACGGTCTTAAACAACCGTTTAACCCTTTCTACCTTGTCAGATCAACAATTTTCTCTCTTAATCAAACGTTTGTTTAGTTGTCTAACATCTTCACCAAGCGGGACAACTGGCTATGTAACTCGTCAATTGGAACGAATCTGGCCTTCCTGAACATTTCTTTACCATCTACAAAAACGATGACGACCGGGACAGTGAAGATGGAGAATTCACCTGCTATTTCCGGTATTTCTTCTGCATCCGCATGAATGGACCTCACATCTTGAAACTCTTCCAATACTCCTTTCACTTGTGGCAAAAGAGAGTGACAAACAGAGCAATTGGGTCTTGAAATGTATAGTAAACTCAGCTTTTCTGCAGCAAGTGTAGCATTGATGGATTCTAAAGAATGAACTTCTTCCATATCTTGAGATCTCCTTTCTTGGATTACACATTACTAATAGGTATACCCACATCTCCACAGGTTTACCATTGCTAACCTACGGGAAAAGATAAACGACAGTACAATTTAAATGATGGAGGAGATTGAATTGAAACCGACTGTTAAGGAATTTTATGACGATAAGGAATTAATTACAGAAGTTGAAAAGCTTTCTTCTCAAGGTATCGATAAACATAATCTTTATGTATTATCCCATGATGATGACCGGACGGACAGAGTGGCTGATCGCGCTGACGCCAATGAAATTGGTGTAAAGGAAACAGGCATAGGGACTGCAGTAGGGAACATGATCCTGAAAAAAGGTGACGAACTCCGAAACAAGCTGATGGAAGTTGGATTTTCTCACGAAGAAGCGGATCAGTACGAAGAAAAGCTCGATGAAGGAAAGATATTATTGATTGTTAAAAACTGACCTGATAGAGAAATGACTTAGGATGATTCCCAGGAATCATCCTTTTCTGTCTTGAAATACATATAGCTTCCCGTTTGAAGGTCTTCTAAACTTAGGGCCTCTAAACCCACGTTTTATAAGCTCTTTTCTCATAAATATCATAATCCCGCCATGGCCAACAATGAGAACGTCCTCATCCTCTTGTATGATCGCATCGACAATCCCGTTGATTCTTTTAAGGATCTCTTTCTTACTTTCAGGCTGAGAACGATGATTAAACCACCAGGCTACTCTGATCATAAACAAATGTAAAAACAGTGGAAGCTTTCTCCTGGAACTGAATAAGGGAGATAGTCTGATTTCACGCAGTTCCTTCAACGATACGATATCCCCTGCATAGACTTCTCGAGCGGTTACTTCTGCCCTGGTTAAGTCACTTGCATAGCACTTCTTCCATTCAATATCATGAAGATCCACCTCGTTCTCTTCTACATCAGACTCATCGTACTCTTCTACCCACTTCATTAATTCTTCGGATGTCACAAATCTATCAGGATATCCTCTTGTTACTTTAAAATGTCTCACAAGACCAATCTTCACACTTTCGCCCCCTTCACTACCATTATACTATTTTTGGAAATAAAAAAAGCATGCGATCTAAGCCGCATGCTACTTTTATTAACCTAAAGATACGTCCAGAATCATCATCACTACAAATCCAAGCATGAGTCCCAGTGTGGCCAAGTCTGTACTTCCAGAGGATTGAGACTCCGGGATCAGCTCTTCTACTACCACGAAAATCATGGCACCTGCAGCAAATGCCAGTGCGTAAGGAAGCAACGGCTGCACTAATAGGACAGCAGCTGCACCAATTACGGCAGCAATGGGTTCAACGATGGCAGAAAGCTGACCATAGTTGAAGGACCTCAGACGTGACATTCCTTCTCCGCGCAATGGAATGGACAGTGCTGCCCCTTCAGGCATGTTCTGAATTCCAATTCCGATTGCAAGCCCGATTGCCCCTACCAATGTTGCGTCACCAAGTCCCATAGACGCAGCCCCAAAAGCCACACCGATGGCTAAACCTTCAGGAATGTTATGAAGGGTGATTGCAAGAAATAGTAGGGTTGATTTTTTAAATTTAGTAGGAGGTCCCTCGGCTTTTTCCGCTGAGTTCCCGAGATGCAAATGAGGTACTACAAAATCCAGCAGTCTAATAAAAAGGCCGCCAAGTAAAAAGCCGATAGCAGGGGCGAGCCAAGGAATCTGACCATTTTGCTCACTGAACTCTATAGAAGGAGCAAGAAGTGACCAAAACGATGCCGCTATCATGACACCTGCGGCAAACCCGAGCATCATATTCAATGTATGTTTTTCAATTTTGGTAAAGAAAAAAACCGACGCCGCCCCCAGCGCGGTTAACCCCCAGGTTAGCGTACCTCCAAACAGTGCCTGCACAGCTGGATTGAATCCACTTAACCAATCTATGAACATGCAAACCCTCTCCTCCGATCAACAATTTTGAATACTACCATCTTGCATCAAGGAAACTTTCTTTGTCAAAGGAAATGTCATACTACCTATTACCATAGCCCATCATTTTTCTATATATATGTCATTCATATCAAATTGTGTATTCAACATTTATACTTCCAAAATTCCATACAGGGTATACCCAAAAGCGAAGGCGGCTCGTTCAGCCCCGACAAGCATAATATGAATGGGCCTGGAAGGCGCCCTTTGCCTTCTTGGTCCATTTCTCTTATGACCTCGAGGGGCTAGCCGCCGGAGCTGGATGAACCCAAAAGCGGAGGCGGCTCGTTCAGCCCCGACAAGCATAAGATGGATGGGCCTGGAAGGCGCCCTTTGCCTTCTTGGTCCATTTATCTTATGACGCTCTACCTCTTAATCTTTGCACTGCATCCCATATCAAATATTTTTCATTTCCCCTCTTCCCAAATTACCAGAAGTTGTTATATACTTTAACTGTATTAAGACACATAGTACACTGTATACAGTTGGGAGGGTGGATATGTTTGAGCTTGATTTAAGAAGTCGAAAGCCCATTTATGAACAATTAGTCGAGAAATTAAAAGAGTTAATCATTAATGAGGTGTTGAAGCCTGACGAACAATTGCCTTCCGTTCGTGCCTTGGCTCAGCAGCTGACCATAAATCCAAACACAATCCAAAAAGCTTATAGGGAACTTGAAACCCAAGGGTACATTTATTCTGTGAAAGGACGGGGGAGCTTTGTTAATCCATCAAGTCACATTCGAAACGCGGAGAAAATCATGAAAGTAAAAGAAGAGTTGTCTAAACTATTGTCTGAAGCACTGTATTTAGGAATCACGCCTGAAGATTTAAAGCAGATGATTGCTGACATCGAGGCATCGGTAGGAGGGAATCAAGCTGATGATAGAGATTAAATCATTAAGTAAATCCTTTGAAGGCACTAAAATCATTCATGACGTTTCCTTCTCTGTTCAAAAAGGATCGATCTATGGATTGCTCGGATCGAATGGTGCAGGAAAAACGACACTACTCAAATCCATTTCCGGGGTTCTCAAGCCCGAAAGCGGTGACATTTATTTAAAAGATCAACCGGTCTTTGAAAATGTCCAAACGAAAGAAACCCTGGTATTCATTCCTGATCAACCGTTTTTCTTCGCTCACTATACCTTAAATCAAATGGCAAAATTTTATCAAAACTCCTATAGCCGTTGGGATGAGCATCAATATAAATCTCTAACCGGCCTATTTGGGGTAGATCCTCACAAAAAGCTTCATAAATTTTCGAAAGGGGTCCAACGTCAAGCAGCTTTCATTCTTGCATTATCCACTCAACCGGATGTGCTCATTCTGGACGAACCCCTTGACGGATTAGACCCTGTCGTTCGTAAGAAGGTAAAAAGCGTACTGATCACAGAAGTTGCAAACCGGGAGATGACTTTACTTATTTCCTCTCACAACCTGCGTGAAGTGGAAGATATTTGTGATCATATCGGAATTTTGCATCAAGGAAGATTTGTACTTGAGAAAGAGCTTGATGATCTGAAATCCGGGATTCATAAGATTCAGTTGGCCTTCAAAGGCGAGATGCCTCAAAAGATCTTTACTGAGCTTGACCTTCTGCACGAAGAGACCAGGGGAAGCGTGTCCCTCTGCATCGTAAGAGGTGACGAACAACATGTGAGAAGCATGATCCAGCCTTATCATCCGGTGATTTTTGATATGTTACCTTTGACCCTTGAGGAAATATTTGTTTATGAAATGGAGGACGTCGGATATGCCATCCAAAACATCATGGATCAATAAGGAAGTCATCATTCAAAGCCTTCGGAATGTTGGGTGGGTAGGGATCGTTTACTTTATCGGACTTCTCTTTTCTTTGCCGGTTGACGTTATCGGTAAACTATCTAACGACAATCAGCCCTATCCGGTTGCCATTTATGAAAACCTGTTTAAAATGCAATACCCGATCCAAATGGGTTTGATGCTTTTCGTTCCAGTCATTCTATCTCTTTTCCTTTTCCGATATTTACATGTAAAGCAGGCTGCAGACTTCATGCATAGCCTTCCGCTGACACGCAGCAAATTATTTTTTCATTTTACCGTTACAGGATTCGTCATTCTCATCATGCCAATTGTACTGAATACAGCGATTTTACTTTCCCTTTATTCATTTACGGATCTTCAGCAATTTATTGATGTTCAAGATATTTTCATCTGGTGCGGCATCACGATCCTAATGAACATCCTTCTGTTCACAGCCGCTACCTTCGTAGCCATGATAACAGGACTGACAGCTGTACAGGGAGCTATGACTTACATCCTGCTCTTATTACCGGCTGGAATGTTTATGCTCGTATGCTTTAGCCTGAAAAATCTTTTATACGGTTTTCCAGAAGATTATTTTTTCAATATCAAAATTGAACAATATTCCCCTGTCATCAAGGCCGTATATCTTGAGAATAAAATCTTTTCCGGATTAGATGTGACACTGTTCATAGCTATCACTCTCCTACTCTATGTTTTATCGTATGTATTGTATAAAACGAGAAAAGTAGAAGCAGCGTCACTTGCCATTGTATTTCCTGTCCTCCGCCCCCTGTTCAAATATGGAGTCGCTTTCTGTTTCATGCTGGTCGGCGGCATGTACTTTAATGGAATCTATCAAGAGACGGGATGGACCATATTCGGCTATTTTATAGGATCATTCATAGGCTATTATCTTGCAGAAATGGTTTTACAAAAACATTGGAGAGTGTTCCGCCAGTGGAAGGGCTTTGCCGGGTTTGCCGTGGCCATCTCTCTTATCGGTTTATTCATTCAGTTCGATTTATTTCAATATGAAAAGAAGATTCCTGAATTGGAAGATGTAGAAAAAGTTCATGTGAGCCCAAGCTATTATTCCTTGACGGACAATCCAGAATCACTCATTGAAGAACCATTTATAAGCAAACCTAAAACAATTGAAGTGGTTCTGAATCTTCATGAAGAAATCGTTAACAACCAAGATCAGAACAAAGCAACTCCTGAGGATAGCGAGCAAATCTTTTTCTATTACAAAATGAAAGATGGCAGTAAGCTGGTGAGGAACTATCAAGTGAATATAGACAAATTCAAACCCCAGTATGCTTCACTTTATGAAATGAAAAATTATAAAGAAACGACGGAGCAGATCTTCTCAGTTGATTCAAGCAAGGTAGACAAATTATCGATATATTCTGATATGGGAAATAGACAGAGTATTAGCATTGTCGATCCGGAACAAATCAATGAAGCCATCGGGATTTTAAAAGAAGAAACCTATAATGATACGTTTGATGACCGTGAGAGAGTGAACCTCTATAACGTTGAATTACTTCTTTCAGAGAATCAATGGATCCATGTCGGGGTACGTAATAACGATAAGAAATTCGAATCCTGGCTACAGGAGAATGGTTACCTCGAAGATATAAGGATGGCTGCATCTGACGTTGAGTGGATGTACGTGATCGATCAAGAGCGTTACCGTAACCGTCTGTTCAACGTCATGGATCCAGATACCGAAGCCCTGGAGTTAAAGAAAGAAAACAAAGGAATTGAAATAGAGGATCCCAAACACGTTGAAGCCATCATGGATCAACTCGTATACAACCAGATGACCAATGAATATATGGTGATCATCAAGTATAAAACCCACGGAAATGTCGAAGTGCGAGGGTTAAAGTCTGAAGATACCCCTTCATTCCTGAAGAGTAAAACGGACAATTGACAATAGAAAGTCGAGGTGAAGCCATATGGACACATTAAAAATGCAATCATCTCCTCTCACATTAGAGGAGATGTATGAACAATTTCATAAACTGATCTATCATATCGCTTATACGATTACAAAGGACGCTCACCTATCACAGGATATCGTTCAAGAAACCTTTCTTAAGGCCTACATCAAGATGGATACTTTACTCGATGTAACGAAAACGAAGCCCTGGCTAACTTCAATCGCAAGATGTACTGCAATCGATTTTATCCGAAAAGAATCGAAACGCAATGAAGTCTGCATGGAAGATGATGAACAGGTTCATTCCATACAGGGCGATAACCCTCTGGAAATGGAAATTGAGGCACAGTTTCTTAAGAGCAGCATCCAGGAAAATATTAAGAGGCTTCCACTTTCTCAGCAGGAAGTCATGTCATTGAAAGTGGCACAGGATCTTAGTGATGGGGAGATTGCTTTAAAGCTGAACCTCTCTCCTTCTACCGTCAAAACCCGTTTTCACCGGGCAAGAAAGCAGTTGTACTCGATCGTTTATGCAAAACATACCGCATAGGAAAAGGAGCCTTGCTTAAGAGGCTCCTTTAATTGTTCACCTATAATAGTACCTTACTTAAAAACGCCTGGGTTCGTTCATGTTTTGGATTACCAAAAAGCTCAGACGGTCTGTTCTCCTCCACGATATATCCGCCGTCCATAAAGATGACCCGGTCGCCGACTTCTCTGGCGAATCCCATTTCATGGGTCACGACCACCATGGTCATGCCTTCCTTCGCCAGTTGTTTCATTACTTCCAGCACCTCTCCCACCATTTCCGGATCCAGGGCTGAAGTCGGCTCATCGAAGAGCATGATTTCAGGCTCCATGGCAAGTGCCCTTGCAATGGCGACGCGCTGCTTCTGCCCGCCTGATAAGGAGTCAGGGTACACGTGCGCTTTTTCTTTGAGTCCCACCTTTTCAAGTAACTCTAATGCCTTCTTCTCCGCCTTATCCTTTTGCCACTTTCTTACCTTCATCGGTGATAGCATAATGTTCTGGATCACGGTTTTATGAGGGAAAAGGTTAAATTGTTGAAAAACCATTCCCACATCCGTTCTTACTTTATTGATATCTGTTTGTTTGGCCGTTATATCCCGGTCTTTAATATAGACATGACCATCGGTAATCGATTCTAAAAGGTTCAAGCAACGCAGAAACGTTGATTTCCCTGAACCCGATGGCCCTATTACTACAACTACTTCTTGAGGTTCGATATTGACGTTAATATCTTTCAATACTTCTAATTCTCCAAAGGACTTCTTAAGATTCACTGCTTTAATCATTCGGTTGCCATCCTCCGCTCAATATAGTTTAGTAGATACGTAAGAGATAGAGTAAGGATTAAATAGATGATAGCGACTGCCAGGTACGGTTCCCATACACGATAATATTGCCCCTGCATGGCCCGTCCCCAGTACATTAACTCTGGAGCGGCGATGACCGCTGCCAGGGAAGAGTCTTTCAATAACACGATAAATTCATTTCCAAGTGGTGGGATCATTCGCTTAAATGCCTGAGGGATGATGATGTACCTCATAGCCTGGATATTGGTCATCCCCAAAGATCTGGCTGCTTCCATCTGCCCCCGGTCAATGGATTGAATGCCCCCACGGAAGATTTCGGCGATATACGCAGTGGCATTCAACGATAGAGCCACTAATGCAGACACAGCCGGATTAATTTCCGACATGATCATGGGCATCACACCAAAGTGAATGAGCAGGATCTGTACGAATAATGGCGTACCTCTAAAAAAGTTTATGTACCAAATGAAAGGTGTTCGAACGAGAAGGTAAGGGGAAATTCTGAATATCCCCATCAGCAGTCCGAAGATTAAGCCTAAAAAGATGGCTCCCACCGATAAACCGATTGTTAATAGTGCTCCCTTTAGAAAAAAAGGTAAGTATTCCCCAATAATATCCCATCTGAAATCCAGCATATCATGACTCCTTTTGTCCCGGTAACGGCGTGAGGCCGCTTCCCTTCTCAATAGTAGTAAATAGACTCATATAAAAGGGGCAGGTGAAGAATGAACCATCCTCTTTAAAATCGATAAAGAAGATCATCCAAACTTTCACTACGCCCCTTGTTCCCTTATTCTGCTTGCTCTAATAAAGCGTCAGTGTTCGGTTCTGTACCAAACCATTCTTTGTAAATCTCAGCATAAGTACCATTTTCAATCACTTCTTTAACCGCTTTATCGAAATCAGCTTTCAGCTCACTGTCTTTAGGGAACATTAAGCCATAAAATTCAGATTCGAAGTTTTCAGGATCTTCAACTGTATTGAAATTGTCATCCGGATTATTTTTCACATATTCATTTACAACTGTATTATCCGTTACAACGGCATCGACTTGACCTTGCTTCAATGCTGTAATGGCAACTACATTGTTTTCGTATTTAGAGATATCAGGGCTGTTCTGCCCAACTATTTTCTCTGCTGCCGCTTGACCGGTCGTTCCATTTTGAACACCGATCTTCAGCCCTTTCAGGTCCTCTGCACTTTTGATATCCACACCTTTACCAAACATGATCATGTGAGTGGATTCAAAGTAAGGATTGGAAAAATCAAACGTTTCTTTACGGTCATCATTGATGGTGATCCCAGAAATCCCCATATCGACTTCCTTTCCACCTTGAACTGCTGCAAATAACGGATCCCATCCAATGTTCTTTACTTCGTACTCATAGCCGGCTTCTTTCATGACGGCCTCTAAAAAGTCGATATCAAAACCGACGATTTCCCCTTTATCCATATATTCAAATGGAGCAAAGGCTGCATCGGTGCCCACTACAAGCTTTTCTTTTTTATCTCCGCTTGCTTCTTCACTTCCACAGGCAGTCATGATTGCTGCCATTCCAATCATTAATACTAGAAATAATCTTCTTACTTTCTTCTTCATCCTTGGCCCCCTAAAATAGTTTGTATTTTCTAATAATTATAATTATACATATATTTTACTAGAAAACCAATAAATTTTAGAATGTTTACAGTATTCAGACTAATCCTTATCTACTAGTAACGATTTTTTTGTGTATTTTTTGCATATCAAAAGAAGTATTTAATTTATATGTTTTTTTGTCATTTCTACCTTTAACATTGACAGTCTCCACTATAGGTTTCAAAATAAGAGTATAAGCCAAGTTTAAAGGGAGAGTTTATGGATACACATTCGTCTGATTTATATAAATACTTAGTTGATCATGCCTTAGATTTCACTGAAGACTGGTTGAAGTTCCAGAATTTAAAATCCGGATCTCACTATTCTCCTGATTCTCCGACAGAGGTACTCAACAAAATAAAAGAACAAAACTCTAATTATGTGAAGATCATCGCCAAGTGTCTGTTACTTTCTCAAGAAGAATCAAAGGAAGTGATCTATAACTGGACCCGGGAAACCGCTGCTCATCGCAGTAAATCCAATACGTCCTTGGATGAGGTTGTTCGTAACTCTGGTGTGTTCAGAAGAGTGTATTGGACGTATGTCGAAAAGTTTGTGGAAGACTCGAACGTAAACATCCAGTTGAAAGAAGTATTTGAGTGGGAACGAAAGATCAATTTCGCATTGGATTATGTGTTAGAAACGTTCACATCCACGTTCTTGAATATATTAATGAATCGACTCCAGGCACAGTCTACCCTGATTAAGGAATTAAGTACACCGGTCATTTCTTTAACTTCAGAGGTAGGACTTCTGCCTATCATTGGAGATATTGATACGACACGTGCCCGTACGATATTAGAATCAACCCTTCAACAAAGTGCCGATGCCCATTTATCCATGTTGATCATCGACTTATCCGGAGTGGTATTGGTTGATACCATGGTCGCCCAGCAAATCTTCCATCTCATCGATGCCTTAAATCTACTTGGAGTGAAGAGCGTCATCACCGGGATTCGTCCGGAAGTAGCTCAGACAGCCATCCATTTAGGATTGGATTTTTCCAATATCCATACTGAAAATTCCCTTGAGCGTATCATTGCCGATGTAATTCAGGAAAATAGCGAATTTTTGCATGTGTAGGAAGATGGACGCAAAATAAAAGGCTCATTTCATAATGTATGTTGCTATTGTAGAAGAGAAAGTAATAGTTGATTTCCGCTACAGGATGCTCGCTTTCCTCGGGGCTGGCGGTGAGCCTCCTCGGCTGCGCCTCCGGGGTCTCACCTGTCCAGCTACGGGGCTTAGGGGCTCGAGGTCATAAGCCAAGTCTGCCAAAAAGGCAAAGAGCGCCTTTCCGGCAGACTCGTCTTATGCTTGTCGCCCCTGGGCAAAGCCCCTCCGCTTTTCGTACTGTCCAGCTATTCCCGCAGGAGTCGAGCCTCCTTCCGCTCCAATCAACTTTCTGAGCATGTATCCTTAATGGAAAACAATAAAAACAAGAATTTTAGCAAACAATCTCATTTAAGGTAAGTAGAGATTGATTTACCTTTTAAGAAAGAAGAATTTTTTTGGTTTCTTTGTTTTCTTGCACCTCGAAGCTCTGTCAAGAAAATTCTGTTAAAGATGGTGAGGGGAACTGCGCAGACTCCGGCGGATTTTGGGCGTGCCGAGACCCCGTTCGGCTAAGCTGAGGAGGCTCGGCCGAACGCTAGCTGCAAGCGGAGCAGTTCCCCTCACCATCGAGCACACACTAATTGACAGAGCCTTGCAGAGCTTATGTTAAAAGACAACAATCATTGCGAAAAGGGCAATATAAAAAGACTGATTCTCGCAGGGCACCCCCTTCAGAATCAGTCTTTTTTATTAAGAATAATGATGAGAAGCTTTATAACTCGCTTTCACCATATATTCATGCTGAAGCAGTTTCACTTCGAATAAAGTGATCGGGTCGAAATATCGCTCCGGATTTGCTTTCATTTTCTTTAACGTTTCTTTGTCGCTTGCAATATCTGTTTCTGTATCTTTAATCGTGACGTCCAATTGTTTAAATGGCTCTGCGAAGAAAGAGTGAACATCCTGCTGCAGTGATTTTTCGAACAAATCAAACTGAAGGAAAAATTTATTGACGACAGATGCCGTGATATCCTGATAATCTTCGTTCTCCAGGTAGCGCTTGTATTGATTGTAGAGTAACGACTTATTCTGAGGCAATACACCTAACAGCTTTCCGGCACTTTTTAATAGGAACTGAGCCGGTTTAAAGCGCAATAGAATATTCTCTTTATCAATCTGGGCTCTCGTTCCCATTCGGTTTACATCCCGGCGCCAGTCGTCCATTACTTGGAAATCACATTGTAAAACGACTTTATCCTTGCCGAATAACCCGTTGAAGGTTTCACTCATCTCATTTAAATAGTTCTGACTGTCTTGAAGCTCCTGCTTAGAAAAGCCAAGCCACTCCTCAAGGGATTTGACATAACGGGGCATGAGATCATCTTGGATATACCCTTGAATCCGCTTATTCATCGCTTCATTTAACTCTGTATGGATCTGTTTGAAATCACTTTCTTCACTGATCAGATCAGAACAGCCGCTAAGGATACCGGGGATTTTCTCAGAGATTTCCTTCTTCATCGCTTCTTTCTTCTTATGGAAAGAATCCTTAATGACTGATACCTTATCGCTTTGCATGTCACTTAAGTAGTTTTCAAAGCCGTTCAAACGTGTCAGGATATCTTCATTCTTCTCGATAGTCTCTTTCAGTTCATTTTCACGATTCTTACGTTTTGAGTAAAGATCTCTTAATGTTTTTCTGACCAGATAAAATAACTTGGCCCCACGTTCCCCTTTGAGCACGTTTCCATTCACCATATACTGTTTCTTCAGGAAGGACTGAACATCCTGTCGCTGCAAATGAACGGCTTCCAGGGATGAATATGGTAGCACCTCAGCGTCCGGGAACCATTCCCGGGCTTTGTTTCGTGCTGATTCAATGATCTCTTCTGTACGGTCAGAGTGAGATACCTTGTCCATCTTATTTAATAAGAAATGTACGTTCACAGGCTGTCCGATCTCCGTTAATTTTCTTAAGGTTTGTCTGTCCTCTGCATTAAACGGGGCATCGGCATTCAATACGTACAGTAATCCATCAGCTACAGGATAAAAGGCTGTCAGATCATCCAGATGCCTTTGGCCGGTTTGAACGTCAATGATGGCACTTCTGTTTTTCTTAAGGAACTCAGACGGGAGTTTATATTCCACGAATGCTTCTCTTTGCATCAGTTCTTCAAAATCAGCGATGCTCTCTACTTTGTGAACCCCATGATCGTGAATCTCCTTCACTTCTACCTGCTGATCATGATAGCTATAAATGATGGTGGAGTCTTCAGCCTCACCGACGCTCTCACCTAAAACGGATTGGACGAAGGAAGACTTTCCGCTTGAGCCACTCCCTGCGATTAATAAATGGTGTTCACTCAGATCCATTAACTGCTCCGCAATCCATTTAGTTTTATACCCTACAGAAGCATCATTTCGTTCTGACCAATCAATAATTTTATTTAAGAACAGAATAATGTCTTCAAAGCGGGCTTGATAGGAATCTCCTTCAAGCAGGATCATTTCCGCTTCATCAGTCACCATCTGTTCAATGCTGTACGAAAAGACATCGTTCCAGGCTAAAACGGCAGCTGCCGGGAAAAGTGGTTGATGATCCCTGCTCACTTTGAGCCAATTGCTCAGCATGCTTGGCATAAAGCCTTCCAGGTCTTTTACTAAGTAGTTGCCTTCAAGGAATCCTACGTATGCTTCCTGGAATTGGGATAGGATGTCCTCCCATGATTCGTTCGGGAGTATTTCTACATATTCAAAGATTGTATTTACCGTCAGCATCCATTCAATATGGGCGACCGGATTGCTTCTGTAACTTGTCCATAGAGAAGACACGAGATCCTTGAATTGTTTACGATCCTTTTCATAAACCGCAATCAATAAATCGTAGAAATAGGTAGGCGCAAAGGATGTTGTGTAACCTTGATCCCCGTATTCCCTCAGAATCTTGAACCAAGCGGGATCCTGGGTCCGGATCGATTCCTGAACCGCCAGTTCCACGGCTTTATTCCAGTCCTCTTGTTCTTCATAAAAAGTCCGGGCGAGTTCAGTTACGTTGGGATAGTCCGGATCGATCGTCAATGCTTTGTCGATGGTACGATATGCTGACTGGATCTTATTTCGTTCGATATAAAGAGAGAATAGCTGCAGGGATACTTCCAGCGTTAAAATCGTGCTTTCCGTTTGGATAGCTGTATAGACATCCTCAGCTGACGATAACAACCCAAGCTCATAGTAAGAATCCGCGATATTCTTCTTTGCCCAAGGTTCTAATTCGTTCTGGATGCTTTCCCATTTGAAAATAGCCGCTTCATAGTCCTTGCTATGAAAATAGACCTCACCCTGTGCATAGCGTATGAACGTTAAATCATACGGTTCATTTTGCTGCTCTTCTACAAAAGCTTGACCAAGCACTTCAATTGGATGACGGTTCGTTTCATAGTCTACTAAAAAAGTTCCATAGAATGACTTTTCCATTAGTAATTTTTCTTCTGTCATAATGTCCTCCGTTATATGTGGATCCCCCTGTTCAAGGAACCTCACAGACTAGTCTATTTCTATCATTCTAACAGAATTTCCTTGGGATAAAATTTCATTTCCTTTTCAATTTCCGATTGATACTTTCTGCCGTGATGCTTAGGGATCACTTCCGTTACAGAAGAAAGGACTACCCGTTACTAAAGGCGGCATGCGCCCTCAAAAACAGATAGTCCTTTTTACTTACCACCATTGTTCAGCCATCAAACTAGGCGGATGTCTGGTGAACAAACTTTTTTTGTTTGCGTCCTTCCAGTATCGCTACAACTAAAGCAATGAGCAGGAATAAGCTTGAGATCTGGAATAAAACACCCGTCTCAACATATTGTGCAAGCACTCCGAATACTAAGCCGCTTAAGCCGATTCCAAGATCAATGGACGAGAAGAACATCCCATTGGCCACTCCCCTTCTATTGTCAGGAGTTAATGACAAAGTCCAGGATTGGAGTGTTGGAATAAGAGATCCAAATCCAACTCCAAACAAAATACCTGATACGATGATGAGGAAATCAGAATGAGCATAGGATAATACCCACATACCGATAAAGGTAATCACGATACAAAAGAGAACAAGCCCCTTAGGTCCGCGTTCATCAAACCATTTCCCGGCAATCGGTCGTGATAGGGACGCCATGATCGCATTACATAAATAGAATAAGAAGATATGCTGGATTCCACGTTCTTCCCCAAAGATGACGATAAAGGTAACGATCGACCCGTAACCAAAGGTCACCATGATCGTAATGAACGCTGGAAACCAGCTGGATTTTTCAACTAATGAACCCAGATAGGAAAACTTCAAGTCTGCCTTTTTCGTTTCTTTGACGACTTGAGGTGTACGGTAATGAACGACACCTAACAAGATAACCGCGATAACACCCAGTGCACTGGAAGTAATGATCAGGTTTGTGAAGGTCGTTACCTGGAATAAATATATCCCGAGACTTGGAGCTATAATCATTCCAATCGTAATCGACAATCCGTAATATCCCATTCCTTCACCTAAACGTGATTTCGGCACCACATCCACGGCTGCCGTCCCATTCACCGTTGTAGACCATCCCCATGCCAACCCGTGTACAAACCTGAATAAAAGAAAGATGAATACCACACTGGACAATGGATAAATCACCGTGATCAATAATAACGAGATTCCACCTATTAATACAAGAGGTTTCCTGTCCCTGTATTCAAGCATAAACCCAATGAACGGCCTGCTTAACACTGCACCTATCGAAAATAACGTCGTCACTAATCCAATTTCCAAACCTGAAGCCCCGATCGACTTTATATAAGGCGGAAGCGTCGGTATCAGCATTTGAAACGACATAAACACAAACAAGTTTCCTACCATCAACATAATAAAAGACCTCGTCCATAAAGGATCCTTTACCTTATCCATAAGAAAACCCCCTTTCACCATCTATCAATAATCCTCCCAATACATTAAGGAGGATAATATTTCGCATTACTAAATAATAGCACATAAAACACAATTGCGATACGATTTACAACCCGTGAAAACATGCTAGTTTTTTACAAATATTGCACAATGTAACGCGTGATTTTCTTATGATTGAATTTAAGTGAATATAGGGAAAGTAATACTGACTGTTTTTTTGGCTCATTCCGGGTAGAGAAGGACAGGCGATAGAGCAAATTCATTTGCTCCTAGCGCCTGTCCTTCTCTACCCGGCCTTTCAGCGTCCGCTGAAAGGCGAGTGAAACGAACGTTTCACTCGAACAAGCCAAAAAAACAAATGCAGAATAACCAGCCCCCCACACACCATAATTCTTGGAATAACCATCTAATTCCCAACCTTTTATTGAAAAGACAAAGAATTATACTATAATAACAACATGGCTTAAATTTCTGAATAATCTTATTTGCACGCCTACTCATACATAATTATTTTCTATTTTTTATAATCATACAAGACGAATGGAGGTAGTTCTTTGAATTATACTTTACGACCATTGGGCGATCATGCCGTCGTTATACAATTAGGAAATTCAATTCAGCAAGAAACACACGAAAAGGTTAAAGCCGTCACCACCTTTTTTGAAACCCGGACAATCGACTGGCTTGTTGAATACATACCGGCATTTACAACCGTCACACTTTATTACGACCCAATCAAAATCATAGAATCTTACAAACCTTTTCAGAGTACATTACCGTACAAAATTGTCTGTTCAGAAATTGAACATATACTTTCCCAACTTACAACCTTAGAACAATCAGATTCCCGAATCGTCGACATTCCCGTCTGCTACGGTGGAGAATTCGGACCAGACCTTGAAGATGTCGCGAACCACAATCACATGTCTATCGAAGAAGTCATCGCGAAACATTCCAATGGTGACTACCTCGTATACATGATTGGATTCGCCCCGGGGTTCCCTTATATCGGAGGCATGTCCCCGGATATTGCGACACCGAGAAGGGAATCACCCCGCCTCAAGATCCCGGCTGGCTCAGTTGGAATTGCCGGAGAACAAACAGGCGTATACCCGATTGAAACACCAGGAGGGTGGCAGCTGATTGGTCGAACCCCCTTAAAATTATTCAAACCAAATAACGACGACTCACCAAGCTTACTAAAAGCAGGTGATCGAATTCGTTTCACTCCCATTTCATTTGAAGAATATAAAGCATTGGAGGAGGAACAATGATTAATGTAATGAAACCGGGCCTCCTTTCAACGATTCAGGACCTTGGAAGGTATGGCTATCAAAAATATGGCGTCATCGTGAGTGGAAGTATGGATCCACTTGCCCATAAAATCTCTAACCTGCTGGTAGGGAATGATGAAAACGATGCCACTCTTGAAATGACACTTATGGGTCCAATGCTTGAGTTCCAGGAAACCTGCCTTATATCGATTTGTGGAGGGGACTTATCCCCAACCATAGACGGGAAGCCGGTTCCTTTAAGGAGATCACTATTGATCAAAGCTGGAAGCATTCTTAAATTCGGGGCATGCAAGAGCGGCTGCCGCAGTTACCTTGCAATTGCAGGGGGATTCAATGTAGCAACGGTGATGAACAGCAAGTCAACTTACGTAAGAGCAGGGATTGGAGGATTGAATGGTCGTTCTTTAAAAGAAGGTGACAACCTGAAATCCGGAAGGCTTTCGAAGGAATCTGAAAATATGATCGACTATTTACTTCCCTATTTAGAGAACAATGATTTCACGGAAATTGATTGGTCGATTTCTTCTGAATTCATCTCGGCTTATCAACAGAAGAAAACGATTCGAGTGATGACCGGGACCGAGTACGATTCATTTTCAGCAGAAAGCCGGGAACACTTTTTCAATGAACCCTTCAAAGTGTCTGCTCAATCAGATCGCATGGGCTACCGTTTGGAAGGTCCGTCCCTCCATCTCGAGAAGGATTTTGATATGATTTCAGAGGCGGTTGCCTTTGGGACGATTCAGGTTCCTTCGAATGGGAAGCCAATTGTTCTGTTAGCGGATCGGCAAACGACGGGAGGCTACCCAAGAATCGGTCAGATAGCGTCAGTGGATCTTCCTTTGATTGCTCAGGCAAAGCCTGGAGAAGAGTTGACCTTTACGATGATTTCTCATGAAAAAGCCCAGGAACTCTACATAGATCGCGAACGGCAACTAAGGCATTTAAATCAAGGGATCGCCTTGAAATTCAACTAAGCAGCAATTCACATGACAGCAAAGGAGCGAATTTCTTGAAGAAAAAATCAAATCTCAGCGTATTGTTGGGGGCTGCGTTCTTAATGGCTACATCCGCCATCGGACCAGGCTTCCTGACTCAAACAACCGTATTTACCCAAACCCTGGCGGCAAGCTTTGGTTTCGTCATCCTTGTTTCAATCCTCATTGACATTGGTGCCCAGCTTAATATATGGCGCATCATTGCCATTTCTGAAAAAAGGGCTCAGGATATTGCCAACGATGTCTTGCCGGGATTAGGCTACTTCCTTGCCATCCTAATTGTGCTGGGCGGATTGGCCTTTAACATTGGAAATATTGCCGGAGCTGGACTAGGTACGAATGTCCTGTTTGGTATTTCACCTGAAATGGGCGCATTATTCAGTGGAATTGTCGCAGTAGGAATCTTCCTGGTGAAAGAAGCCGGTAGATTAATGGACAAGTTCGCCCAGGTCCTCGGATTACTCATGATTATCCTTACAGTGTACGTGATGTTTACAGCAAATCCTCCTGTAGGAGAAGCTGTTACGAAAACATTTGCACCAGACACCATTGATTTTCTAGCCATCATTACGCTCGTAGGCGGAACCGTTGGTGGATATATCACATTCGCCGGTGGTCACCGGTTACTAGAAGCCGGAATAACAGGTAAACAGGCACTTCCTGAGATCACGAAAAGCTCAGTATCCGCCATCGGTATCGCATCCATCATGCGTATCTTCCTTTTCCTTGCTGCTTTAGGAATTGTGTCACAAGGTCTGCAATTGGACCCTTCCAACCCGCCAGCCTCTGTATTCCAACTGGCTGCAGGTGATATAGGGTACAAGATGTTCGGGATTGTCATGTGGTCAGCTGCTGTTTCATCCGTTGTGGGCGCTGCCTATACATCGGTATCCTTCATTCGAACGTTCAGCCCACTATTGGAGAAATATCATAAGTGGCTAATTGTGGGGTTCATTACCGTTTCAACACTAGTATTCGTCATTGTAGGTAAGCCTGTTGCGATTTTAATCCTTGTGGGTGCACTTAATGGATTGATTTTGCCAATAGCACTAGGAGTTATGCTTATCGCCGCTCATAAAACCAAAATCGTCGGTGATTACAAGCACCCGATCTGGATGACCATTTTCGGTGGATTGATTGTCGTGGCCATGTCTTACATGGGTGTATACTCATTAATTAAAGGCATTCCACAATTGTTTAGTTAAGTGTAAAGGAAGGACCTCTATCCGTTTTGGGTCGAGGTCTTTTTCTTAACCCATGTTGTGGATACGCCCTTAGTACCTCCATCAATAGAAGACTAAATAAAAAAGAGACCCCTAAAGGCCTCTCTCCTTACACTACTGAATAATATTCTTCACTCGCCCAACTTGTCCATCTTCTAACCGGACTTTGATGCCGTGGGGATGATTCGGTGAATTGGTTAAAATATCTTTAACAATCCCACGTGTAAGCTTGTTTGTTCTTTGGTCTTTTTTCAGGACGATATCCACTTCAAGACCCTGTTTGATATTGGATCGTTGTTGTCCGCTCATTGTATTTCCCCGTTTCATTAGGTGTTTTCCGGAAGGCTAGTCTTCATCCTTCACATCGATATCTTCCGGAATCGGTTCACTTAAGTATTCAGCAAGCTGACGCTTCATTTTTTCCATTTGCTCCAGATGCTGATTGAATTGGTCCCGGTATATTAAATATTGATCTCCGTCGTGGACCGCCCGTATTCTATTTTGCTGAATGAGGCTTTCAATATACGATTCCGGCAGTGACAGATATTCGGCTGTTTCTTTAATTGTGAGATACATCGGCTTTCTTCCTCGCTTATTCTACTAACTCAATCTTCGCAACGGCTTCACAGTGCATCGTTTGCGGAAACATATCAACAGGCTGGACCTCGATTGTCTTGTACCCGCCATCCTCTAAAATTCTAAGATCACGGGCAAGTGTTGCAGGGTTACAGGATACATAAACCACCCGCTTTGGTTTCATTGCCAGTATGGTATTCAGAAGCGCTTCATCGCAGCCCTTTCGTGGAGGATCCACTACCAGAACGTCGGCTCTGATTCCATCTTTATACCATGTGGGAATGACGACTTCTGCAGGTCCTGCTTCAAACTCTACATTGGTCATGTCATTTAACTCCGCATTCTTCTTCGCATCTTCAATCGCCTGTGGGACGATTTCAACTCCATATACCTTCTTAGCCTTTTGGGCAAGGAATAAGGATATCGTTCCAATCCCGCAATACGCATCAATGACCGTTTCTTCTCCTTGTAAATCGGCATACTCCAAAGCTTTTTCATAAAGCACCTTCGTCTGCTCAGGGTTAACCTGATAGAAGGATCTTGCCGAGATCGCAAACTTCACGTCCCCGATATAGTCATGGATCACTTCTTCCCCCCACAGGACGCGTGTAGAATCTCCCATGATGACATTTGTTTTTTTAGGATTCACGTTATGAACAATCGATTTTAATCCTTCAATATTCTCGACAAGCGCTTCGGTGATTGCATTCTTATGAGGAAGTTCCGGCGTACGAGTGACCAATACGACCATCACTTCTCCCGTCGTATACGCCGTCCGGGTCATAATATGACGAAGAGTCCCCTTATGATTTTTCTCATCATAGGGACGGACCTCCAGTTTCTCGCATATATCCTTCACATGCTGAATCACTTCATCATTTTTTTCATACTGGATGATACATTTATCCATATCGATGATTTCATGGCTTCGTTTTTGATAGAAGCCAGCTACAAAGCGTCCGTCCTTTTCCCCTACAGGCACTTGGGCTTTGTTGCGGTAGCGCCATGGTTCTTCCATTCCGAGAACCGGGTGAACGCTTACGTCATGGAGCTTTCCGATGCGTTGCAAGACATCATGGACATTTTTTTCTTTTGCCTGCAGCTGTCCTTCATAGGTCATGTGCTGAATTTGGCAGCCACCGCATTCTTTGTAGATCGGGCATGGAGGCTCCTGGCGAAACGGGCTTTCCTTGGTTCGCTCTGTCAGTCGACCAAATCCATAGCCTTTACCCGGTTTCACGACTTTAACGTTCCCTTCCTCTCCAGGTAGGGCATTGGGGACGAATAACGGATAACCATCAACCTTCATCACGCCATTCCCATCATGGGTTAAGTCTTCAAATACTGCTTCATCTATATAATCATTTTTTTGAACTGGTGCTTTTTTACTCACGTATATCTTCCTTTACGAATTCCTTTTTAAGACTCTACTGATTGTACCATAAATGGAGGTGGAGAATGAAATGACTGGAGGTCCGTCCCTCTCTATATAAAAAAGCATCGCCCCCTGTGGATCGATGCTTTGACGTTTAGTTTGCTGGCATGTTTTCCCGATCTGCCTTTTGAATGGACTTGATTGCTTGATTCAGGTAATACTTGAAGTCCTTACCTTTTTCAACACCGCTCTTGTCAAGAGATTCGATGATACATCTGAAATTATCAATGAGATGATCTGATTTCATGCCTCTGCTCACCAACACGCTGTTCAACCAAAGGGCATAGTCGGAAAAAACGTTTGATTCCCCGACATCAGATGCCGATTCCAGATAGCTAAAGTGGTGAACATTGTCTTCATAGCATTTCTTTCGTCCGGCCTCACCGTACTTAACATCTAATTCAGGGTATCGTTCGTACAATCTTTCAACTGCTTCATCTATGACACTCTTATACCTATTTTCCATCAGTAAGCCACCACCTTAAAGCGATCAATTGATGGAATAATGGATGCGAGCTCCTGGTCCGGATATTTCTTCTCCAGTTCGTGAATCCGTCTATAGTCCTCACCTTGCACCCATGTCATGAAGTACTCCTTCGAATCCCATTCCATATGAACAGTGATTTCTCCCGGCTTTTTCTCATTTTGCAAGAGGAGGAATCGTTGAAACCCTTCCGCCTTGTCGACTATTCCTGAACGGGAATGGTAGATTGAAATCACTTCATCAGCCTTCTCATCAGGAACTACAAATGTTGAATGTACGATATACATTGAATTCATCCTTCCAGTGGCACTGTTTGTCCGACATGCTTTTTATTCAATGTATCATAGTCGTGGAGTGGTGGGGAATACAAAATTTAACAGGGGGATACTTCCCTGCATTATATTCTAAGCGATTCTTCCCCAACCCATTTATATGAATATTGTACATTTTATAGGTGGGTTGTTAAAACTTACCTCGTTTCAAACGATGAACAAAGGGTACAATGGTATGTGCAACAAATCTAGAAAGAGAAGGTAGATAAATATGAACCCAGACTTCTTAGTAAACCTTATCCTCGTAGGAAATGTTTTTCTTGGAGTGTTATTCGCTCTCAAGTCAAGAAGGTGGTGGCTACCCTACATCTTTATTGCAGTCACTTTTTTAACCTTGACCTTTGGTTTTGGGATTTCCCTCTTACTAAATAAAGAATCCATCCTAGCTTATTTATTTGTGTTTGTGGTGGGACAACTCATCTGGGTCTTTATATTTGTGATTGTGGCCCACATCCTGTCCTGGATTGTGAGAAAAGTTCCTTTCCGTCATAAACAACAGATCGGATGGGGTTTTCTAATTGGTTTCCCATTGACTTTTAGTGTGTTTTTGTTAGTTAACTAGAGAATCAAATATACAAAAAAGGAATGCCACCACGGCATTCCTTTTTATCATTATTCAGCTTTATCTTCAGGGCGAATCTTATCAAGAGGGACAAAGACCTGCAAATGGCGGTATAGGTTTTCGAATTCTGCAGGAAGGACTCCTCCCAGCTCACCATCTACATTCAGCTGTACCTTTTCTTTTGCTTTGATTTTGATTCGATTTGCCTGTGTGTAAATGACGTTGGGATCATTTACATGCTCACCTCGAACGGCCAATGTCGCAATGCGGATAAACTCGGCCAAATTTGTTTTCTTTAAAATTAAAAGCGAGAATAAGCCATCATTGATTGAGGCATCCGGAGCCAGCCTTTCAAATCCTCCAACTGAGTTGGTTAAACCGATCAGGAATAGCATTGCTTCCCCTTCAAACAGCTTTCCATCATATTCGATGGAAACGTCCGTCGGCTTGATGGATGGAAGCATTTCAATTCCTTTTAAATAGTAGGCAAGCTGCCCCATCATCGTTTTTAGCTTGCTTGGCACTTCATAGGTTAATTCGGTTATTCTTCCTCCACCGGCGATGTTAATGAAATATCGTTCATTCATGCGCCCGATATCGACAGGAATGGATTCACCCTTTGTGATGACATCAATGGCTGATCCAATATCCTTTGGAATATGAAGCGCCCGTGCGAAGTCATTCGTTGTCCCCATTGGAACGATTCCAAGCCTAGGTCGGTAATCCTGTTCGGCTAATCCGTTGACTACCTCATTCAACGTACCATCTCCACCAGCAGCGACAACGATATCGTATTTACGTTCTACAGCAATCCGTGCCGCTTCTGTTGCATCTCCTTCGCAAATGGTTGCGTGAACGGATGTTTCATATCCCGCTTGTTCTAATCTTATTAATACTTCTGCAAGGTGCTTTTTGAACAGCTCTCGACCAGAAGTAGGATTATAAATAATTCTTGCTCGTTTCATACCCCATCATCCTAATCTGTATTAATTCCAAAGACTCGTCCTTTTATATTCCATCTTTTAACATCATATACATATTATTTTTATTCATGCAATTTTTATTCTGCAGGTTATTTATTATAAAGCGTCTACCGGTCAATATCATAACTCTTTTCGCTGGAAAAATCTAATGAAAAATGAAAATTGTCCAGCACGTCCCTCGTATTGTTGTTATAAAAAATACATAAATCGGCACTCCCCTTCGTAATCTTTATAGATTACTCATCATGGAGGTGCTCAGATGGAATGGTTGATTCTTTTACATGTGCTGTCTGCCATTATTGGGGTTGGACCTACTTTCTTTGCTCATGTTTTGAACAGGCCTGACAAAAGCATTGAACAATTAAAGGTTACGACAGAATTGAATAAACGATTGGAATACTTCCCTAAAATCGGCGGAAGCATTGCCGTGTTAACGGGGTTCATCCTTTTTTATACAGGGGACTATGGCAGTTTTTCACAGTTGTGGATTCTGGGGTCTGTCCTACTTTATATTTTCATTCAAATCATTGTCATCATTTTCATCACACCTGTCTCTAAAAAAATCAACGAATGGATATCCTTACCGGAAAATGAACATCTCACAGGAGCCCCCCCTGAAGAAATCCAACGACATCTGGTGACCATGGATCGTTACTTTTATCTTGCATCCTCTTTAGGTGTGCTCTTATTTATTTTTATGATCATGAAGCCTTAAATAAAGTAGTCCGAATGAATGATTTCACGTATATACAAAAAAACCATCCAGAATATCAACACGATATTCCAGACGGCCTATGGGAACAGCTTGATATTCCGTTGTTGTAAAAACTGGATGGACTCCTGCAGGGATGACGCATCAAAGTGGTAGACTTCCCCGACGATATCTTTCCACTTATCAAAATCTTTCATTTGATATTCACGGATGTTTCGGTAGGTCATCACTTTCAAGGTCCGATTGCGGAGGAAGTAGCATTGATTGCCCTGGAAGCGGACTGCCGTGATTCTTCTCATTGTAATGTTGTCATCAGAATCCAAGTAAGATGCTTCTATATCGGACTCTAATTCTTCTTCCTCTAACGGGATCCACTCTATGGTTTTTTTCACAAAGGATTTGCCATTTGAACGTCGATCCACTTCAAATTCACGAATGTCTTTCTGGGTAAAAATGATTTCTTCCCCGAAACCGTGAAGAAGGTGCTTCTGCCTCGCCTCAAGCTCAACAGGCTTCATGATCGGGGATCCATATCCAACATCCACATAAAGCTTACGATTATCAATGGTAATCATTAAACCAAGATGACCCGGTTGCACTCTGACAAACTGACAATGGAAGCCTAACTGTTTCAGCAGTCTTCCAAAGTTGATGTTTAATGTGAAACAGGTGCCTCCCCACCCTTTAGAGTGGAGGTTTTCTGCGAAAGTGCACAAGGAAGGCACAAAGGAATCACCTTGAGAAAAGTAATAGAATTTACTAAAGGTCTCATACGGGATCCTGATCAAGTGCTGCCCGATAAGTCGTTGCAAATAGTTTAATGTAGGCGGCTCTATATCCATATTTAAATAGTTTACATATTTTTTTACTGCTTCCAATCCGATCACTCTTTCTACTTTTTCATCAGGCAGACTGTAAACTGGTGCTGAAGAGTAAACTCATGAAGAGCATCGTAACGCCCGGACAGGAACGTATGTAATGATTGCAGTAGTCCCTCTTTCTCACTATCTTCTAAATGAGTGAGCCAGGACAAGGAACCTACTCGCTCACACCAGGACTGTAACGTAAAGTCGACTGCATAATAAAATGTGTAAAAATCTTTCAAGTTAAAGTCAGCTTCCTGCCATTCTAACAGCCATTCCACAGGAATTCCATTCAATTGATTCTCTGAATCAGCTTTTAATCCCGGTGGGGTCATATCTATATATTCATTTATAAACGTCATCGTATCCTTTGCCACTTCATGATCAGGAACGAAGCTTGAATCACTCACAATGAACGTCCCTTTTTCCTTCAATATCCGCTTCATTTCACTGATCGCTTTTGGACGGTCGAATAAATGCCAGCTTCTGTGAATCATCGTGATATCATAGTACTGATCTGGCAGATTCGTAGATTCAGCTGTACCTGTAAGGTATGGGATATCCAAGTATTGCTTACTCTCTAATGCCTTCGCAGCTTTCCTAAGCTCAATGGACGGCTCGACCCCGATCACTTCTGCCCCACGCTTGTGCAGCTTTCGTGTCAAAGCACCGGTACCCGAACCAATTTCAGCTACTTTTCTTCCCTCCCACACAATTCCCCTAACCTTTAACGTATCAAAAAATTGATGCGGAATATCATCACAAGACGCAGCATAACGAGAGGTCACATGACCAAAATTAACTTCCATTTACTCTCTTCCCCTATCATAATTGAATTTCCCTCAAATGAGCATTACGATTTCATGTCAACTCCATCACAAAACCCTGCCAACAACACCATACCTACTACATTCTGTACCCTCTGCCAAAACTCCTGCCAGGGACACTGCCAGGGACGGACCTTGACGATTTTTATATCGTAATAATTAAAAATCTTCTAAATAAACTCTTACTTTATGGAATTATCCTGTTTTGCCTCGTTGTAAACCTTGAGTTTATATTATATTTCTAACATTTGATAGGGGAATATGGATAAGAAATAGAGGTCCGTCCCTAACCTAAAAAAAACGGTCATCAGGAATGACCGTTTGAGGTGGAATGGTGTTTAGTTGTTTGCTCCAGCTGCGATTCGCTTTACGTTTGTTTCAGCGGTTTTTGTCAGGTCTGGAGTAAATCCATTTTTCATTCGTTGGTTTTCTTCATTGAAATAGTCTTGAACTTCTTGATCAAATTCTATTTCGATGAGATCACGAATGTCTGTAATTCTAAGGGCGATCATAATGGAAACAAGATGAGCCACCGTTAAGGATTTCTTCTTGAAATTCACTAGCTCATTGATCGTAGCCACTCTTAGCCCGGTTAAGCGATGAAGATCGCCTTGTGTCAATCCTCGTTCACGCAGGATTTCTCCCAGTTTAATGTGAATTTTATGGGGAAATTTATTTAGCGCTTCTATAACAATTGTATTTGTCTTTTGGTGAATCATGATGCTTCAACTCCTCATCCTATACCATATTAACGCGAATTCCGTCATTCGTGAACCGGCAAAAAATCCCATGCCCACGGGTACTTTTTACCATTCAATTTTGAGTGAGTAAGAAGCCATCATGCCCTAAAGAAAAGAAGAATCCAGTAACCGACCGGATGTCTTCTTCTATTCGTTTCGTTTTACATCAGTACATTCTGGACAAGACTCGTTTTCAAGCTTTCATACACTTCCTGCCATATTTCTTTATCTGTCGTATATTGAGAGGTTAAGCGTTGTATCATTTCCTTCTGCTTTTCCGGGAAAAGCTCATGATCCTTCGGTGGCAGCTTCGCCCGTTCGTCGTCCACGATCTTCTTTACCATTGGAGCTCTCGGCCCCCATACCAGCTTTTCATTGCCATCACGATCGATGAAAATGAAAATGGGAATCGCTCTCGATATACCATTCGTTAAGTATTGATCCATCAGATCAAGGTTTTCGTCCCGTAAAATCATGCGAACGTCCATGTCAGCGGATTTTGCGACTTTTAACAGAATGGGGATATTCAGCATTGCGTCTCCACACCAATCCTCCGTGATGGCAATTACCCGTAAAGAGTGGTCTCCAAGTTTATTCAATACCTCTAAGTCATCCTGTGGGATCGTAAAGTTTCTCTTGATTGCTTCCGTATTTTCTTTATGTACACTCATATATTCCAAGTAATCTTCAGGTGTGATCCCTTTAGTGAACCATTGTTCCAAGTTCATGTTTCTTCCTCCTCCAGCGCCACACATTCCAGTGAAGCACAAACAACTTTTCTCTTAAATTCTCTTTATAGCATATTCATGTTTGTCGTATTCCACAAGGAAAATATACTTTTCATTCTATTCAAAATTTCAATTGTACGATTATGCCTGTAGGAATATAATATAAGAAAAGCACCGTAATGGACAGGTTTACAGGTTCTTATGAACTTCCTTTTGTTTTTATCCTTTAATCTAAAAAAAGGAATAGCATACTGCTACTCCCGGACTATTATTTTTCCAGAGGGGGATGGAAAATAAATAAGTATGCGAAGAGAAGTATCTTTCATACATCTTTCCTTTACAGAAAAAAAGCTGACTCAATTGTCAGTTTCATCCTTACACTTTTTGGTTAAATTAGATAGGTATAGGACTACTTTTCAATTGACTCATCTTAAACATCTTGTGATTTCTCAATTATTTTTGCCACTTTATTATAGTAGTAGTTCAGCTCGACTAGGCTATCTGCCTCCTTCAGTCTTTTTAGATACTGATTTGCTTTTTCATAGTCTTCTGGTGGCAGTTCAACCTTGATTCTTTTTTTCTTCCACTTCGCCAACAGGTTTCACCTCATTATGGTTTGGAGATCCTCCCTTAGAGGTCGGTTCGAGCTGATAATGAGATAGCTCTTGGATATAAGACGCTTTGGTGCTTGCTAAATTTTGTTCGATTTTTCGTGTGATGACGGAACTTCCCCCGATACCGGATAATAAACTAATATAGATGACATACCAGATCGGGACCGTTTCAACAACCGGTAATACTGACAGATACCCTGCTAGAATGCCTATGATAATATCCTTTGTTGAGCCAAAAAGATAGTGCTTCTCACCTTGGTCATCGATAAATTTCCGCGGAAAAGTGAAATGACCATTTTTGAAAACCAGAATATGTCCTAAGCCTCCAATACCACCCATTAACATTGGCAACAAGATCACTTCGAATAAGGACATTCTATCCACCCTCTGGAATCATTTACTATTATTATACATTATTTACAGAAAATTCAGAATAGATAATTGGACGCAATTTTGTCCACTAAAGGAGTGCCAAAATGAGGAAAATTGTGATGAAAGTCTCGTCAGTCGACAAACTTCGATTCCAAAACTATATGATGCAGCTTAAGAGAGCTGAATCAAAAGTAGAAGCGGATACGTATTACCGCCTGGCCAAACAGATTTTGGAGAGAGCAAAGAAGAAACAAATATAGCTTTCAATGCGGGAGTGCCGAAAAAATGCCTTCTGTTCATGTACGTCCCACTGTACCTAAAATAAGGATCAGACAACTTTTATATAACAACGAAAAGAAGAGCCATTACAGCCCTTCTATTCAATCAGTCTATTTAATTGACTCCTACTGCATTGTACGCCGCGTTTACACTCGCCACCTCGGCACTTCCTGCACCGTATAGATCTGTAGCCGATTGAACCGCTGCTGAACGAAGCTGGCTAAAGTTTGAAGATGGTGTCAAGTATTGAGTTAACGCACGGTAATAGATCGCCCCGGTTTTATCCGTACCGATTCCCGTCACCTTCACACCATAGTGAGTACCACCCTGACTTAGCAGATAGGCCGCTTTATTTCCTATTCCACTATTGATATGAACCCCACCGTTGTCCTGCGTCCCTGTGTATCTTACAGAATAGTGATCCGGATCCCCGTATTTTGCAGGATCTGACATGGAGCGAAGAGCATCTCCGCCTTGATTAGGTGTGTAGATGTCTTCCCCGATCTCCCAATCCGGATTATTATTTGTATCGTATTCTACCAATGTTCCAAAGATATCCGACATGGATTCGTTGATAGCCCCGGACTCATTTTGGTAAATCAGATCAGCTGTTGTATCAGTTACGGCATGTGTAAGCTCATGTGCTACAACATCCAAACCTCCTGAAAGAGCAACAAATGTTGAGCCGTCCCCATCACCGTATACCATTTGCTGGCCATTCCAGAATGCATTATTGTAGTTTCGGCCATAGTGAACCGTTGAATTGAGAGCTGCGCCATTTCCATCATAACTGTTTCGATTATGTGTATCGGCGTAATAATCATAAGTTTGGCCTGCATAATAGTGGGCATCTACAGCAGCTGCATCATAGCTTGCATTGAATAGATTGTCGCTGTCTGCCCACAGTGAACCTGGCAGACGGGTACGATTCCCTGCGTCATAGGTGAAGACTCCACCGCCTCTTGTACGGTCTTGTAAATAATACGTAGACGATGAGAGGTAGGTATTTAACGATTTCGTGTCTCCCAGTACTCCTGTTCCTGATCCGACTGCATCGGTTCCACCACTTCCCGGACCTCCACCGCCGCCAGGTTTACCACCGCCTACACCTTTCGCTTCATGAAGCTCATTTACTTTTCCCAGTATGTCTCCTGTCACAGCATCAACGAAATAATTCCAGTTCCCTGGTTCCGGAGCAAGGAAATTATAGTTTACGAGATAAGCGTAATGTCCTTCCCCATCTTTCATATAGATCACTGAATCGGATTTCGGTGCAAATTCATAGTCGGGCTGGCTGCCTACATGTGCTACTAAGTCCTTTTCCCCTGCCGAAACTGCTTCTTTTTTAGATAATTTTTTTGTTTGTTTCAGATTTTGTTTTTGATCCAGGTTCGTAGCCGGTGCTCCAGATAATGCAGTCAGGACACCCTCCTTATTCACATGCGCTGTTAGAACAGCTCCGTATACAGGCGTTCCTTTATACACCTGCTGGATACGGAGATATGTAAATCCTAAATCATCTTTACGTTTTTCTGTGACTTTGAAGGAAAGCTTTGAGTCTCCTTTGAACTTGAACGCTTTTTGTTTTTCCATTAAGTAATCGTACACAATCGTTTCCGGATCATTGGTGGATGCTTTGGTTAATTTCCCCGAAATAAACTGAGGAGTCCCCGTATTCTTACTGAAGTTTACCTTTTCACTCACATTCGGAGCACCCAATGCTTCAGGAGAAAATACCGGACTCATCATTAATCCTGCTGTTAACCCTAATGCAACGACTTTTTTCTTCAATTACAACACCTCTTTATAAGAATTTTCTAACTATTAAAAACATTAGATTCACTATAGTACAAGCCCTATCCACAACGAATGAGTTAAAAGACCTGCATCTTTTCTTTTTCAACATCGGGTTAAAATACCTACACAAAACACAGGGAAATCATACTCTTCAGGAAAACTTGAACTAAAAAGAGGGACGGACCTTGAATTTTTTCAAGGTCCGTCCCTCTTGCATATAAAAATAGCCCCTGGGAATATAAGGTTCCCAGGGGCTATGCTTTTTTTATTAACGTTTTTGAATTTCTTGAAGCAGCAGCTTGTTAACAAGCGGCGGGTTGGCCTGTCCTTTTGTTGCTTTCATGATTTGACCAACGAGGAAGCCGATGGCACGGTCTTTCCCGTTTTTGTAATCTTCGATGGATTGTGGATTGGCATCCAGCGTCTCCGTCACGATCTTGAGTAAGGCACCTTCGTCAGAAATTTGAACAAGACCCTTATCTTTTACGATTTGTTCCGGATCTCCACCGTTTTCCACTAGTTCTTTGAACACTTTCTTCGCAATCTTGGAAGAAATCGTTCCTTTTTCGATTAACTCGATCATGCCTGCCAGTCCTTGAGGAGTCAATTTAACATCTTCAAGTTCTTTTTGCCCTGCATTTAAGTAAGCTGAAACTTCCCCCATCAGCCAGTTTGATGCTAGCTTCGCATCCGCTCCAGCCTCAACGGTTTCCTGGAAGAAATCAGACATTTCTTTCGTTAATGTCAGAACCATGGCATCGTACGCAGGTAAGCCTAGATCTTCTACATAGCGCTTTTTTCGCTCATCCGGAAGCTCAGGAATCTCTGCACGGATGCGGTCCATCCACTCTTGATCGATGTGAAGGTTTAATAAATCAGGTTCAGGGAAGTAGCGGTAATCATCCGATCCCTCTTTTACACGCATGAGAATCGTTTTACCTGTTGATTCATCGAAACGAAGCGTTTCCTGTTGGATCATTCCTCCGGATAAGAGAACCTTCTCCTGACGGACGATTTCATACTCCAATCCTTTTTTAACAAAATTAAAGGAGTTCAGGTTTTTAAGTTCAGCTTTCGTTCCGAACTTTTCCTGGCCGATTGGACGTAGGGAAATGTTAGCGTCACAACGAAGCGACCCTTCTTCCATCTTACAATCGGAAACCCCCGTATATTGAATGATGGATTTCAGTTTCTCAAGATACGCATACGCTTCTTCCGGTGTGCGGATGTCCGGCTCAGATACAATCTCAATAAGAGGAGTACCTTGGCGGTTATAGTCGACAAGGGAATAACCGTCGCCTGAGTGCGTCAGCTTTCCAGCATCTTCTTCCAGGTGAAGGCGAGTGATTCCGATGCGTTTCTTCTCACCATTAACTTCAATTTCGATCCACCCGTTTTCACCGATCGGCTTGTCAAATTGAGAAATCTGGTACGCTTTCGGGTTATCCGGATAGAAATAGTTTTTACGGTCAAACTTCGTATCCGTTGCGATTTCACAGTTCAATGCGATCGCAGCTTTCATACCGAATTCAATGGCACGCTTGTTCACCACTGGAAGTACACCAGGATACCCAAGGTCGATTACGTTCGTGTTTGTGTTTGGCTCTGCTCCGAAATGGTTCGGTGCCGGAGAAAACATCTTACTGTCCGTTTTTAATTCTACGTGGACCTCTAGTCCGATTACTGGTTCAAAGTTCATTGATTTCACCCCTTACAGTTGTGGTCTTTTTGTATGGAAGTCTGTAGCTTGCTCATACGCATGCGCTACGCGATAAATCGTACTTTCGTCAAAATGCTTACCGATGATTTGCAGTCCAAGCGGCAATCCTGTTGAAGAGAATCCACAAGGTACAGAGATTCCCGGTACACCTGCAAGGTTTACTGGTATCGTTAAAATATCGTTTGCATACATCGTTAATGGATCATCAATTTTCTCTCCGATTTTGAAAGCCGGCGTTGGTGTTGTTGGCCCAATAATGACATCATACTTCGCAAATACATCTTCAAAGTCTTTCTTGATCAGTGTACGTGCCTGCTGTGCTTTTTTGTAGTAGGCATCATAGTATCCAGAACTTAACGCAAATGTTCCAAGCATAATACGACGCTTCACTTCGTCCCCGAATCCTTCTGCACGGGTTTTCTTGTAAAGATCAAGAAGGTTCTCTGCGTTCGGAGTGCGGTAACCGTAACGGACACCATCGAAACGTGCAAGGTTGGCAGATGCTTCAGACGATGCTAATAGGTAGTACGTTGAAACGCCAAATTTAGAGTGAGGGAGTGAAACCTCTTCCCATGTAGCTCCCATGCCTTCCAACACTTTCAATGAAGCAAGCACTGCTTGACGGGCTTCCTCCCCGACACCTTCACCTAAATATTCTTTTGGCACAGCAATCTTCAAGCCTTTCACATCACCTGTCAGAGCTGCCGCGTAGTTCGGAACCTCAACATTCGCTGAAGTGGAATCATTCGGGTCAATACCGGCGATCGCTTGCAGTAAGTATGCATTATCTTCTACGTTACGAGTGATCGGTCCGATTTGATCCAGTGAAGAAGCGAATGCTACAAGACCGAAACGGGATACACGTCCGTACGTAGGTTTTAAACCGACAGTACCTGTGAATGCTGCTGGCTGGCGAATCGATCCACCTGTATCTGACCCCAGTGAGAAAGGTACTTCTCCAGCTGCAACAGATGCTGCTGAACCACCTGAAGATCCCCCGGGAACCGTTTCAAGATTCCAAGGGTTGCTCGTTTTCTGGAAACCGGAGTTCTCAGTAGATGAACCCATTGCGAACTCATCCATATTCAGTTTTCCGATCGTAATCGTATCGGCACTATGTAATTTATTGATGACCGTAGCATCATAAATCGGATTGAAGTTTTCAAGGATTTTACTGGCACATGTTGTACGGAGTCCTTTTGTGACGATATTATCCTTAATCCCGATCGGCATTCCGAATAGAAGGCCTTTGCTTTCGTCTGTACCGAGCTTTGCATCCATTTCTTTCGCTTTATTGCGGGCATTTTCTTCATCTAATGTTAAAAATGCTTTCACTTTATCCTCAACGGCATCAATACGTTTGTATGATTCGTCGACTAGATCTGTGACAGATACTTCTTTCTTATGTAAAAGCTCATGAAGCTCTGATAATTTATGGTCAAATAATGACATGAGGTCCCCTCCTTAGTCCAAGATCGATGGAACGCGTACTTGTCCATCTTGTTTGTCTGGTGCGTTCTTTAATACTTCTTCACGTGGCAGTCCTTCAACAGGCTTATCTTCACGCATAACGTTCTTCATATCCAACACATGACTCGTCGCTTCCACATTTGAAGTATCCAATTCATTCAGCTGCTCGGCAAACCCGATGATCGCATCTAATTGAGTTGTAAACTTTTTCGCTTCATCCTCTGTGATGGCTAGTCGTGCAAGGTGGGCAACATGCTTTACTTGCTCTTCAGAAATTCTAGTCATCTTCTTCACCTCCGTATATGTTCGAACACTCACAATACTATTGATAATACCAAAATTCGCTTCATTAAAGCAACTATGATAAGAGATAACGATTGTTAGGAGTATGGCTGATTCTTGTCCATACCTCCATTCATTCTACCACGAATTAGGGCTAGGATGTGCCATTTTATGAGGGACGGACCTTGGGTGGGGGTATCACGTGGTCAAATTATAGTTAACGCATTCCATTTGCTTCCTCTCCTCCAATTGATTACCTTTAAGTAGAGTACTTATAATGAGAGGATTTTTAGAATGCATCCTATTTTATTAGCCTTTGTCGTTGGAGTTGCCGGCGGTGGAGTATTTACACTTCTACACCTCCCCCTGTCCTGGCTTCTCGGTTCTATGACTTCAGTCTTCTTCATCAATAAATGGTCGAAGCTCGATTTAGCATGGCCCTCTTATTTCAGAGATCTTGGATTGATCATTGTAGGCTATGCCATTGGCCAAACCTTTAGTCAGGAAACTATGATTGAAATCTTCAATCAGCTCCCGTCCATGCTGACGATGACAATAGCCATCATTATCTTTAGCATGGTGCTCGCCTATATCACATCGAAAATGACGGGGATCGGTCTTTCCTCAACCATTACAGGGAGTATACCGGGCGGACTTTCGCAAATGGTGGCTCTTGGAGAAGAAATGAAGAATATAGACTTAACGGTTGTGACAGTCCTGCAGGTGATACGCTTATTATCGGTCATCTTCGTTGTACCGTTTCTGGTGTTCAGTCCCCTTTTAAAAGGCGGTGGTGGATCCAGTTCCGGGAATGCTTCACTACCATTCGAAACACCCTCATTCCAGTGGGTCTTCATCTTATTCCTCATCATTGCCATTCTATCTGGGATTGTGGCTAAAAGAATCCATTTACCCACCCCTGCAATGCTGGGACCGATTTTAGTCATTGGCGGCTTCATGGTGGCTGGGTTTTCTGTACCCCAAATGCCCGATCCGTTAATAATTCTTGCTCAATTATCCCTCGGAATCTACTTTAGTTTCATGATGAATTTCTCTTCATCTAGAGAGTTGTCCAAGTTCATCCTTTGGTCTTTGTTTACTTCCGTCTGCCTGCTATTATGCTGCGCAGGCCTAAGCTTTGTATTAAGTCGCTGGCATGACATAACATTTCTTACTGCCTTTATTAGCTTGGCTCCCGGGGGAATGGCAGAAATGGCCTTAGTGGGACAAGCCGTCAACGCGGACCTTTCCATCATTACCGGATATCACTTATTTCGGATATTATTTATTCTGTTTATCATCCCAGCGATTTTGAAAGGGCTGTTCAAACTCTCATTTTTCAAAAAAGGCACACAGTATTAAAAAAGCTTGTTTTTAATCGATGAAAATAGGCTTTTCTTTGGCTTTTGTTTCGTTTTGGCTTCAGAGTTCTTTTCATTTTTTTTCTTCACATAGATTTCCTCTTTATCAATGGCATGATCATAAGCGAGGACGAGGCCTATATCGGTTTCGATCTCCTTATTTGTCACCATTGAAAAAGAGACATGATACGTATCAGCGAGCTTGATGTATTTAGATAAGAAGGAATAGCTCATATTACCATTTAATAAAAGCTTCGCCTCAGGATGCTTCTTCAGACATTCCTGAACTTCCTTGTATACTCCCTTTTCCCTAACCTGACTCTGAGTCAGGGCAATGACGATTCGTTCCCGCAGGCTCCCTAGAAACTTTCTTCTTTCATCAGGCTTCGTTTGCTTCTGGCCATATATTCCATTATCCAGGTAGTCATCAATCGTTGGTTTACTCAAAACCACAAGCACCTCCAAAACGGTCTAATTACAGTTTCTCCTACACTATATGTTTACATGTGTTTGTTTGGTTCAGTCTTATTTTCTCTTATGGAAATGCTTTCAGGCAACTAAAAGGTCCGCCTCCATCCAGAAGCGGACCTTTTAACTTTATACAAACAGTGATTGCAATATAGCCTTCTGTACATGTAGTCGATTTTCCGCTTGCTGAAATACGGCAGAACATGGTCCGTCAATGACAGCCGCTGTCACCTCTTCTTCACGATGTGCCGGAAGACAATGGAGAAATTTCACTTGTGGTGCAGCATGCTGAAGCAGCTGTTCATTCACTTGATATGGTTTGAAGTCTTTAAGACGCTTAACCGCTTCTTCCTCCTGCCCCATACTTGCCCATACATCGGTATATACGATATCCGCGTTCTTAACCGCTTCAACCGGATCGTAAGAAAGAGTAAAGCTTCCGCCGTTCATTCCGGCAAGCTCCACCGTCTTCCCGACAATTTCTTTATCGGGTTCATATCCTACAGGACAAGAAACGACGACATCCATACCAAGCTTCGCACATAGAATCATAAAGGAGTGTGCCACATTATTCCCGTCCCCTGTATACACAACCTTCAATCCTTTTAGCGTTCCCGCAAGCTCCAAAATCGTGAGAACATCCGCCAATGCCTGACAAGGATGGTACGTATCGCAAAGCCCGTTGATCACTGGCACACTCGCGTACTTGGCAAGTTCTGTAACCTTCTCAGTTTCAAACGTACGGATCATGATTCCATCCACATAAGAGGAAAGGACCCGTGCCGTATCTGCGATCGACTCTCCTCTTCCCAGTTGTATATCACGTGCATTCAAGTAGATGGCATGACCTCCCATCTGGAGCATTCCCGCTTCAAATGAGACCCGCGTTCTTGTGGACGACTTTTCAAAAATCATCCCAAGTGTCTTTCCTTCCAACACCTTTGAATAAGGATTTTTCTTCAAGTACTGAGCAAGTGATAAAAGCTCATGTACTTCTTCCGTTGAGTAATCCAACCACGTAACAAGATCTCTCCCTTTCAAGGAAACCTTTACCGGCGACGTCGAAACAATTGAATTCATCATACTCTGCTCACTCCCTGTATGGTTTTTGATTGTGTCAATGGAATGGGGTTCACTTTATTCACTTTCATACTTCGAATAAAAGCCAACAGGGTCTCTGCTTCTGTTAAAACGGTGATCCCTGCTTCTAAAGCAGCAATTCTTCTATTCTTCATCTCGTCCGTTTCTTCATGACTGAAATATACAGAAGCATCGCTTGTTTTAATCCAGTCACTAAACGACGATTCCGTAGAAGTTTGATACTGTTTTAATTCTTTCTGGTCACTATCGATATAAACCGTCCCACCAGTTTCTACAGCTTCATGCAGCCCTTCAAATACTTTATACAGGGCTTCTTCAACCGACTTACCAAGACATAATCCTTCTCCCGTTGATTTCATATTGGCCCCGAGTGTTTGATCGATCTCCGGCAGGGCATGTGATGAAAATACAGGATATTTCACTCCTACAACGTCTATTTCTGAAGGGGGGCTAAAGGCGTCTATCTTCAACGTCTCATCGCACATGATGTCTGTGGCCATATCGATTAATGAGTATCCAAGAACCTTGCTGACCACCGGAACCGTCCGGCTTGCTCTCGGGTTCACTTCCAACATAAATACTTCTTCATCCTGCAGCAAAAATTGAATATTCATGATCCCTTTGTAATGTAGAGAAGACACAATTTCCCCTGCGTATCCTTCAATCTTTCTCTTGATTTCATCTGACAGGGATTCAGAAGGGAAAATAGACATGCTGTCCCCTGAATGGACGCCTGCCCGTTCAACATGTTCCATGACTCCGGGAACGTACACTCCATCCCCGTCACCCACCAAGTCAACTTCGATTTCCTGACCTTCTTTGAATTCATCCATTAAAATAGGAAAGTACTCTGCATCCGCTTCCTGTATGAACTTCTGCATTTCGGGTTGTGTCGTTACTTTCACCATCCCTTTCCCTCCAATCACATAGGATGGACGGCAAAGAAGTGGAAAGGTTAAATGCTGTGCTACTTGTAAAGCTTCCTCCTTACTGTGGCAGATATCTCCCTTCACACGTGGTATCTCCAGTTCATCCAGCAGTTGATAAAAACGTTCGCGATCCTCTACACGGTCAATGGTATCTGAAGATGTGCCAAATAATTGGATGCCCTTCTTCTCTAAAAAAGAAGCCAGGTTTAAGGCCGTTTGTCCGCCGAATTGAACCAGTACGGTATCGACTTTCTCGTGCTGGATAATGGAAAGAACCGATTCTTCCGTAATAGGTTCAAAGTACAATCGATCTGCCGTCTCATAATCCGTGCTCACGGTTTCCGGGTTATTATTCACCATGATGGTCGTGTATCCATGCTCTTTCAATCGGTGGATCGCCTTAACGGAACTGTAGTCGAACTCGACCCCCTGACCGATTCGAATCGGCCCCGCTCCAACAATCAGGACCTTCTTCTCTCCTTGTAACGGTTGAATCTCATTGTCTCCATAATAAGTAGAGTAGGCATAATTGGTGATCGCTTCGAATTCACCTGCACATGTATCCACCATTTTAAAGGCGGGCACAATTCCTTCCTCCATTCTCATTTTTTCTATTGACGCTTCCGGTTTCCCCATTAATCCGGCAATGGTTTTATCCTCAAACCGGAATTGCTTCGCTTCTTTCAAAAGATCAGAAGTGAAGTCGGATGTTCTCAGCTTATTTTCCATGAAAACTAAGTTATTCATGATAGACAAGAACAGCTTATCGATTCCTGTCTTTTCATGAAGTGTGTAAATCGAATGGCCTCGTTTCAACAATTCCAGCAGTTCAAAAAAGCGAAGATCCGTTGGTATTCCAATCCTTTTTTCCAGCTCTTCATGAGATAAGCCGGCCAGTTCGTTATATATGTTTTCTAAGGACAGATCCAACGACTGAAGAGCTTTATAAAAAGCAGCCTCTAACGAACGCTCAATCGCCATCACTTCACCCGTTGCTTTCATCTTCGTTCCGAGCACCCGATTCGCCTCTGGAAATTTATCGAATGGCCATCTTGGAAACTTGACCACAACGTAATCAAGAGCCGGTTCAAAGCTTGCAAAAGTAGTTCTCGTCAGCGGATTGATAATTTCGTTCAACGTATAGCCAACAGCAAGCTTAACCGCTATTTTGGCGATGGGATAGCCTGTTGCCTTCGATGCCAAAGCAGAAGACCTGCTCACCCTTGGGTTCACTTCAATCACATAGTATTGGTTACTGTTAGGGTCTAAAGCAAATTGTATATTGCATCCTCCCACCACTTCCAGCGCACTGATAATATTAAACGCCGCTGTACGCAGCATATGAAACTCTTGATCTGTCAGAGTTTGAGACGGAGCGACGACGATGGAGTCACCCGTATGGACACCAACAGGGTCGAAATTTTCCATATTACAGACGGATATACAATTTCCTTTCGAATCTCTCATGACTTCATACTCAATCTCTTTGAACCCGGCGATGCTTTTTTCCACCAGTACTTGATGAATCGGGCTCGCGTTTAATCCGGTTTGAACGAGTTTACTATATTCCTCCATGGTAGAAGCTATGCCGCCGCCTCTCCCCCCCAATGTATAAGCCGGGCGCACAATGATCGGGAAGGAAATCTTTTCAGAAAAAAGGATAGCCCCTTGAAGATCGTGTACGATAGCACTTTCTGCCGTTGGATGTCCCAATGTGTTCATCAAGGTTCGAAATTTCTCTCTGTCTTCCCCTTTTTGAATCGAATCCACAGAGGTCCCAAGCAGTGTCACTCCATACTTCTCAAGAACCCCTCTTTCATCCAGCTCCACTGCAAGATTCAGAGCGGTTTGACCTCCAAGATTTGCGACGATTCCATCAGGACGTTCACTAGCGATAATCGCAGTTAATGTTTTGACCGTTAAGGGCTCGCAGTACACTTTGTCGGCGTAGGTCGTATCTGTCATGATCGTCGCCGGATTATGGTTCACGAGAATCACTTCATACCCTTCATCCTTCAGGGCAAGGCACCCTTGTGTACCTGAGTAATCAAACTCTGCCGCTTGCCCGATGATGATGGGCCCTGATCCGATTATGAGGATTTTTTGAATACTGGAATCTTTAGGCATACATCTTCTCTCTCCCTGGTTGTTTAATCGTTTGATAGAATTGTTGGAATATCCACGAAGCATCTTCCGGACCCGGACGCGCTTCAGGGTGAAATTGAACTGAAAGGATAGGCTTGCTTATATGTTGAAGCCCTTCAAGGGAACCGTCATTGACGTTCATAAAACGCGGTTCCAACCCGGTTCCTGTTAAACTGGCCCCGTTCACGACGTAATTATGATTTTGTGATGTGACAAACACCTCTCCGGTTTGGTTGTCGATGACAGGATGATTCGCTCCTCTATGACCGAATAATAATCGTTCGGTATTTCCTCCGAGTGCCAGAGCGATTAATTGATGCCCTAAACAAATTCCAAGGGTCGGAAGCTCCATGATTTTCTCCTTCAGTTTAGGTAAAAGACTCATCATTTCTTTTGGATCTCCCGGGCCGTTCGACAGCACCATTCCGTCAACATTCATTTGATCCAGAAGCTCAAGCTGATGATAGGGAATGACGGTAACAAGACAATCCATCTTTACCAGACTGGATACAATCGATTTCTTCACACCGAAATCGACGACGGCTATGTGCTTGTTTCCACTCCCCATCTTGCGGATCTGAGAAAAGGCTACCTTTTCGATTTGACCTGTAAGCTTTTCTTTAGAAGGAAGCACTTCTGTATAAGAGATACACGCATTTTGAGTTCCAACATCTCGGATCGCCTTCACTACCTGCCTCGTATCCACACCTGTCATGAATGGGATTTTCCACTTTTCGAGATAGTCTTTAAGGGAAGAAGAGGCATGATAATGGGAATACAGCGTCGGTGATTGGAGCATGATGACTCCTTTCACCTGCGGCTGTGAGCTCTCGAAGTCATCTTCATTCACGCCATATTGACCGATGAGCGGATATGTGAAAACAACGATTTGATCTTTGTAGGAAGGATCGGTCAGCACTTCCTGGTATCCTGTCATTCCCGTGAAAAACACAATCTCACCCTGAACGGGATCTTCTTCATCCATTATGACTTCACCTATAAAGGTCTTTCCGTTTTCTAAACATAAGTAACCTGTCATGAGATCGCCTCCTACAATTGAATTTTTATTTATATTAAGGTATTTTTATACATTCATTCCCAAAAGAAAAATAGATTAGTAGACACGGGCTGATTGATGTTGTTTTAGCGTTTGTCCCAGTATGTGAAGTGCCTGATCCAGCTCTTCATAGGTGACCGTTAAAGGTGGTAATAGACGGATCACTTGAGAGCCTGCCGGAAGAGTCAATAATCCATTGTTCCGCAGCTCATCGATGATTTCTTTTACTTCCATATCCAATTGGATGCCTATCATAAATCCGATCCCTTTTACCTCTTTTACGCTCCGGCATTCCTGTAGTTGATTCTTCAGCTTCTGCATAAAGTACTCAGATTTACTTTGCACTTCTTGCAGGAACACTTCATCGAAAATAGTTTCAAGAGTCGCTTTCACTGCTGCCATCGCTAATGGATTACCTCCGAATGTCGACCCGTGAGTTCCTGGCGAAAAGGAGGAAACAAGATCTTTTTTACCCATCATCGCACCTACGGGAAAACCACTTCCCAGTCCTTTAGCCGTTGTGACGATATCCGGTTGCAGGGAATAATGCTGATAAGCAAATGGAGCTCCCGTACGACCGATCCCTGTTTGGACTTCATCAACAATGAGTAAAGCATCCATCTCCTTGCACAACGTTTCTACTGCCTGTAAAAAGGAAAGAGTACCAGGGTTCACCCCTCCTTCCCCTTGAATCACTTCCACCATGATGGCCGCAACGTCGTTTCCTTCCACGTTCGATAGAGCCTGTTCATCGTTATAAGGAAGATAGTCAAAGGTTGGAACCAACGGACCGAAGCCGCTATGAATCTTTTCCTGCCCCGTTGCGCTCATGGTCGCAAAGGTCCGGCCATGAAATGATTGCTTGAAGGTCAGGATCGTCGTTTTGCCCGTATGCTTTTTGGCTAGCTTAATCGCTGCTTCGTTCGCTTCAGCTCCACTGTTACAAAAGAAGACTGAGTCCAAGCCACTTGCGGAAGCAAGAAGTGAAGCTGCCTCTTCCTGCAGCGTAATCGGAAACAGATTGGATACATGCCAAAGTTTATCCAACTGTTTTTCAAGAGCCTCTTTAACAACATAAGGAGAGTGACCTAAATTACAAACCGCTATACCTGAAATGAAATCCAAATAGGATTTCCCATTTTGATCTTGAACAACCGTGCCTTTTCCTGAAACCAATTCAATATCCAACCGATTATAAGTAGGAAATAAATGACTCATACTGCCTTGACCCCTCCTCCTTCTGTTATACGTGTGCCCAGCATCTCTCCGTCTTGAATGATCGTGTCCTGACACCCGACGATCATTACTTCTTTAATGTTAAGCTGCAGAACCGACAGGGCTGCCTGCACCTTTGGAATCATTCCGCCATGGATGATTCCGGTTTCTATATAATGAAGGATCTCTTCCTTTGTTACACGTGAAACAATTTCCCCTTCTTTTAAAATTCCGGGAACGTCTGTGACAAAAACCAGCCTCTCTACTTCCAGGGCTTCTGCTATGGCTGATGCAGCCAGGTCTGCATTCACATTCAGCTTTTCACCATTATTTGTAGTGGCAAGGGGAGCGATAACAGGCACGTAGTTCAGAGAAAGCAGATTATTTAACAGGGTGAGGTTAACCTCTTCAATTTTGCCTACATAACCTAGAGATCCTTCATCCAGTATGCTGGCCTTTAACAAATGGGCATCGTATCCGCTTAATCCGATTGCGTTTATCCCTGCCAGATTGAGTTGATGGGTTAACTCGCTATTCACCTTCCCTTTTAGCACTTGTTCAACGACTCCAAAAACCTTTTTGGTGGTTTTTCGATGGCCATTTATGAAGGTGGATTCGATGGCCAGTTTGTTCAGCATAGCCGTAATCTCAGGACCTCCTCCGTGAACGAGTACTACATGGTAGTGCTGCTGAAGATCTTTTATACTTTTATAGAAAAGGGATGAGAGCTTAGAAAGGACACTTCCTCCCAGTTTGATTGCAATCACTGGCTTATGTTCGATAACTTGCATTGATTTTGACGTAATCATACGTAAGATCGCACCCCCAGGCTTTTCCTTTTCCTTCTCCTCCATGCAATCCGACAGATATGATCACATGTTCAGCTTGCATATACTGACTTACACCTTCTTGATTGAATGGCTGAGGAGTACCATTCGAAAACACGAGTGTCTCTCCAATATAAATGTCACATTGATGGGGCTCAATCGTCACCTCACTGTGTCCCATGGCACCGACGATCCTTCCCCAATTTGGATCCCTGCCAAAGAGTGCCGTTTTGACTAAATTGGAACCGACGATTTTTTTTGCTAAAACATTGGCGTCTTGATTGGACTGAGCACCTGTGACGTTCACTTCTACGAGTTTGGTTGCTCCTTCACCATCCCGGGCAATTTGTTTGGCCAGATCTTGACATACGTGAATTAATCCCTCTTGAAAGTGATGCCAATCAGGATGGTTCTCATGCAATGTGTCATGCCCTACCATCCCGTTTGCCATCGCAATGACCATATCATTCGTAGACGTTTCTCCATCTACAGTGATTTGATTAAAGGATTGATCGATCGCTGTTTTAAGTGCTTTTTGCAGGACGGTGGATGAAATCGATGCATCCGTTGTAATGAATCCAAGCATCGTCGCCATATTTGGATGAATCATGCCTGATCCCTTCGCACATCCTCCGATCGTGACCGTTTCTCCGTCTATTTTCACTTCATAGCATGAAGTCTTTTCGATAAGATCCGTCGTTAGGATGGCCTGTTGAAAAGATTGGGCACTCTCCTCTGTTGAACCGACCTCGATTTCGTTGCAGCCCTTTTCAATCTTCCCCATAGGAAGCCACTCACCAATGACTCCTGTCGAAGCAATGGCTACGTACTCTTCCGGAATTTGAAATCGTTTGGCCGTCCACTCCCTTGTTTGATAAGCATCTTTTAATCCTTGTTCACCCGTACAGGCATTTGCGATCGCACTGTTCACCACAATCGCTTGCAGAGTGTGAGATTTCAAGATGCTTTCTTGTGTGACCTTTAGGGGAGCAGCTTGAAAGTGACTTTGCGTATAAACTGCTCCGACTTGTGCAGGCTTTTCACTGTATATGACCCCGAAGTCTTTCTTAGCGTATCGAAGACCGGTATGCATCCCCCCTGCCTTATACCCGTGAGGTGAAAGAATCGTTCCTCCCGCTATGTGTTGAATAGCCTTTTCTTTTACTAGTTTCATTGATTCTCCCCCTCTTATGGATAAATTGGATAGTGATAGAGTCCTGTCGTTTCGTCCAACCCCAGCATAATATTCATATTTTGAACCGCCTGGCCGGCAGCTCCTTTTAGCAAGTTATCGATCACAGACACAATCGTGACCCGATTCGTCCGCGAATCCACTTTTATCGCGATATCGCAGAAATTCGTCCCGAACACTTCTTTTGTACTTGGGAACTGGCCAACAGGACGAATCCTGATGAAAGGATGTTTCTCGTAATAGTCCTGATAGATGTTGTGCAACTGAGCAGTGATGTATGTGCTTTTCAATTCCGTATACATCGTAGCCATAATCCCACGGGTCATGGGAATAAGGTGTGTCGTAAAGGTAATCGGTCCCGCTTCGCTGCTCCATTCCTGCAATTGTTGCTCTATTTCAGGAGTGTGCTGGTGTTGATGAACCTTATAGATTCGTAGATTTTCCTGAGTCTCTGAAAAGTGACTGGATTGAGTCGCTTTTCTCCCTGCTCCAGATAATCCCGTTTTGGCATCGATAATGATGGAATGGGGTTCTATAAGCTCATGATGGAAAAGCGGAGCCAATCCCAGTAGGGTGGCTGTCGGAAAGCAGCCTGGGTTCGCGATCAGTTCCGCCTCTTGAATGGATTGTCGATTGCATTCTGTGAGGCCATACACCGCTTTCTGTAGAATATCTGTAGATGCAGATTCCCCTTTGTACCACTCTTCATATTCTTGAGGCTCCTTCAAACGCAAGTCCCCTGAAAGATCGATCACTTTCGCCTTTTCACCGAGAAGCTTATGGGATAATTCCTTCGATACACCGGAAGGAACAGCCAAAAAAACGAAATCAAGCTGCTTCATTTCCTCGATATTAATAGGATTCACTACTTCATGTGACAGGTTAAAGAGGTGTGGATATTGATTTGCATATGGTTCCCCATCCAAAGAAGATGAATATAAAATACAATTATCTACATTCGGATGATTTGATAACAATCGATGCAACTCCACTCCACCATAACCCGTACTACCAACAATACCAACATTCATAACTAATCACCACACAGATTAAATTTAAATTAGCTCTAATTATATGTATGTATATTAATAAAATCAATAGTATATTTATAAATAAATTCTATAAAGTTAAACTATTCACAAATTTGCATCGATAGTACTACATTGCGGATCACCTAAAGAAAGGTCCGTCCCTCGGGGTATAGCAACCCCCGAGGGACGGACCTTCATTTATATTTTTATGCAATTTAATTTTTAGAATTGAGCAGCCTCTGTTGAACCTTTAAGGGCTGTTGTAGAGGATGTTCCACCTGAAATCACCATCGATACTTCGTCAAAGTAGCCTGTTCCTACTTCGCGCTGATGTCTCGTAGCTGAATAGCCATATTTCTCGCTGGCGAATTCCGCTTCTTGAAGCTGGGAATAAGCAGCCATCCCGCGCTCTTTGTACCCTCTCGCAAGCTCGAACATGCTATGGTTCAGGGCGTGGAATCCTGCAAGCGTTACAAACTGGAACTTATAGCCCATTTTTCCAAGCTCCTTTTGGAACTTAGCGATCGTTTCATCGTCCAGTTTCTTCTTCCAGTTAAAGGATGGTGAGCAGTTATACGCCAATAATTTTCCTGGATGTTCAGCATGAATCGCCTCAGCAAATTGGCGGGCTTCTTCAAGACTCGGTTCAGATGTTTCACACCAAACAAGATCTGCATAAGGAGCATAAGCCAAACCTCTTGCAATCGCCTGATCCAAGCCCGCTCTTGTACGGAAGAACCCTTCAGGAGTGCGTTCCCCTGTAATGAACTGCGCATCGTACGGATCAACATCGCTCGTAATTAAATCTGCGGCATTCGCATCTGTACGGGCTACGATTAATGTTGGTACACCCATTACATCTGCCGCCAGACGTGCTGAAATTAAATTCTTCACTGACGTTTGTGTCGGCAGTAATACTTTACCTCCCAAGTGTCCGCACTTCTTCTCAGAAGAAAGCTGATCTTCAAAGTGGACGGCTGAAGCCCCCGCTTCGATCATACCCTTCATGAGTTCAAATACATTAAGCTGTCCTCCAAAGCCAGCTTCTGCATCAGCTACAATCGGGACAAACCAATCGATCGATTCATCACCTTCAACATAGTGAACCTGATCAGCACGCTGAAGAGCCTGGTTGATTCTTTTCACGACGGATGGTACAGAGTTCGCCGGGTACAGGCTTTGATCGGGATACATTTGCCCGGCAAGGTTAGCATCCGCCGCTACCTGCCATCCGCTTAAGTAGATCGCTTTCAAACCGGCTCTGACTTGTTGGACAGCCTGGTTTCCTGTCAAGGCACCAAGTGCATTGATATAATCTTCTTTGTGAAGAAGATTCCATAGCTTTTCAGATCCGTGCCGGGCAAGAGTATGCTCTATATCAATTGATCCTCTTAAACGGATGACATCTTCAGCTGAATAAGGTCGAGATACCCCTTGCCATCTTTGATCCATCTCCCAATTCTCCTGTAGTGCTTTTACGCGCTCGTTATTTGCTTTTACCATTAATAATCTCTCCCTTTTGTTTTTTTGGTTTTGATTCTAAGCATTAAGCGAATTTCTTTGGTGAAGTTGTATTTAACCTATGTGCAGTTAGTTTGAGGTCCGTCCCTCTATTCACTGCAGAGGTGATTAAATATAGTAATCAGGCTTGTGTATTCAACCTATTTTGCTTTGTTGATGCTTTTTGCAGGTCCGTCCCTCTAAAGGATTCGGTAACCAGGGATCGTGAGGAAGTCTGTGAATTGTTCGTTCTGGATGAGTTGGTCGAATAGCTGGACGGCTTCTGAGAACCTGCGATTTTTGTACTGTTCTTCTCCCAATTGGCTTTTGAGTTTGGTCAGTTCTTCTTGCTTCAGCTGTTCATAGAGATCGATGGTGATGTTTCGCCCGTCGTCGAGAACTCCTTTTGGATGACGGATCCATTGCCATAACTGAGCCCGGGAAATTTCAGCCGTTGCCACGTCCTCCATTAAGTTGTGGATCGGTGCTGCTCCTTGCCCGCTCAACCAGGAAGAAATATATTGAATACCGACGTTAATGTTTAATCGGACACCTTCTTCTGTTATCGTCCCTTGAGGAACTTCAAGAAGATCCTGCTCAGACACTTCCAAATCATCTAATGTTTTCTCTGCAATTTGGTTATCATATTTCATTTCCTGATTGAAAACGTCCATGGCAACAGGTACTAGACCAGGATGAGCTACCCATGTGCCATCATGACCATCCCGCGCTTCTCTTTCTTTATCTGCTCTCACCTTATTAAACGCTTCTTCGTTTTTAACAGAATCATTTTTAACAGGGATCTGAGCTGCCATTCCACCAATTGCTGGTGCACCTCTCCTGTGACAGGTCTTAATCGTGAGCAAAGAATACGATCTCATGAATGGTGCTGTCATCGTCACCGTTGAACGGTCAGGCAGGATCACATCTTTTTGTTCCCTAAGTTTTTTAATATAGCTGAAAATATAATCCCATCTTCCACAGTTCAACCCTGCCGAATGCTCCTTTAATTCATAAAGGATTTCATCCATTTCAAATGCCGCTGTGATGGTTTCAATCAGGACCGTTGCTTTGATCGTTCCTTGAGGAATCCCGATATATTCCTGGGCAAATATAAACACGTCATTCCAGAAGCGCGCTTCCTCGTGACTTTCTAATTTAGGTAAGTAGAAATAAGGGCCTTTGTTCGTTGAGGTTAAATGAGTTGCATTATGAAAAAAGAATAATCCAAAGTCGACAAGGCTTGCTGATATCGATTTCCCATCTAATTCGATATGTTTCTCTTCCAGATGTAATCCTCTGGGCCGAACAATTAGTACGGCATGTTCTTTGTTTAATTCATAACGCTTCCCTTTCGGATTCGTGAAGTCAATTGTTTGATGTACTGCATCTCTGAGGTTGATTTGTCCTTCAATGAGGTTCGTCCATGTAGGTGAAGTGGCATCTTCAAAGCATGCCATGAAACATTTTGCGCCAGAGTTCAATGCGTTAATGACCATTTTCCGGTCAACAGGTCCAGTGATCTCTACTCTTCTATCCTGTAAGGCTTGAGGAATCGGACTCACTTTCCATTCACTTTGTCGAATCGAATCTGTTTCAGGTAAGAAGCGAGGAAGTTCCCCTCCATTGATCCGTTCCTGATGTTTCTCTCTGTTGTGTAACAGCTCTCTCTGTTTTGCTCCGAATCGGCGCTCCAGTTGTTCTAAAAACTGCAATGCTTTCTGGGATAAAATTTCATCAAAGCCTGGCTGAAGTTCACCAGTTACCTTGATACCAACCATTTTTGTAGACATTGAACACCATCACTCCTTAGCAGTATTAAACAAATCACCATTGTTATAATACAGATTATTTTGCATGTTTGTATTATATAACAGAGTATTTTAATTTGGAACAACTTTCTGGTAATTTTCTTTCGACAAATTTCGCAACACTATCAAAGAGGACATTCATCACAATTTCTCCTTTCATAAAAAAGATAAAGCACAACAAAAAAGAGGTCCGTCCCTCAGCCACTTTTAAGTGACGAGGGACGGACCTCTTATCGATATTGTAATTATTTTACGATGTCTTTGGCAACTGCTTCGTCGAATTCAGCTTGGATCTCAGCACTTGGTTGTGGTCCAACCTTACTGAAGATCACGATTGCCAGCATAGCAAGGAAGAATCCTGGAACAATTTCATACAGTTCGAATGGAATAACTCCAGCTGCAGTCAGCTGTTTCCAGACAACGACTGTTACAGCACCAGTGATCATACCAGCCAATGCACCGTTTCGTGTCATACCTTTCCAGTAAAGTGACAACAGGATGATTGGTCCGAATGCGGCACCGAATCCGCCCCAAGCATAACTTACCAGATCTAGAATCTTCGTACCGCCGCCATTGGCAGGGTTACCTTGAATGGCAAGCATGATCGCGATGAATGCGATTAGAAGCACTCCGATACGACCTACCCATACAAGCTCGTTGTCAGAAGCATTCTTACGGATGATCGCTTTATAGAAATCCTCCGCTAGTGCACTGGAAGAAACGAGTAATTGGGAATCAATTGTACTCATGATAGCAGATAGAATCGCTGCTAACAGAATTCCGGATACCCACGGGTTAAATAGAACATCTGTAAAGAAGATGAATACTTTCTCAGAATTATCAACATCACCTGTGATTAATGGCATATCAGCGAAATAGGCGATACCAGAGAAACCGACCAGTACAGCACCAATCATTGATAACGTCATCCAGCTCATACCAATCCAACGTGCCTTTGGTACATCTTTAGTGGATTTAAGTGCCATAAAGCGGGTAATGATATGCGGCTGACCGAAGTAACCAAGTCCCCATGCAAGGAGTGAAATAACTCCCATAACCGTCATCGTGTTCATTGTGTCCAGATTCGCCGGGTCTACAGAACGAACAGCATCAACTGTAGCATTCCATCCACCCAACTCTGCGATCGCAACGATTGGTGTAATGATCAATGCAAGGAACATTAGAATACCTTGTACGAAGTCAGTCCAACTTACTGCTAAGAATCCTCCAAGGAATGTGTAAGAAATGATTACTGCTGCACCAATCCAAAGTGATTGATTGTAAGACATTCCGAACGTTTCCTGGAATAATAGCGCTCCGCCTACAAGACCTGAAGATGTGTAAAAGGTAAAGAATACCAAGATGATAACTGCTGAAATGACACGAAGGAGACGGGAACCATCTCTAAAACGATTTTCAAAGAAATCCGGAACCGTAATAGAATCGTTTGCAACCTCCGTGTAAGCGCGTAGTCTTGAAGCAACGAATCTCCAGTTTAAATAAGCACCAATTACTAACCCAATACTTAACCAGATCGACCCTAAACCAATTGCATAAGCAAGGCCGGGCAGTCCCAGTAATAACCATGAACTCATATCTGAAGCACCAGCACTTAATGCTGCTACCCCCGGTCCTAAACTACGTCCTCCAAGAACGTAATCCGATAAATTACTTGTTAATTTGTAAGAAATAATACCGATTGCGAGCATTCCAACTAAATATACGATAAAGGTGACTAAAGTAGCTATATCCATTGTGTAGTTAGCATTCTCCTTTCAATAAATTTGTATTGCTTTTCGTTAGGTGCTTAATCTAACTTTCGAACCATGCTAAAAGACATGTCGAATTGTAAGTCCAACAGTTCTTTACCCCATGCATACGGGTTGTAAACTTATTCACTCAATAATGTTTGAAAAAGTTTATTCTGCGAAGCGACGTTCCGTAACAAGTTCACAACGTTATTAATACTAACATACATTCACAAGGTTAACAGACAGAATTTTCTAAATACATTTACCTATATGAATAATTATTCATATAAATTGCATATATTTTTATAAAAGCGCTTTTTTAGCTATATCTATTCATAAAAATTTATAAAATTAAGTTATTTTTTGTTCACAAATCCGTTGCAATTACAGTTATTTCACTAACGTTAGCATCATTATTTTGCAACAAATGATACATTCATATACATGATGAGACGGTGGGGAATAGAAAATTTCCTGGATGGCTTTTTGAACCTGGTTAATTGTCGCTAGTGCAGATAGGTCATTTCTCTGTAAAAGCCAAACAAAAAAGCCTGAGATTCCCCAAGCTTTTTACTGATTACATTTTGTTCTCCAATTTCTTCACTCTCTTTTCTAATTTCTTGTTTTGTTCAAGAAGGATCATGACAATCGAGAAAGCCCCTCCGGCTAAAACAAATGCGATTATTTCCATCAGCCTTTTCCCCTTTCCTGTCTTCAATCTATATATGTATTACGTATATCCGTCACATTTGGTTTCGTTTTTTGTAAATATCGTGAAGTACATGACGATGGGAGGATCAGGTTTATCGACCATTATTGAGATTTATCAACCCTTATTCAGTTTTATCAACCTTTTAAAAGATATATCGACCGTATTTTCAATATACCAACCTTATTTTTATGAACCGTTCTACAGGATCCGACTAATTTCTGTGATACCTCTACAGTCCTATCCCTCAACAAAAAAAGAACTAACCTATAAGATTAGTCCTTTTCCTCTTTTATTCATAAATGTGCAAATACGTTTCTTTACTTCCAGGCTTCTTCACGATCAGAGCTTCCGGTCCATAGGACGATGACACGAGGAGCTCCACATCCCAGGTGTCTGGCGTCTGCTTGCTGATCATGCCGGAAAGATGCTGTGCAAATCCGATGGTTTCAGCTTTTCCTTGGAAGGAAAGGGCTACCTCGAATTTCATATTGGACAGCTTTTGGTTTTGGTAAAGTGCTTGTCCCGTCAGACCCGTGTAAACAGGAAAGTATTTTTCGATATCCGTTTTCAGCTCGTTAAATACTTTGTAATCGTTTGGATGATTCTCCTGTGCTTCCGGAGAAGGGAATAAGTAGAAATCTTCATTGATTCCTTCCCAGTTTTGGATGCTGCTTTCGTTTGCTTCAACGGTTGTGTAGGCGAAGAAATGGCCAGGGACGACCTGTTCTTTTGGAGCCTGTTTATAAAGCGAGATCATGATCGGAACGTTTTGAAGTTCTTTTTTCTGACGAAGACGTTTGAGGACTTCGTCGGCAATTCTCGCTCCTTGTTCCTTTAAGGCTTCATTGCTAATGTTTTTGACTGTTCTTGTGCCAGATGAAAGATTGGTTTCATACTGAACAGAATTCAACGACAGCGCGATTGCTACTCCACCCAGATGGACCTTGTTGTCTTCTTTTTTCATTAAGTAATTATGTTCAATCACATGGGCTAAGTAGATTGGTGCGTTCTCACCCTTTGTCTGGACAGGGTTAAGCCCCACATTCTCAGATTCTTGAAGTCCTTTTTCTTCCAGCTGTTCGCTTGTATATTTTCGTTGAAGCCAGCTATCAACTGTTTTCTTCGTGAGGAATTGGCCCTCTTTGAAGAAGTATTCATCCGTTGAGAAGCGATTTTGGGCTACCCTTAGCAAGCCCGTTTCGATTTCATTGATATCATATCTTGATCCTAAATCATTGACGACGACTCCACGGGTTTTACTCGTTTCATACGGAAGCATCGTCTTGTAGTATTCCTTGGATATCTGGAAGCTTGGAATGATCGCTTTTTTTGCTTCGCTATCTTGGTTTTCCTGAACGACCTGATCCTGCTTCTCAAATGTCGGAGCACAGCCCCCTAATAACAATAATGCGGAGAGAGCGACCGAAATCCCTTTTTTCATTACTGGTTACACCTCTTATCGGTTAAGTTCTTCCATCAGCTTGTCCTCATCCCATACTTCGATGTTCAACTCATTTGCTTTCGTAAGCTTTGATCCCGCTTCTTCCCCTGCGATGACAAGATCGGTTTTCTTACTGACACTGCCAGTGACTTTTCCACCTAGCAATTCGATCTTTTCTTTTGCTTCATTTCTGCTTAATCGTTCAATTTTTCCGGTTAACACAATGGTTTTCCCTGCAAAATAAGAATCGACTTCACTTGCAGCTACCGGCTTCGGTCCTTTGTATTCAAGATTGACACCGGCATCCTTCAATTCCTGGATCAGTTCTTTCACTTCATCATTTTCAAAATAGGCCACAATGGCATCTGCCATTTTATCTCCGATTTCGTTTACATTGGTCAGTTCTTCTTTGCCCAAGTTCATTAACTTGTCCATTGATCCGAACTCTTGAGCCAATGTTTTCGCCGCTTTTGCTCCAACATGACGGATTCCAAGTCCAAAGAGCAATTTTTCCAGGGAGTTGGCTTTTGAGGCTTGAAGGGCATCCAATAGATTATCTGCGGATTTTTCACCCATGCGTTCCAGTTGAAGAAGCTGCTCTCGCTCTAAACGGTATAAATCTGCCACATCTTCTATCAATTTCTCCCTGAATAACTGACTGATCACTTTTTCTCCGAGACCATCGATGTTCATGGCGTTTCGGGATACAAAGTGAATCAGACCTTCCCGGATCTGAGCAGGGCATTTAGGATTGATACAGCGAAGGGCGATTTCACCTTCAAGTCTGACCAGCTCACTTTCACATTCAGGACAATGAGTGGGCATATGAAATTCCTGTTCGTCACCCGTCCTCTTATCTTCTAATACGTTAACCACTTCAGGGATGATATCACCGGCTTTTTTTATAACGACATGATCGCCGATTTTAATATCTTTTTCTCTAATAAGATCTTCATTATGAAGGGACGCGCGTTGAACGGTTGTACCAGCGACACGTATAGGCGCAAGTATCGCCGTTGGTGTCACCACACCGGTACGGCCCACACTCAGTTCAATCTCTTTTAAAACAGTTACCACTTCTTCAGCAGGGAACTTGAATGCAATCGCCCAGCGTGGACTTTTCGCAGTCGTTCCGAGCTGTTTCTGCTGCTCCAGTGAATTGACTTTAATCACGATACCGTCAATGTCATATGACAGATTCGGACGTTGATCGGTCCATTTGCCGACAAAATCAATGACTTCTTCAATTGTCGCACATTGCTTCCGTTCAGGATTCGTTTTAAATCCGAGACTTTCTAATTTATCTAACCCTTCACTGTGAGAGTCGATCCCTGTATCTCCAATATCCGCTAATGCATATAAGAAAAGATCGAGATTTCGTGATGCTGCGATTTTTGGATCGAGCTGACGGAGGGAACCTGCCGCTGCATTGCGGGGATTGGCAAAAGGCTCTTCCCCTTTTTCATCTTTGATCTTATTTAACGCTTCGAAGGAACCTTTAGGCATAAAGGCTTCTCCACGAACTTCAAAGGAAATCTTTTCAGAAATCTTCAATGGAATGGAACGGATGGTCTTTAGGTTCGATGTAATATCTTCTCCTATTGACCCGTCTCCCCTTGTCGCCCCTTGAACGAAGACGCCGTCTTCATAACGAAGAGAAACAGCCAGCCCATCGATCTTCAGCTCACATACATAGGAAAAATCATCTCCAACGGCTTGACGGACACGACGATCAAAGTCCCGGAGATCCTCTTCATTGAAGGCATTCCCCAAGCTGAGCATCGGCGTCCGATGTTCCACTTTTTCAAATGCGTCCAATATCGCTCCTCCTACACGCTGAGAAGGTGAATCGGATGTTTTTAGATCAGGAAATTGATCTTCCAGTTCGATGAGTTCTCTCAACAGCTGATCATACTCAGAATCGGGAACTGATGGTTTATCAAGAACATGATATTCATAGTTATACTGATTTAACAGTTCATGTAGTTCGTTTATTCGTTTTCCGGCTGATTGTCGATCCATTTCCACAACCCTTTCTTGCTAAAGTGTTCAGATTGATTGAGTTTAAGCCGGGAGTGAACTACCCTCCCGACTTTAGATTGTTACGCTTTTTCTATAGGAGCGAATTTGGCAAGCAGACGTTTGATTCCCATCGGACTCGGGAACGCAATGTCGAGCTCTACGCTGTCTCCGGATCCTTTCACACTAACAACCGTCCCTGTACCCCATTTCTTATGCTGTGCTTTGTCCCCTACTTGCCATGCAACAGACTCACCACCGGTTGTCGTTTGAACCGGTCGTGAAACAGGCTTACGCGTGGCAGGACGAGTTGGTGCTTTCGCCGCTGATTTCCCGAAAGGTGTGAAGGCACTCTTCTTCTCTGCCATCACGTCATCCAACAGTTCAGCTGGAATCTCCTGAATGAATCGGGACACAGGGTTCACCTTCGTCTGCCCGAAGAGTGTTCTCATTTGAGCATTTGTTAAATAGAGCTGTTCTTCTGCACGGGTGATCCCTACATAAGCCAGACGGCGTTCCTCTTCCATCTCATCTTCTTCCATAAGGGAACGACTGTGTGGGAAAACCCCTTCCTCCATCCCCATCAGGAACACGATAGGGAACTCAAGACCTTTTGCAGCATGGAGGGTCATCAGAATGACCGAGTCTTTTGGCTGATCATCTTCATCAAGCTTATCAATGTCCGCTACTAATGCCAGATCCGTTAAAAATGCGATAAGACTCTTGTCATCGTTGGACTGCTCGAAGCTTTTGGTTACAGACAGGAACTCGTCCAAGTTCTCCAAGCGACTTTGAGACTCAATCGACTTTTCTGCTTTTAACATATCGATGTAACCGGATTTCTCCAGTATTTCTTCTACGAGCTCGGTTACGGACAGATATTCCTGCATGGCCGTATAGCCTTTCACCATTTCCTTGAATTCTATGACGGCTTTCGTTATTTTCGGACTGAGCCCGATAAAGTCCGCTTCTTCCAACGCTCTGAACATGGAAATATCATGATCCTGTGCATAACGGGCAATTTTATCTACAGAGGTTGCCCCTACGCCCCGCTTCGGAACATTAATGACACGTATTAGGCTGATGTCATCATCCGGATTGGAGATGAGTCTCAGGTAAGCTAATATGTCTTTGATCTCTTTACGGTCATAGAACTTGATGCCGCCGACGATGGAGTATTCAATATTTGATTTTAAAAGAACTTCCTCCATCACACGGGACTGGGCGTTTGTTCGATAAAGGATGGCGAAATCGGAATATTTCCTCTTACCGCTTTCCGTCATCTCTTTGATTTTACCTGTCACAAATTGAGCTTCGGTCTGCTCGGTATCCGCTCTGAAATACGAAATCTTTTCACCGTCATGATTTTCTGTCCAAAGATTTTTCGGTTTACGATTTGAGTTCTTTTGGATCACTTCATTCGCCGCCTGCAAGATCCTCTTCGTTGAACGATAGTTTTGTTCAAGGAAAATAACGGTTGCTCTTGGATAATCCTTTTCAAAGGAAAGGATATTGGCAATGTCCGCACCGCGCCAGCGATAAATCGATTGATCGGAATCCCCGACTACACACAAGTTCTGAAAGCGGGAAGCCAGCAGTTTAACGAGCATGTATTGGGCTCTGTTCGTATCCTGATACTCATCGACATGGATGTATTGGAACTTTCTTTGATAGAATTCCAGGACTTCCGGTACACGTTGAAACAGTTGAATCGTCGTCATGATGAGATCATCAAAATCCAACGCCTGATTCTTCCGTAAACGCTTCTGATATTCTGTGTACACATCAGAGACAACTTGATCGTAATATCCCCCTACCTGTTTGGATAATTCTTCGGGAGTCGTCAGTTCATTCTTCGCAGAGCTGATGGATCCCAAAAGCGAACGGGGATCAAACTTTTTCGGATCAATATTTTTTTCTTTTAAAATCGCTTTGATCACCGATTGCTGATCGGTAGAATCAAGAATCGTAAAATTACGGTTCATCCCGATCCGGTCAATATCACGTCGCAGGATTCTGACACACATGCTGTGGAAGGTCGAGATCCAGATGTTATCAGAAGCACCGCCCAGTATGTTATGAATACGATCCTTCATCTCTCTCGCTGCTTTATTTGTAAAGGTAATCGCTAAAATATTATAAGGATTGACCCCTTTTTCCACCATCAGATACGCTATTCGATGCGTCAATACTCTTGTCTTACCGGAGCCTGCCCCTGCCATGATCAGCAACGGCCCTTCTGTCGCCTTCACAGCTTCTGCCTGCTCAGGATTCATTCCATTCAACAATCGATCAGTCAAAAATTGCATACTCTCACACCACCGTAACGAACGTACGTTCTATATTTGTATTCCATTATATCCTACTTAGGGACGGACCTCCAGTTTAATCCTTATCCCTTCACTGCTTTTACTGTTTTTAACGCTTCCTTCAAATTGTCATATACAGCATTTCCTATTACGACAACATCTGACACCGCAGCCATTTCCTTCGCCTGTTGGACGGTTTTAATACCGCCACCGTAGAATAATGTTGTGTTTTCCAGTGAATCTCTTACCTCTTTCACCGTTTCAACATTCCCATATGTACCACTGTACTCCAAGTAAAAGATTGGCAGGTTGAACATTCTTTCTGCCATCATGGCATATGCTGCCGCGTCTTCACTTGAAATATCTGTATCGGCCTCCGTAACCTGTGCCGCCTTACAGTCTTTGTTTAATATACAATATCCTTCTACAAGGATTTCATCCCAATTCATGATTTCCCCATATTCCTTTACAGCCTGGTGATGCAATCCTGTCACCCAATTCATGTTCGAACTGTTCATCACCATCGGAATGAAATATAAATCGAAGCCCGGAGTAATCGACTCCAAATTAGATACCTCCAGAATACAAGGAACAGAATATCGTCTCACCCGTGCCATCAAATCAAGAACCTTTTCAAGGGTTACACCGTCCGTTCCCCCTACAATAATGGCGTCAGTCCCTGATTCACATACAGCTTCTAAATCTCCATCATCGATTGTCTTATTCGGATCTAGTTTAAATGCATGGCTCCACTTTTGGACATCATACATGCTTTGTTCCTCCATTCATACATCCATCTAACGTATTATATCATTTGTAAGAAGGAGCCGCATCACCTCGTCTATTGTTAAAGTTTGTATGAGTCGAAGGAGCAGACAGATGAAATCCCCACACAAAAACAAAGACCGCTCATCATGATGACAGCGGTCCCTTCTATTATTTTTCTCCCTGATGCACACGATCCAATACCAGTTCGTAGGCATCATTTCCGTAGTTTAAGCAACGCTTCACACGAGAAATGGTTGCGGTGCTTGCACCAGTTTCTGTTTCAATCTTATGATAGGTTTTCCCATCCTGCAGCATGCGAGCTACTTCAAGGCGCTGAGCAAGAGATTGAATTTCATTGATTGTGCAAAGGTCATCGAAGAAACGATAACATTCTTCAAGATCTTGTAGAGATAGAACAGCATTGAATAACTGATCCAGCTCCTTGCCTCTTAGTTTATTTATTTGCATAAAAAGACTCCTTTTTCATCTATTCTTGAAATGATACAGACCCGGCCAAGCCTTCAGAACTTGGAATGATATTGATCCACGTAGATCCTTTTCTCAAACTGACAGGTTTATTATTTTCAAAAGGAAGGATTCTGCCATCTACGTTCTTCCACTGAACTTCCCGGAGTTTTCCTTCTTGGATCAGGTACGCATTCCCGCCTGATTCAAAATCAATGTTTCGTCTGCCTGCATCGTCGACTATTTTATGAGACGCTTCCACTATAAAGAGATTTTCTACTAAAACAGGGTCTTTGGAATCGTAATCGATGGTCTGTTCACCATTTGAGTAACGCTCGTATTTGCCCTCTTCTTCGTTGAAATCATACACTACGTTAAACAGCGGATTATTGTTATATGAAATCATGACAGATCGGGATACTTCTCCGCTTATCGGCCCCTTATCACTAAAGTTTAATGATTCCGGCGGACGTTCCATATCAAAATCGTTCTGCTCCGCTCCCTCTTTGATATGCTCAAAGGAGATATAGGAATTATGAGGAGCCTTACGGAAGCTTGCACGCTTGAACAGCGTTCCATCATATTTCATGCCGTTTAAATTGTCAATGAAACCGCTGGTCAGCATTTCCTGTGCTTCTGGACTATATCCATGGGCAACATATAGACTATCATATCCTTTGGCAAGCTCCACATAGTAATCTCTGGCACTTCGTACAGGACCGATTTCTTCAGGCTTTTGGCTTTGATATATGGCCAGGAATCGAGTGACATCCCCTTCTGCCAGGACTTCATACACAATGTCTGCTTTTGAAAGGCCTGATTGGGGACGCGCCTTAGGGTGATTATTCACCATGATAGCAACCGCTCGCGCCGTGGATTCTTTCTCTTGTACCTCACCTGTTAACGGTGATTGGTTTTTCTCTTCCGTTTCTACGCCTGTCTCTTCTTTCACAACTGGAGTTGCAGCTTCTTTATCAGATTCTTTCTTTATCTCTTTATCTGAACTACATGCGACAAGTGTAAACGAGCTTAAAGCAATGATCAAAGCTCTTTTCAGCATGTTTTTAGACACCCCTATTTATATAGAAATCTTTTTCCTTATACTTTACTATTTTAACGCATTATCGTTGGAAAGAGTACCGTTTTCTTCATTACATCATAGATTCCCTTTTGTGTCATCCGTATATAGGGCAGATGAGTCGACTGAAGGAACAGTAAGGTATAAATGGGATCCGAGAATCGATATCCTCTTTCTTTTAACAAACCTTTAAGTGTTTTTTCTTCTTCAATAAGCTCCGGCATCTCTTTATGAGAGAGCAGGCCGCTTAATGGTAGAGGTATTTCGTGAATGACTTCACCCTTCTCTGTCAAAACAATTCCGCCTCCGATTTCCTTCATCCGTTTAAAGGCAGCTATCATATCAGACTTGTTCTTACCAATTAGAATGATGTCCCCTGTATTTGAATTGGAGGAAGCAAAGCCCATGACACCCGTTGAGAATCCTTTGATCATTGTGCTGATTCTCCATTCTCCCTTTCGATCAAGCAGCATGAGGAACGATTGATCGTGATCAAGATCCAGCTCCTCCGTAGATGGATTGATGGATATGGAATAAGGCTTGGTAATGACATCGTTCACCATTTCAATTCCAAAGGGCATGGAAAACTGAAGATCATCGTGGCCCACTTCCCAATTCAGGGATAATGGTTTAAATCCGTTTGTTTCCCAATTTATTTCTGTGGAATCTTCTATTTGCTCCCCATCTCTCTGTACCCACTCCCCTTTTGAGAGGACGGACTTAGGAGTTGGGTCATCTATTGCCGAAAGGAAGTTAATATTAGCCACTCTGCCTGTAGCGATCATCCCATGCAAATGAGTGATGTGATAGTAATTGGCGACGTTGTAGCTAGCCATATTATATGCTTCGATTGGGGGTATGCCCTTATCGATCGCCATTTTTATCATGAAATCCAATACACCTTGTTCATAAAAGCCCGGTGTCGATCCATCCGTTGTAAACAGTAAGGAATCATACGAATCGATGCCCTTTTCTTTTAACCCGTCTAATAGAACCGGCAAATCCGGCCGGATGGAGGAATGACGCAATGTGACGGTCAGCCCTTGAATAAGCCGCTTATAGACATCTTCACCCGTCATGGCTTCATGATCACCATCGATCCCCAGTAAGCCAAGCTTGGCAATGGTTTTGTCAGATGCTCCTGGCAGATGCCCTTCAACGATCTTGCCCATTCTCTTCGCTTCCTGCATCCAGTGGAGAATCAGATCATCTCCCTGAAGCAGTCTCGGCCAGGCGGACAACTCTCCTCCTTGAAGCACGGAGTCATGTTCCAGCCATGATTTCACTTCACCATTTGAAAAGGTTACCTCTTCATTCTCCATCTCTGTTTGAGAATCGAATCTTGTCCACCAATACATAGTGACGGGCATTTTATTAAACTCTCCCAATAAAGAAAACGCTTTCTTTTTTTCCAATTGCAAAAACATCATCAGGTTATCATTTACGAATGTCGTTGTACCGGTTTGGGATGCATACTTGGAAAAGGATTGGGGATTATAAAGCTGAAACGGATGTACATGCGGTTCGATATATCCGGGAACGAGGTACTGTGAGTCACAGTCCACTATTTCGCAATTCTCAAGGTTTTCCGGGAGCTGATCGCCTGTATAAACAATTCGATCACGGTAAACCCAAATGTGTCCCTGCACCCATTTCTTCAGAGTCGAGTGAAGGTACGTTGCATTCTTTAAAAGGATGCTCGGAGAAATTTCTCCGTTCAGTACTTGTACATGTTCTCTTAGTTGTTTGTTCTTCCATCTGTAGCGCTGTTCCAATGTGAACACTCCTCTAGTGGAATGGTATTAGTTTAAGTTTCATTTTATGTTAACATATTTTACTATTTAACGCATTAACGGTTTACAACAATTATGTGAATTTTCTATTAAGGAGGAGTTTACAAATGAAAGTATCATCAAACATCGGGATTATCAATGCCCTTATCCGCATCACTGTTGGTTTCACGATTCTTGCCTGGAGCACATCAAAGCTTGCAAGACGTCCTTGGAGGGACTCTTATCTCGTGATGGCAGTGATCGGTGCCATGAAAGTAGGAGAAGGAATTCTTCGATACTGCCCTGTTACAGCCCTATTTGAAAAAGGCGCAGAGGGAAATGGTGGAAGCGGAGGATTTGCCGGATTCAAAGCGAAGGATATGATGAACTTTAAAGACATGCTGAAATCCGACAAATCAACAGATCACAAAGATCACCACCCAACAAACGAACACAAACAAGCCCCCCTGGACAACACCAAAAAAGAATCCAACTTCAACCCCGAAGAACTCACCAACAAAGAAGTCCAGGCAGCATTGAATGGTGACAACATGGGTGACAAAGGGACGGACCTTCTTTCTTAGGGATATTAGGATTGTAATGGAGCACTTATTGCCTTCGGTTCCCTTATTTAAAGACATTTTCACCAGATTTAAATTCCGTTTATAGCAAGAGTGCCGAGGTCCGTCCCTCAAAAAGGGGTGAGACCTGGCACTCATGATTACTACATTTATGAATAAAGGAGTTGCTCATTTATGTTTTGGGAATATTTAACGGACATGTCGTATGTGTTGTTTTCCCTGATTGGCGGCATTATTGCCATTGCTTTTGTTTATGTTCGCAGAACTAGGAAGAGACGTGTTCGATAGCTTTCTTCCCTATATCTCTTCTGTAGAACAATCCATTCCAATCCACCTTATCTAATTCTTTATACACTTTAGCCTGGGCTTTTTCCACAGATGGTGCAGAAGAAGCTACAAGTAACACTCTCCCACCAGTTGAAACAAGGGCAGCCTCTGTATTCTGCTCGGTTCCGGCATGGTATACGAGGGTTTCTTCATCCAATGACTCTTCAAGGTTCGGAAGGGCGATTCCTTTTGCGTATTCACCCGGATAGCCATCAGCCGCTAATACAACACCCAGAACAGCCTCTTGTGACCATTCTAATTGCACAGGGTTCCCTTCGATCATGTTCTTCACAACAAGACCAAAGTCAGAAGTCAAACGCGGCAGTACAACCTGGGTTTCAGGATCGCCAAATCGGGCATTGAATTCGATGACCTTTGGACCTTCACTTGTGAGCATCAGCCCTGCATAAAGAATGCCGGTAAACGAACGATTCTCCTTAACCATCGCTTTAGCCGTGGGATGCAGAACAGTTGAAATCGCTTCTTGTACGACATCGTCCGAAATATGGGGTACCGGTGAATACGCACCCATTCCGCCTGTATTCGGTCCCTGATCTCCGTCAAAGGCACGCTTATGGTCCTGTGCAATCACCATTGGATAAACGGATTCACCATGTACAAAGGCCATCAAAGAAAACTCTTCCCCAAACAGACACTCTTCCACTACCACTTTAGAAGAAGCATCACCAAACTTTTCATCAAGAAGCATTTCTTCCAGTGCGCTGATCGCTTCTTCTTCCGTTTCAGCAACCACAACGCCCTTTCCAGCTGCCAATCCATCCGCCTTTACAACAATAGGAGCGCCTACCTCTTTTACATATTCAATTGCTTTCTCAACGCTTGTGAACACTTCATATTTAGCCGTTGGAATGTTGTACTTTTTCATTAATTCCTTAGAAAACGATTTGCTTCCTTCTATGATGGCCGCTTCTTTGGTCGGTCCAAATATGTGCAGGCCTTCTTCTTGGAAACGATTTACGATACCATCCAATAATGGGTTTTCAGGACCTACAAAGGTATAAGCGATATGCTCTTTTTTGGCAAAAGCAATGAGATCATTCACATCGGATTCATTGTAAGGCAGATTCGTCGCAACGCTTGAAATACCTGCATTTCCAGGTGCACAGAACACCTCTGTCACACTTTCACTTTCCGCTAACTTCTTACATATCGCATGCTCGCGACCACCGCGACCGATAACAAGTACTTTCATCTTGAAAAGCCCCCTTTTTTAAGAAAACCTCTCCTACCTGAGTTGAAGATGAGGAGAGGTTGTATGTGGAATGGATCTATGGTTAGGTGAGGTTAGAGGATATGGTAACGGGTACGAGCTTGGCTGAGGTCCGTCCCTCAATCCTCACTCTGACTAATCACCCAGTTCCCAACAAACCGTTTCCCCACATGGTTTATGAGTAATTTCACAAAAACTTCTTTCAATGATTGGAGGTCCGTCCCTCAAATTAATGTTTGAAGTGGCGGATTCCGGTGAAGACCATGGTGATGCCGTGTTGTTCGGCTTTTTTGATTGAGTCTTCGTCCCGGATGGAGCCTCCTGGCTGGATGATGGCTGTAATGCCCGCTTTGGCTGCTGCTTCTACTGTGTCGTCCATTGGGAAGAATGCGTCAGATGCCATGGCTGCCCCTTTTGCTTTTTCTCCTGCCTGCTCGATTGCGATGTTTGCAGCACCTACCCGGTTCATTTGTCCTGCCCCTACTCCAACCGTCATCTGCGCATCCGTTACAACGATTGCGTTGGATTTCACGTGCTTCACAACTTTCCATCCCAGTTTCATGCTTGCCCACTCTTCTTCTGTCGGCTCACGTCTGGTTACCACTCTCAGATCTGCATCATCGAGGGTAAATGTGTCATCTGCCTGAACAAGCAACCCACCTTCAACGGTTGTTAATTTACGTTCAATTTTGTTTGTGGATTCAAAAGGAATCGTCAATAAACGGATATTCTTCTTGCTTGAAAGAATCTCAAATGCTTCATCGCTAAAAGCAGGAGCAATGACAATCTCCAAGAAGATTTCATGAAGCTGCTTGGCTGTTTCTTCATCCACGATGCGGTTCAGAGCCACTATTCCACCAAAAATAGATGTAGAATCGGCTTCATATGCTTTAGAGAATGCTTCATGAATCGTCGTACCAACTCCAACACCACATGGATTCATATGCTTTACCGCAACTGCCGCTGGTTCCGTAAATTCTTTCACAATTTGAAGAGCCGCATTCGCGTCATTGATATTATTATAAGAGAGCTCTTTTCCGTGGAGCTGTCTTGCCATGGCTACAGAGAATTCAGAGCCAAGTGGTGCACGGTAGAAAGAAGCCTGCTGATGAGGATTTTCCCCATAGCGCAGTGTTTGTTTTAACTCGTACGTTCTTGTAAATCGCTCAGGATTTTCTTCCCCTGAAATGTCTGTCATATATTCAGCAATGAACGCATCGTAAGCAGCCGTATGACGGAACACCTTAGCCGCCAGCTTACGGTGTTTTTCTAGGGATAGTTCCCCTTGAAGCTTTAACTCATTGATGACTTCATCGTAGTCAAGCGCATCAACTACCACAGTGACATACTGATGATTTTTTGCTGCCGCCCTCAGCATCGTCGGACCGCCGATGTCAATATTCTCAATCGCTTCTTCTACACCGACATTCGGTTTAGCAATGGTTTGTTGAAACGGATAAAGGTTGACACATACCAGGTCGATTCCTTCGATTCCTTGTTCCTGAAGCTGCTGGCGATGGCTTTCTTCACCGCGTTTTGCGAGGAGTCCACCGTGGATATTGGGGTGAAGTGTTTTAACGCGTCCTTCTAATATTTCGGGGAAACCAGTTACTTCTTCTACTCCCATCACTTCAACGTCACTTTCTTGAAGAAGCTTCTTTGTTCCACCTGTCGAAATGATTTCGTACCCAAGTAACTTTAATTCCTTAGCAAATTCGATTACTCCGCTTTTATCTGAAACACTGATTAATGCTCTCTTTTTCAATGTCTGCTCCTCCTCTGCCTGCTGTAATGCTGATTTTATTTCATTATTTGATTGAATTTGAAATGGATTTGAGGTTTCTCATTAAATTTTCGGGTGGAAAGGCAGAGTGTGGTTTATGAAACGGTGTATCAGGGCTATTTTCATTTCACCCGTATAGGTGAGTGTTGTGCCACTTTTGGAAAACTTGTGCCACTTTCCATGTTTGGTGTGCCAAATTGTGAATACCGAACTCAGCCTTTACCGTATGCCACGCCCCACTGCTCTCCCCATTACTTTAAATGAAACCAAACCCAAGGTCCGTCCCTCACCACTTTACCACACTACCATAATAAAGCAACGCCTTTTCCCGGCTTTAGTAGCCTGTGGTAAGGAAGAGGTGGTTGAGGGTGGTTGGGTACAGGTGGTGTTCGACGTGCTGGATTTTGTCCTGGAGTGACTGTTTGGTTTCGCCTGTTGTGACCCGGACGATTTCCTGCGCGATGATTTCCCCTGTATCCATTCCAGCATCTACATAGTGGATGGTGACGCCAGTGATCTTCACTCCACCATCGATTGCTTGACCGATGGCATCTTTTCCTGGAAAGGAAGGGAGAAGGGAAGGGTGGATATTCACGATCCGGCCTCCGAAGCTTTCCAGTAATGTTGGACCAATCAATCTCATATAACCTGCTAATACAATAAAATCAACACCCAAATGAGCCATTTCATTTAGGATTTCCTGTTCAAATGCCTGCTTGTTTTCGTAATCCTTTGCACGGAAGACGAAAGTCGGAATCCCTGCTGATTGAGCTCTGTGAATCACGAACGCTCCCGGCTGGTCACAGACAAGAAGTTTTATATTCGCTTTCAGTGTTCCGCCTTGTACAGCGTCTACCAATGCTTGAAAATTACTTCCGCTTCCTGATGCAAAAATGGCAATCTGTCTCATGACTCGCCCCCGATATTGACTTACTCATCCTTCATTTCAACGAACGAAACGCACTCCATTTCCAGTGGTCACCCGTCCGATGATAAAGGCTTCTTCTCCCTGTTCGTTGAAGAATTGAAGAATGTCTTCTGCTTCTTTTTCCTCAACCGCTAATACAAATCCAATCCCCATGTTAAAAATGTTGTACATTTCGCTGCGTGGAATTTCCCCATAGTGCTCAAGGGCCGTGAAAATGCTTGGGATATCCCAGCTTCCTTCTGTAATGTCCGCTTGCAAATGATCCGGCAGCATCCGCGGGATATTTTCAATGAATCCTCCGCCTGTAATATGGGACATCCCCTTGATGGAGAATTGCTTCAGTGCAGCTAACACTGGTTTCACGTAAATCTTGGTTGGTGTAAGTAACGCTTCTTTTAGTGTGGTCCCGACTTCCGGTAATGATTCTTCCAAAGAGAACGACTGATCTTCGAAGAATACTTTTCGTACTAAAGAGTACCCATTACTGTGTATACCACTGGAACCCAGTCCGACTAACACATTTCCTTCAGAAATTTTTTCGCCTGTGATAATCTCTTTTTTTTCACAAGCCCCTACTGCAAAGCCGGCGATATCATATTCTTCATCAGAATACATACCAGGCATCTCGGCAGTTTCGCCACCGATCAGCGCACAGCCAGCCATTTCACATCCGTCCGCAATACCCTTTACAATACCTTCTATCTTCTCTGGAAGTGCTTTTCCAGTCGCTATATAATCTAAGAAATACAGTGGTTCCGCTCCCTGAGCGACAATGTCATTCACACACATGGCCACACAATCGATCCCGATCGTATCGTGTTTGTCTGCCATGAAGGCAAGCTTCAGCTTCGTTCCGACTCCATCCGTACCTGATACAAGAACAGGCTCTTTTAAATTCAGAGAAGATAAATCAAACATTCCGCCAAAACTGCCTAATTGACCAAGGACCCCTTCTCGAGCGGTTCTTTTCACATGCTTTTTAATGCGGTCGACTGACTCGTATCCCGCTTCAATATCTACTCCTGCTTGACGATACGCATTTGCCATCATGATTCCCCCTATTTCACTAACTCTTTTTCATGTGGATGAAGTGTATCCGGGTAGATTTCCGTTGGATACTTTCCTGTAAAGCAAGCCAAGCATTGACCACGATTTTCTGACGAATCATTTCGGTCGATTGCTTTTAACACACCGTCTGTACTCAAGAATGTCAGGGAGTCGGCTCCAATGATCTGACGCATTTCCTCCACTGAATTGGAAGAAGCGATCAGCTCTTCATGAGTCGATGTATCAATGCCGTAGAAACATGGGTTCTTGATTGGTGGCGAACTGATGCACACATGAACTTCCTTGGCTCCGGCTTCTTTGAGCATGCTGACGATTCGTCTACTTGTGGTTCCACGAACGATCGAATCATCTACCATTACCACGCGTTTCCCTTCTACTACTCCTCTGACCGGTGAAAGCTTCATCTTCACACCTTGCTCACGAAGGGATTGAGAAGGCTGTATAAATGTACGCCCTACATAACGGTTCTTAATAAGACCTAATTCGTATGGAATACCTGACGCTTCTGCATAGCCGATCGCACTTGAAATACTGGAGTCAGGTACACCTGTTACAACGTCCGCCTCAATCGGTGCTTCTTTCGCAAGTTCCATTCCCATTCTTTTTCTGGCGGAATGGACGTTGATCCCTTGAATATTGCTGTCTGGTCTTGAGAAGTATACGTATTCCATCGTACACATCGCATTCCCACCTGAAAAACTAAACCGTTCTGAGGTCAGTCCCTCATCATTGATGATCACAAGCTCTCCCGGCTCGATATCCCGTACAAATTCAGCCCCTACGATATCAAAGGCACAAGTTTCAGAAGCTACGCAGTAAGCATCCCCAAGCTTACCAAGTGATAATGGACGAAGACCGTGCGGGTCCAGAGCCACCATCATTTCTGTTTCCGTCATCACCACAAATGCATAGGCGCCCTTCAACATGGTCAGCGCATTTTTCACGCGGTCTTTCAAGTTGAAATAACCGCTTCTTTTAATCAAGTGAGCTAACACTTCCGTATCTGAACTTGTTTGAAAAATACTCCCCTGTCCTTCAAGCTGATGCTTCAAGGCGTTCGCATTGACCAGATTTCCATTATGAGCAAGAGCAAGGCTGCCATTCTGTGAGTTGAAAAGGAGAGGCTGAACATTTTCATAGCCTCCGCCCCCGGCTGTAGCATATCGTACATGACCGATGGCTGAATCCCCTTCAAGCTTCTCGATGGTACCTTCCTGGAACACTTCCGTTACGAGACCTTCCCCTTTTAAGCAACGTAACTTCTCACCATCTGAAACGACAATTCCTGTGCCTTCTTGCCCTCTATGTTGCAAGCTATGAAGTCCGTAATACGTAATTTGTGCAGCATTGGGGTGTCCCCAAATACCAAATACTCCACATTCTTCATTTAAACCTTTGATTTCAGCAGGCATGGGATGGCTCCTTTCCAAGCTGACTCTAATTCCTCTACAGAAGCTTGTAAAATGACGTCTCCATTTTCTGATGATACATTGATTGCTCCACTTGCTGCTACGTTTCCAACTGCCTTCGCATCTGGAACAAGTTTCTCAAATTCGTCTTTATTTTCAGGTTTTACTGAAACGATGAAACGGGATTGTGTTTCACTGAACAGATCTGCCACAGTGTTTTCTCCAGAAACCTGAACGTTTGCCCCCAGACCTTTTGTTCCGAAAGCCGATTCTGTAAGAGCAACGGCGAAACCACCTTCAGCGATATCATGAGCCGAAGCTACAAGCCCTTTTTGGATTGCTTCTAAAAGCTGCATTTGACGGCGAAGCTCTGTTTTCAAATCGATCTTTGGAGCCTTACCGAAGATTTTTCCTTCAGTCAGCTTTTGAAGCTCACTTCCGCCAAACTCTTCGTGGGTTTCACCAATGACAAAGATATAATCTCCAGCTTCCTTAAAGCTTTGTGTAGTAATATGGTCGACGTCTTCAATCAATCCAACCATTCCAACTACCGGAGTTGGATACACCGCTGTACCCATTGATTCGTTGTATAAGGAAACATTTCCACCGATGACAGGAGTCGATAGCTCACGGCACGCCTCACTCATTCCGTCAACTGATTTTTCAATCTGCCAGAAGATTTCCGGTTTCTCTGGATTCCCGAAATTTAAGCAGTCCGTAATCGCCAGTGGAATCGCTCCTGAACAAACGATATTACGTGCAGCTTCCGCTACAGCGATCTTTCCTCCGACCTCCGGATCTAGGTAAAGGTAACGGGAATTACAATCCGTTGTCATGGCAAGTGCTTTTCTGGTGCCGCGTACCCGTACGACCGCTGCATCAGAACCCGGGCTAACAACCGTACTTGTTCTTACTTGATGATCATATTGATCGTATACCCATTCTTTACTCGCGATCGTCGGCTGCTGCAAGAGCGCCTTAAGGGTTTCTTTATAATCGTCTACTCTTGGAGATACTGTTTCCATTGCTTGAAACTCTTTATAGTAAGCCGCTTCTTGAGATGGCTTATGATAAACTGGTGCTTCCTCAGCAAGTGCATCAACCGGCACATCTGCCACTACTTCTCCTTTATGCAGAAGGCGAAGGCGCTTATCATCTGTTACTTTTCCGATCGAAACTGCCTCTAAGTCATATTTCGAAAAAAGATCAACGATTTCTTGCTCGCGTCCTTTTTCAACGACGATCAGCATGCGCTCCTGAGATTCTGAAAGCATCATTTCATATGCCGTCATGCCTCTTTCACGCTGCGGGACAAGATCAAGATTCATTTCGATACCGGAACCTGCTTTGCTTGCCATTTCAGCCGATGAACTTGTAAGACCGGCTGCTCCCATATCCTGAATTCCAACAAGAGCATCATTCTGAACAAGTTCCAAACACGCTTCAAGAAGTAATTTTTCCATGAATGGATCTCCCACTTGAACCGCCGGGCGCTTTTCTTCTGATCCTTCATTTAATTCCTCGGATGCGAAAGTTGCTCCGTGAATGCCGTCACGACCTGTTTTCGCTCCAACATACATGACTGTATTGCCGACACCATGAGCCTGACCTTTTTTAATATCTTTATGATCGATCAATCCAACACACATAGCGTTTACAAGAGGGTTTCCTTCATAAGAGGCATCGAATTGGACTTCCCCTCCGACCGTTGGGATACCGATACAGTTTCCATATCCGGCAATACCTGCTACGACTTCTTTAAATAGATACTGAACACGAGGAGAATCCAGCTCTCCAAAGCGTAAAGAGTTGAGGAGTGCGATAGGTCTTGCCCCCATCGAGAATACGTCTCGTATAATACCCCCGACACCCGTTGCCGCTCCTTGGAAAGGCTCAATGGCTGACGGATGATTGTGACTCTCGATTTTGAACACCACTGCTTGATCATCGCCAATATCAACAATTCCAGCCCCTTCTCCAGGCCCTTGAAGAACCCTTTCACCTGTCGTAGGAAACTTCATCAGTACAGGTTTCGAATTTTTATAGCTGCAATGCTCTGACCACATAACAGAGAAAAGACCGGTCTCCGTGTAGTTCGGTGTTCTTCCCAGGATGTTCTCCACCATTGAAAATTCTTCGTCTGTTAAACCCATCTCACGATAAAGCTGCTCTTCTTTCACTTTTGTTGAAGTTGGTTCAAGCATTAACGACATGTTTTTCCCTCCAGTGTTTCACAATCGATTGAAATAGTTTCTTCCCGTCTTCACTACCTAGTAAAGTGTCCATGGCGCGCTCAGGGTGAGGCATCATCCCAAGGACATTTCCTGCTTTATTTGTAATCCCCGCAATGTTTTCAACGCTTCCGTTCGGATTTTCATCACTGTACGTGAATACAATTTGATTGTTTTCCTTAAGTGTGATCATGGTCTCTTCGTCACAGAAGTAATTTCCTTCACCGTGAGCGATTGGAATTTGAATCACATCATTCTTTTCATACCCATTCGTAAACATCGTTTCATTATTTTCAACGGTTAACGGTACCGTTTTACAGATGAACTTCAAGCTCTCATTTCTGCGCATAGCCCCCGGAAGTAGACCCGTTTCCAGTAAAACCTGAAATCCATTGCACACACCCAGAACCGGCTTACCTTGCTCTGCCGCTTTCACCACCTCTTTCATGACGTTCGAGAAACGGGCAATCGCTCCTGAACGAAGGTAGTCTCCGTAAGAGAATCCGCCTGGTAATAGAATCCCATCATAGTTTTCCAGATTATCAGCATCGTGCCAAACGTATTCGACTTCTTCGCCGATTTCGTCTTTAATCGCATGGTACATATCGATGTCACAGTTAGAACCTGGGAATACAATCACTGCAAACTTCATTGAGCCACACTCTCCTCGATTTCATATCGATAATCCTCAATGACAGGGTTTGCGAGTAGTCGGTGACACATTTCTTCAACCGCAGCTTCTACGTTTTCAACAGAGGATGGAAGAGTAAGCTCCATATACTTCCCGACGCGCACATCTTCAACCGCTTTGAATTCCATTGAATGCAACGCTTGTTTCACAACACTTCCCTGAGGATCTAAAACACTTTCTCTTAATGTGATATAAACTTTTACTTTGTACATAGCTTGTTTCCTCCTAAGCGTTCTAAAATGATTGAGTATACTTCTGTTAAACTCCCTATATCTCTTCTGAAAACATCTTTATCAAGCTTTTGGTTCGTTTTTGAGTCCCATAATCGGCATGTGTCGGGTGAAATTTCATCCCCTAATAAAATCGCACCGTTACGGTCTTTTCCAAACTCTAATTTAAAATCGACAAGTGTGACTCCCGCTTCTTTAAAGATCCCTAGGAGTACCTCATTCACACCAAGTGCCATTTCCCTTATCTCAGCGCGTTCTTCCCTTGAAGCAATATCAAGGTAATCAATGTGATCATCCGTGATAAGCGGATCCCCCAGATCATCGTCCTTATAGTAGAATTCGATGATCGGTTTTTGAAGTGGCGTCCCTTCTTCTTTTCCAAGCCGTTTTGACAGACTTCCCGCAATCACATTCCGAACCACGACTTCAAGCGGGATGATCCGTACACGTTTGACCAGCTGCTCATCATCCGATAACTGTTTAATAAAGTGACTCTGTATTCCTTTTTCAGCAAGCTTTGAAAATAGCAAGCTCGAAATCTTATTATTTAATACCCCTTTGCCGTCGATATCCGCTTTTTTCTCCCCGTTAAAAGCAGTGGCAGAATTCTTATACTGAATCCAAACGACTTCCTCATCTTGTGTGGCGAAAATCTGCTTCGCTTTACCTTCATACAAAAGCGTTCCTTTTTCCATATGAAATCCCCCTACTCCCTGAATATTGCCAATCTTCAGTCTATATTTTCATAAAAAAAGGAAGGGATTCTGCTAAAAACCCCTGCCTTATTCATTTGTCAGAAGGACTTAATCCACTAAGCCGCAACGTTCAAAGATTGTATCCACATGTTTTAAGTGATAGTTGTAATCGAAGCAGTCATCAATGTCAGCAGGTGAAAGCTTGGAAGTGATGGTCGCATCCTCTTCAATAAGAGACCGGAAGGCCACTTGTTTCTCCCACGCTTCCATCGCTTTCGGCTGAACCGTATCATACGCCTCTTCACGTGTCATCCCTTTATCGATAAGGGCCAAAAGGACACGTTGAGAGTAAATCAAGCCAAGCGTACGATCCATATTACGCTGCATATTCTCCGGGAAGACCGTCAAGTTCTTGATGATATTTCCGAAACGGTTCAGCATATAATTTAAAGCGATCGTCGCATCCGGAAGGATCACACGCTCTGCTGATGAGTGCGAGATATCACGCTCATGCCATAAAGGCACGTTCTCATATGCTGTCAGCATGTATCCTCTGATCACACGCGCCATTCCTGTCATGTTCTCAGAACCGATCGGGTTACGCTTATGTGGCATGGCCGATGATCCTTTTTGACCTTTCGCGAAGAACTCTTCCACTTCTCGTGTTTCACTCTTCTGAAGACCTCGAACCTCAACAGAAAACTTTTCGATGGAAGTGGCGATCAATGCAAGTGTCCCCATGTAATGAGCGTGACGATCACGCTGAAGTGTTTGTGTAGAAACCGGAGCTGGCTTGATCCCCAGCTTTTCACACACATATGATTCAACGAAAGGATCGATATTTGCATACGTCCCAACGGCACCGGAAATTTTACCGAACTCAACTCCATCCGCTGCTGCCTTGAATCGTTCCACGTTACGCTTCATCTCTTCATACCACAGGGCAAGCTTCAGACCAAAAGTAGTCGGCTCAGCGTGAACTCCGTGCGTACGTCCCATCATGACCGTATGCTTGTGCTCAATCGCTTTGTTCTTTAATATTTCTACGAATCGCTCTAAGTCTTTAAGAATGATTTCATTAGCCTGCTTTAATTGATAAGAAAGAGCCGTATCCACTACGTCAGTAGAAGTCAATCCGTAATGAACCCATTTTCTTTCTTCTCCGAGGGTTTCAGAAACCGCTCTTGTGAAGGCTACCACATCGTGTCGCGTTTCTTCTTCGATTTCCTTAATACGTTCTACATTGAATCCGGCGTTTTCACGAATCTTCGCAACATCCTCTTTCGGAATGTCCCCGATTTCAGCCCAAGCTTCACAAGCCAAAATTTCTACTTCAAGCCATGCTTGAAAACGATTTTCCTCTGTCCAAATTGCTCCCATTTCAGGGCGTGTATAACGTTCTATCATACCAGTCGTCCTCCGATCTTTTCTTGCACCTTCCAAATTCCAGCTTCGTTTATGTTCATCAACGTCTCTTCCACATCGTTTGTTAAAAGAGTGACATGACCCATCTTACGTTTCGGCTTTGGTACGTCCTTTCCGTAAAGATGAATAAACCAGTCTGAATGCTTTGGAACAGCCTTCATAATAGGCTCGATATGCTCTCCTAATAGGTTAACCATCACAGCGTTCTTTAATAAGGTTGGTTGAACAAGCGGCCAGTTACAAACAGCTTTTATATGTTGGGCGAATTGTGAGAAGTCACATGCTTCGATTGAGTAGTGACCGGAATTATGAGGTCTTGGAGCCAGCTCATTGATATAGATGTCTCCATCCTCCGTCAGGAACATTTCAATTGCCAGCGTTCCGACTAGATCAAGAGTCTCACTGATTCTCTTCGCCATCTCGATCGCTTTATCTGCTACTTCTTCACTCACCCTTGCCGGCGCAATCGTTTCATGTAAGATATTATCCACATGAATATTTTCCACTACCGGGAAGTTGGTTTGCCGTCCATCGGGATTTCGTGTCACAATGACGGATAACTCTTTTTCAAAAGGTATCCATTTCTCTAACACACATGGACCGTTATCCAATAAAGCAGCGGCTTCTTCTATCCCGCTCTCTTCACGGATCACATACTGCCCTTTTCCGTCATAACCACCTCTGGATGTTTTCAGAACCACTGGATAGCCAAGCTTTTCTATATTATCATAGATATCCTGTTGTTGTTTAATCACAGCATATGGAGCTACTTTCACCCCTGCAAGTGTAAGGGCTTCCTTTTCCATGATGCGATCCTGTGTAATTCGGATCAGCTCTGCTCCTTGAGGTAAATAGGAACGCTCCGACAACCATTTAAGTGCTTCATAATCAATGTTTTCAAATTCATATGTGATCACGTCACACTCTTCTGCCAATCTATAAAGGGCATCATACTGGTCAAAGCCGGCCGTGATCACAAGATCTGCCACTTGGGCACATGGTGATTGTGGTGCCGGATCTAAAACGGCCACCCGAAAGCCATTTTGTTTCGCTGCAAGGGCCATCATTCGTCCAAGCTGTCCTCCGCCAATGATCCCGATCATCTGTCCTGGTAAAATCGTCTTCTTATTCAAGGTCATCACTGCTTTCCATCACTTTTTCCCGTAGTGCATCTCTTCTATTTTCCAAAGTTGCAGCCAACTCTGTATTTTCTATCGAAAGGATCTGTGCGGCAAGGAGTCCTGCGTTGGTAGCTCCTGCCTTCCCGATCGCCACAGTCGCAACAGGAACGCCGCCCGGCATCTGCACGATCGACAGCAGTGAATCCATTCCGTTCAACGCCTTAGACTGAACCGGTACCCCGATCACAGGCAATGTGGTCTTCGCAGCCACCATTCCCGGCAAATGAGCAGCACCGCCTGCACCTGCAATAATGACATTCACTCCACGAGCTCTTGCACCTTCCGCAAACTCAAACATATAATCAGGTGTCCTGTGAGCCGATACAACTCGTTTCTCAAACGGAATCTCTAACTCTTCCAATACCTCACACGCATGCTTCATCGTCTCCCAGTCCGATGTACTTCCCATGATTACTGATATCATAATGTGACAGGCACCTCCCGTAGTTTAATCCCTCTTAACAAAAAATACCCAGATCAATTGCTCTCTACTTTATGAGAGAAAGCAATTGATCTGGGTATTTTACAGAGGATGGTCCCATTTTATCCGATAGGGTCCACAAACGAGCTCGTATCCAGACAGCTACTTTCCCTCATAGTCCGACCATTTACGGTAGTCAGGTAGAAACTCATGGGCCATATTCCCATTATTATATGAGGGTATTCGGTTTATTTGTCTCCATCATAACGTGATATAGAGGCTCTGTCAACGAATAATCGAACGATAATAAAAGTCTGAAAATTAATGTTCGGATTTGAAGCGTTTACTCTTCAATCTTCTTTCCCTCGAAGACAATTGTCTGTTTAATAGGGACATACTCTGTTTTCGTTCCATCTTTTTGTTCTTCAAACACAGGTTTTTCCATCCGTCTTACGGGCATATAACCCATATCCTTCATACGGTCTAAACAATCTGTAATCGTCTCATTCTCCTGCACTTCAAATAATAATCTCTTTTTACTCATTCTTTTAATTTTCCTTTACGAATATTTCGGACGGTCTTCACCCAGAACCCTCCGTGAATCGCTTTCGGTTCATACGCAATGATAAATGCCTTTGGGTCAAGCTCTTTAATTGTATCATACAGCTTCATCTCATACTTTCGCGGAGTCAGGATCTGCAGGGCCATCCGGTTTCCTTCCAGTCCATTCGCTTCCCAGTTCGTAACCCCGTAGCCCCTTGCACGGAGTTCATTCGGAAGTGCCTTATCATATTCTTTCGTGATCACATTGACCGTAATATAGCCAAGCGCAAGCTTCTCCTCGATTTTCATCCCTACAATCACCCCGAGACCATAACCGACCGCATAAGCAATCAGATTCTGAATCTCATTCAGGTTGTCCAGTACCAGCCCAAGACCCACAACATAAATCACTACTTCAAATGTACTCACAAAAGCTGCAATATATCGATAACCCTTCAACGTCAAAATCATTCTGATCGTAAAAAAGGATACGTATACGACATTGATGATCAAAATAATGGCTACCATCACAAAACTATTGTCTAACACCGTGATGCTCCTCTCTCCACTACTACTTGTAGTATGCTCAAATTAAGTTCCTATTTTACTAGAAAAATTCCATAATATGAACCACTTCAAGAAAAATTACGAATGATTTTCCGATGACAATTTCTAGAAAATCTGATCTCCTACTTTGTGTCTTTCCTATTTTGACCTGATTAAAACATAAAACGGCTTTATGGCAGCATGTCATTGCAGCCATAAAGCCGTCTTGCTTTGCTATATTATAACGATTTCAGCTTCTCTACCACTTCAGAAGGTTCCACACGATCTTTGTAATCGGCTTTCGTATATTCGTAAGCAATCGTTCCGTCCTGCTTAATAATATATGTTGCTGAAACAGGGAGCGTCCATGAATCACTGTCATTCGCTTTCTCCAGATCCAGACCTTTTTCTTTGTAGATATCCACTAAGTAAGGTGGCAGCTTGTAAACCAACCTATACTCATCTGCCACTTTATTTCCATCATCACTTAACACGAAATAATCCAATTCATTCTTCTCTTTTGTAGAAAGAGATGCATCAGGCATTTGCGGACTGACCGCAATCAGCTTGGCACCTGCTGATTCAATGTCTTCCATTAGTTGTTGGTATGCGCGCAGCTCCATATTGCAATATGGGCACCATCCGCCACGATAAAACGTAAGGATGACCGGGCCATTCTTCAGCACATCTTCCAGTGTGACTCCTTTGCCTGTCGCATCCGGTAACGTAAAGTTCGGTGCTTTCTCCCCTACACGAAGACCTTTACCATCATCAGAGCGCTCTAGTTCGTTGATCGCTTTTCTCATTTTATCCTGTACTTCCTGAGATGCATTCTGCTTAAATTTAGAAATATATTCATTGTACTGTTCTTGCATATTAGTTGCTGCCATTTGAAAACCTCCCTTTAGAACTTGTTTACAGTATAAGAGCAGGTTATTCAAAAGAAAAGCGATGTGCTTGGTTGGGTATGGTGGTGGATAGGGATGGGTGATGTTGTGACGACTTATTTTGTTTTCGAATTTGGGGATTTGGCAAGTTGTGAAGAGGGATGTGATAATTGGTAGTTAAAAGAATGGTAGAATTGCTTTTATTACAAGTTTTAGTTGAGAATGAATAAAATATAGCAAGACTCTATAAAAATGTAGTACTTCTAGTTTCAAAATTGTAGACAGTGCCATTTGTTTCGTTGATTCTTTGGTTCCGACTTAAATAATTGCGTCTGAATTGATAGTTATTGCGTCGTTTTTTAAATTTATGCGTCATTTTCGACAGTTTTTGCGTCTATTTTTCATTTTATGCGTCTTTTTCCAAACACCTCCTAACTCTTACACAGTGGTGGAGAAGAAAATGCAAACCACATATCTATCCACACAAAACAAAAAAAGCAGCCCCTAAGAGCTACTCTTTTTCTATTTGCCTGGCGACGTCCTACTCTCACAGGGGGAGATCCCCCAACTACCATCGGCGCTGAAGAGCTTAACTTCCGTGTTCGGCATGGGAACGGGTGTGACCTCTTCGCCATTATCACCAGACGAATATTCAATTGAAGGGTTGTTCCTTCAAAACTAGATAAAGAATTGATGTCAAGAAAGCCGAATACCGACCAATTGTTGTTCATTTCATAAATGACTCTTTGTGGTTAAGTCCTCGATCGATTAGTATCAGTCAACTCCACATGTCGCCATGCTTCCATCTCTGACCTATCTACCTAGTCATCTTCTAGGGATCTTACTCACATACGTGATGGGAAATCTCATCTCGAGGGGGGCTTCATGCTTAGATGCTTTCAGCACTTATCCCTTCCGCACATAGCTACCCAGCGATGCCTTTGGCAAGACAACTGGTACACCAGCGGTGCGTCCATCCCGGTCCTCTCGTACTAAGGACAGCTCCTCTCAAATTTCCTGCGCCCACGACGGATAGGGACCGAACTGTCTCACGACGTTCTGAACCCAGCTCGCGTACCGCTTTAATGGGCGAACAG
>ENA-ORXC01000051-ORXC01000051.1-marine-metagenome-genome-assembly--contig:-NODE-51-length-188420-cov-13.237933_pt1 | contig 188420 bp, 149 predicted proteins | sample MGYA00237865_ERZ511478 | MGnify/ENA metagenome assembly ERZ511478
CTCGCGGACTTTCTATCTGTGATTTATTTGCTAACTTTAATGCTTAAACACGCAACGAAATCATACACTAGACCGTTGGCAATAATTAAAAAAAAGATAACGTATAAATTGAAAGCAATTATTTTACCCTTTTTTCTGTTCCTTATAACATTATGTATTGCTCAAGAAAAGGAATATGTAGTTACCAAAGATGGAGATACTATATATGGAAAGATTACACGAGCTAGCAGTTTTTTAAATCCTTCAAAAGTTAGATTTAAAATCAAAGATACTAATGGAAATAAGAAATTACTAAATCCGAAAGAAGTTGAAACAATAAAATCTCTAAAGGGTGTAGACGGACAATGCATTATAAAAACTGTTTATGGCAAATGGTTTGTAAAAATGATAATTGATGGTAAAATAAAAGTATATCAATTAATTGATGGTGTGATTTTTTATACTTCAAAAGACAATTCCGAAATTAGATTGACGGATTTTGGTGGATTTAATAATAAAAAAGAATCACACTCGAGAATAAGACTATTATTAAATGACAATTCCGATATTTTAAAAGAGTTTGACTTACTAGATGGAACTCAAAAAAACATCCTCTATATCATAGAAAAGTATAATACTTTAGAAAAATAAAACCTGTTATCAACAAAGTACTAAGGTAAAAATCAAGTAAAAACGCATTAATTGTTTAATAAAACACTTCTGTAATTATTATCATAACTAAGTCCTGATTTTGATATAACAAAAGCTTCTATTAAAAGTTTATTACTAACTTTTTCCCTTTCCTTTGGCTACTAAGCGTTCATAAATTATCCAACAAGAACCATTGTGTTTACAACGCTTTTAATTAACACAATGTCGTACAATTCAAAGTAATAATTCCTGCCTTTTTTGCTATAAAATCAAAAACAACACAAAACAGATACTATACAGTTGTTTACAAGATATTTCAATATAGGTTATAGCGTGGTTATAGCATGGTTAAAGCGTGCTTATACTATAGTTATAGTATGCTTATAATAGGTTTAAAGCATAATAGCATAAAGTCAGTTAGCACTAATCGTAATTAGCAACTTAATTAGTTAAGCGCATAACGTTAAAATGTGACTGTTTAATTGGCATAGACCTAATTGATTTACAAAAATCCTTCAGATTTTCTATTTAATTTTTATTTGCTAACTTAAACACATAACTCAATCATACACAAAACCATTAGCAACAAGTAATAAAAACAAAAACTTATGATACACAAATTCTATAGTAACACAACATTGGAATTCCAAAATGCAATAAGCTTTTTAATCATTTGTATTATTTTATTAAGCGTGTCTTGTAAGGAAGAAACCAACACGATAAAAACCTCAGAAAGTGATTTAATAACAAAAATAAATGCGGTTCAAGAACAAGTGATGGCACAAGGTAATATAACAAAACAAGAGGAGCAGGCCTTAGCAAGTCTATGCAGCATTGTCTCTCATGATGACGGGTTAGCAACTTTTACTACCGACAATAGTATACTATTAAAAGATGTAGAAGTTGTACCAGTATATAATGGGTGTGAAGCTTTATCTGTAACACAAACAAGAGACTGTTTTAATAATAAAATATCAACATTTATTAAGCAAGAGTTTAACCTAAGTATAACTAAAGATTTAAATCTATCAGAACCAAAACAAGTAGAAGCATTTTTTATAATCAACGAAAACGGAACTCTAACTGGTATGAAAGTAAGAGATTCTGAAGTAAACGTTCAAGCAGAAATATTAAGAGTGCTAAGAAAAATGCCTAATATGAAACCTGCAACCCATAACGGAGAAAATGTATCTGTATTATGTTCCATTTTAGTAACCTACGGAAATGAAGTAGAAGTAAAGGTTGTTTACATTCCTGAAAGACCAGCTTAATTTAAAAAAACGCTAACTAAATTAGCTAGTGGACAAGAGTGGGTATAATTAATGGCAAATTGCAGACTACTATAAAAAGAGCCTTAAAATGGTCTATTTGGTTTTTGTACTAACCACAACAATTGCCATATACAAAAACGTTGTTAAAAATTTGACGCAACCATTTAAACACTATTGCATCTATTAATAAAAACAACTTGATTATGAGAAAAGTACTATTTATTTTATTACTAAGTTTAATGTGCTCATGTGAGGATAATAGCGAGCCTGTTATCCTAAATGAAACTAATAATGTGGTTTTGTTAAAAGTCGATTATTTAACAAACATATTTGAAGGAGGGTTGGAGTTCGAATTCTCAACCTCACAAAACTTTACTATTTCATCAACCTATAATCCACCAGGAGATTTTGGAGATATTCAATTGTATTATAGTGAGCTGAATGAAAAGATTTTTGACGGAACAATTTTTTGGGGAGGAAGTGGTGAAACATCCTATCCAGAACAAATAAATTTACCAGAGAGTTTTACTACGATTAATGAGGATTTAGAATTACCAGATTCAAGTATGTTTGAAACAGTAATGTACGATCAGTTTGCTTTTTATCCAGAAACTATTAATTATTCTAGTATTTGGAATTCTATAAGAAATTTAGAAATTGTTAAAAACTATAGAAATTCGAATCCACAAGGTAAAATCAATTTATTCCTTTACACACCAAGTGTTGGTATAGGTGATCCAGCCGAATGGGACTGGTATATTTACATCAAAAACTAAATTAGATACATAAACACGTTAAATATACTGCTGGCTATAGCAAGTTTACGTAATGTTTAACAGGTGTTCTATATCTTTTAAAGCAATTCTTAATTACGCTATAACACAATAACCATAATTAAAATAATAACAAACAAAACATTAGATGTAGTAAACATAAAAAGTATATAACATCTCTATTGCAATTAAAAAGGCAACCTATATAAGGTGGTCTTTTTTTTATAGTTATTTATTAATTATTACTTTAGATGTATAAATTGTAATTCACTTATTATAATTTAGTACAAATGGATGTTGTAAAAAGGAGTCAATTAGGAAGAAACTGATTTGAGTACATAAAATAATAGTTGCTCAAACCTGTATAATTAATTATTTTGGTAAGTGCTTATCTAGAAAATTTCTCAAAAATATTATCGCTTTTAATTTTGTTTGCTAAATTGGTTTTTTAAACAATTGAGGGTACATATAAATACGTAGGTAAAAATTATGAATAACATGCGCAGAGATGATAACCCAAAAGATATTGCTGAAATTGTTAGCAGAAAATATCTTGAAAAAGGTTATGATTTAGATTTTAGTTTAAAAAGTTTAGAAAACGAAATAGACAAAATTTTGGAAAATGAAATTTCAGAAAATTGTATAGAATCTGCAAACTTGGAATCTGAATTAACTGCTTATTTCGGTGAAACTTTGTGTCGAGTGTTTGATACTAAATGGAAAGGTGAATATTATTCGGAAAATAACGGAATAAATTATTATACTTCAAAAATTGAGAAAAACGGATTTGAATTCGGACCAAGTCATTTTATTAGCTATTATTTAAGTAATGGAAAGGAAAATGAAGGTAGTTTTAAAGATTATCTGTATTCTAGAGATTATTCTAAAGGAATATTCAATGACTTTCTTGGTGGTGGATTGATAAGCAAAATAAAATCTAAAAAATAACTATTGTCAACCCTACGTATAATTAATACTACAATAAGACTTAATAATTAGTTTATTAAGTTTTTTATTTGCTTAAGCATCAATGTTGTAAACTATACTTTACCTAACTAATAACAAATGAACAAAACCATAATCCCTTTATTGCTATTTACAATAGGAATGCTATCCTGTAAAAACCCTCAAAATGAAATTGACAAAGTAGAGATTGCTAAACAATACTTTAAAAGTATTAACAATTCAAATTACTCTAAAATATCAAAATTAATTGCAGACACAATTATAACAATAGAAGGGGAACATAAAAACACATATTCTAAAAAAGAATATTTTGAGGTTTTAAAATGGGATTCTGTTTTTAAACCCAACTATAAAATTGTAACAATTACAAAAGAGAATGAAAATGTTAAAGCAAAAATTTCAAAGATAGGGAAGCGGATTGCTTTTCTACATGAAAAACCATTTGTAATGAATCAAACCTTTAGTTTTCAAAATAATAAAATAGCAAGTATTAAAACAGATTATTTAAATTTTGATTACCAGACTTGGGATAAAAATAAAAGTGAATTGTTAAGTTGGATTAAAAAACATCACCCAGAACAAATTAGATTTATAACCAACATGACAGTTTCCGGAGGAGTATCATATGTTAAGGCTATTAAATTATATAAAAATAGAGATAATGTGTTATGACGCTCTAAATAAAAGTTGCTTTACTAGAATTTAAATTAATACCGTTAATACTCTTACAAAGTAAACAATCAACCAAGCTTAAACTAACAAAACATCAAAAAATAGTGTCCAAAACAAAATACATTACCATCCTCTTATTAAATTTTATTCTGTTTAACTGCCAGACAAAGACTAAAAAGAAAGACAAACCAGTAACAAATACTGTAAACATTACAACAACTGCTAATCAATTAACATTGTTTGGCGAACACGTCATTTCTACACCATTATACGAAAGGGATTTGGCAATATCACCAGAAGGCAATGAGCTTATTTTTACTTTAGGAGATTACAAACAAAATAAAAGATGTTTAGTATACCTGACTAAAGAGGAGGGAGTTTGGACTGAGCCACGAATATTAAACATATCAGGAAAATATCAAGATATAGAACCTTTTTACAGCAACAACGGAAACCGGTTGTATTTTGCATCAAACAGACCTATTTATAATGACACTATAAGAAACGATTATAATATTTGGTATAGCAATCGTGTAAACAATGGTTGGTCTAATCCAGTTGCTTTAGATTCTATTATTAATACTAAAACCGATGAGTATTATCCATCGTTAAGTCAAAACGGAAATTTATATTTTACAGCAACCAAAGCGTCTGGTATAGGTAGAGAAGATATTTTTATGTCTGAATTTAAAGATGGCAAATTTCAAGCTCCAAAACCATTACCTGAAGCAATAAATACCACTGCTTTTGAATTTAATGCTTATATAAATCCTGAAGAAAATATACTTATTTTTAGTTCTTTTGGAAGATCTGATGGTTTAGGTGGAGGCGATTTGTATATCAGTCGTAAAGACAGTTTAGGGCAATGGACAGCATCCAAAAACTTAGGCAAAACTGTAAACTCTGATAAATTAGATTATTGTCCGTTTGTAGATTGGAAATCAAATAACTTTTATTTTACAAGTGAAAGAAAACCACTTAATAACAATAAAATAGACCATGTAAAAACATTGAAAGCACTATCTAATAGTCCTTTAAATGGTTATGGAAATATCTATAAAATAGGATTTAATAAATTAGAGTTATAAAATAAACTGTGACATTCATAAAACTATAACTAACAAAAAAAGGGTTAACCAAATGGTTAACCCTTTTTTATACTATATAATTAAGCTTATTTTAAGCTTTCTAATAACTTTTCAGCAACTAACTCAGAGGACGCTGGGTTTTGTCCAGTAATTAAATTACCATCTTGGATAGCGTAAGCTGCCCAATCTTCTTTTTTAGAGTAGATTCCACCGTTTTCATTTAACATGTCTTCCACTAAAAATGGCACAACATCTGTTAAACCAACAGCAGCTTCTTCAGAATTTGTAAATCCTGTTACTTTTTTACCTTTTACTAATGGTTCTCCATCTGTTCCTTTAACACCTTTTAATGCAGCAGGAGCGTGGCATACAAATGCTACAGGCTTCTCTTGAGTATTAAATTTTTCAATTAAAGCAATTGATGTTGCATCATTTGCTAAATCCCATAATGGTCCATGACCTCCAGGATAAAATACAGCATCAAAATCGTCTGCTTTTAAATCAGCTAACTTGTGTGTATTTGCAATTAATGCTTTAGTTTCTTCATCTTTATTGTAACGCTCAGTATCTTCTGTTGCAGCATCTGGTGAATCACTACTTGGATCTATTGGTGCAGCACCTCCATTTGGTGTTGCAATAGTAATTTTAGCACCTTTGTCTAATAAAGTGTAATAAGGATTTGCGAATTCTTCAACCCAAAATCCTGTTTTTTTTCCTGTATCTCCTAATTTATCGTGAGATGTTAATACAAATAATACGTTCATTTCTTTTTCTTTTTCTTTTTCTTTTTTGGTTTCTATTTTATCTTCTGAAACGGTTTCAGAAGTTGTGTTGTTTGTGTTTTCTTTACAACTTGAAGCTGTAATTATTGTTAGCGTTAAAGCTATTGTTTTTAATAATTTCATTTAAAATGAATGATTTAAAAATCAAATATCATCATTCTGAATACAGTCGAAAACCTTAGAATTTTTGCTATTATAGCATTACGACTGCATTCATCATGACAATTAAAAAGGCTTATTAGTAAGCCATTTTCACTATTTCTTCTACTTTATCTGGAGATAAACTTTGGTGTTCACCCAATCCTGTCCAACCACGATTTGTAAATCGTTCAGAAATTTTTTCTGCGGTTCCTTCGTAATTTTTAGTATAATCTGAAAGCTTCGTATCAATACCTAATTCATGGAAAAAAGCAACTGTTTTTTCAATTGCAGCATAGGCTTTGTCGTCTGTACTCCCTTCGGTTATATTCCAAACGCGTTCACCATATTGTGCTAATTTTTCCTTTTTAGATTCAAAATTAAACTTGTAATGACTTGGTGCTATAACTGCTAAAGTACGTGCGTGATCTATACCAAATAATGCAGTTAATTCGTGACCAATTGCGTGTACTGCCCAATCTGTTGGTACACCTTTTTGTATTAACCCATTTAAAGCCATAGTACAACTCCACATAAAGTTAGAAGCTGCTTTATAATCTGTTGGGTCTTTTAAAACTGTTGGTGCTACTTCTATTAATGTTTGTAATATACTCTCGGCAAAACGGTCTTGTAATAAGGCACCAATTGGATACGTCATGTATTGTTCTAAAACGTGTGTAAACGCATCTGTTAAACCATTTGCTAATTGACGTTCTGGAATAGACGTTATCACCTGAGGATCTAAAATAGAGAACTCAGGGAATAAACCAGGTCCACCCATTGCAAGTTTTTCTTTAGTTTCTTCACGTGTGATTACTGCTCCAGAATTCATTTCAGATCCTGTTGCTGGTAATGTTAAAACAGTACCGAAAGGCATGCCTTTTTCGGTTCTAATATTTTTGGTTAAAATATCCCAAGGTGTATCACCATCGTAAACTGCTGCTGCAGACAAAAATTTAGTTCCGTCAATTACAGATCCACCACCAACTGCTAGTAAATACGTAATACTTTCATCTTTTATAACTTTTAAAGCTTCCATTAGTTTAGCGTATTCTGGATTTGCAGGAATACCTCCAAACTCAGTGACATCAATGTCTGCTAAAGCGGTTTTTACTTGGTCGTAAATACCATTTTTCTTGATACTTCCTCCACCATAAAGCAATAATACTTTAGCATCTTTAGGAATTTCTTCTTTTACCTTTTCTATAGTATCCTTTCCAAAAATAATTTTTGTAGGATTTTTAAAATCAAAATTGTTCATCTTCTTTTTCTTTTTTTGGTTGTTATATTTTTACAATCATTTTTCCTTTGTTTTTACCTTCAAATAAATCGATAAAAGCTTGAGGAATATTATCAAAACCATCAACGATAGTTTCGGTATATGTTAATTTGCCTTCGGTTAACCATCCTGATAATTTTTGGATGGCCTCTGGAAATTTTTCTGCATAATTACTAACAATAAAGCCTTGCATTAACGCACTGTTTTTTACTAAAAATGGTTGTACGCTTATACTTTTAGGTAATTCAGTTTCATTATAAACCGAAATGGCACCACAAATTATAATTCTAGCAAATTGATTAATACTGAATAAAACAGCGTCAGAAATTGGTCCTCCAACATTATCAAAATACACATCCACACCATTTGGCGCAGCTTCTGCAATGGCAGATTTCATATCTTTTGTGGTGTTGTAATTGATACCTTCATCAAAACCGAATTTACTTTTTAGCATCTCGATTTTCTCATCTGTACCAGCAATACCAATAACACGTAAGCCTAGAATTTTAGCTATTTGTCCAACAACACTACCAACAGCTCCTGCTGCTCCAGAAACTACAATAGTTTCGCCTGCTTTAGGTTTTCCTATTTCGGTTAAGCCTAAATAAGCTGTTAAACCTGTCATACCTAAAACACCTAAATAAGTACTTAAAGGTGCTTTTTCAGGGTCTACTTTATTTAAGCCTTCGCCATTAGACACTTGTTGTGTCGACCAGTTTAGCATACCAGAAACGTAATCTCCAACTTGAAATTCATCGTTTTTAGACGCTGTAACTTTAGCCACAACACCAGAATGAACTGGCTCGTTTAACTTAAAAGGTTCAACGTAAGATTTTGCATCGCTCATTCGTCCTCTTAAATAAGGATCTACAGAAACATAAGCAGCTTCTAATAAAATCTCACCTTCAGTTATTGTTAATGTTTTATCTTCTTCTACAAATTCAAAATTTGAAAGTGTAGGTTTTCCTTCAGGTCTATTTTTTAATTGTATCGTTTTCATATTCTTTTTCATTTATTCAATTACAGTTACAATCTCATCCATAGGTCTTCTAACCTTTACAAGATTTACTAACCAGTCTTCATCTTCTTTTCTATATCCAATAGGTAACATAACAGCACTACGTAGTCCTTTTTCACGTAATCCTAAAATTTTATCTACAGCGTCTGGCTCAAAACCTTCTAAAGGCGTAGCGTCTACACCTTCAAAAGCTGCAGCAGTTAAAGCTTCAGTAAAAGCAATGTAGGCTTGTTTAGAAGCATGCATAAAATTCTCTTCAGGATCCTTTTGTGGATACATACTTAATAACATTTGTCGGTAATTTTCCCAACCTTCGTTTTTAAAGCCACGAATATCGTTGGTTAAATCAAACATATAGTTAATACGCTCTGGTGTGTAATGGTCCCAAGCAGCAAATACTAAAAGGTGAGAACAGTCTGTAATTACAGATTGATTCCAAGCAATTGGTTTAATTTGCTCTTTAATATCTTGGTTTTTTACAACAAAAATTTCAAAAGGTTGTAATCCAGATGATGTAGGAGCTAAGCGTGCAGCTTCTAAAATGCGTTGCACTTTATCTTCTGGTACTATTTTACCATTCATTGCTTTAGCAGCATATCTCCAATTTAATTTGTCTAGTAATTCCATATTTATAATTAGTTGTTTTTTGTGATTCGTTTTATATCGTTTGAATTAATAATGACTTCAGAATAATTTTTACTATTAGCTAGATTTATCATTGCTTGAGCCATGTTTTCAGGATCTGTAATTTTATATTTTTTTAGTTTCCCGAAGAATAAAGGCTGTATAACTTTAAATACTACTTTGCCAATAGTTTCTAATGTGCGACTTTCTTTGCGTTCACCACCAATTAATGACGGTTGAAAAATGAACGTTTTCTTGATGTCTTGTTTTAAAACATCACGTTCCATTTCGCCTTTTATTTTATTGTAAAACACGCTGCTTTTTGAATTAGCACCTAGTGCCGAAATGACTAAAAACGTTTCAATACCATTAGTTTTAGCTAATTTTGCAGCAGAAACAGGAATACCGTAATCTATCTTTTTGTACAAGTCTTTATTTGGCGTTTTAGCTTTAGTGGTACCAATACAACAGAAGACTTGGTCTCCAGTAAAATCGCTTTTAAACTGTTCTAATTCTAATAAATTACCAATGTATTGCGTGACTTTATTTGGTAAGCCTTCAAGTTTTGAACGTGAAAATAACTTGATGCTTTCGTAACGCTCATCATTAATCAATTGGTCTAATAATAAACCACCTGTTAATCCTGATGCACCTAATATAATTGCTGTTTTTTTCATGTTATTGACATACTTTTATACTGCTCCATGCTGATTGATAAGCTTCTTCTAAATGTGCTTTATCTAATGTAAAAACACCACGTTTTTGTGTAATCATTAAAAACGATAGTGGATTTATGGCATAAGCGTACAGTAAATAATCAGACAACGGTTTAATAATACCTTCTTGTCTGCCACGTTCCCAAAGGTCGAGTAGTGGTTGCAGGTGTTTAATACCTTCTTGTCTACTTAGCTCATCAATCATTGGTGTGTTATCACATTGTGCTAAAAACATAGCATTTTCACACTCTTTAAGTTTAAAGTCCGCAATACGATTCCAAATTAATCTAAAGCCTGCTTCAACAGACATGGTTTCATTATAAGTTGCAAACGCATATTTAGTGTATTCGGCTTTCACTTCGACGTAAGTCTTATTTACTAAATCTTGTTTATTTTCAAAATATAGATAGATAGTAGCAGGTGAGACGTTTGCCATTTTAGCTATTTTACTCATTGGTGTTGCATGAAAACCGTTGTTGTTTACCAACTCGATTGTCGCTTTTACCAATGCGTTACGTTTATCTATACTTTTTTGAAGTTTTGCCATTTCTCTTTAAATTCTCATGCAAATATACATAAAAATGAATGTTCATTCTTTTTTTTAACATAGGTTTATATTTTAGCAAAATATGTTAACTATTTATAAAATTAACAACTAAGAGGAGTGTGTAAATTAAGAGTAATTATTTTAGAATTGTAAATAGAAATGAGGAACCTTCACCAATTGTAGAACTCGCTTTAATTGTGCCTCCTGATTTGTTAACTAGCTTACTAACAATGGGTAATCCTAAACCCGAACCTTCATTACCGTATTTATCTGTCTTAGATAGCTTGATAAATATTTTAAAGATTTTTTCTAGGTATTCTTCTTTAATGCCTGGTCCGTTATCGCTTACAATAAACTTGTAATGAGTTTCTGTTTCAGAAATATCAACATTAACTTTTACTGTTGGTTTATCTGTATATTTTTCGGCATTATTGATAAGGTTAGTTAAAATTTGACCAATAACAACAGTGTTAATGTGTAATTTATTTAAAGTAGAGGTAAAGGTAAGGTCTAATATTGGATCATTTGCGTAATACTCTAAAATGTCTTTTTTAAAGGCTGTAATGGTAACATCTTCTTTAACGTCTTCAAGTTGGTCTAGCTTAGTACTGTATTCCATTAAACGATCTAGAAATTTATAAGATTGTTCTGTAGATTTTAAAATAAGTTCAATAATATCAACACCGTTGGAGTCAATCTTATTTTTATAATCAGCTAAAAACATTCCTGCCAAATTAGATATATTTGATAATGGAGATTTTATATCATGAGAAGCAGCATACGCAAATTGCTCTAAATCAGAATTTTTTTCTTCTAATTGCGTGTTTAAGTCTTTTAGTTTAAAGTTCTTTTTTCTTAATGATAAAAGGTTTATGACTTGCTTAGATAAAGCTTTTAGTGCTTCGTTTTGACTGTCTGACAAAACTCTTGGTTTAGAGTCAATAACACACAAAGTACCTAATGGCAAACCGTTTGAAGATTTTAAGGGTACTCCTGTATAAAAAATTACTTCTGGTCCACCAATAACTAAAGGGTTATCAAAAAAACGTTCGTCTTTTCTAGCATCTTCAACAATTAGCGTATTATTTTTATCGTTTATGGCGTGACCACAAAAGGATACGTCTCTAGGCGTTTCGGTGGCGTCCAAACCATAACTGGATTTAAACCATTGTCTGTTGTCATCTACAAGACTGATTAACGCAATTGGTACCTCACATATTTGGGCAGCGATTTTAGTTAAACCATCATAATCCTGATCAGGTAAAGTGTCAAGTATATTATAGGATTTTAATTCTGTTAACCGTTCTGCTTCTTTAATGTATTTTTCTGGAGCAATCATAAACTAATAGTGTTTGATATGCAATATACTATTTTTTTAAAATTAAGAATTCAAATTTTGATATAATACATTGTTTTTTAATGTATTATATGTATTTCATTTATAAGAGAAATCATAATGTTTGATTAATTTATAAATGAACTTGCTACATTTAAAGTTGAAAAATCTTTTTTATAACTGCGTTAAACTTTTGAAAAATTATCGTCAATAAAATAGTTGTATTATAATTTTGTAATAAAAACACATCAAAATTACTATGAGCAAACAACACCTTTTAACACCTTACAAAAAGAATATTACACTTAATAATAGAGTAGTTATGGCACCAATGACACGTAGTCGTGCTGATAATGATGGTAAAGTACCAACAAACGATTTACAAGGTTTGTATTACGAGCAACGTGCATCGGCTGGATTAATAATTACAGAAGGATCACAAGTATCAAAACAAGCTGTTGGTTATATAAATACACCAGGAATCCATACAGAAGCACAAGTTGAAGGTTGGAAAAAAGTAACTAAACGTGTACACGATAAAGGCGGAAAAATATTTATACAATTATGGCACGTTGGACGTATGTCTCATCCAGATTTTCATGATGGTGATTTACCAGTTTCTGCTTCAGCTATAAATCCTAATGCTAAATCGTTTACACCAGATGGTTTTAAGGATACAGTGACACCAAAAGCAATGACTATTGAAGAGATTAAACAAACGGTTAAAGATTTTCAAAAAGCAGCAGCAAATGCGATAGAAGCTGGTTTTGATGGTGTAGAAATACATTCGTCTAATGGTTATTTGTTTCAGCAATTTTTTAATGGCTGTTCAAATGAAAGAACCGATGAATATGGAGGTTCGATTGAAAATAGAGCACGTTTCTTTTTTGAGGTTTTAGACGCTATGAAGGAAGTGATTCCGCAGGAAAAAATAGGAGCACGTTTTAATCCATCGTTACATGGTATGTCTGGAATTACAGTAGATGAAGAAACTATTCCTACGTTTGAATACATCATTAAAAAGTTAAACGATTACAATTTAGCCTATATTCATTTATCTGAACCTTTTACAGATGTCTCTGAAGTACCTTTTGCTGTCACAGAAATTGCAAAACATTTTAGACCATTATACAACGGAACATTAATGATTAATACCGATTTTGATCAAGACAAAGGAAACCAAGTTTTAGAAGCTGGTAATGCCGATTTAGTTGCTTACGGAAAACCATTTATTTCTAATCCAGATTTAGTAGAGCGTTTTGAAAATAATATTGAATTAGCAGATTGGGATAAAGATACATTTTACACCAAAGGACCTGAAGGTTACACAGATTATCCAAAGGCTTAAAGCCAATAAATAATAAGTAAAAAAAGCATCTAAAATTAATTTTTAGATGCTTTTTTAAATTTATATAAAATTTTGATTTACAATTATTTATGTTTAATATTTAAAAGCAAAGGTTTAAATGATATAAATAATATTGTATAAATAAATAATAGTAATAAATACCAAGTATTAGATACTAAATCTAAGTAATCTATCTTACCATTAGAGAAGCTTAAAATCATTAAAACTTGTGCTCCATAAGGTAAAACACCTTGTACAATACAAGCAAAAATATCTAAAATTGAAGCTGTTTTTTTATTGTCTAATCCATACTCATCGTTAATAGTTTTAGCAATTGGACCAGCAATAATTATTGATACTGTATTATTGGCAATTGCCATGTTTATAGTACCAACCAGAGAAGCAATTCCTAATTGTGCAGAGGTTTTGTTTTTTATAAGCTTTTTAATATTTTTTAATATGTAGTCTATTCCTCCGTTTTTTGAGACCAAAGCAGCTAAACCACCGGTTAATAGTGATAGTAAAAATATTTCGGTCATGCTTGTAAAACCAGTGTAAGCTAGTTTTGTAGATTCAATAAGTGTGAAATCTCCATAAATAATTCCTAAAAGTCCACCAGCTATAACACCTAAAAGTAAAGTTACAAAGACATTCATACCAATTATAGATAATATTATTACCAATAAATAAGGTAATATTTTAACAATAGAATAGGTGTAAACCGTTGTATCTTCAGTATTAGTTTCTAATCCTAAACCTTGAAAAATTAATATTGCAATTGTAAATAAAGCAGCTGGTAGCGCAATTTTAATGTTCTGCTTAAATTTATCGCTCATTTTACAGCCTAGCGATTGGGTTGCTGCAATGGTAGTGTCTGATATCACAGATAAGTTATCACCAAACATACTTCCGCCTAAAAGTGCACCACAAAGTATTATTAAATCTACGCTACTTTTATCTGCAAAACCAATAACAATAGGTGCTAAAGCTACAATTGCACCAACTGAAGTTCCTGTAGAAACCGATAAAAATGCAGCAATTACAAACACACCAAAGTAAATGTATTGTATAGCAATAAAGTCTAACCCTAAATTTACAATAGAGTCAACACTTCCTGTGGCTTTTGTTATAGTAGCAAAAGCACCTGCTAATAAATAGATTAAACACATAGTTAAAATCTTATCATCTCCACAACCTTTTAAAAGGGTTTCAATTTTAGAGTTAATCGATTGTCTAAACATTAAAAATGCGACAATAATTCCTACTATAACTGCAATTGGTGCAGGAAGTGCATAAAAATCATTTTGATAAATTCCAACACCTAAAAACGTAAATACAAATACGAATAGCGGAATTAAAGCTGTGAATTTTGGAGTAATTTGTTGTGGACTTGCCATTTTTCTTTTTCATTTTAAAAAGGAAATAGCAATCAAAAAACAAGAAATATGAGTTAACATTTGTTCCAATTAATTGGCTTATCTATTTAGCACCTTGCTCGTTATTGCAGGTTGCTATCTCCTTTTAGAGATTCTTGATAATTAATTTTAAGTCTGCAAAAGTAGGGCAGAAAGCAATATGTAATTCTTAAAAAATGTTAATTTTTAAAATAGCCAAAATTCTCGTCGATAGATTTCCCGATTTCGTATAGTTAAAACCCTCAAACGTCTATCGCTTTATAATAAGATAGTATATAGTTTCACCTTTGAAGTGTAGAATTAAAACACCTTTTAAAATGAAATTATATTTAATCATAGTCAATTTATTTTTTGTGCAACTATCGCTTGCTCAAGAACAATCAACTAAAGTTTGGTCACTTCAAGATTGCATAGACTATGCAATTGAGCATAATATTACGGTTAAAGATGCCGCTTTAGATAAAGACCTTGCCGAAGTAGATTATAGCAAAGCAAAGTCGTCTAGACTACCTAATTTATTTGGAAGCGCATCACAGAGTTTTTCTAACGGAAGTACTATAGATCCTATTACTAGCGATTATGTAACGGATCAAATACACAGTACAAATGTTGGAATAAATAGTTCTATGACTTTATTTCAAGGCAAACAACTTAGTAACCAAATCAAGCAAAACAAGATACTGTTAGATCAAAGTATTTTTCTGGAAGAAGTCGAAAAAAACAATATTGTTTTAAACATTTTAGAAGTGTATTTACAAACGCTTTATAGTAAAGAAAGTATCGCTATTGCGGAAAACAATGTTGTTGCATCAGAAAAAGAAGTTGAAAGAGCAAAAGCAAGATTAGATGCAGGCACTATTGCTTTGGGTGATTATACCGAAGCACAAAGTCAAGCAGCTACTAATAAATTCAATGTAATATCGGCTAAAAATGATTATCAACAATATATTATTCAACTGAAACAATTATTAGAATTATCGCCTTTAGAAGATATTCAAATTGAAACTATTGATGAAAACATGGATTTAGTAAATCTAAACATCGATAAAAATCAACTATACACTCATGCAATTGGTTTTCTGCCAGAAATTCAGGCAAGTAATTTAAATATTGAAGCAAACGAAAAAGAGCTTGATATTGCTAAAGGAGGCTTTTTACCAACCTTATCGTTAACCGGAAGTGTTGGTTCAGGTTACACAAGTATTAACGATAATACATTTTCAGACCAGTTTGATGTTAATTTTAATCAAAAATTAGGGTTATCGTTAACCATCCCAATTTTCAATAGAAATCAAACTAAAGCAGCTGTAAAAACAGCAACTATAAATATTGAAAAAGCGCAAATACAAAAGCAAACCACAGAAAAGGAAATTTATAGAAAAGTAGAAACTGCTTACCAAAATGCAATTTCTGCACAAGAACAAGTTATAGCTGCTGAAGCTTCTAAAGTAGCAGCTGAAGAAAGTTATAAACTGGCTCAAAAAAAATACGAATTAGGAGCTTTAAGTACAACTGATTTGGTAATAAGTCAAAATACTTTTACCAATGCACAGCAAAACTATTTACAGTCTAAATACTTAAATATTTTATACCACGAGTTATTACAATTTTACCAAGGAAACAATATTAAAATTAATTAACAGAATTATGAAATCTAAAAAGAAAATCATATTAGGAAGCGTAGTATTAGTAATACTTGCTATTGTAGCATTCAGTTTTATAAATGGTGCAGATGCCATAGTTATAGAGTCTAAAACAGTTACAGCTAAAAAAGCAAATGTAACTACTATGGTTACTGCAACAGGAACCATTGAGCCAATTACACAAGTGGAAGTTGGTACACAGGTTTCTGGAGTTGTCGAGAAAATTTATGTGGATTATAATAGCGTTGTTAAAGAAGGACAGCTTATTGCAGAATTAGATAAAACCAATTTAAATGCTTCAAAAACACAAGCACAAGCAGCTTACGATAATGCTGTAAGCCAAAGAAATTACACCAAAACAATTTATGACAGACAACAAACGCTTTACAATAATCAAGTCATAAGTAAATCAGATTTTGATGATGCTGCATTTAATTATGCAACCGCTAAGGGAACAGTAACTCAACGTTATTCAGATTTACAATCGGCTAGAACCAATTTAGAATATGCTAATATTTATTCGCCAATTGATGGCGTTGTATTATCTAGAGCAATTGATGAAGGACAAACCGTTGCAGCAAGTTTAAGCACACCAACCTTATTTACAATTGCTCAGGATTTAAAAGAAATGCAAGTGGAAGCAGATGTAGATGAAGCAGATATTGGTAATGTAAAAGAAGGACAACGTGTAACCTTTACAGTAGATGCGTATTTAGGCGAAACCTTTGATGGTGAAGTTACGCAAGTACGTTTAGATCCAACAGTAACATCAAATGTAGTAACATATACTGTGGTGATTAAAGCTGATAATCCAGATTTGAAACTTAAACCAGGATTAACCGCAACCATTTCTATTTACACTTTAGAACTAAACGATGTTTTAACTGCAGAAGCAAAAGCCATAAACTTTACTCCGGAAACTGAAACATTAGCGTCTTACAACACACATCATAATTTATCAAACAGTGGTAGTACAACTTCAGAAAAAGAAACTACACTTTGGGTATTAGAAAAAGATAGAAGCATTACACCAAAAACAGTAACCTTAGGCGCTAGTGATGGCGTAAATGTACAAGTATTAAGCGGAATTAATGAAGGCGATAAATTGGTCTACAGTTTAAAGGGTGTATCTAAAAATGAAGCTTCAGGACCAGCAGGTGCAAACGAAAGTCCATTTATGCCACAACGTCCAGGAGGAAACAAGAAAAAATAAAAGCCATGAGTAAAGACATTATAAAAATAGAAGACTTAAAACGTCAGTTTACCATGGGAACCGAAACAGTACATGCCTTAAAGGGAATTTCGTTTAATATAAAAGAAGGCGAATTTGTTACTATAATGGGATCTAGTGGTTCTGGAAAAAGTACGATGCTTAACATTTTAGGATGTTTAGATCAACCAACCTTTGGTGAATATGAAATTGATGGCGTAAGTGTTAAGGCTTTAAGCCGAAATGAATTAGCAACAATAAGAAACGAGAAAATAGGATTCATATTTCAATCTTACAACTTATTGGCAAGAACATCTGCAATAGAAAATGTAGAATTACCCTTATTATATAACAGTAAAGTGTCTACAGAAGAACGTAGAGAGCGTGCTATAAAAGCATTGGAAATGGTTGGTTTAGGAGACAGGTTGCATCATACACCTTCGCAGCTTTCAGGAGGACAACAACAACGTGTTGCTATCGCTAGATCGTTGGTAAATAATCCAGTAATGATTCTAGCAGATGAAGCTACAGGAAACCTAGACACAAGAACATCCTACGAGATTATGTCGCTGTTTCAAGAACTTAATGCCAAAGGGATTACTATAACTTTTGTTACACACGAGCCAGATATTGCCACTTTTAGTAGCCGAACTATTGTGTTAAAAGATGGTAGTATAATGCAGGATTATCAAAATCACAAAGTACAATCTGCAGCAGCGCAATTAGCTAAACTGCATAAACAAGACGATTAATTATGAGACTATTAAATTTAATAAAAATTGCTTTTAAGGCTATCGTACTTAACAAAATGAGAACCTTGCTAACCATGTTAGGTATCATTATTGGTGTAGCGTCTGTAATTACTATGTTGGCTATTGGTGAAGGGTCTAAAGAAAGTATTCGTTCTACCATTTCAAATATGGGTTCAAATATGATTACCATAAGACCAGGAGCAGACGACAGAGGTCCAGCCAGAGGTAGTGGAGGAGATGTACAAACATTAACACTTCAAAATTACGAAGTCATAAAAACGCAAGCCGATTTATTAAGCTATGTAACACCAGTCGTTAATGGTGGTGGACAAGTTATTAATGGCTCAAACAACTGGCCTTCTACAATTTATGGCGTTAATCCAGATTATTTAGAGATTAAAGTTGTTGGATTGCAAAGCGGAAGTATGTTTACAAATGTAGATGTGCAATCGGCTTCAAAAGTTGTAGTAATTGGGCAAACGGTTGTCGATAATGTATTTTCAGATGGACAAGAACCTGTAGGACAAATGATTCGTTTTAATAGTATTCCTTTTACGGTTATTGGAGTTTTAGAAGAAAAAGGCGAAAACACCTTTGGTCAAGATCAAGATGATGTTGTCATTGCACCTTACACTACTGTGCAAAAACGTATTTTAGCTATAGATCATTTAAATCAAATTTTGGCTTCTGCTGTTAGTGAAGATGATGCGCCAGATGCGGTAGAACAAGTTTCCGAAATTTTAAGAACGCAACACAAACTATCGGCTAATGAAGATGATGATTTTCATGTGCAATCTATGGAAGAGTTAATTTCTACCTTTAGTTCTACTAGCGAAATGTTAACAGTACTTTTAGTTGCAGTTGCAAGTATATCGTTATTAATTGGAGGTATTGGTATTATGAATATTATGTATGTATCTGTAAAAGAGCGTACTAAAGAAATTGGTTTACGTATGGCTGTTGGAGGTAAAGGATCTGATATTTTAATGCAATTTTTAATTGAAGCGATTTTAATAAGCATCACTGGTGGATTGCTTGGTGTAATCTTAGGACTTGGAGCAACTGTTTTTATAGAAAAATTCTTAAATTGGCCTACAAGTGTTGCGTTGTATTCAATAATAATATCATTTGCTGTTTGTGCAATTACAGGTATCTTTTTTGGATGGTATCCTGCAAGAAAAGCTTCAGCTTTAGATCCAATAACCGCTTTACGTTACGAATAGATAACTCATGATTAAAAACAAAAACATAACATTATTATCACACATTCTAGTTTGGTTTGTACTGTTTAGTATGCCTTACTTATTATCCTATGGTCAAGAGCAAGAAATCAATAGAGTAGTCATTCATTTTTGGATTCCCTTAGCGTTATCTGCAGTCTTATTTTATTTAAATTACTTTGTACTAATAGATAAATTTCTATTCACTAAAAAAACAATTTGGTTTATAGGTATTAACCTGATTTGTATAGCGTTATTTATTTATTTTAAAGAAACAGTTGAAGATACTTTTTTTAAGGGTATAGCAAAAAAACGACCAAGTAGTAGCGATAGTTCTGGTCCACCATTTAAGATGTTTATTTACGTTCAGATGGTATCTTACATGGCACCTTTATTGTTTTCAATTGCAGTAAAAACTACTAAACGTTGGGCAAAAACAGAAGCAGAACGCAAAGAAGCTACTAATTTTAAATTACAGTCTGAATTACAACATTTACATTATCAATTACAGCCACATTTCTTTTTCAACTCGTTGAATAATATTTATGCTATGGTAGATATTTCGCCAGATCAAGCCAAAACGTCAATACATAGTTTAAGCAAGTTAATGCGTTACATGTTATATGAAACAAGCGAAGAATCTATTGCTTTAACTAAGGAAATAGATTTTATGAAAAAGTATATCGAGCTTATGAAGCTTCGTGTGTCTGAAAAAACAGTGGTCAACTATAGTTTTCCTTCAGCTGAAACCGGAATTAAAATAGCACCTTTGCTATTCATTTCATTAATAGAAAATGCTTTTAAGCATGGTGTTTCGGCAAGTAAAGCTAGTACTATTGATATTAATATGACTTGTGATAATCAAACCGTTTTATTTACTATCGAAAATCATAACTTTCCGAAGAAAACCGAAGATAAAAGCGGTTCAGGAATTGGACTTCCTAATATTAAAAAACGATTAGAGTTACTGTATCCAAACAAAAATAGTTTTAAAACCTTTGTAAAAGACTCCCGTTTTTTAGCACAATTAGAAATTGAAACCAATTAAATTATGAGCAACCTAAAAATCACTTGTGTTATTGTAGATGATGAGCCTATGGCTTTAAATTTAGTAGAAAGTTATGTTGAAAAAACACCTTTTTTAGACCTTAAACAAAAGTGTAGTAGTGCGATTGAAGCTATGGAGTTTATTAAAAATAACCCTATAGATTTATTGTTTTTAGACATACAAATGCCAGATTTAACAGGTATTGAATTTTCTAAAATGTTACCAAAAGAAACGCGTGTTATTTTTACCACAGCTTTTGATCATTATGCATTAGAAGGTTTTAAAGTAGAAGCTATAGATTACCTTTTAAAGCCTTTTGATTATGCTGAGTTTTTAGCTGCTGCCAATAAAGCAGATACTTGGTTTGAGTTGGTAAAAGGGAAGAAGCAGTCTGTATTATCTGAAGAAAAAGAATTCCTTTTTGTGAAATCTGAATACAAACAACTTCGGATTAAATTAGCAGATGTTTTATATTTTGAAGGATTAAAAGACTACATTAAAATCTGGTTAAAAGATAATCCTAAAGCAGTTTTAACGTTAATGAGTTTAAAATCTTTAGAACAAGAATTACCAGAGACACAATTTATGCGTGTGCATCGTTCGTTTATAGTATCACTAAAAAATATAGATGTAATAGAGCGTAGTCAGATTATAATTAATGACCAACGCATAACAGTTTCAGAGCAATATAAACCTAAGTTTTTAGAGTATATTAATAATAATTCTTTGCATTAATTTACAGGGATTTTATCTTACAAAATAATCTCATCTATAAAATAATCGGTTTGGTAGATATAATATATCTATCGGTCTATTTTCATTTTTTAACAGAAATAATTCATATACTTTTAAACTATTAATACTAATAAACGTCTTAGTATTAATAGCAAAACAAAGTTGAACTATTAAATCTTTAAATTATGAAAACATTTATAAAAGCATACATATTACCAACAGTATTGTTGGTAGCATTTGCAGCACAAACAGAAGCACAAACTAGAAGAAGTACTAGTAATAAAAAAGTTACAACAACTACAACTAAACGTACAGTTGCTAAGCGTGTACCAAGTACAAAAGTGACTTATAAAACACCTAAACGTAAAGTAGTTTCGGTTAGAAATGTACCAAATAGAACAGTTGTAACGCATAGAGGACAAAACTATTACTATGCTAATAATAAGTATTACACACAATCTAGAGGTCGTTACATTGTAATAGCTCCAAAGGTAGGTTTTAGAATTAAAACTTTACCTGTAAACTATAAAAGAGTTCGTTATAATAACCATAATTATTACAATGCTCATGGTATATTTTATATTCAAATAAATAACCAATATGAAGTAGTAGATCCAGAAGTTGGTACTATTGTTTATGAGTTACCAGATGATTATGAAAAAGTTGTTATAAACGACGAAACGTATTATGAATACGCAAATATATTATACGAAAAAGTACAAATAGATGGTACCAGAGCTTATGAAGTTGTAGGTATTATAGAAATGAATTAGTTACGTTTGATTTTGGTTGATTGATTAGTAACATGAAAAAAGGATAATGTAAAAGTTATCCTTTTTTCTATTTAAAAATATTGCTTTTTAATGTTTTTAGGATCTACTGGTTTAGTTTCAGAAATAAATTTCATGAACAAATAAATAGCCATAAAATGGCAAATAATAATTATTACCGTAAAGGTTTGGTTGTAAAAAAAGTATTCATTTATTGGAGATAATCCAATTTGAAACAACGAGAATAATCCTGATGTAAGTAAAATAGTTCCGTTTTTATAATTATTATTAAGATACACAATTGCAAAAGTGACTGTGTAAATTAAAACACAAATAGCACAAATAAACATGTAAATTTGACTATTGTTGGGGATTTTATCTAATAAAAGTTCTATAACAGCATAGATTATGTAAGCTACTAAAAAACCACCAATTACAGATGATATTGACAACAAAGACTTTAATTTACTTTGTATTAAATATTTTTTTAATGAAAATGTATATAAGATTAAATATAATGAAGTTAACAAAGATATTTCTCCAAAATAATCATGAAAAGAATAAAATGTTAAAAAATTGATGCAAAATAAAGCTGCTAGAGCTAATAAAAATAATGGATCCGTATTTTTTTTAACAACACTAATATATTTTAAAAATATTGTAACAATAACTACTGGGCAAATGTAAAGCAATTGACTTTTTTCCATTATTACGCTCATACCAACTGCAATTGATAAAGCAATAACGAACAGAATATCAAAAAAATGTAGTTTAATTTTTAGCATTAGTATTAGAAGGGAATATCCTACATAAGATAAATATTTACTTAGTAGAAAAATTTGTTTTTGTCAATTTACAATTAATCTTTGATATGTTTTATACACTTTTAATCAATTGTTTTTTTAAACTAAGCTGATAAACTTAATTATCTTTGTTCAGAAACAGCATAAACGCCCCAATCTGCAATAGATTGCACTACAGGAATTAAAGTTTTACCAAAATCGGTTAACGAATATTCTACTTTTAAAGGTGGTTTAGAAGTGTATACTTTTCTTTTTACAATACCATCTTCTTCTAAAGTTTTTAATTGTAAACTCAATGTACGCTCTGTAACTGTTGGCATTTCTTTTCTTAATTCATTATATCGAAGTGTTTTATCAATTAAATGAAACATAATTACCGTTTTCCATTTTCCTCCAATAATTCCCATGGTTAAACTGGCACAACATGGATATTCCTTTCCTTTAAACGTATACATAATTATTTTTTAAGTATTAAATCTTTGGCAAAGGTATAATACTATACTAAATAATACAACTATACTTTTTATAGTAAATTTAACAATCGGCTAAAAGCATTGATTTTGTTGGGTTTACAAATTTTTTAAGTGTAATATTTTATACTATCCTTTTTGACCGTTATTGTGAGAAATAGATACTACAATTACATTTGCACTATACTTTTTATAGTGTAATTAAAAATCAACTTAATAAAAAATATAGAAATGAATTTATCTGAAACATTAAACTGGAGATACACAACTAAAGAATTTGACCCAACAAAAAAAATATCTGAAGCAGATATGGTTGAAGTCAAAAACTTATTAAGAATGAGCCCATCAAGCGTCAACCTACAACCTTGGCACTTTATAGTTGCAGAAACTACAGAAGGTAAGGCACGAATTGCAAAAGGAACACAAGGTTTCTTTCATTTTAATGAGCCTAAAGTAACCAACGCTTCAGCTGTCGTGTTATTCTGTTCTAAAATTGATGCAGATGATGATTATTACCAACATATTGCTGATACTGAAGATAAAAATGGAAGATTTCCAAATCAAGACATAAAAAACGGATTCCTAGGTGCAGTAAAAGCTTTTGCAGGTATTCATAAATACGATTTAAAAGACCAGCAACACTGGATGGAAAAACAAGTCTACTTAAACATAGGAAGCTTTTTATTAGGAGTGGCTAGTTTAGGTATTGATGCAACTCCAATGGAAGGCATAGATGTTAAAGCATTAGATGAAGAATTTGGTTTACGAGAAAAAGGTTTCACAGCTTTAGTTGCTGTTTCTATAGGTTACAGAGCAGAATCTGACTTTAATTCCACAGATAAAACACCAAAATCTAGATTGCCAGAAAGTGAATTATTCACTGAAATATAATTAGTATTTCTCTTGAAAATTAATGTCATGAAAAAAAACATCTTATTCGCATTAGCACTAGTAGTAGGTATTTTTGCAAAGGCGCAAACACCAACAACAGACAATATTAAGTCTATAAACGAAGTAGTAACTGCAGATACTGTAGAATGGGGTTGGTTAAATCCGTTACGAGGCGATAAAAGTCCAGCAGCAGGAAAACTTTGGGGAGACAGAACCAAAAACGAACCAGCAGGTTTTTTAGTAAAATTCAATAAAGGGTTTTCTTCGCCACCACACATTCACAACATTACGTATCGTGGTGTGGTCATTAAAGGTTTATTGCATAATGATGATGAAAATGCAGAAAAACAATGGCTACCTGCAGGATCTTATTGGCAGCAACCAGCAGGAGAAGCACATATTACTGCAGCAGATGGTGAAGAAAATATGGCATTTTTAGATATACAGGAAGGACCATATTTAGTACAACCAACAGACGAAGCTTTTGATAATGGTGAACGACCAATTAATGTAGATAAAACCAATTTAGTATGGTTAAACGCTAATGATATAGAATGGGTTTCAGAAAAAAGTAATGTAGAAACTGCTTTTTTATGGGGAAGCCACGAAAATAATCAATTACGTGCTTCTTTAATAAAATTACCAGCTGGTTTTAAAGGGAAAATTAAAAATTTAAGCCCAAATTTTAGAGCAGTCGTTATTTCTGGTGGAATTTCACATCAGTTTTCTAAAAAAGAAGCTAAAAAGGAATTAAACGCACCATCTTATTTTGGAGCAGAAGAAAATGCTACTTCCATCATTTCAGCAGAAAAAGAGACAGTGCTTTACATTAGAAGTAATGGTAATTATAAAGTGATATCAAAATAACTTTTAATTTTAAAATATAATTAAACCCAAGTATCGATTATTATTAGACGAAGCCACCAAATATTTAATATTATGTGTGGCTTTTTCAATTTCATCATGTAATTTGATTATAAAAGCTAAATGCAGAAACTAGTAGTTATCGATATTCAAAAAAGAATCTAAAAAATTAGTTATGAAAACAATAACAAATACAAATGCACTAGAACAAGCACGTGCACTTACGCAACCAACTCGCGAAGCGTCATTAAAACGTGAACCTTCTGTATCTCATTTTTGGAATAATAATAGAAAATTACTGGAAGAAGCATGGGCAACATGGGAAATGGAAAACAAAGACAATTTACTAATTCCTGATGAATCGCTGCTTGATTCAAAATTGCGAAAAGCAATAAATGACGCTTGGGAAAACCCAGAAAAAGAAAACGCTGTAGCCGATTTATGGGAAGAAATTATTCCGGGTGTTTATGTTGCACAGTTTTTTGATGTGGAACGCTTAGCAGAATTCCGTAAGTATTTAGAAGATGCAGTAAATTCTGAAATCCCAAAACGTGCACCTTATGGTATTCAATTAAATCGTTATGGAATGATGTTAGATGAGCGTTCTGAAGGTCATTTAGCTGCACCAAGTCTCCAAGCCTTTTATAACGACATGATGGATCGTTTTATGCGTCCAATTGCACGTTTATTGCTTGGTTCTTATGGGTACGATAACCAAACGTTTGGTTTTTCAATTCAATATAATCCAGATAAGGATAAAGATTTACATGCACACACAGATGCTTCAGCAGCTACTTTAAATATTAATATTAACTTACCTAATGAAGTATTTACAGGATCTGAAGTTGATTTCTATGATAAAGCGTCCGGAAAAACAGTGCAAACCATTTTTGAACCAGGAAAAGCAATCCTTCACAGAGGTAATGTGCCACATGCGACACATCCAATTACTAGCGGACAACGTAGTAACTTGGTAGTTTGGTTATATGGAGATCAAATGCAAATTCCTCGTGGTAGCACTAGTAGCTACGGAAATATCAGTAGTAACACAATCAAAGATGTTGGATTAGAAAGCGTTACAGCGCGACAACGTTGGAGCTTACCTGATGGACCAAAAGATACAGCTGCACCGTTTTAAAAAGAATAAAAAATAGAATACATTGCAATAAAAGCAGTAGGTCATTTTGAGAGCAGTCTAAAACTTTTTGAAAGCATTTTGGATGCAAGCATCAAGTGACATATAAAACACATAACAAAAATGAAAACCATATTAATCACAGGAAGTACAGACGGTATAGGAAAACTTACTGCTCTTAAACTAGCTAAAGAAGGCCATGAAGTATATGTTCATGGTAGAAGCAAAGCTAAAGTAGACAGTGTTATTGCCGAAATTAAAAACGCTTCAAACAACGAAAATATAAAAGGATTTTTTGCCGATTTTTCAGATTTAAGTGCTGTAAAACAAATGGCAGAACAAATTAAAAGTGAAGTATCAAGTTTAGATATTTTAATCAATAATGCAGGAATACTTAAAACGTCTTCGGAAAAAACAAAAGACGGATTAGATATTAGAATGTCTGTTAACTATTTAGCGCCTTATATTTTAACGGATTCTATTGTACCTGTTTTAGAAAAAGGTGCAAATACAAGAATTATTAATTTAAGTTCTGCAGCACAATCTACCGTTAAAAAAGGTATTCTTACAGGAGTTGTTACTATTAACGCAAGCGATGCTTATGCACAAAGTAAATTGGCATTAACCATGTGGAGTTTTCATTTTGCAAAACAACATCCAAATATTACGACTATTGCTGTTAATCCTGGTTCTTTATTAAATACTAAAATGACTAAAGAAGCTTACGGACAACATTGGTCACCAGCAGAAAAAGGTGTAGATATTCTTTATGATTTAGCCATGTCTGAAGCAAATAAAAACGAGTCAGGCAAGTATTTTGATAATGATAAAGGTAGCTTTAGTAATACACATCCTGATGCTTATGATGAGGCTAAAATTCAAACATTACTAGAGATTACAAGTAGTTTGGTTTGAAAGTTAAATTTAATTGTTAAATTATAAAAAATTAATTTTTTAGTTAAAAAGATATTCAAGTTCTTGCGAGATTAAATTTTATATTACATGGATAACCTAATTACCTTTTCTATTGCTGTTTTTACAGCATTCTTTGCAATAACAAACCCAATTTCAAACATGACGGTTTTTTTATCCTTAACTCAAGGTGCAGATAAAAAAACAAAGCATGATATAAACAGGCGATCAAATATTATAGCATTTGTTATTGTTGCAGTTTTTGTGTTATTAGGAAAATATATTTTCGAATTATTTAATATTAGTATTCCTGCATTTAAAATTACAGGAGGAATACTAATATTTTTTATTGGTTTTGATATGTTACAATCAAAACGTTCTAACGTAAAAAGCCTTAAACATGTTCATGTAGATGAAGATATAGCTGTTTCACCTTTAGCAATTCCGATTTTAGCTGGTCCTGGAACCATCGTTACAGCAATGAATTTTGTTGCCAATGTAGAAACTATCCATATTATAATAGTAATTCTTATTTATGGTTTTATGAGTTTACTAACATATTTCACTTTTAGGTTAAGTGATTTAATTGTTAGAATTGTAGGGAAAAATGTGATTTCTGTTATAGGAAAGATCATGGGTTTAATTATTGCTATTATTGGTACAGGAATGATTATAAACGGAATAAAACTTTCTTTTAATTTTATATCATAAACCTAATTTACTAATGTTAATATGAAAAAAATTCTAATTCTTTTTGCGCATCCAAAACTTGAAAAATCCAGAGCTAATTTATCTTTAATTAATCATATTAATGATAAAGAAAGTGTGACTGTTCATGATTTATACGAAGAGTATCCAGATTTTCATATAGACGTTCCTAGAGAGCAAAAATTATTAGAATCACATGATATAATTATATGGCATCATCCTTTTTATTGGTATAGCTGTCCGCCATTAATGAAACAATGGATTGATATGGTATTAGAGTTTAATTGGGCTTATGGGCCAGCAGGTAAAGCGCTACACAATAAAACATGTTTAAATGCCATAACAACTGGAGGTTCTAAAGAAGTGTATTGTTCAGCTGGATATAATAGTTTTACTGTTGAACAATTTCTACGTCCTTTTGAGCAAACGGCTAATTTATGCGGAATGACATATTTTCCACCATTTGCAGTTATGGGAACACATAATCTTTCCGATGAAAAATTAAACGATTATAAAATTAATTACGGTAAATTAATCGATTTACTTCAAAACAATTTATCAATAAACGATTTTGAGAAAAAATCTTTTATTAACGATATACCACAACTTAAAAGCTCTTAATTATATGACAGGAAGTTTACTTTTTGAAGCTATCATGTTTTTGCTTGGAGCCATTATTTGTGTCTCTATAGCAAAGCGATTAGGTTTAAGTTCGGTTATCGGTTACTTATTAGCAGGTGTATTAATTGGGCCTTATGTTTTAGGTTTTATTGGAGAAGAAGGCGAAGATATATTACATTTTGCAGAATTTGGAGTGGTCATGATGCTGTTTCTTATTGGATTAGAAATTGAACCTAAAAATTTCTGGAACATGCGGAAAACCATACTTGGTATGGGAGGCATTCAAGTAGGAGGTACCATGCTATTATCCTATTTATTATTTACTTTTTTAGGATACGATTGGGAAGTCGCTTTAGTGATTTCTATGGCTGTAGCATTATCATCTACAGCAATTGCAATGCAAACCATAAAAGAAAAAGGTTTGATGGAAACTACTTTTGGAACTTCGGCATTTTCCATTTTATTGTTTCAGGATATTATAGTGATTTTCATGATTGGTATAATGCCATTATTATCTAATGCTAATACAGAAACACAAACCGATGGACATACTGAATCTGTTAGTCTAATTGAAAGTTTACCATTAGTACTTCAAACAATAGCCATTATACTATCGGTTGTAGTAATTATTGCTTTAGGACGTTATGTCATTGTACCAATGCTAAGAAAAGTTGCAAAAACAGAGGTAAGAGAATTACTTATTGCTGCTGCATTTTTAATTGTTTTTGGTATTTCATTTATTATGGAATTGGTAGGTATAAGTCCAGCTTTAGGTGCTTTTTTAGGTGGTGTAGTATTATCTAACAGTGAATTTAAACACGAATTAGAAAGCACTCTAGAGCCTTTTAAAAATTTACTATTGGGTTTGTTTTTTATGGCAGTTGGCGCTTCAATAAACTTTATAGTTATTGCCAAAAGTCCGCTTACTATTGGTGGTGTTTTAATTGCTGTAATTTTATTAAAAGCGGTAGTTTTATTTGTTACCGGTCGTGTATTTAATTTAAAATTAGATCAAAAACTGCTATTAACTTTTAGCTTATCACAAGTTGGAGAATTTGCTTTTGTATTATTGTCTTTTGCTTTCGGTTTAAATATTTTAGAACAAGAGGAAGTGGATATGCTGCTGGTAATTACAGCCTTAAGTATGGCCTTAACACCCATAATTAGTATTGTAAACGAGCGTTTTATTCTGCCTAAAGTTGGTACTAAAGAGTCTATTAAACGTCCAATGGATCATATTGCAAAATCACAAAAAATAATTTTGGTTGGTTTTGGTAATTTTGGAAGTACGGTAGGTCGTTTTTTAAGATCGCATGGGGTAGAAGCTACTATTTTAGATCAAGATTCAAACCGAGTAGATTTTCTTCGTAAAATGGGATTCGAAGTGTATTATGGAGATGCTACACGTTTAGATTTATTAGAGTCTGCAGGTATTGCCGAAGCTAAAATTTTAATTATTGCTACTAATAGATTAAGTGTAACTAAGGCAATTTCTAAAATTGTAAATGAAAAATATCCACACATCGAGCTCATGATTAGAACCAAAAACAGAGAAGATACTTACGAGTTATTAAATCTTGGTCATGAAAATTTTTATCGTGAATCTTTAGATACTTCATTGGCATTAGCTAGTGATGTTTTACATAAATTAGGTTTTAGAAAATATACTTTAAAGCGACAAGTGAAAAACTTTATTAAGTATGACGAAACAAGTTTAAGACGCTTAGCAAAAGCACCAAAACGTGATGAGGAATATATATTTAAAGCCAGAAAGGAGCTTAAAGAACAAGAAGAATTATTAGATGCAGACTTTAAAAGAGGTATTGTAGACTTTGACAATCATTGGGATAGTGACCATATTAGAAAAGCTTTAGAAAAATCTAATACAAAAATGTAATGCAAAAAAAGGTGCCACAAATTGTTTTCGATTCTAAAAAACCAGAAAATAGTGGTATTGAAATTTTAACCATTGAAAGTCTTGCCTCTCGTAAAACCGAAATTATAGACCATAATCCAGAAAAAGCACATCAGGTTGCTTTTCACATGATTGTTTTTTACACGCAGGGAGAAAGCAAACAATTGGTAGATTTTGTATGGCATCCTGTAAAGAAAAACACCATTATCCATCTGTCTAAAGGGCAAATAAATGCCTTTCAATTTACTAAAAAATTAAAGGGTTATATTTTATTATTTACGGAAACCTATTTAAAAAATCAGATAAATAATTCACCAAAAAATGAATATTTAAGGTTGTTTAATACGCATTTATTTTCACCAAGTATTCAAGTGCCACAAGATTCTAATATTACACGTTATTTTGATTTGTTTTATGAGGAGTATAACAATCATACAGAAGATCTAAATCAGCAAAACACCTATAAATCATTATATTATATCATTTTCTCCAAGTTAGAAGGCTTAAAGCAATTCCAGCCTTTTCATTTAAAGCAATCTAAACAAGTTAATATCTTTTTAGATTTTAAAGCACTTTTAGAGCTTCATTTTAATGAAAGCCGAAATGCAGATTTTTATGCTGAAAAACTTCATATTACTTACAAACATTTAAACACTATCTGTAAAGACATTCTTTCTATAACAGCAAAACAGTATATAGATAGTTTTATTATACTTGAAGCCAAAAGATTGCTTATAAATTCAGATATTAAAAGTTCAGAACTTGCGTATGATTTAGGTTTTCAAGAACCCACAAACTTTGTGAAATACTTCAAAAAACATACAGGTTTTACGCCAAACAACTTCAAAAAGAACTATTTGTAAGTTTAGGTTCGATATTTACCATTTTTGCACTCATATTTATCTTTAGCATATTACATGATTATAAGATATTTGTTTAAAAATCAAACAAATGTCAGACGTTAGATCATGCCCAAAGTGTGGCGCTAAAGCAAAATATAAAGTAAAAGGAAATATTGAATCTTTTGAAGCACTGCAAGATGAGGAGCTTTTAAAAAAAGTTGGTCAACTAAAAAAAGCAATAAAAAAATTTAAGGATAAAGCTGAAGGCTCTAGAGAAAGAATTAACCGAATTAAAATCTAAATTATGAATATAGCACAAAATAAAAAAAACGCTATAGCATTTTATAAAATGGCTTACGAAGGCAATCCAACAAAAGCAGTCGAGTTATATGTTGGAGATAAATATATACAGCATAACCCAATGGTTGCCGATGGTCCACAAGCATTTATTGATTATTTCAATCGTATGCAAAGAGAATATCCTGTTAAAACCATAGATTTTGTAAGAGCTGTTGCCGAAAATGATTTGGTAGCATTACATACACATCAAATTTGGCCAGATAACGACCAATATATTACTATGGATTTTTTTAGGTTTGATACCAATGGGAAAATTGTAGAGCATTGGGACAGTATACAACAAATACCTAAAAAGTTAGAACATAATAACACGATGTACTAAAGTATATTTCTAACAAACGAAAATTAAAAGTATTTCTTTTTTAAATTTTCTTTTTTTATAATTTCTGTTTCAGCTATAAACTTCATACATAAATATATTGATATTACGTGTGTTATAGTAATCAAAACAGTAAATGTTTGTGTAAAATATATAAACTCGTTAATTGGTGTTAAAGCAATATGAAACATGCAAAATATACCAGATGTTAGTATTAACGTGGCATTATCATAATAGTCATTTATATAAATAATAGCACATGATATAACATAAGTAATTAATATAAAAGTAATCATGATAGTATACACTAAATTAGTGTTTGATAAGTGTTTAATAAGTAAATCTAATACAGAATATATTATATAACTAGCCAATAATAAACCAATTAACACAGATAAAAACAGTATATTTTCTAGTTTAGATTTATTTAAATATTGTTTCAATATAAGACTACTACAAATTAGATAAATAGATGTTAAAATAGTTATCCAAGAAAATAATTTATCAAAATCTTTAAAAGTTAAAATGTCAGAAATAATGATAGCTATTAACCCTACTATATATAAATAGTTAGGCTTACCTTTTGTAATATTAATGTATTTAAGTAATAATGTAAAGATAACTACAGGTGTAAAATAGATTAGTGTGTTTTTTTCCATTACAACACTGATTAGAATGGTTAGCGCAAAACTTAAATAAAATAATAAATCATACAAATAGCCTTCTTGTTTAATAAAATTTAAATAAATTGATTTTAAATTAAACATTTAGGCTTCTAGGTTAGAGTAGTTGTTATAGTCTAAATATAACCAATAGTTTCTATACTTAGACTAATAATTGCTATCCACTTTTTTAATTAGCGTATAAAATTAACCCAACACCAATCAATATTCCGATTAAAGGTATTAATTTTTGTCTCTTATTTTTCTCTTTAAAAACAAGTCCACCAATAACAACAGCTATAATAATTTGACTTCGTTTTATTGCAGAAAGTAACATAATTAAAGCGTCAGGATCCTGTAGCGCCTTAAAGTAAAAATAATCTGCAGATTGTAATAAAATACCAACTGCTATAATAGACCATCTAAAGGTAAATGCTTTACGTTTTTCGGCATAAGGAAACCACGTTATGGTTAGAATTACCAATAAAATTAAAATGGTGTATAAACAAAACCAAAACTGTAAAGTTTGTGGATTTAAACTTAAATTCTGAATTAAAAATTTATCATATAATCCACTAGAAGCACCTAAAAAAGTGGCTCCAATAATGGCAAAAATCCATTTATTTCGTTTAAAATTTATGCCTTCTTTTTTACCAATTCTAGAATATAATATTACAGAAAAGATAATGAGAAAAAATCCAATCCATTGGTAAGCATTTGGACTCTCTTTGTAAATTATTATTGCACCAATAAAAGTAAAAAATGGTCCAGCAGATCGTATTGGTGTGACAATTGTTATGGGTAAATGTTTTAAAGCTTGATAAGCTAACACCCAAGAACTAGCCATTATCATAGATTTTATAAAAATAAAACCATGTGTTGTTGCTGTAATATCTTGAAAATCGTAACCTTTTTCTAAAGCATATTCTGCATTAAATTTTGAAAACAAATAAAAACCAGCTATAAATAAAAATCCGCTAGAAACAGTTCCTAAAAGTACCGGAAACACTTCGTTTCCTTGTACTGCATGTTTTTTACACAAGTTGTGTAATCCTAAAAAAAGTGCTGCTAATAAGCCTAAATACATCCACATGACGCGAATATACTTTATTGTAGTGTTTTGCGATTATTTTTTATAAAATTAATCAGATTTGGTTTTATCATAGTGCATAAAAATATTGATCCAAATATTTCTAGATAACCTTAAAATAATTGGTAAACACAGTAGCATAAATAAAACAAGTATAATGTAAGATGTTAATAATGAAAACTCTAAAACCATATAAGAAATAAATAAAGAAAATGAACCAAATATTAAACCAACAGGATAACTAACATACATGGCACCAAAAAAGAATGAGGGTTCAATCTTGTATTTGGTGCTACAATGACTGCAACGTTCTTCCATTGTTAACGTACTTGTAACTTTGTATGGATTATTTACAGTGTACATACTTTCATTTTGACAAACAGGACAACTACCTAATAGTATACTGTTTAGTTTTGTTCCTTTTAAAAATCTCATTATTAACCTAAAATTGAATAAACTAGCTTTGTTACTTTAATATTTTTAATATTAACTTATATTACTTTGTAAAAGTAGTTTAAACACTTTATAATTAAATAGTATCAATGTTGCTACTTTTTGTATATTTAGGACATTATAATATGAAAAAATTACCAGTTTTAAATATAAATCAATTTAAGAATCAAGAAGAATTAACTGATTTTTATAGTAATGATTTAAACGTGCATTTAAAACAAAATTCTAAAATTGTACATAAACCTCATAGTCACAATTTTTATTTATGTGTTTGTTTTACAGAAGGAAATGGTACACATGAAATAGATTTTGATAGTTATACTATTTCTAAAGGAAGCGTCTTTTTTTTACGTCCAGGACAAATGCATCGTTGGCATTTTACAAGTTTAGTTAATGGATTTATCTTTTTTCATACTCAGGAATTTTTTCAACTTAATATTATAAATACTAATTTAAATGAATTCCCATTTTATTTTTCTTTAGAAAACACTCCAAAACTTCAGCTTGATAATTATCAATTAAATAAAATAGGTGCTATCTTTCAAAATATTAATGATGAATTTAATGGTCAAATGTTTTTTAAAACTGAAAAAATAGCAAGTCTAATAAATTTGGTTTACATTGATTTATCGAGGTTATATTCTGAAAAAGACTCTAAAACGATAAATGTGTCATCGTCTTATTTAAATATTTTGAGAATTTTAGAACAAAAAATAGAGTTACATTTTAAAACAGAAAAAACTGTTCAGTTTTATGCAAATCTTTTAAATATTACTCCTAAGCACTTAAATAGAGTTGTAAAATCTACAATAGATAAAACAACTTCAGAGTTTATTACAAATCGAGTTTTATTAGAAGCAAAACGATTAATTGTACATTCTAAAAATCCATTATCACATACTGCTGAAACTTTAGGATTTTATGATTACGCTCATTTTTCAAAATTATTCAAGTCTAAAATTGGCATGACAGCTATAGAGTTTAAGACTAAACATAGATTGTAATTATTCTAATTGAAAACTGTGTCTTTTTTCCTGAGTAGAAGAGGCCTCCAATAAGGTGTTAAAAGTTTTAATTGAATCAAAATTTTGTGTTATTGCAGATGAAATAGCTAAACCAGATATACCTGTTTTTAAAATTGGCTTGACATCATCAGTAGTTATTTCACCAAAACCTAAAATTGGAGTTTCTGTATTTAATTCTTTGATAATAAATTTAAAACCATCAAGGCATAAACTCTCTGAAGTTAAACTATTATTTTTATTTTGTTTAAAAGGGCTTAAGGTAATATAGTCTGTTTGCTTTTGTAAAACAGTTTTACAATCTTGTAAGTTATTTACAGTAACACCTATTATTTGCCAAGTATATAAATGTTGTCTAACAGTAGGAGTGAAGTCTTTTTTATTTTTAAAGTGCACACCATCTGCTTTGATGGTTTTTGCAACTTTATAAAACTGATTAATGATTAATCTAGTCTGAAAATGAGAAGTAATTTTTATAGCTTCTTTAGCTATTTTTAATACTTTTTTTTCTGAAGCATTTTCAATTTTTAATTGTACTAATTCAGCTCCAGATGTACAAGCTTTTTGAATATTTTCTAATATTATTTTAGAAGATTCACCTTCAGTGATGTAATGTAATTTAGGTATAACCATTGTAAAAAAGCTTTATTAGGTTTGCAAAAGTACAATTATTATAATCTAAATGACATTACATACAACTTAGGTTTTTATTTAATTATTTTTTATTTAATCCGGCTTCTCTATATCTTCTCCAGCTAGTTCCTTGTGTACATCTACAACCTGTTAATCCTTGTAAAAAGTCTATACCAATTGTTATTGCATGTGTACCAGAATTAAAACTAGATAAATCATTCATAGTAATTTGGTAAGAGTAAGCAAAGTAAAATCCATTTTTCATGATTCCAGCCATAGGTCCAAGATTAAGAGGTTTAAATGGTTGATCATTTAAAAAACGATATGAAGCTCCTGCCCAATAGTAATCACCAGAACGATTAAATTTTCTATATTTCAAATTGACATCTGTACTAGAACGACCATCGTTATTATATCTTTGGTAAAAGATAGAAGGTTCTAATTCGGTGTTTTTTGAAGTTTGAAAAATATAACCAGTATAAGCTTGAAAGTTTAATAATTTACTAGGTTCAATTCCTGTAAAATTATCGATGTCTTTGTCTAAAATATTATTAGCATTTAAACTAGCATAAAATAGCTTATAACGGTATAAAATACCAACATCAAAATTACTATTATTAATAGACCTGTCATCTGTTATACTTGGATCAACAATTGGCATTTCATCATTACCTTCAAAATTTTCTATATCAACTCTAAAACTATTTAGGTTATACGATAAACCAAAGGATAGATATTGTTGAGAATAATCACTCAAAGTAATATGATAAGCAAAAGAAAATTTAGCTCCTTTTTGTCTAGTATTACCATTTTTATCATTGTATAATGATAAACCAACTCCTGTTTGATTTCCTATTCTAAAATCTGCATACAATGCTTGATTGTCTGGTGCATTTTTTATACCAACCCATTGTGTTAATCCATTGGCTCTAATTCTTACATTATCACCAATACCAGCATAAGTAGGAGAAATAACAAAATCATTATCTGCTAAATACTGAGTAAATACAGGTAAATTTAATTCTTGCGCAAAGGAGAAAGAAGTAAAAAGAACAACGATGTATAGTGCTAATTTTTTCATTTGTCTATTTTTTTAAATTCTTTTTATCTGTATAATGTGAAATGTCCAACATACTCTTTATCTAATAATGTACTGTTTGTTTTTACAACATACCAGTAATCTCCAGTTGGTAATTCTGTTCCATCATATTTACCATCCCAATATTCTCCAACTCTGTAAGTCGCTACTTTACGACCATATCTGTCAAAAATATCAAAAGTTAAATCTGGGAAATCTTCTACACAACCAGGAGCCCAAGTATCTGCAACACCATCATTATTAGGTGTAAAATAATTAGAAATACAAGGTCCAACAACATCTATATCTATTGATGCTTCAGCTTGACATCCAGCACTGTCAGTTACAATTACTATGTAAGTACCAGTTTGAGTTACAAAAAATTGATTTGTACTTCCGTGATTAGTATTATTTAATGTGTAAGTATAATCACCTGTACCACCAGTTGTTTCAGCAATAATTTCTCCAGGACCACTTCCTTCAGATAATATTAAAGCAAGAGGTTGGTAATCTTCAATATCAAAGAACTCAGTGTATTGTACACATCCATTTGCATGAGTTACTTCTACAGAATGATTTGTTCCAACTGGTACATTATTAAAAATGTTACTTGATTGAGGAGTTCCTCCATCTAATGAGAATTCTAAAAGACTCATATCTGTAATACTTTCATCAAACAATACAGTAACGATGTTAGTCAATATATTATTATCACATAAGTAATCAACTTGAACTGTTGGATCAATAGTTACAGAATCTGGGAATGTGATATTCCATTCAGATTCACAACCTGCAGCATCTATAATGTATACAATATGATCACCACCACCTAAATTTGTGAAGTCAAAAATAGTTTGTGTTGGACCACCTGTTGTATATGTTGCATTAGGGTCATCAAGGACTACACTGTAAGGTAAGCTACCTCCAGATATTTCAATACTAAATGCTCCATCAGCTTCACCTTCACAAGTTTCACCCATTAATGAGTCTGGAACTATTTGAATTAATACAGCTTGAGGATCAACAATCGTAAACGTATCAGTATAGTAGCAACCTAATTCATCTTGAGCAATAAATACATAATCACCTGCTTCTAAGTTTTCAAAGATATTAGTATCAAAGAATTGGTTTAATTGTGGTGATAGTGCATATTTTATTACACCAGTTCCGCCTGTAGCATTGATTTCTAATGTACCATTATCTTCACCGCTACAAGTAATATCTGTAGCTACAAATGTAACTTGTAATGCAGATGTAGGTTCTGTAATAGTTATAGTTTCAACTTCAGTTAAACAGTTATCACTAACTACTTCAACTTGGTAAGTTCCAGCAAATAGATCTGTGAAACTTGCAGGACTATCTGTTGTAGTTTCTATAACAGTTCCTGATCCGTCTAATAAATTATAAGTATAGTTTCCTAATCCACCTTGAGCTGTAGCTACAATGCTTCCGCTATTATCTCCAGCACAATTGATTGTTGGATTATCACTTTGTAAGTTAATTACTAAATCTTGTAATGGTTCTATAGTTATTTCATTTGAAACCATTGCTGTACAGTTATTAGCATCTGTTACATAGTATTGGTGTGTACCAGTTGATACTGGAATTGTAGTAGATGTTGTAAACGTACCTAAAATATTTGTAAAGTTACTATCATCACTATAGCTATAAACACCTGTTCCTCCAGTTGCTGATAAAGTAAGCTCATAAGCTACAGGACAAACATTTGTACTAGAATTAACTAGACTAACAGCTATTTGTTCTGGTTGTCCAATAACAATATCTGCAGAAGTAAATGTACAATTTAAACCATCTGCTACAGATACTGTATATGTACCAGCAGCTAAGTTTGTAAATACATTTGAAGTTTGAGGTCCAGAGTTACTTGCTGTAGGAGAAGAACTATTTAAAATATAAGTATAGTTTTCACCTTGACCACCAGTTACATTACTTACAGTAATACTAGCATCTTGATCTCCGAAACATAACAATGTTGAAGCACTTGCAGTAACAGTTGCATCAATAGGAGTTGGTAAACTTAAAACAACAACTTCTGAAACGATACATCCTTGGAAGTCTCTTACACTAACTGTATAAGTACCAGCAGATAAATCTGTAAACGTTCCATTAGAAGAATACGGTACAGTAGCGTCACCAGATAATTCATATTCTAAATTACCCCATCCACCTGTTCCAACAGCTGAGATACTTCCCATACCATCAAGGCATGTTACTGATGTTTGTGTTGTACTTAAAGCTAAAGTTTCTATTGGTCTTGTAATTGTAAAACTTTGACTAACAGTACAGAATGGAGTAGACGTTAAAGTAGCATTTACTGTATATGTACCACCTACTAATCCTGAAACTGTTACTGGACCAGCATCTGTAGTTGTTCCAGAATTAACAGTTGTACCAGAACTATCTAAAATAGTATAGTCAAATGGTCCTGCTTGATCTGGGTTGTTTGCATTAATAACTTGATCTATAAAAGTAATATTTACACTTCCATCATTGTCATCAAAACAAGTTACATCTACAACAGTATCTATTAATAATTCAAATGTATTTGGATCATTAACATAATGTGTGTCTTGTAAACTACAACCAGTATCTAAATTAGTAACTGTAATTATATAGTTAGTGACATCTAATCCTGTAAATACTCCTGTAGTATTTGTTTGACTATAAACACCACCTGTTACAGATCCAGTGACATCTTCTAAAGTAAATTCTAAATTAGTAGGTGTACCATTAGTAGCTGATACAGTTACTGTAATATCTTCAAGATTAGTACAAGTAATAGCATTATCAACTACAACTGTTATAGCATCTAAATCAATGTAAGGATCAATAGTTACAGTACTAGCTGTTGTACCTAAACATCCTTGGTCATCATAGACATTAATTGTATATGTTCCACCAGAACTATCAGATTCAGTATAAACATTACTAGTTCCTGATTGAACAACAGTACCACCTTCAACAAATTCATAAATTGTATAAGTACCAGATCCGCCTGTTACAGTATCTACTGTAATAGAGGCATAATTAATAGTGTTTGTTCCTGTAGTACATTCATATTGAACAACTGTTGGAGCAGATACAACTATTATGTTAGGTTCTGCAATTACTACATCTTCAGTAGCAAAACATCCTCTTCCAGAATTAACTTGTATAGTATAAGTACCAGCAGCTAATCCTGTAAATATGTTTGAGTTTTGTGGACCAACTGTTATTGGTGCAGTTATTTGATATGTATAAATTGGGTTATCATTACTTGCAGGTAAATCTACAGTAATAACTCCATTACTTTCACCATTACAAGTAACATCATTTACACTAGTAGTAAATGTTACTGGTGTTGCAGTATCTAAAGTTATAGTAGCATCATTTGTACATGAAGTAGTTGTATCCGTAATTGTTACGACATATGTACCAGAAGGCACTCCTGTAAATACATTACCTGTTAAAGTTATTGATGCAGGATTTGGACTAATTGAATATGCATAGTTACCAGTTCCACCAAAACCAGTTGCTGTAATTTGACCATCGTCATCACTACAACTTGGAGATATTCCTGCAAGTGAAACAGCTACAGGATCTTCAATTAAGTAAGTTACTGTATCTGTACAACCATTAGCATCTCTAACTGTTATAGTATAAGTTCCAGAAGTGTTAACTGTAAATGTAGAACTTGTTTGGAATCCATTACCAATACTATATTCAAAAGGAGCAATTCCTGAAGCAACATTTACTGTAAATGTGTAGTCGTTTGAAGGACTTGGACATTGAGAACCAGTAACTGTAATACCAGATGGAATTGGATCAGTATCAATTGTTATTGTTAAAGGCGTTGTAATTACACAACCATTAGTATCTTGTACGTATACATCCCAAGTCGTAGAGACTGCTGGATCTAATACAGCTAAATTTGAACTTGAATATGTTCCTGCTGGCGAACCACTAACTACAAATGAGTAGCTATAATTTCCGTTTCCACCTGAAGCAGTAACACTAACTTGTGCACCATCATTACAATTTGCATTTACAAATGCATCAGCAATTAAATCTAAAGGAGCCGATTGATCAACGTCAATTGAAGCAGTAGCTGTACAGCCTGTAGCTTCGTCAGTAATCATTATTATTTGTGTACTTGCAGATGTTAATCCAGAAACTGTAACTGTTGGGTTAGTTTGACCTGTCACAACTGGAGCTCCGTTTATAGAATAGCTGTAAGTACTTTCAAAATTAGATATTGTAAACGTCACTTCTCCATCTGTTCCAGGATTACAAGTTACGTCACTAACTAATTGACCATTTACTTCTATATTTTCTACATCTTCAATAGTGTAAAGTTCTTCATAAGTACAGCCATTTGCATCTGTAACTTGAAAAGTATAATCACCTGTTGTTAATCCAGTAAATATTCCATTTGATGCACCTGATGTGTTACCTGTAGCACTTGCAGGTGAAAGTATTTCAAAACTTAAAGCAGTAGTTCCTCCAGTTGCTGTAACTGTAACGTCACTTGTGCTTACTAAACATGTAATTGGAGTAGAGGTGAAGTCTAAGTCTGTTGGTGGATCTAAAGGATCTACCATTATAGATCCAGTTACTTCACAACCATTAGCATCTCTAACAATATAAGTTATAGTTTGAACTGTCCCATTATCATTTACGGTATAGGTATTTGTTGTTGAAAAACCATTTCCGTTAAACTCATAGAAATATTCACCAGAAGTTGTTGGTGTACCATCTTGACCTAATACAGTAATAATAGTTTCAATATCACAATTAGTTATTGCTGATAAAGAATCTGTAGCAGATAAAATAATTGGCTCATCAATAGTAATAGGAGCACTTGCATAAGTACAAGAACTAGCATCTATTACTGTTACAGTATAAGTTCCTTGAGTTAAACCAGTAAATACATTTGAACTTTGAGGTGTTCCTGAATCTAATTGATACATGAAAGGACCTGTAGCAGATGTTGTTGTTACTGTAATAGTACCGTCATTTCCTCCATTACAGCTTACATCTGTCTCTACAGTTGTAAATGTCGTTGGTTGGATAGGATCTAATGTATAAGTTGTAGTAGACTCACAACCTGCAGCATCCGTAACCATAAAAGTATAGGTTCCTGCAGCACCAGCAGAATACACATTGGTAGCCATTGGACTAAATGTTATTCCGTCTGTTGATACTTCATAAGTATAAGTCGTATTATCTCCACCTGTAGCAGTTAAAGTAATTTCTGCATTTGGTGTTGCAGTACAGTCTAAAGGACTAGTTAATGCTGCACTTAATAATAACTGATCATTAACAATATATGGTGTTGAAGCCACACATCCATTTCCATCTTGAATATACAAAGTATATGTTCCTGGAGAGGATACTGAGAAATCAGGACTAGAAACAAATGTTGTTCCATTCATACTATATAATGGACTTCCAACAGATACACTACCTGTAATTGTGATGTTTATTGGATTACCATCAAAACAAGGTGCTGTTTGAGGATCAATAATAGGCTCTGCATCTCTAGTTAAAGTTAAATCTACATCTCTAATACATCCATAAGCATCTATAGCATATACAGTATAAACATCAGCTGGTACATTAAATGTATTTGCAGAACCCCAAGCTGTGCTAGTTGCATCTGGAGCAGTATCAGTTTCTAATAAAATTTGATATTGATAAGGTGCTGTTCCATCCGTAGCTATACCTGTTATTACTCCTAAATCATTACAATTTTCGTTGGAGGTTACAGATGCTGTAAGACCAAAACTAATTGCTGATTCTGTTATATTAAAAGTTGAAGTTATAATTCCACAACCTGCATTTGTACCAGAAGTTTCAGTAATTAAAACATAATAGTTACCATAAGGTAATGGACCTAAATTGTTAACTGGTAAAGTTCCATTTGCTGGTACAGTTCCCGTTCCAGTTATACCTGTTGAAGTTAAAGATAATGAATTAAAAATTTCGTAATCAACATCAATAGCCGAAGTTTCAGGATTATTTACTGTAAACGATACGTTACCATCTGCATTTCCTGTACAAGTTATGTTATTTGAAGTTTGATTACTAATTGATAACGTCGAATTAGTTGGGATAGGTGTAGAAGCAGTTTCAAAATATGTACAACCAGTTAAAGAATCATATACAATAAAAGTATAAGTAACTCCAGATGTTAAACCTGTAAATGTTACTGATCCTGGAGATGTCTCTAATTGCCAAGTTCCTCCTGGTGGTGGTGGTGGAATAGTTCCATCATAAATATCAAAATAGAATGGTCCATTTCCTGCTAAAGCAGTACTTACTGTAACTACAGCTTCACCTCCTGTTGCACAATCAACTGTTGTATCTATAACTATATCTAAATCATCTGGGGGAGATGCTACTAATACATCTTGTATTAATACAGAACATCCATTGCTATCAACTATGTTTATTTGGTATAATCCAAAATCAACAACATCAAAAGTTGTAGAAGTATCTCCAATATTATTTAATTCTGATTCATCATAACCATTAGTTCCTGTTACAAAGTAGTTATAAGGACCTGTACCACCTGTTACACTATCTACAATAACTGATCCTTGTGAAGTTCCGTTTGTTGTATCACAAGTAATTGGTACTGTAGAGTGATTTACTATAATAGCATCTGGTTGGTTAATTGTAATTAACTCAACTTCAGTACAACCATTAGCATCAGTTACTGTTACAGTATAGTCTCCTGCTGGTAGACCTGAAGTTTGAGAACCATAAGAAGTACTTGTCGTTGTATTATATACCTCATAATCGTAAGGTGCTTGACCTACAGTAGTATCTGGTGTTATTGAAATTGAAGCAGTTTCTTCTGCATTACAATTAATAAACCCTGTTTGAGTTACTGTAATATCAGGAGTAGTTGCTGGAGTAATTTCTATAGCTGTTGTTGTTTCAACAGTACAAGTATTAGCATCAGTTACCATAAAAATATAACTTCCTGGAGTGTTAGTATTAAACACATTACTAGCTATAGTTGTAAAAGTTGTACCTCCATCAGTGGAATAAGCATAAGTATAAGTTGTTGCATCACCACCAGCAGCAGTTAATGTAACTTGAGCTTGATCTGGTAATGCACATGTTATGTCTTTATCTAATACTGCAGAAAGAGATAATTGAGGGTTTACAGTTACGGTATCTGTAACAGTACAACCATTTCCATCTCTAACCGTTATTGTATAAGTACCAGCTGTTACAGTAAATGTGTTACCAGATTGAAAGTTTGTACCATCAATACTATACATTAACGTAGCAACACCTGTTGCAGTTGCAGTAATATTAAAGTTATTTCCTGTTCCTGTACATTGATTATCAACTGTAGCAGTAACAGTAGGTAAAGGATCACTAATAATAGTAACAGTTTCCATAACAGCACAATTATTACTGTCCATTACATAGACATCAATAACTAAACCTAATATAGCTGTATCAACTATTGTATTTGTTCCATAGTCACCAGTTAAAGGTGCGCTACCTCCAGAACTTACATATGCATAAGTATAGCCACCAGAACCACCAGTTAAACCAGTAAAACTAATAGTGGATTCTGTTGTATTACAATTTACATTAGTAGCAGATGCTGTAAAAGTAATTTGCGTTGTAGGATCTATTGTAATTGATGCAGAGTTAGAACAACCTGTTGCTGTATCTATAACATCAAAAGTATATGAACCTGTTGGTAGGTTTGTAATCGAAACTTCATTATCAGTCTGAGTGATTGTTCCAGCTGAAGGAGTTAGAGTATAGGTATAGTTACCTAAACTACTAACATCAGTCATTGTAAATACAGCAGAACCATCATCTGAACCAAAACATATTTGATCTGTATTAGTTTGAGCAATAGCTATGTTAATTGCTGGATCAATTGTATGAGAAGCACTAACAGTACATCCATTTACATCTGTAATCTGGAAAGTGTAATTACCAGGTAATAAGTTTGTAAATGTTCCAGAGGTAGCTCCTGAAACGTTTGATGTTTCTGAAGCTGGAGCTGTAATTTCATAGCTAAATGGAGCTACACCATCAATTGGAGTAACTGTTACATCTGTAGTAGTATCATTACAAGTAATTACATTAGAATCCGCAAATGTCATACCTGTTAAAGGATTGTATGGCGGAATGTCTATAGTTTCTGTATCAATACATCCATTTGCATCTCTCACAGAGTAAGTAATAGTTTGTATAGTAGTTGTATTAGTTACAGTTAAAACATTATTAGCTGTATAAGACGTACTTCCATTAAAACTATATACGTAATTTCCTGCACCACCTGTAGCACTAACCGTAATATCTGTAGTTGTACTACAATTCGTATTATTAGAAAGTGTAGCAGTAGCTTCAACTTCTGTTGGGTTATCTAATGTAATAGTATAAATTGGAGACAGACAGTTATTACTATCTTGTATTTGATAGGTATATTCTGTAGTAGTAGCAGTTGTTGTATTTGCATCTAATCCATCATAAAATGAAGTTGAAGTAAAGGCTCCACCATTAAAGCTAAAAGTATAACCTCCAGAACCACCATCTGCAAATAATTGAATTTCTCCATTGGCATCATCAAAACATAAAGGATCTGTTCCATCTGCAGTTCCTGTTGGTGTTGATATTGCATCAATGGTATTTACTTCTGATTCTGCAATACAACCAAGAGCATCTGTTACCTGAAATTGGTATGTTCCATCAGTAGTTGCAGAGTAAGTAAATGGAGTACCTGTAGTCCCTAAATCTGTATATGCACCACCATTTTCTGAAACAGCGTAAGTGTAAGGAGCAGTTCCTCCTGTAATAGTTCCAGTAATTACAGCATCTGGTGATGTTGTACAATCTAAATCTTTAGTAATTATAGTATTTAAAACTAATTCAGGTTCTATAGTTTCTGCTGGCAAAGTAACTTCACATCCATAAGTATCTCTAACAATTATAGTGTAAGTACCTGGAGTAAGGTTCTCAAAAGTATTTTCATCTTGAAATTCACCTCCATTTATATTGTATTCATAAGGTGCTACACCACCAGAGGCAGTAACTTCTAAAGTGGCACCATTAGCAGCATCATAACAATAGTCTGAAGTTGTACTAATAGTTGCAGTTGGAGCAACAGGTGCATCTAAAACTAATGTTGTAGAGTTTGTACAGTTAGCAGCATCAGTTACTTCAACTGTATAAGTACCAGGAGCAACATCTGTTAGGACACCATTATTAAAATCTGTAGCTGTAAAAGGAGCTACAGTATCAATTAATTGAAAAGAATAACCAGGAGTACCATCAGTAGCTGAAGCTGTAATTGTTGCTCCTTCAAGACATGTAACTTCTGTATTAGTTATATTAATTGTCAATGGATCAGCTGAAGTAATAGTTTCAGTAAAATCTAATTGACAGGTATCGGCTTCATCATCATATCTAACACTAATATTATAAGTATCATCTGTTAACCCTGTAATTGTAAAAGGAGAAGTTGATTGTGCAATCCAAGTCACTCCATTATCAATTGAGTATTCAAATCCATTTGTTGTATCAAAATTTTGTACAGCTATAGTTACTTCACCATCTGCATTACCTGAGCAGCTTACCATTGATGTACCTGTAATATCTGCAGTAAAAGCATTATCTGAATCAATAATAAAAGGGAAATCTACAATAGTAGTACATGACTGTGGTAATTGAAATACTCTGATATCATCTATTGCAACATCATTCCCACCTGTTTGCTGTACATTAGATCTTAAAACAAAAGTTAAACTAGTATTTGCTCCTGGATCTAATGTTGCAGGAGTAGTAGGGTATTGTATCCAATTATCAGTTTTTGGAATATCTCCAGTACTGTAAGAATCAATTACATTACCACCAGCATCAATTAATTCGACTACTAAATTAGGGTCAAATCCATTTGTCCCAACTCTAAGTAAATTAAGAGCTGCAAATTCAACTTGTATAGGTTGATTAGGGATAATATCATTTATTTCTTTTTGGTATAGTATAGCTGTAACAGGAATAGATGCTCCTATATTTACAACTAAAAATCTACCATCTGCAGTTGGAGGAGTTGTTGCTGGAGTATGATCAACTGGATCTAACCATGTACCAAACGGATTTATAATATCTGATGTAACAGAATATTCTCCGTCATTAATATGTGTTGTACCATTACACGCTCCAGGCGCAATTTGATGTTCAAAGCAGTAATAAGTAGTATTTATTCCTGGAGATGTAGTGTTTTGACCATAACCAAACGTTTCTAGTAATAAATTACTAAATGTTGGGACATCTTGTAAAGTATATTCTACACTTACAGTATGAGAACCAGTTGGCACATCTGTAAATACTTCTGGGTTTGTAGTATCAGGATTTAAAACTCCATCTAGATAATAATCATAAGTAAAGTTAGAACCTCCATTGTTTGTTACAGTTACTGTAGCATTACCTGTTCCATCACAATTGTAAATGGTATCTCCAATTTCAATTGTTGGAGCAGGAGGTTCCTGATCTAATATAGTATCATCCATTGCATAGATACATCCATTAGCATCACGTATATAGACTGTATAAGTCCCTGGAGTTACAAAAGATTCATTTGTTGTAACCCAAGTAGCCTGATTATCAAAACTATATTCATATAAATTTGGTGCAGGAAAAGGTGTTCCTCCTTGAGGGTTTGTTATTCTAATAGTACCTTCTCCAGAAGGACCACAACCTGCTAAAGCAGATATTCCAGCTGTTGCTGTTAAAGCAGCATCAGGCTGATTTATTGTTACAGTTTCAGGGGATGTAAAACATTCTGAACCATCTAGCTCATAACTGATAACAACTTCGTAATCACCAGCATCTAAATTATTAAATGTTGGGTTAGCAGAAAATGAAGTTCCATTATCAATGCTGTATTCTAAAGTATAACCATTAGCATTAGTGATAGTAATATCAATTTGACCATTTGCATCATTATAACATAAAATATCTGTGCTATTTATTGTATAATCTGGAGCTGGAATATCGTCAATTGTAATAGTAGTAGTAGCAATACAGTTATTAGAATCTACAACTGTAATGTCATAAGTTCCAGCTGAAGTAACAACTACTTCAGGAACCGTTTGAAAATCTGTTGTACTATTTATAAAATAGAAGTAAGGAGCAGTTCCACCATCAGGATAAATTGTTATTTCACCATCATTACAAGTTAAAGGACTTGTAATTGCTGCAGTTACAGTTAATAAAGGTGGTTCTACAATAATTACATCTTCAGTGTAAGTACAACCATCTTCAGTTTCGACTGTAGCGGTATAAGTTCCTGGATTTAAATTTTCAAAAGCATGAGTGTTTTCTAATATTGGGCCAACGCTATTAACTAGAGTTCCGTTTTGGAATAGTTCAAAAGTATATTGTGGTTCTACATCATTAGCTGCTAGTTGTATGGTTCCTAGATCACCATTACAGAAGGGCTGAATAATTGTAGATGATACAGTAAAATCACGAACTCTAATTTGAATATCTGGAACAGTAAACACACATGGGTTAGTATCTACATCAATTTGTCTTATATATACAGTATAAATTCCGGCTGCTGTAACAGTAAAAATATTACTCGTTTGATAATTAACATCATCTAAACTATATTCATAACCAGAAGGCACGTCATTTACAGTAATACTTCCATCAGTTGTACAAATTATATCTGTTGATTCAACTGTAGGATTTAAAACATTTTGGTATACATTAAAATAAAATTGAACAAAACATCCTCCATCATAATTAATTGTTATTCTAAATTGTCCAGATGTATTTGCTAAATAGTTTGGTCCATTTGCAACTTCATTCCACACACAACTATTATCCTCATTTGCACAATCGCTATTTAAAACAGCAGTACAACTAGTTTCGTCTAATTGTTCCCATATAACAGATTCCGCACCAGCTATACTAGTTTCAATTAAAGTAGAATCATTAATACCACATAAAAATATATTTGGTAATAATTTTCCGTTATCAGGACAAGTGACTACTTCGTCGGCATAAGGAATAACTGGATTTTCAATATTACCTCCAAAAAGTTCTACAACAAATTCTTGTTGAATAGATTGACATGGTGCAATAGCTGTATTATAAACATAGTATGTACCTGTTTGATCAACAGTAATGTTTTGACCTGTACCAATCACAGGTGTACCTGATTCATTAGTTGACCATGAATAAGAATCATAACCATCAGCAGCAGTTAACTCTAATGTCGCTCCACAAAGAATTTCATTTTGTGTAAATTCACAATCTAAATTCGCTAAAAAGTTAGTTGCTTGAGGTGTAATTAAACAACCTGTATTAGCATTTAAACTAGGATCATCTGAAATTTCAAAAGTTGGATTGAAAAAACCATTATAAGTTGCATAAGCTTGATTGTTAATTATATTAGAACAAGCATCTGCTAGTTGGTTACAAGCATCAACTACACGTGCCTCGATCCTAATCTCATAAACAGGATCATTTTCTTCTACTAAATAATCTTCAATATCTAAAATTAATTCACGTGTAATAGGATCGTAACTAGCTACAGAAACACCAGGTGGTAAAATTAAGTCCGTTGGATAGTCAAACAAAATGTTTACTGGAAGTATATCTCTTATTTGAAAATTAGTAGCATTATCATTTCCTGTATTTTGAAAACCAATAACATAATTTAAACTATCACCTAAACCTACTTCAAGTCCACCAATATTATTACCTGCATCATCTTCTACAATTTTTGTTAAAACAATATTGGGTTCTATTATCTCTACAGCAAAAGCGAAAAAATAGGGGAAATAGGTATCTCCACTAGTTTCTAATCTAACAGTAGCTGAAGTAGCATCATTAGCTATAACAGAATTTCCTGGATTAGGTATTGCTAAAATACCTGTATCAAATCCTAATGTATTTGTACTATTAGGATTACGGTTATTTACTGGAGTAGCATCTAATTGTGTAACAGAACTATTAAAAAAGTTATTTACAGGACGATCTGCTGCAGACAATGCTGTACCATTTAATCTTAATCTATCACCTGAAATAGGTTTATCTCCTTCTAAAGCTGCAAAAGCAAAATTAGCTCTAACAGGTGCAGGACCTGGTATCGTTCTAAATCCATTAATAGCTATATCTGCAGTCGGGTTTTGAGAGGCACTTATGGCACTAAAACCATCAAAACTTGTAATTGATTTTCCAGGTAAAGTAGGATCTTCAAAAACAATAAATAAAGACCAACCAGCTGATTGACCTGTTCCATTATAAGGTGTGAAGTTAGAGGTTTCTCCTGTACCAGATGAAACGTTTGCTACAGTATATGTCCCTAAATCATTACCTAATGCTGTAACTATACTTGTGACATCAGCATAACATGCGTAGGAAAAACTATTACCACCATCAACTGAGTTACCATTAGCATCATAAATAACTGTTCCTTGGATATCTGTATAATCACCTACAGGACCTTTGAATTTGATATCTCTTATAGGTTCAGTACCTGGATTTACAGCTCCCCAATATAAACCAGCATATTTAATTTCATAACAGTTAGGATTTGGTATCTCTAAATCAGCACTAGAAGAACTAAATGTGGTATTGTCATTATCAATATCAATATAGTTCATTTCTACATTGTGATTGTAGGACGAATTATTATTGAAAGCATTATTACTTGGTCCTAAAATATTATTTCCAATTAATAAAATATCTCCTTTTAAATCATCATCAAATCGAGGTGTAAATCCTTGAAAGTTTTGAGCGACCATTGTATAACTACTTAGGAACAGCAGTAATAAAATGGCAATCTTAGAATAAGTAGGTCTTTCCATGATACTATTATTTTTTAATCTATTTTCAAAGGATGTTTTTTTGAGAATAGAAAGGGGATTAATTTACTTTATTATTATTCAATTTTAATAATCGAAATATTTTTATTGTATGGTTTATCTTCTATTGAATTAGAAGCTTTATTTGCATTTTGAATACTATTATACTTACTGTAATAGATATAATATTTACTTGTATTTACATCATAGAAGAAATTAATATCAGTACGTCCTGCTTGTACAGCCTTAGTTAAAAATTCATCACGTTTTTTAACATCAGTATGTACTGCTAATACTAAATAAAATCCTTTTTCTTCTCTATTAATATTTTTAAGAATTTGTATACCATTTTGTTTTTCACCAAAATCAAAATCCTCTTCAGTTAATGGTATAGTACTTAAAGTAGTTATTTCTTTTATTTGTTTTAATGCTGCACGATCTTCTTCATATCGCTCTCCTTCATCTTCGAAAGTTGCACGTTTAATTCTCCTTCTTCTTTCAAATTCAGTAGAGATTTTGATTTCTTCTAACCTTGTTTCTAGTCTATTTTTAGTATTGATAGCTAATGCTTGTTCAGATTCTAGTTCTTTAATCTTTTTTGTAAAGAATAAATTTACATCATCTAACATTTCAACATCCGAATTTGATTGCTCTTCGTAAAGCTTTTTAAGATTTGTAATCTCTTCGTTTCTTTCAGCTATATTAGATTCTAACTGTAATTTAATTCTGTTTAATCTATTATTTTCTTCCGTGATACTCTTAAATGCTTTAGGCTTAACTGCAATTCCTTGTTCCCCTAAATCATTTTCTTCTTTTAAATCTCTTAAATCATCATCTTTAACTTGAATAATATCCTCAAAACGTTCTAATAAATCGTCTTGAGCTTCTTTAGATTTATCTGCTTGTTTTGTTAGAGCTAATAATTCTTTTCCCGCATCAGTAATAGGCTCTATTTTTGCTTCTTCTTTAGCTTTCTGTTCTGCTAAACGTGCTGCTTCTGCATCAGCTTCTTCCTGAGCTTTTTGTTCTGCTAAACGTGCTGCTTCTGCATCAGCTTCTTCCTGAGCTTTTTGTTCTGCTAAACGTGCTGCTTCAGCATCAGCTTCTTCCTGAGCTTTTTCTTGTGCTAAACGTGCTGCTTCAGCATCAGCTTCCTCTTTAGCTTTTTCTTGTGCTAAACGTGCTGCTTCTGCATCAGCTTCTTCTTTAGCTTTTTGTTCTGCTAAACGTGCTGCTTCTGCATCAGCTTTTTCTTTAGCTTTTTGTTGTGCCAAACGAGCTGCTTCAGCATCAGCTTTTTCTTTAGCTTTTTGTTGTGCTAAACGTGCTGCTTCAGCATCAGCTTCTTCCTGAGCTTTTTGTTGTGCCAAACGTGCTGCTTCAGCATCAGCTTCTTCTTTAGCTTTTTGTTCTGCTAAACGTGCTGCTTCAGCATCAGCTTCTTCTTGAGCTTTTTGTTGTGCTAAACGTGCTGCTTCAGCATCAATTTCTTCTTTAGCTTTATTTTCTTTTAAAGCGTTTAACTCAGCTAGTCTCTCTGCTTTAAGATTTTCTCTTTCTTGTAATTTCGCTAATCTTTTTGCTTCTAATTCAGCTTTTTCAAGTTTTTTTCTTTCAGCAACAGCTTTACGATCTACTTTAACTGTTGATGTTCTTTTACTTTTTCTAGGATTTCCAGACAAAAGACTACTAATTTCATCATCACCACTGTAATAGTAGCGTTTTTTGTTTTTAAACCTGTAGGCTAGTGATATCTCATGTGATGGACCAAAATCTGTTAAGTCTCCAATAGCTTTTTCAAAATTGTATTCGATTGCTATTTGATTTGTAATATTTAAACCCAATCCTGCAGATGCACCATATAAAGTGTTATATCCAATTTGTCCCCAAATACCTTTAGGAACAGTCCACATTGCTAAACCAGAAATGATAGTTTCATCTTTTGTAAACTCAGACTTTATTAAACCAGAAAATTTGGTTTCGTCAAAAAAACCACGTGTATCAAAATAACCTGTATACATTAAATGAGCTTGAATACCTTGTTCGGGATTATCTTCAAGCATTAGGGAGGTTTGCAAATTATAGGCTACTATATTTTTTAGAGAAACACCAAAATCAAAAAAATCAGTACCATAATTAATTCCTGGATTAACGGTTAACAAGAAATTTTCTGGAACATTTTCAATTGATGGATCATCAAAATTAACAACAACACTTCCTGTATTTAAACCACTTTTGTATGCACCAATATTAAGACCAAAAGTTAGGTTACTATCTCTGTCTAATTCTACATTATAGGCAAAATTTAAAATCCCTCCAAATGTTGTTAATACACCATAATTTTGCTGAAACACTCCGATTCCTGCACCAATATTTTCACCAAATCGTCCGGAATAACTAGTCAAATAGGTTAGGGGAGCGTTTTCAAACTGAACCCACTCACGTTTATTAGATATACTAATATATTTATTTTGCTCTCTTACAAAACTAAATGTAGGATTTATTGTGTAACGATTAAATGTTAATGAGTTTCTTAAAGGCATATTGAATGCAACAACCCCATCATCTACCTGAGATAATGAGACTTGAAATGTACATATACATAAAAGTAAAATTAAAAAATACTTATTCATTTTATTTTATGATGGTTATCGAACCTTTTTTTACTTGGTTATCTGATGTTGTAATAATGTAATAAAACACCTTGTTTATATTAGTTAGTTCAAGATCGTTTTCTGGCCAATTATTTAAATATTCATTAGATTGAAAAACGACTTCACCACGGTTTGTTAAAATTGTTATTTGCGTATCAGAACCAGCAGTGTATTCTTGTGGTATTATCCAAGTATCATTTATGTTATCTCCGTTAGGACTAATAAGGTTTGGGATTTTATCAATATCCGGAAAAGGATTAAAAGGCTCAATTATTGAGAAAAAGAAAGACACTGAAGTTTCACAACCTTGAGTTTCTGTTACTATTATTTCGTAATCCCCTAATTCTGTTGCATTAAAGTTATTTTGTGTAACACCAGATATTATTTGACCGTTTAATAACCATTGATATTCTGGTGAAATTGCAGTGTCAGAAAGAATTACAGATAAAGATTCTCCTTCAGCTAATTCGTTAGTGTCATCTACATTAATAGCTCCAATAAATTCTTGGCTATCTAAAATTATTTCACCTGCACCAGAGCATCCACCTAAATCTACTTGTACAGCAAATGTTCCAGACTCAGTAGTTTCATAACTTTGCTCTGTTGCGTCTGGAATTATAATACCATTCTTGTACCATTGGTAACTGTTTCCGTTAACTGTACTTAATACTGTTGCTCCTTGATCTGGACAAAAGCTTGTGCCTAAACTAGAATTTATTTCTATATTTGTTACGCCTGATGTTGATTCACTAATTGTTACACGGTTAGAAAATGAATCTGATGTACAACTACCATAATCAGTTTCTACAAAATATGTACCTTCTACATCTACTGACAAACTAGATCCCTCACCAACAAACTCTGATGTCGTTGGACCAGTTTCTCTGTACCACAAATAAGTTAATGATGGATAAATTAAAGGTGAAATATTATTACCTGTCCCTGGATTATCGATGGTTAATAAATAACTACTACCAGAACAATAAGCTGCTGTAGATACTAAATTATTGATCGTAAAAGGTATGTCGTGTAATTTATAATACGCAGCAAAAGGGTCTGAAGGGGTACTTGTTGCTACAGGAGCACTACTTTTTATACGAATTCTATATCCTTCTCCTGCAGTATTTTCTGGAAACGGAAAGTTTAATGTAGCAGGAGATGTTGTAACTTGTCCTACTTCTGTAATATAGATATTAGTAGGATTACTAAAGTCTCCATTAGAATCTGATAGCTCTATTGTAAATTGATTAGAAGCCTCAACACTTTCATCTGGCGCGAAAATAAAAGTTGCAGAAAAAGTATTGAAATCCTCATTTGCACAAGCTTGACTAAAACCTAGTTGTGGCTTACTAATGACTATTTGTGCGTTAGCTGTATTTAAAACAGTAATTACAAACAAACTTACTATTAAATATAGTTTTGAATTTTGGGAGATGGTTTGCATTTGGTTGGTCAGTAATCTTCTATACTATATAAATAATATTTATGTTAATAAATTAAATACCTATCTTATTAATTATCTGTCTTAGAGGCAGCAATTTTATTTATAATTAATCTATAATCAGGTCTGTCTGTACTTTGAGCATCAATAAAAGTTTCGCTATCTGGACCTTTAGAGTAAACATTATTAAATGCACGACTACCATACCAGTTTTCTAAATCTTCATTTACAGTTGTGTTTTTCACGAAGATATTACCTTCACAATTATTAAAATAAGTACTAGTAAATTGAATCTTATCAAGACTCTCACTATTAACTCTAATTTTACTATCTAAATATACTGCTGGTTTAAATCCCGAAATAACACTTTTATCAATACTAAAATTAGCGTCTTTACCAATAAAAATAGCTTCATTAACTAACCCAACTTGAATATCATAACTTAAATCTTTACTAACATTAATTAATGTTAAGTTTTCTGCAGCAAGCGTGGTATTGATTTCTGCAAAAGCTTCATCATCATCATTATTTAGAGCATATATACATCTTGAAGCTTGAGCACCTGAAATGTATGGAGATTTCACAGCTAAAGAGTTCATTAATCTACACTGAGCACCATTACTAACTTTATAATCATTAGCACTTGATTTGTAAGATACAAACTTTTCTAATTCTACTTGACCACCTTTAACACTAAAAGAGTTACCTCTACATAAACTCACCATAATATTATTTAATATGGTTTCACTACCAACTCCAGCAAGTGTTAATCCGTTAAAATAACCATATTCTTTTGTTCTTTTCCCTGCATATTCAATTCGTACATATTCCATTACTCCAGAATTACTTTCAGGATTATCACCACCATAAGAAATATTTTTAGAATTAGAAGGACTTAAACCATAGTTTAATCTTTCTGTACCTCCTTCTTTTGTCGTTGGAGCATCACCTAGAACAAAAATCCCACCCCAGTCTCCTGGTTTTTTTAAACTTTGACTTGAAGTAAAAATTATTGGATCAGTACTTTCTCCTTTAGCCATGATTTTAGAACCATTGGTTATTGTTAGAGAAGCTTTTGTTTTAAAATCACCAATAATTACTGTACCAGGTTCTATAGATAGAGTCGTACTATCAGTAACAAAAACATCACCAATTAATAAATATGTATTTCTTTTAAGTAACTTAGTGTCTTTTGTTATATCACCACTGATTATCTGATTAGGCTTTCTGTAATCAGTTTTATTAGGCGTAAAATCGGTCCAAGGATTCAACCAGTTATCAAATCCAGTGATACCTTTTTCTTGTTGTGCTAGGGCATTACTAAAGATAAATATTAGTAATATTGAGGTAAAAAGTAGTTTTTTCATAATGCTATTTCATTTAATGAATGACTAATTAATTTGTATTAAAATCAAATATAAACATAAAAATCATTTAAAATGCGTTTTTTTACGTTAAAATGTATATCGTCTTCCAAAACCGAACGAATTATTCTTAATTATTAAACAGTTATTTAGACGTTAAAGTTCTAATTTAGTCAACTTTAAAGTCGTCATATGTAAACAACGATTTAATAGTTTGTTCATAAAACAGTATTGCAGTAATAATATTACTTGTATCAGAATATGGTAAAATTAACCTTTGGAAATCTACCGTTCTATCAAAATACTCAACAGAAGCTTCTTGATTTGCTTCAAGTGTTTTTTTGTTCTCTTTAGTTTCTGGTATACCTACTGATGCCATTGTTACATTAGGTTTTGTAGCAAAAGCTATATTTGGTAAAATATTAACTAGTACTTCGATACGTTGAATGTATAACGTTAACAATTGACCTTTCTGCAATTTGTTAAGTTCTTCTAAAGTATGATATTTGTTAATACTTACTTTCCCCGAAATTAATCTCGGTGAAGATTTTTGAGCATAGCCAATAGTGACTATTATAAAAAATATAACGGTTAATAAAGTAGTTTTTGTTTTCATTTGTAAGGTATTTAATGTATTATGATGAAACAAATCTATATAAATAATTAAAATAAACAACAGAATTCAGTTTTTTTTTGTTAAATCAGATTCTATGTAGCGTAAAATAATCAGTCAAACGACTTATTTCGGGGTTAAAATGCATATATTTACGATGAATCACAACCGGTTCAATTCATCTTTTTAAAGCTTTAAATAATGTGTATTACATACATAAGTTATTTTGTTTCAATTAAGTAATGCAAAGATAATACCATAATTTGTTAAAAAAAATCTAATACATAAATGTTTTGTAATGTTGTTATATTGTCGATGACTTTGCATATAATTCCGATTAACAGCAAATCAAGGTGCTTTTTTACAATATCTACAATTAACCACCTGTTATTTAGCAAATTAGCAACTATTTAAAAATATTATAAATTATGATGTTTTTAACATTTATGCATTCAAATGGAAAAAATAAAAATTTTTTATTTTTTTTGACAAAATGAATAAACAATCTTTTTTGTATTAATAAATATGATTATAAAATGATTTTATTATCCTAATTATAGGATGAAATTAATTGATATTCAACAATTATGATAGTTCATTTTTTTTGATTTTTACATGATTAATAAATTTCTTAGTAATTTTATTAAAAAACTTTTCCTTGATTTTAATTCTTGATATTATTTACATAAAATGAAAATACACGAAACACTTGTCATAGGAGGTGGACAAGCAGGCTTGTCTGTAGCTTACTTTTTGAGGCGATACAAAATTGACTATTTAATATTGGACGATCAAGATAAAGCAGGAGGTTCGTGGTTACAAACATGGGATAGTTTAAAATTATTTTCTCCTACACAATTTAGTTCTTTATCTGGTTGGGCAATGCCAAAAGGAAATGAAGAATATCCAAGCAAAATGGATTTTATTAGCTATATGAAGCAATATCAAGTCCGTTATAAATTTAATATAGAACGTCAAACTAAAGTATTAGAAGTGCATAAAATGGACTTTGGTTTTAAAGTTAAAACTAAAACTGGTTATTATTACTGCAAAACATTAGTTAGCGCAACAGGTACAGCTCAAAATCCGTTTATACCTAAATACACTAATAAAGAACAATTTTCCGGTACCATGTTGCATTCTTCTAATTATAAAAATGCTGATACTTTTAAAAACAAATCTGTTTTAATTGTAGGAGGAGGGAACTCTGGAGCTCAAATTTTAGCAGAGGTGTCAAAAGTTGCAAATACACAATGGGTAACAATGACTGAACCAAGTTTTTTACCAGATGATATTGATGGACGTTATTTATTTAATGATGCAACAGATAAGTTTTATGGTAAATTAGGTAAAACTAAAGCGGGATCAAAAACATCTTTAAGTGACATAGTAATGGTCCAAAGTGTAAAAGAAGCAAGAAGCAGAGATGTATTACATGCTAAAAGACCTTTTAAAGCTTTTTATAAACATGGAGTTATTTGGGAAGATGATACAAAAACTAAGTTTGATGCAGTGATTTGGTGTACAGGATTTAAAGCTAACCTAAAACATTTACAAACGTTAGATATTATAGAAAATAATAAAGTTGAAACCAGCTATACACAATGTAAAAAACTACCTAACTTATGGTTAGTTGGCTATGGTAGTTGGACAGGTTTTGCATCTGCAACTATTTATGGTGTTGGCAAAACTGCTAGACATACCGTAAACAGTATCGTTTCGTTATTAAGAACTTAAATTAAGTAAAAACATTTATCAATTCTATGTCTAGAAAAGATACATTTTAATAACGTTTTTTATAAAAATTCAACCAAAAAAAAGCCCATTAAAACCTATGTTTAATGGGCTTTCAACTATTACATGTAATAATTAATTGTTTTTAGAAGATCCTTTAAATCTGTAAGTAATACCAAAATTAACACCAAAAGAAGAATAAGGTACTTTTTGAGATAACTGTTTAGAGCTATCTGTATTGTTGTTTGGTAAGTTATCTACGTATGTTGTTTTTTTATTTACACCTTCTGGTAAATTATCTATAGTATATAAACCTGCTTGAGCAACTGTACCATCTGGTAAGAATAAATCTGTATTAAATTCAGATAATTCAGAATCTTTACGCTTTAAGCTAATTCCATAATATTCCGCTTCTACAAATAAGTTTAAATTATTATTTATATTAAACTTGTAACCTAAAGCACCAACAAAACCTAAAGGGAAGTGACCATGAAAGTCTTCTTTATAGTTAGTTTCAGTATAAGATCCTTGAGGTAATCCAAACGCATTAGCTTCTGCTTCAGATAAAACTTGTTGTCTATAAACAACAGCTTCTGTTTTACCTCCAATTTTTACTAATGCTCCAAAACGACCGTAAAGGTTATCAGTAAACTTATAGACTAAAGCTAAAGAACCTCCAAAAGCACGAGATCTTGCTACAGCGTCTATTTCAGTACCAGGTAAACTTACCATAGACACATCCTGATCATCACCATTAAGGTATCCAACACTTAAGTCTGCACCAAATGATTCGTTAAAATAATATGTACCTCTTAGTTGTATATTTACACCTTCACCATAACTACCATAAGAGTTTTCTGTTTGAGAAATATTAATGCTTTCTCCTAATTTCATTTCTGCACTTCCAGCAGCATAACCTGTACTTACAGATAACTCTAACTGAGCCAATGAGATTGTACTAATTAATAAGGCAGCAAACACTAAGTATACTTGTTTCATAATTTGAGTTTTATTTTTGTTAAATTAAAAATGATCAAAATTTTAGCTTCATTACTATCATTTCAATCGTTTACAAATATACTTTTTTTGTTGACTTTTCTTAAAATTACCACAAAACTATTATGTTAAAATGCCAATGATAGTAAGACTTTTCGAGAACCATCTGATTGTCAGCATGTAAATACTAGACTAAAATTGATATATTAACTAATGTTTTGTAAGAAATCACTTTAATGGATGTAATAATCCAATTTTTATTACTAAAAAATTATTTAAAAAATAATTTGAGAGCTATATTTTAATAACATAACGTCAAAAAGTTAATTTTAATATCAAATCAATATTTAGGCTATTTTTCAACATGTATTTGATGTGTATTTTAAACTTGCTGATAATTGTGTGTTTATTTTTTTTAGGATAGAATCATTAATATTGAAAATATGAAATTCACATATAATTCAATATTAAGAATGTAATATATTATATTAGCTTATTTAACACGCATAACATGCAACAATCTATACAACTTTCTGTTGATGCTGTTGTTTTTGGATATGAATCTGGAACAGTATCTGTACTTTTAATTAAAAGAAAATATGAACCTTTTAAAGGTCAATGGGCTATTCCTGGAGGTTTTGTTTTAAATAAGGAGTCTTTAGAGGAAGCTGTCCAAAGAGAGCTTAAAGAAGAAACAGGCTTAGAGATTAATTACCTAGAACAGTTATATACTTTTGGTAATCCTGATAGAGATCCTAGAAATAGAGTAGTATCTGTTGCATATTTTGGATTAATTAAACCTAGTGCATTTAAAATATTTGCTTCAACAGATGCTGAAGCAGTACAGTGGTTTGATATTAATGAATTACCAAATTTATCTTTTGATCATGATAGTATCTTAAAATTAGCTATAAATAGGTTACAAAATAAAATGACGTATGAGCCTATTGGTTTTGAATTATTAGATAATAAATTCCCTTTCTCTGATATCGAAAAACTATATAGTTCACTTCTTGGTAGAGCTATAGATAGAAGAAATTTTAGAAAAAAATTATTAAGTTTTAACATTTTAGACGAGTTAAACGAGAAAACATCAAAAGGTTCTGGTAGACCTGCTAAATTATTTAAATTCAATAAAAAAAGGTACTTCAAACTAAAAGAAGAAGGTATCATTTTTGATATATAAATCAACTAAAAACTATTTGCGTAAAAAAAACACAAATAAATTTGCTTTCAACATTTAAGCGCTATATATTTGTGTTATAATTACGCAAAATAAATTATTATGAACGGATTACTATTAACTGACGGTTATAAAACAGGACACCACCAACAATATCCAAAAGGAACAGAAGAAGTATATTCTAATTGGACACCAAGAAGTAATAAATATGCACCTAAAGGTTGCGACAAGGTATTATCTTTTGGTCAGCAATATGTGTTTAAATGGTTACATGATTATTTTGAAGATAATTTTTTTTCTAAACCAAAAGCTCAAGTTTGTAATGAGTTAAAAGAAGAATTATCGTTGTATTTAGGTACAGATTATGATGTAACACATTATGAAGAATTACACGATTTACAATATTTACCTATAAAAGTAAAATCTTTACCTGAAGGTGTAGAAGTACCAATTAAAGTACCTATGGTAACTGTTGTGAATACTGATAAAAAATTCTATTGGATAACTAATTTTCTAGAAACCATATTATCTACAATGTTATGGCAACCAATGACATCTGCTTCAATAGCATTACGTTACAAAAGAATATTTAAAAATTGGATTCTTAAAACGGATAAAAATAATTTAGCCTTTATTGATTTTCAAGGACATGATTTTTCAATGCGAGGGATGGGAGGATTGCAAAGTGCTATATCTTCTGGTATGGGACACGCTTCTGTTTTTTTAGGCTCAGATACATTGCCAATAATTAGTAGTTTACGTAACTATTATAAAGCAGAAGGTTTTGTTGTAGGCTCTGTAAATGCTACTGAACATTCAGTAATGTGTGCAGGTACAAAAGATGATGAAATAGGAACTTTTAAAACTTTAATGAATACTTATCCTACTGGAATTCTATCTGTAGTAAGTGATACTTGGGATTTATGGAAAGTTTTAACTGACTATTTACCAATATTAAAAGACGATGTTTTAGCTAGAGATGGAAAATTAGTTATAAGACCAGATAGTGGAGATCCTGTAGATATTATTTGTGGTGAAGCAAGTGAGTTAGGAGGTAAGTTACCAAAAGATAAAGGTGTAGTAGAATTACTTTGGGACATTTTTGGAGGAACGATAAACGATCAAGGATTTAAAGTTTTAGATAGCCATATAGGTGCTATTTATGGAGACAGTATTACAACAGAAAGAGCAGAAAATATTTGCCAGCGTTTAAGCAATAAAGGTTTTGCAACTAGTAATGTGGTTTTAGGTATTGGATCATTCACCTATCAGTTTAATACAAGAGATACATTTGGATTTGCAATGAAAGCAACTTCTGTAGTGGTTAACGGAAATCGAAGAGAGATTTTTAAAGATCCAATTACAGATGATGGTGTAAAAAAATCTGCTAAAGGATTGATAAAAGTAGACTTAGTTGATGGTGAATATGTTTTGGTAGATCAGGTTACTCCTGAAGAAGAGAACAAAGGTGAGTTACAGGTAATTTATGAAAATGGACAGTTTTTAAATCCAATTACTTTACAAGAAATAAGAGAAAGGATTAATACTAATTTATAAGAATGTGGTTTAAAAATTTAACAGGTTTTGACGAAGTTTCTCCTGAAATAGTGAAAGAGAATATTATTATTGAAGGAAAAAATATTATTTCAAAAATTAATAATAAATCTTATCAGTTTGGAGAATTACAAATTGTTTCTCTTGAAAATTTAAGAAAACAATTTGAAGATATAAAATCTACAGGTAAAATTAAGGTTTCTGAAATTGTAGCTGATGTTCAAGAATTACATTGTAATTTAAAGAATAAAAATGCATTATTTCAAGCAGCTTCTCAATTTAATTTATTAGAAATGATTGGTCCTAATGTTTCTCCTGAAAAAGGAATTGATCGATACGAAAATGATTACACCCAAGGTCCTGCTTGTGCAATTGCTTGTGGAGCAGGAACAATATACAGAAATTATTTTGTGCCTCTAGAGGATGAAATAGGGCAAACTGTTTCAAATCAAGTTGATTGTTTAGAAGATGTTGGTAAAGTGTTAAATAACGAAAAACTTGATTTATGGGAAATGAAAAATGGTTATGCATTAGTAAATCAAAAAGGACTTTTAAACATTAACAAACAAATAAGCCATCTATCTGAATCAGGAAGAGAATTTTTAAAAGGAAAATTAAAAATTGGAATTCAATGGAATACAGAAGTAACTATAACTAAAGAAAAACAACTTGTATCACAGATATATTGTTCAGCTTTACCTGTTGCTTATTCATATCTAGAATCATATTATTGGGAGAGTTTTGCAAGAGTAATTTTAGAAGCTACTTATGAAGCTACTTTTTATTCAGCAATAAAAAATATAGATAAATCAAATAAAGTGTTTTTAACATTAGTTGGAGGTGGTGCTTTCGGTAATAATATAGATTGGATATTAGAATCACTTGTTAAGACGATAGAGAAGTTTAAAAATGCACCATTAGATGTAAAAATAGTGAGTTATAATAATTCAAATACTTTACTAAAAGAGGCAATTAAAAAATATAATTGACAGATGAAATACGAAATAAAAAAATTTAAAGACGGACAAGTAACTGCCAAAATGATTGAAAATGGTGATTTGGAAGTTAAAATACGTGGTAATAGTTATGAAGATTTATTTGCTGCTGCTGCAATAAAAGAAGCTTGGGATGCAGAAAATACAACAAACAAAAAAGCCATAGCGACATTAACCATTTACTGTTTGATAGGTCAACGTTCTGACAGACGTTTTAATAAAGGTGAATCTTTTGATTTAAAAGTTATTAGTAATTTCATAAATACAATGCAATTTGATAACGTTTCTATTTTACATCCTCATAGTCCAATATCATTGGCTTTAATAAACAATTCAGATAAAATTTCACATTTTAAATTTGTAGAAAAAGCTTATAATTTAATAGGAAAACCAGTATTAGTTAGTCCAGATGCTGGTGCCTATAAAACTACCCATGACATTGCAGAAAAACTAAATGCAGATTTGGTTCCTTCTAATAAAGTAAGGGTTGATGGAGCACCTCTAATTAGTATTCAAGGAGAGGTGAATAATAAAGAATGTTTAATTGTTGATGATTTAGCAGATGGTGGCAGGACCTTTAAGTTTTTAGCGGAAGCTTTGAAAAAACAAGGTGCCTCTAAAGTATTTTTATACGTTACACATGCTCAGTTTAATTATGGTTTTGATGAATTAAAAGAAACAATTGACCATATTTATTGTACCAATAGTTATAAAGATATAAATGATGACTTTGTTACTCAATTTAAAATTTCAGCATTTAATGCATAAAATACCTGTTGCCTGAGAATCGCGTATTTGAAAATTTTAGTACAATTATCCAGAATATTAAAAATATAAAAAAGCCAATTTGAAATTAATCAAATTGGCTTTTCCTTTATTTTTATTCTAAAACATTAATTAGAAATCACTTGTTTTACAATTTTACCATTATTTGTTGTTAAGCTAATAAATAACATTTGATTTTCTGTTCCTGTTAAATCTACTTTAATTACATAATCTTGTGATGCTTTAGTTTTTAAATTATCTATTTGTTTTATTAAAGTTCCTCTAACGTCAAAAATTTCAATCTTAACAGAAGTATCATAAGGTGTAGAATATTTAAGATTTAAAATACCTTTAAATGGTACAGGATATATATCTAAATTAATAACTGCAATTCTTGATGGTGTTCCATTACTACAAATATCTCCAATACCATCTTGATTACTATCTAATTGATCTGGATTGTAATAATAAACACAATTATCTATACAATCTGCAACTCCATCTTGATCTGTGTCTTCAAATCCTTCGTCAATAAGTCCGTCATTATCATTGTCAATTCCGTCGCAAACTTCTTCAATAGTGTCTTCTTCGCAAACATCTCCAATACCATTATTGTTTTCATCCTCTTGATTTGGATTAGCTATTAAAGGACAATTATCTACGCAATCTGCAACTCCATCTTGGTCTGTATCTTCAAAACCTTCGTCAATAAGTCCATCATTATCATTGTCAATTCCGTCACATACTTCTTCAGTTGTGTTTTCTTCACAAACATCTCCAATACCATTATTGTTTTCATCTTCTTGATTTGGATTTGCTATTAAAGGACAATTATCTACGCAATCTGCAACTCCATCTTGGTCTGTGTCTTCAAATCCTTCGTCAATAAGTCCGTTATTATCATTGTCAATTCCGTCGCAAACTTCTTCAGTTGGATCTGGGTCTTCTAAATCTATAATTGCATCAAAAGGGTAGGAGTGGATTTCTCCTGAGTTTTGTAATAATACCTCTGCAATTATTTGTCCGTCAATATTTGAGTTGCTTTGGTTGTAAAAATCGGCATTAGGAGCATAAATTGTACCATATATTTGTGCACCTCCTGTGTAATCTATTGTAGTACTAACATTTGGAAAGTTATATAATATAGAAGAAGCATACTCTAATGGGCTTCCAACAATATTTGGCCAGCTATTTATAGTTACCACTTCAGGATCAATACTACTATCTGTAATATTTACAATAAAAGGTGTTGAAGAAGAAGGTGTAATATCTATGAATTTAATTTCGCTTAATTGATTAAATTCATTAACAGTAAGATTTATAACGTTGGTTTGATTGGCTGTTAAATTAACCCATAATTTACCGGAATTAAGTTCATTTTCATTCCATGTAACATTAGTTGCTTGGGCTTCTAAAATATCCGAAATAGAAGTGAATTGATTAAATGCACCTGTAAAATCTATTTGTGGGTTATCAGAAATAGACGCTGTCTCTTGATTGGTTGATAATTCAATTTTTGGATTACTATTAAAAGTCCCATCTAAATACGTAATTCTTGTATTTATAGGTGTGTTATTATTATCAACATTAAAAATACTACTTGTAGATAAATCACCTATTTTAATATAATTATTATCTAAAATGTGTAATTGTCCAGACACATAATTAACTTGTTGATTAACAACCAAAGCTGTAGGTTGTGCATCATTATTAAAATAGTTTACACCTCCAAAAATATTAAAACTACCATCTATGGTAAAGCTTCCACCTACAGCCCATGAGCCTTCAGATTCTGTTCCCATAGCAATAGCATCTCCAGAAGTAAAGACAGTAAAGTTGTTAGCTGCTTCAGTAGGATTGAGGGGTTCATTTTGTGCTATTAGTGTAGCACTAACACTTGAAAAGACTAAGCCCAATGTAAAAAAATTGTGCTTTAATCTACTAAATTGTAATTTTTTTGTTTTCATGTAATGGTTGATTTGGAATTATTTATAGTTTATTTTTTAAGTTAAATTTACTAAAATTTTAAAGCTTCTAATTGTAAAATAGTATCAGTCCAACCTTTATCCTTTAAAAGTTGAATTGCTATTTTGCTACGTACTCCCGATTTACAATATACAATTAAGTCTTTATTTGTATTAATTTCATTGAATCTATTGGTTAATTCTCTTAATGGAATATGTTGTCCACCGATATGATGAATAGCCCTTTCATTAGCTTCTCTAACATCCAATAAATTATATTTTTCTGGGTTTTGATTTAATTGTTTTATTGTTATAGTTTGAAAACCTTGCTTAACTAAACCACAACTTAAATCATAATTTGAATCTAAATTTTTAATAGCTATAGCTGCATTCTTTTTAAAATCTAACAGTAATTGTGTCATTGTAAGCGCATTAAAATTGAGCAACTTACCTGATAAAATGTTTCCAATATTGCAGATTATTTTTATGACTTCGTTAGCTTGAAAGCTACCAATTATACTAGGTAAAACACCTAAAACACCAATTTGAGAACAATTAGGAACAGTGTTTGGATTTGGTGCTGTTGGATACAAACACCTGTAAGTTGGTCCGTTTTGATAATTAAATACTGAAACTTGACCTTCAAATTTAAAAATAGAACCAAATACAACAGGTTTATTAGTTAAAACTGCTGCATCATTAACCAAGTAACGCGTAGGAAAATTATCACTACCGTCGACTATGATGTCGTACTTAGAAAATAAATTCATCACATTTTTAGATGTTAACTTTTCTATATACGTTTGAAAGGTTACAAATGGATTTAATTTTGATAATTTTTTTACAGATATTTCTGCTTTAAATTTGCCAATATCATCATGTGTATATAATATCTGACGTTGCAAATTACTTTGATCAATAGTATCATGATCGATAATACCAATAGTACCAACACCTGCAGCTGTAAGATATTGTAAAATAGGACATCCTAAACCTCCAGCGCCAACAACCAAGACTTTGGCTTGTTTTAATTTTAATTGTCCTTTTATTCCAATTTCATCTAAAATAAGATGACGATCATATTGTTTTTGTTCTTGATTTGATAGTGTCATTATTCCCAATTATTTGACCAGTCTTTCCAAACGACTTCCAGTCCTTTATTTTTTAACATTTCAGCAATTGCTTCAGTAGATCTTTCATCAGATATTTCAAACTGTTCTAGGGATTGAGGATCTACAGCATAACCACCAGGATTTGTCTTTGATTCTGCACTAATAGAGGTAATTCCTAAATTGACAATATTATTTCTAAATATTTCGCTTTCTCGAGTAGAAATAGATAGTTCTACGTCTTCATCTAACAACCTAAAAGCACAGATTAATTGTACTAAATCTGGATCTGTCATTTCTACTTTAGGTTCTAATCCACCAGAATGTGGTCTTAATCTTGGAAATGAAATAGAATATTTTGTTTTCCAATAAGTTTTTTGCAGATATCTTAAATGTAAGGCTGTAAAAAAGCTATCTGCACGCCAATCTTCTAAACCAAATAAAGCACCTAATCCTATTTTGTGAATTCCTGCTTTGCCAAGTCTATCTGGTGTATCTAATCTAAAGTCAAAATTAGATTTTTTACCCTTAGGATGGTGTTTTTTATACTCGTCTCTATGATATGTTTCTTGATATACTAAAACAGCGTATAAACCATTATCAATTAGTTGTTCATATTCTTCTTGATGTAGTGGTTGAACCTCGATAGTGATATTAGCAAAATGTGATCTTATTAATTGTATGGCATTACTTATATAGCTAACACCAACGGTTTTATTAGCTTCACCAGTGACTAACAATATATGATCATACCCTTTAGATTTAATATACTCAACCTCTTTTAAAATTTCAGTATTAGTTAGGGTACGTCTCGCAATTTTATTAGTCATACTAAAACCACAGTAGGTACAAATATTTTGACACTCGTTACTTAAATACATTGGGGAATACATTTGAATGGTATTACCAAAGCGTTTTTTAGTTAATTGCTGACTTAGCTGCGCCATTTGCTCTAAAAAGGGTTTAGCTGCAGGAGATATTAAGGCTTTAAAATCTTCTAGATCTCGTTTAGTTTTGTGTAACGCATGTAATACATCGGTTTCGGTTTTATCAAAAATGCTTTTTAGAGTTGTATCCCAATCATAAGTATCAAATATGTCTTTAAAATGACTCATAACGATTAATTTAAAAAACTAGTTAATGGACTGCTAGCTTCTGCTTTTTTATTTATTACAGGAGCTAGTTTGGCTTCATAAGCTATTCTACCAGCTTGTACTGCTAGTTTAAAGGCTTCAGCCATTTGTACTGGATTAGGTGACACTGCAATTGCTGTGTTTACTAAGACAGCATCTGCACCAAGTTCCATAGCAAAAGCTGCATGTGATGGAGCACCAATACCAGCATCTACTATTACAGGCACATTACTTTGATCAATTATAATCTCTAAAAACTCATGTGTTTTTAATCCTTTATTACTGCCAATTGGAGCGCCTAATGGCATTACACACTGTACACCAACGTCTTCTAATCTTTTACACAATACAGGATCTGCATGTATGTAAGGCATTACAATAAAGCCTTGCTTAACTAGCGTTTCAGCAGCTTTTAAAGTTTCGATAGGATCTGGTAATAAGTATTTTGGATCTGGATGAATTTCTAATTTAATCCAATTTGTTTCTAAAGCTTCTCTGGATAATTGAGCTGCAAAAACTGCTTCGTTAGCATCACGGACACCAGAAGTGTTTGGTAATAAATTTATTTTAGAATGATTTAAATGTGTTAAGATATCATCTTGATTATCTTTTACATCCACTCGTTTTAAAGCAACAGTTACTAACTCGCTTTCTGAAGTTAATAACGCCTCTTTCATTAATTGAGACGAACTAAATTTACCTGTTCCTGTAAATAATCTTGAATTAAATATTTTATCTGCTATTTGTAACATTTTGTATATTTTTTTTTGTGTTAAAGTGCATTACTATAAGCACTGTTAATTAACTCATTAAGTTTAGGTATAGCATTAAAATCTTTGGTAATCTGACCAGATACAGCAATACCATATACACCTGTTTTAATTATCTCTGAAACATCTTTAAGTACAATACCACCAATTGCTACAATTGGTGTTTTAGTTTGTAATTGTTTGATTAAAGTCTCATAACCTTGACGTCCTAAAATGGGACTAAGTTTGGTTTTAGTTTTAGTAAACCTATAAGGTCCTAATCCAATATAGTCTACGTTTTTATTTATTAATGTTTGACAGTCTTCAAGTGTGTTGGCAGTACCACCAATAATTTGCCATGATGCTAAAGCTGCCTTAGCAATTAATGGACAAGTGTCTGACTTTCCTAAATGTACTCCATCTGCTTCAACTTGAGCAGCAATTTTATAATGGTCATTAATAATTAAACTCACATTATGTTTAGAGGTTATCTCTCTAGCTAGTTTTGCAGTCTCTAATACAACGTCTTCACTTACGTTTTTTAATCGTAATTGTACTAGTTCAATTCCGGAAACACAGGCTTTTTGAATATGCTCTAAATGTTGTGTTGGTGTGGCACCTTGAGATATATAATGAAGTTTTGATAACATATTTATTGTGATTGATTATAGGATTGTTTTAACGTTATAAAGCTGTTTACAGGATCTTTAGTATTCCATATTGCACCTAATATTCCAATCCCTTTATAACCTAATTGTAGTGTCTCTGAGATGTTTTTAGAGTTAATGCCACCCATTCCAATAATATACTTATCTATATGGTTAACATCAAACCCTTGACCTTGATAGCCTTGTTTAGAGATAGAATTAAAAATTGGACTTAATAAATGATAATCAAACTCAAACTCACAATCTGCTAACACCTCTGGATCATGAAAGGACGAACTAATTGTTTTACCAAACATATTTAGAGGTTTAAAATACTGACCAGGATTATCGATATGATCTATTCTTTTTTGTTCTTGAAAATGAATTCCTTTAAGGTTATACTCATTAATTAATTTATGATGATCATGTACTACAATTTTATTGTGATATTTAATATCTATTTGATTTAAATACTCAACATGTTGTTGGTAGCTTTTTAATGGCTTTCTTAGATGAAAACACTCTAATCCGTTTTGAAATAGTTTGTTTAATAGTCCTATTTCGTTTAAAACATCTTCTTCTGGAGCAATAAGTACGATCATATTTTTTGAGTTAAGGATTGTAATGGAAATCCTTTTGCTTTTTCTGCAAAAGATTGTATTGGAAAGCCTGCCCACGCCTTAAGCGTGGGAACTCCCTTAAGCTATTAAAGATACACTTCTGAACCTTTATCTTTGAATTCTTTTGACTTTTCTTCCATCCCTTTTTGGATGACTTCATTATCTACAATATCATTTTCTTTAGCAAAATCTCTGACTTCTTGAGAGATTTTCATAGAACAGAATTTAGGACCACACATAGAGCAGAAGTGGGCTATTTTGGCACCAGCTGCAGGTAAGGTTTCGTCATGATACTCTCTAGCACGTTCAGGATCTAATCCTAAATTAAACTGGTCTTCCCATCTAAATTCAAATCTAGCCATACTTAAAGCGTTATCACGATGTTGAGATCCTGGATGTCCTTTTGCTAAATCGGCAGCATGAGCAGCTAATTTATAGGTTACCACACCAACACGTACATCTTCTTTATTAGGTAAACCTAGATGCTCTTTAGGCGTTACGTAGCACAACATAGCACAACCGTACCAACCAATCATAGCTGCACCAATACCAGAAGTAATATGGTCGTAACCAGGTGCGATATCTGTTGTTAGAGGTCCTAAGGTATAAAAAGGAGCCTCGTCACAAACTTCAATTTGCTTTTCCATGTTTTCTTTAATCATGTGCATTGGTACATGTCCAGGCCCTTCAATAAAGCATTGTACTTCGTGTTTTCTAGCTATCTTGGTTAGTTCTCCTAATGTTTCTAATTCTGCAAACTGAGCTTCGTCATTAGCATCTGCAACAGATCCTGGTCTTAATCCGTCGCCCAAAGAAAAGGCAACATCATATTGTTTTAAAATCTCGCAAATGTCTTCAAAGTGAGTGTATAAAAAACTTTCTTTATGATGTGCTAAACACCATTTAGCCATGATAGAACCACCACGAGATACAATACCAGTAACTCGTTTTGCGGTCATTGGAACGTAGCGCAATAAAACACCAGCATGAATGGTAAAATAATCCACACCTTGTTCCGCTTGCTCAATTAAGGTATCTTTAAAAATCTCCCAAGTTAAGTCTTCAGCCACACCATTTACTTTCTCTAGAGCTTGATAAATAGGCACTGTACCAACAGGGACAGGTGAGTTACGTATGATCCACTCTCGGGTTTCATGGATATTTTCTCCTGTGGATAAGTCCATGATATTATCTGCTCCCCAACGACAAGCCCAAACTGCTTTTTCTACTTCCTCTTCAATAGATGATGTTACCGCAGAATTACCAATATTAGCATTGATTTTAACTAGAAAGTTACGTCCTAAAATCATAGGTTCAGCTTCCGGATGATTGATATTAGATGGGATTACCGCACGACCTCTAGCGACTTCTGAACGTACAAACTCTGGTGTAATTTTATCAGGTATTGAAGCCCCAAAGTGTTCGCCTTTATGTTGTTTTCTAATTTGGGTCATTTCATCAATACGCTGGTTTTCACGTATGGCAATGTATTCCATTTCAGGAGTTATTATCCCTTGTTTGGCATAATGTAATTGGGTTACGTTTTGACCTTTTTTAGCACGTAAAGGCTTTTTTAATAGCTTAAAACGCATATGATCTAAGCTTTTATCGTTTAAACGCTCATTACAATAGGTAGACGAGTAGTTGTCTAATTGCTCTACATTATCACGATCCATGATCCATTGTTCACGAATACGCTCTATACCACTATGGATGTCTATTTGTTTGTCAGGATCTGTATAAGGCCCTGAGGTATCATAAATCGTTACAGGTTGGTTAGGTGTTTTCTTTTTAGTCATGGAATCCACGGTATCACTTAACTCAATTTCGCGCATAGCGACTTTAATTTGAGGGTGAATTTTACCATTAACATAAATCTTTTTAGAATTAGGAAATGGCTGTCTTGTAATTCCGCCTTGTTTAGGTGCAGTATCTTTGTTTTTCATTGTTTAAGGGTTGATTATTTGTGGTGTTTTATAGTATTGAAGTCAGTCATAAATAGCATTATCCGCCTTGAGTTGCTTTAATAATTAGTATTGAATCTCCGTTATTAGGAGTAGTTGCAGACCAATCTGATTTAGTAATAATGTTTTGATTGACAGCAACAGCAATACCGTTAACCGAAATCTCTAATTGCTTAATTATTTGGTCTAATGTAATTTGAGACTCAAATTGGTAGGATGTGTTATTTACTTTTATGTCTATCATATTAATTCCTGTTTTTGAAGCCAAACAAGCTTCAATATTGTGTATTAATGATGTAAACTAAAAAAGGGTAGTACTATGTGAGAATCACAAATAGAGGAAGTGTACAGTTTTAAAAACTGTTAACTTTTCCCTACGTTGGTATTAACCAAATCAGGTTCTAAGGATTTTTCTCAAACTAATTTAATAGCTACTCCTAAAGTTTACTGTAACAAATTTAATGAATTGAATTTGTAAATACTTCTAAATAGAATAAATTTTAAATGTTTTTTTAATTCTTTCTATACTAAACGCTTGTAAATTATAGCATTTGATGTTTCTAATTAAAGCCCCTAATACATTATCAAAATTGCATTATTTTTGTATTTGAATTACTAAGCATAAATACTAAGATTTGTTAAAACCTCAAGACCAATTACCACAAGTCCCATTATTAGACACCGATTATTTTATTTATTGTTTGGAAGCAGTAGACGATGTAGATGTAGAGGCAGTTACTGAAGTACAAAAACAACTAGACCAATTAACATTACAATATGGTGTTGCTAGTATTTATAATACCTGTGATAGCATAGAAGGATTAGAGTCTAGCTTAGGTACATTAGTTTTAGATGATCATAATTTTAAAAACTACGAAGTTATTTACTTGGTTATTGAAGGCGAAGCCGATAGTATTTGTTTGAATGATTACTATTATAATTTACAAGAAATAGCTGAACTTTTTGAAGGACGCTTAGAAGGTAAGATTTTACATTTTTCTAATGTAAAAGTCCTTGATTTAGATGCTGAAGAAGCCCAGTACTTTTTAGATATTACTGGTGCAAAAGGACTATCTGGTTATGGTTGTGCACAGCCTAATATTAGTAGCTATACATTAGATATGGCTTTTTTTAACCTGTTTAAAGACGATGATGATATGTTTGCAGTAGTGGAGGAGCTACATCAAAAACACTATAAAGCCTGTAAAGTGCTTGATTTTAGATTATATTATTAAAGATAGCAAGTATCACAAGTCCCTTGAATTAGTAATTGTGACACTTTAATTTTACGATTAGGTATTTCTGGAAGCTTAACACTTTCAGACAAACAGTCTACTTTTCCGCAATTTAGGCACTGAAAATGAGGATGCAAATCGTTATGTTCTGATGCCGAACATCCTTTACACTTAGCGTACCATTTTAATCCGTCTTTACCTAAAAACGAATGTAATACACCATCCTCTTCCAATTTATCTAACACACGATAAATAGTGGTTTTATTAAATGACGTTTGAAATTGCTTAATTAAGTTTTTAGCAGAAATAGCTACAGCTCTTTTATTAAACTCATTTAATAAAACTTCTACTGTTTTTGTCTTTCTTATCACTCCCATAACACAAATATACTGCAACGTTGTTGCATTAACAAATAATAGTTTTACATTTGCAACTTAGTTGTATTAACAAGATTATAAATGATAGTATTAAAGCAGAAATCAGATTTATTAGGTACTTATTCTAGTACCTTATGTTTAATCCATTGTATGGCAACGCCATTACTATTTATAGCCCAATCCTGTACAGTAACGTGTTGCGAAGCTACACCAGTATGGTGGAAAAGTATAGATTATCTGTTTTTAGTAATATCCTGTCTTGCTATCTATTGGTCTACAACAGCAACATCCTTAAAATGGATTAAAAAAGCTTTGTGGTTAAGTTGGTGTGCTTTAGCCTTTGTTATTATAAATGAAAAAGTAGCACTGTTACCTTTACCAGAAGCCAGCATCTATATACCTGCAATAGCGTTAATTGGATTGCATCTGTACAACCGTAACTACTGTAAATGTAACACAGTTACTTGTTGCACCAAGTCTATATCAAATTAAAAGTCCCTTTTGTTGAAGCTTTTGTATACTACATTTAAATATTGTAAGTATAGTCTTAGTTATTCATTCTGATTTAGCATTGTATCGAGATATTATATCATTCGTTTAAAATCTTTACTATTATTGCATATAAGATTACTAATAGCTGTAATTTTTATTAATGTACTTATTTTTTTACAAAACACTATTAAAACGTTTTGAATCCATCCTATTTAAACTATATTTATCCCTATTAAAATCAATAATAAACCAATTACAATGAAAAAAACCGCATTAAAAAAGTATTACTTAATGGTCCTATTACTAGCTTTAATTGTTAGTTGTAAAGACAAAACATCATCAACCACGTCTACAGACACAGAGACTAGTAGTGATGCAACAAGTGGTAACGATTTAGACGTAAATACCTCGAGTTTTTCAGAAGATGATAACTCTTTAATATGCTTATGGCCAAAAGTTGGTCTACGTGATATCGCAGGTAGAAAAGGGGCTAAGTACCTTGAAACTATTTATTTTGGAGAAACTGTAAAGTTTTTAGGCGAAAAAGAAACAGCAAGTGATAATAAAGACTATTTAAAGATTGAATTATCAGACGGTCAAGTAGGATGGGTCTATGAGTATTTATTCTCTGAAAACGGTAAATTAGCCGTACTTAAAAATCCTTTAGCTATTTACAAGCGACCAGATGTTATGGAGTTTATGGGTAATAAGTTTACTAGAGGAAACATTGTCGTTGTCTTAAATGAAGACAAAGGAGAATGGAAAAAAGTAGTTGGGTTAAAAAAGGACACTGAAGGTTGGGTTAACAAAACGAGTGACTTTATATATGATGACTTAGATATTAAATTAGCTATCTTATATAACCGAGCAATTACAGAAGAAACTAGTGCTAAGCAACAACAAAAACTTAAGTTAATTGTTGACAATCCTGCGTTTCAGCAATCTAGTTTAATAGATATTGTACAAAATGCATTATATGATGATGAAGAAGGGTATGAGGAAGACTATGAAGATGATTTTTCTGAATTAGATGAATCTATTAGTTCTGATCAATTATACATTACAACAGAGGTTTTAAACGTAAGAAGCTCTCCAGACTCTGAAGCTGACAACGTTGTGTTTCAGTTAGAAAAAGGAAACGTTTGTAATATTATAGAAAAGGGACTTTATGAAACGTTAAGAGGCAATAGTAGTAACTGGTATAAAGTTGATTATAATGGTAACGAAGGTTGGGTCTTTGGTTACTTTACTTCAAAAAACTAAACTGTTACAACACTTATTTAATAATAAAAAAACCTTCGTTAGTAACGAAGGTTTTTTGGTTTCTAGCTCTTTTTATATCTGCTTTACATTATAATACATCGTAAAAGAAATAGATTTCTTTCTCTTCATGAGCTGCTACATCATTACCTGTATGTAGTCGTCTATTAACACTTAAAGTTAACTTATAAGTACACCTTCCAAGGTCATTAGGTGTGTTATTAATTTGTAGTGCTTCGTTATGAATTGTATTGACATTATCGTCTGTATTACCTTCAAGCGGAAGAAAATGATCGGTTAGTGTTTTTGTAAAAGTCCTTCCGTTGTTGATTAATTTCATTTTTACATTTAGAAGCAATGGATGATATACGGTATATAAAGCATTAATTATTCCGCTAATAGGTGCACAATCCCCAAGATCCATTAGTTTATCTATATTCATTTTAATGAAAGTACTATTGTTATTTATGACCACACTGTTTAATGTTTTACCAGAACCAGGTAGTCTATTAAATTGCTCAGCTTCTTTATTAATAACTTCTCTAATTTCGAATTTTATAGCAAACTTTTTAATCTCTAATTTACTAGTTTCAGGAAACGCATTACCTACATCAACACTATCTATTGGTACATTATCTTGATTGGTTAATTTGGCTGTATTTACTTTTATTAAGGTGTCTGAATCAATAAAAAAGTAATCGTTTATATCACCTAAAGCATTATCGGATACTGTTCTTGCAATAGCCGAGTTTATATCAAACCAACCCTTTTCATCAAAATCATCAAGATTACTTTCTACATCATAGGTATAAAAAGGCGCTACTTTTTGTTGTAGTACTGCTACTTTAGACTTGACAAATAATCCCTCTGTAACTCCAACAATTATATCAAACAGGTCATCGTCAGGTGCAGCTTCATTATTAGGTGTTGTCACCGAACTTAATTTAAATCTGTATTCAATTGGATTGTTATTGATTGTTGGAGCTGCCTGTCCAGTAAGTTCAATACTTTTAGTTAAACCATATTTATTGGTTCCAGCATAACCATTAACATCAAAATCTTTTGATCCAGAACCAAATACCGCATTAAACGCCGTACCAATACCAGTCCAAGCACTAGGAAATACTTCCGTTTGGTCAGGCGTTGTCACAATTACTTTAGTACACAGTGACACACAAAGACAATATGAGACGTTATTACGTCTGTTTTCTGAAGTTTCATCAATGTACTTTATATCTCCTAAAAAGGCTTTAAAATACACATCAGGTCCACTTTTAAGAGTAATAGGTAGACCTACTTCAGTTTCGACATTAATCCAAGGAGATAAAAAGGTCTTTTTAAAATCGTTTGATGTATAATCTATTCTAAAATAGCCATCTGTATTAGTTGTTGTCGTACCCAACAGGTCATCGTTTAACAAATCGGCATCTAAAGCCTGTACTGTTGCATTGGCGATTGGATTACCTGAGGTACAATTACGTAAATAGCCACTAATAACCCAAGCATCAAAATAATGCCCTCTTATATAACACCATAGTTTTTGTGACACACTATAATTATAACTAAAGCTACTATTTTGATTAGTATCATAAGTCCATTCTGGTTGGATTGTGGTGATATGGCAATGAACCGGTTTGTCTTTAGGTTTTAAATCTGGTAGGTTAGGTAAGGTGTGGCATATAAAATCTAGGTCAAAAGCAGTCTCTACGTATTTTTCATTTATTTCAAATTGATACGCTCCATTTTGATCTGTAATGGTTTTTGCAACTAGTAGTTTTTCTCTTTGTTGAGCTTCTTGCTCTGTTACAATATGAAATGTGTCCTTTGCATTTGTATTGTTTAAAGCTTCCAATTGTGATTTGTGCAATGGTAGATACAATCTAACCTCTACGTTAGCTAGATTTTCGCTACTCTCTTGGCATAGCATACCGTACAATGTACCTTTAATAAGATGTTTCATGATGTGTTGTTTTATTTTGGTTTAACACTTATTAATGGTTTGTTTTTAAAATGGTTAACATTTTTAAGAGGCTTTGTTAATGGATCAAGACCTGTGTTAGTTTTACAACACTAGATTAACGACGGAGTATACGCTTGTACTTAAAGCGTCTTTATGTTAATCTATTTTTATATTGACCTGTTGTACATAAGCTAAGGCGTTAGGTATTATATGTAAGACAAAACAAGCATTTTACACTTTTTGGTTAACTATGGTGCATTACCATGAACTATCTATGGCTTTACTATGGAGTATCTATGAAGTATCCATGAAGTATCTATGGAGTAGGGGTTAGACTTCCTTTAGGCTGAAATATACATTTTAACATACTTTAGCATTTGGGTGTGTACTAATTACTTTAATTGTTTCGTTATTAGATTATTACCACTTTCCACACAACATTTCCACAATAAACCAGACGCATATCAATAGGCCTATTGATGATTATCGATTCTTTTAGAGTAAAAGAATTGACATTGTTTAACTAGAGTTAATACGCTATAAAAAAGCTTAAAAACAAGTTATAGCGTTGGCTCATAATATTTTAGAAATTATGGCAAAACAGAAAGGTTTTATTAAGTTAAAAGGAAGTCTAGGAGGACTTACATTTTACAACAACAACGGAAAGGATTTAATTAGAACAACAGGAGGCGTGGATAAAAACAGGATAAAAAATGATCCTGCCTTTAAACGCACACGTGAAAACATGAGTGAGTTTGGAGCCTCTGCACGAATTGGTAAATCTTTAAGAATGGGATTTTCTAACATTATAAAAAGTATGAGCGATACCAGCATTGTTGGTCGCATTACAGGACTTATGAAAAAGATAAATTCTGTTGGCTCTGGATTAAGAGGTCAGCGTGCTTTTGAAATGTTACCCAATAAAGCGTTATTAGAGGGTTTTGAGTTTAACAAAACGTCGCCTTTAGATGCTATATTTTATGCACCAAATACAGCGCCTACATTGGATGCTAATAGAAGTGTTGCTAGTTGGGTGGTTCCTGATTTTAATGTCTCTAATTATATGAATGCACCCGAAGGTGCGACCCATTTTAAATTTGTAATGGTTAGTACTGTTTTAAGCGATTATAGCTTTAACACCCCTTTAGGGAAGTATGAGGCCACAGATGAATTAGAAAATGAAACTAATGGCATTGCCTATAGTAACGAAATACCAATAACAGGCATGGTTGGCGCAGATACAAGTCTAAGTGTAGATTTAGGCTTTGCAGCAGCCTTACCAGCAACGGTAGCAGTTATTAATGCTGTTGGTGTTATATTTTACCAACAAATCAACAGTTTGTTATATGAACTTGCCAGTTATAATGCTATGAAAATAGCTAGTATTGGTTAGCGTCTGTAACAACAGATTTAACAACATAGGGTTTGTGGAAACCTTTGTGTGAGAAAAGCAATCTTAAGATATTAAGGTTGCTTTTTTTGTATGAGTTTGTACTATCTGTCACAATCATAACTAAATTCCAAATTAGTCTTTTTATAAAAATATTATAAACAACAATTTTAAAAAAAAAGAGTTGTTTAGTTTACTAACCATTTCACTCTATCAATATATTTATGCAGATTTTACAAAAACTGATACTTTCAATTGTATTTTGCTTATTATCATTTAATCTTGGCTTTAGTCAAAAACAACAAAAATCTTTTAAAAGATTTAAACAAAAACAATTAGACGCCTATAAAATTGATGATCATGTCTATAGTTTTAGAGATAGAATGGACAATTTTATTATTTATAATCAAGAAGATTCATTAGAATATTTTGTAGACGAAAGAACCTATAAAGGAGTTTTAAATTATGGTGTCAAGTTTTATCATGTCAATAAATTAAATGTTTCTTATGGAGAAAGTAGACAAGTTTTTTATTTAGATATTTTAATTGATAATTTTATTTTTAACGAAGGCGATAGTACTGTAAAAATTAAAGGACATATTAAAGGTGGTTGGCCAATAGATTACAGTCAAAAGGAGCGCGATAATAATAGCACCAGTATGTATTTAGGTCATAAAAACGACATCATAAAAAACATGTCTTTAGAACCTATTAAATTAACCAAAATTCCTGAAAATTATATAATTAAATATAAAGGAGAATTACTTAAAAATACAGAGGTTTTAGATTCCTTTCCTGCATTTTACATGAGTAATTATACAAAATATAAAACTAATAAAGGAGCAACTAGAGCTTTTGAGATTGAAGCCAAAATAGATAAAAACTCTATTTTGGTCTTTGGCCTATATTATTGTTATGCAGAAATTTTTGAAATAGGGAAATTAGTTTTTGATACTAAAGATGAAAGAAAAAGAAGACTTAAGGCAAGTCATAAAGATAAAAGAAAAAAAACTGAAGAAGCTTTTCAAGTTATTATTCGTGAGAATGTACAACAACTTTATAAAGACACCATTAAAAAACCAGAACTTAATTTTTATTATAAAACTATAAATGTAGCCGAAAACTACATGATGCAAAAACAATATGGTAAAGCAAGAGAAGAATATAATAAGTTACTAAAGAAAGAACATTATATGTTTGCCAGAGATTTGCACAACGCATTGCGCATAGCCATTTTATCAAGAGCTTATAAAACAGCAATTATATACTGCGAAAAATTAGCCTTAAAAGGTGTGCCATTATCTTATTTTAATGCTAAAATATTTAACAAACTAAAGTCTAGTGCCTATTGGTCTGGTTTTTTAAACACCTACCCAGAATTATATAAAACTTATGAGGAAGGGTTAAACCATAAACTAATAGACCAGTTAGCAGACTTGGTAGCACTAGACCAAAAAGATTACATTAGCCACGCAAAGGGTGAGTTTGAATCATCCATGCTAAAAGAAACTACAGAAAAAGTAGATGGTAAGTTGATACAATTAATTAAAGAAGAAGGTTTTCCCTCAGAAGAAAGAATAGGGATAGAAATATATCAAGACACCTTAATAAATATATCAAATGATTATTATGTTTTAATAAATCATAGCCATCAAACTTATAGTAATAGGCTACCAGAAATAAAAGAAATAATAACTAAAAGTGCTCAAAATTTTGAATACGATATAGTACGTAATAATCTTAATATTTTAACTAATTTAAACCCCTGTTTTATGCTATATAAAGGTAATCTTTATAATTCTAAAACATGTCAAGTAAACCAAAAGGAGTTAAAAAAAATTAAGTTTAGTTATAATAACCCTTACGGTTTTGTTGTTAACCAAGGTGCTTTGGGTATTCTGGCATACAATAAAAAGAATGAAGAAGACGATGACGCATTTTTTAAAGAACGTTATAATTTTATTAAAAAATTAACGGATGAATGGTATGAAGATGAATTTTAACTTATGAAATAATGTTTTTTAACTTCTAAAATATGATGCATACCTATTCTGTTATACAAATATGTGCTTAAAACACAAGTAGAAGATGAGAGAATAGGAGGATGGTAATACTTAAAGTCTAGTCAAGTTATAATGCGATGACAATGGCTAGGGTAATTTTAGATAATGGAGGATGGAATAATTAATCCACGCTATCTTGATGCCACTCATACTATCCTAAGTTCAATTTTACACTTTCTTTTTTATCACTTTCAATCTTATTCCGTAAAGCAATTTTAATTGCTATGCTTACTAGTTTCTATTAATCTACTCTAGTCATTTTAATAAAACACCTATTTCTACCTAAACTAAAAATAGGGTATTTATACGCTGTTTTATATTTTACTTATACTCTACATTTGACTTAACCAACTATAAATCAAGTAATAAAATACTGCCTTATTGTTGTTTACTTGGATTGTTTTTACTTGTTAAAAACAATCTATTAAAGACCGTTAACCCCTTATTTGTACTAAACTAACACTATTATGACCAAAGCAGAATTGAACAGCCCTAATTTTACTTCTATTATAGCTGAACCCGTTTGGGACCAAGAGATTGAATACTTTTTTGATGAACAGGATTATAATTGCATGATGCATGCCGATGGAGAGCAGCAACAATCCAGAACTATAGACCTTAAAAGCTATACTGAGGTTAGTGCCTTGAGTGCTAAAATATATTATTATGTGTATTATAAATTTATGCCGATGGGTAAAACCAAATGGAATAACGATAAATTATTTTCTTTTAGGAATTGGCTTACTCATGGTTGTCCTAAGAATACAGAAGATTTAGAGACTTTTAAAACAAAACAAACTGCTATTTTAGAGGATACTAGTTTACGCCAAAGAAAAAACGTTAATACTTTAACAGCGCAGGAGCAAACCATACTTATTAAAGCCTTCCAAGGCATTATGGATTTGCCTAAGGATGATCCTAATAGTTTTTATACTTTGGGAGGTCTGCATTGGTATCCTGGTGTGACTTATTGCGAGCATCATATCCATCCGTTTTTAGCTTGGCATAGAGCTTATATCCTTCAGTTTGAAAACGCTTTACGTACTATACCAGGTTGTGAGGCTGTGACGCTTCCTTATTGGGATATTTCTGATAATACTTATCCAGAGTTGTTTTCTAAAGCTCCGTTTATTGCTTCAGATCCTAAAGTTTCTGGATCGACCTCTTCTTACCAACTTCCGCAAGACTTTTTAGAGGCTTACCCATTTGAAGTTACTAATGGGTCTTTAAAAGCCGATGGTAGTATTATCCGTAATTCTGCTGCCATTTACAATACCCAAAAATGGAAGTATTTTAGAGATGCTACACATGATCCGACCAATACTAACAAGATGTTTTTGGATAAAATCATACAATTACCCACATGGAATGCTTTTAATGGATTAGATAAAACAGGACAATTTGTTTCTGGATCTGAGACCTTAATGCATGCACATGATATGGTGCATGATATTAACGGAGCGACTACTGCTAACCAAGATGTTACAGGTTTTGAACCTGTGTTTTGGTTATTTCATGCCAATTGGGATCGCTTAATGTGGCGTTGGCAAAAACTACACCATACAACCAATGTTGCTGATTTTAAAAAGAATGTTAAAGCCTGTGGTGATAATACGGATTGGATTGATGGTATTGGTTTGAATAATATGGATCCGTTTACAACGTCTTTAGGGCTTACTGTAGACCAAACCATTGATTTAAATGCTATGGGTATTAATTATGTTGAACCAGCATTACCATTGACCGAACCTGAAGACTATATTGCAGAGGAGTTGTCTTTACAACGTGTCTCTAATAAAGGACAATCTAAATCCAATGCTTTTACGCTAAGTGAATTGTCCTATGTATCGCTTAGGGTTAAGGATGTGAATCGTTTGAAAATACCTGGTTCTTTTACAGTGTCGTTGTATTTGGATGGCGCTTTGCTGCAAACCCGTTTCTTTTTACAAGCTACTAATCCTGGTAATTGTGAAAACTGTGTGAAACAAGCCTTAGTGAGTTTTGATTTTGTATTTAAACATGAACAACTATTACAGGCAAAAGGTAAAGTAAAAGTTGAAATACAACTCTCTAATGGTCAAACGGATGGGCAACGACCTGTTATTCCGTTTCGTACTATAGGGCAGCCTACTATTAATATTCGTCTGGTACATTAATCACCTGTTATTTAGAGCTTACTTATATGCCAAAGGATTAGCATATACATGACATGATTACATCCTTTTTAAACTGAAACCTAAATCCAACCTTATAATATTATTACCTATGAAATCAACCATTTACTTAAAATCGCTTTTTACGATTACGACCCTTCGCTTATTTTGTCTATTGCTTATTGGATTGATTATGTCCTCTTGTAATGAGGTACATTATGAAGGCATCCCTTCGCCAGTTATTTTTACACCTAATATACCTGTAGATGTTGATCCTGTATTACAAAACGAGTTAAAAGCAGCAGGTGATATTTACCAGTTAAATCAAGCTTATAACCTTTATAGTTGGCAGGCTTTAATTGCTATTAATTGGCCAATGACCGATGATGGCATCCCAAAACCAAATTTTACAGACGCAGGATCACCTGCTTGGTTAGGATGGAAAGAAGCTTTTCAAGTATATAGGGAAGATGGACAACAACCGGCAGCTTGGGGTAGTCCAAGAATACAAACTGGTTTAGGATTAACGTCTAGTTTGCTTAAAGACAGCGATTCTAGAGTGATATTAAGTACTAGAACTCCGACACAACCAGCACATCACAATCTAGCAGATGAAACGGATCAGGCATTTGCAGGTAAATTATTTGATCAGAATGGAGAAGTTGTTGTTTATGAAGTATTAATGAATGAAGTGGAGTTTGACTACATTGTAGCAAACAAACTGTATAATTTAAATGGTCAATTAGAATTTACTAAGACCCAAACTGAAGCTAATTTTCCAAAGGGAAACTATGATAATGGCACACTTGGCGCTACAGAGATAAAACTAGCATGGCGCGTTTTTAAGTCTACTGATTTGCATCAAGACCGTTATTTAACAGATGAGGGTTATATTATTGATGAAGTTACAGGGCAACCTAAGCAAGTGCGTCTTGGTTTGATTGGTTTTCATATTAGTCAGAAAACGCCAACCGGTAAGCAATGGGTATGGTCTACTTTTGAGCATATAGACAACTTGGATGAAAATGTTATTATAGGTGCCGATGGTAAGACTACCGTTATACATCCTACACTGACAGATCCTGATTGCGAAATTTGTCCTGTGAATGTTGATGCTACTAATGGCAACAGTACCTATAAGCACCAAAGTTCTGAGCATAGTGACTATTGGACAATAACAGGTGATACAAATAACTATTATGCTGCATCAGATACCATGAAAACGCAATCTAAGCGCATGGTGGATATTCCTGTTAGGGTTAGAGAAATTAATAGAAAGATGCAAGATTATTTTAAGGCACAAGGTAGTGTTTGGCAATATTACCAATTGATTGATACACAATATCCTTTGGACCAAAATGCAAAACCTGCTACAAGTACTGCAACAGCATACCATTTACCAGAAAGTGTGATTAATAAGTCGGGAGGAGTGCCAAATATAGCTTACCTGACTAATATTACTATGGAAACTTTTTTTCAGGATGGTAATCAAATTGCGGGACTTATGGAAAACTCGACGTCTGAAGGGACTGTTTTACCATTAAGCATCTTTGGAACCGAAAGTTGTATAGGTTGTCACTCTAGTGCTGGTATTGCTGTGTCCTATGACAGCACAACCTCAGCACCTAAATTTGGAGGGCAATTGTCTGGTGACTTTAGTTGGTTACTTAAAAGAGCCAACTGGGATATCTCGTTACCAAAACCAACTGTTAAAGCAGAAGAATAGTATCACCTTAAAACCGTACTTTATATGGCACCTTTAAAAACAACAACCTGCGCTTGTGGCTCTGCAACTGATTTAAAAGAAACACCTGGTCAAGGCAGTAAAAAGATTAGTGTTTTAAATGGTATATCCGTTGTGTTTTTATTCTTTTTTCCTAAATGTCCACTGTGTTGGGCAGGCTATGCGTCACTTTTTAGCTTTATAGGCTTAGAGCGTATTGATTATAATGCTAATTGGCGATTTGTTATTATTGGATTGTTATTGATTGGTAGTTTTTTAATATTGCGGAAGCATTATTTGAATAAATCATGGTTAAACCTTATGTTTTACGGTTTAGGGCTTTTTATTTTGCTTCTTACATCTATAGCTAATTTAAGTGCATCCTTTTGGCTTTATATTATTCTTTTTTTAATACTGTTAAGTAATTTTTCTAAGCAGACTAACCATAAGCTAATTAAGTTTTTTAGACTTCCTTCTTTTTTTTGGGGCTAGAGGAGGAGGAGGTTTATAGCTTCTATTTGTTTTTAAATAAATGATTGACAAACTATTATGATTAGGCCTCTTATATATACAAGCTTTGGTTGTGAGGATGAATCACTACTAGAATATTTAAAATATAAGTCGTTATTTAGTGCGTATATTTATTATATTACTGACTTTTTGTATATACATTAGTACTAAATAGTCCCAATATAATAGTATGAGGTTAAAATTTTTAAACAAACGAAAGTTCTGGTTGCGGTTTATTGCTTTAATAATCTTAGTACCGTTACTATTTTTTAGTGCAGTTGTATTATATATTTATTCAGAACAAGATGAAATTATTCAAAATGAAATAGCTGTTTTGAATACTCAGCACCAAGGTTTGATAACGATTGGTGACACCCACTTATCGCTTTTTAACAACTTTCCGGATATTTCTTTTAAGGTCGATGATGTAAAGATTTATGAAACTAAAGACACTAAAGTAACTCCAATTCTTGAGGTTGCAGACATCTATACAGGTTTTAATATATGGGATATTATAAACGGAAACTATACCATTAGGTCGCTAATTATAGAAGACGGTTTTTTTGATATTGTGGTACATAAGGATGGTACTATTAATCTTCAAAATGCTTTAGACTCATTAGAAGACACAGAAACATCAACCAATGATGACTTTGCCAATATCCAACTAGAACGTATTAAATTACAAAATCTTGACATTCATAAAAAAGATGAAACCGAAAATACAGATTTAGAAACCTTTATATCTCAAGGAAAAGGAGGGTTTGAAATAAATAAGGACTTTATATCTGGACATATAGATACCGAGTTTGAAATGAATTTGATTGATAATGGTGATACCACTTATGTGCGTCATAAGCATTTTGAGCTTCATACCGATCTGACACTTAACCAAAATACAGGATTGCTTACCGTTAAACCTTCAGGTTTAAAAATGGAACACGGTGATTTTAATATTGAAGGCACTATAGATACTAAAAATGATGTAGATCTTGACCTTTCTATAAAAGGAACCAAGCCCAATTTTGATATGCTAATTGCTTTTGCACCAGAGGATGTTATTCCTGTTTTAGAACGCTACCGTAATGCCGGAAACATCTATTTTAATGCTATGGTTAAAGGTCCTACACTAAACCAACAAATGCCCTTTTTTGATGTGCGTTTTGGAGCTAGTGAGGCTTTTCTTGAAAATACAGATAAGGGTAAACGTGTTGATGATATGGGCTTTAGTGGTCATTTTACTAATGGAAAAGACCGACATTTACGTACCATGAAATTCTCTTTAACAGATATGACTGCCAAACTAGACAAAGGGACGTTTTTAGGTAATCTTGTTGTTGAAAATTTTGAAGCGCCTGAAATTAACATGCAATTAAATGTAGATTTTAATCTAGAGTTTATGGCTAGTTTTCTTAATCTTACAGACATAGACAACACGTCTGGTAATGTGTCTTTAGAAATGAATTTTCATGATATTATTGATATAGACCATCCAGAACTTGCACTTAACACCCTTAATCAAGCTTATTTTACAGAGCTTAAAGTTAGCAATCTAAGTATCTCTTCTGCAGATCTTCCTGCACCATTACAACAACTTAATGCGCACCTTATCATGAAAGGTAAACAAGCCACGCTTGATCAGTTTGATATGGTATTAGGCAACTCTGATGTATCCATCACAGGATATTTATCTAATTTTCCTGCTGTTGTACATCATACAGATACACCTGTGGATGCACATTTAGACATTACCTCAAATCTCCTTGATATTGCAGAGCTTACACGATATTCTGTAATAGACAGTACAGGTGTAGATGAACAGATTAAAAATTTAAGTACTGGTTTTTCTTTTAAATCTTCGGCTAAAGCCTTTACAGAGTCTAAATACTTGCCAAAAGGCGAATTTTTTATAGATAGTCTTCATGCCCAACTTAAACACTATCCGCATGAATTGCATGATTTTCATGTAGATTTTCTTATTGGCGAAAAAGACCTGAACATTGTAGATTTTACAGGTTATATTGATGATTCAGACTTTCATTTTAATGGACAAGTTTATAATTATGGTTTTTGGATGCAAGACCAACTTAATGGAGATGTAGATTTAGATATAACGTTAACCTCAGATTTATTACGATTAGAAGATGTTTTTACTTATCAAGGCGAGAATTATGTCCCAAAAGAGTATCGTCATGAAGAGTTTGAAAAACTAGTCTTACACCTTAACTCTAGTATGCATTACAAGGACTCTGCATTACATTCTATAGACTTAGATCTTGATAAACTAGATACCAAAATGCATTTGCATCCTTTACGATTCCAAAATTTTAATGGTCGTTTTCATTATGAAGATGAACATCTTGTGATTGAAAAATTTAATGGTAAAATAGGACGTACAGTTTTTGGAATAGACCTTAATTATTATTTAGGAAATGATGAAGCTATTAAGAAACGTGACAACTATCTTGCTTTGCAAGCAAATTATATAGATTTTGATCAGCTTTTCAATTTTAATACCTCAGCTCCAACAGACACTACAATAACAACTACTAAAACAGATACTGAAACTGCAGATGTTAAAGTGCATGCAGACGCATTTAATTTGTATGAATTACCCTTTACAGATATGACCTTTGATGTTAATGTTGGTCATTTTATATATCATCGTATTGATTTACAACATATTGATGCACAATTTAGAACGACACAAAACCATTATATCCATGTGGATACTTTTTCTATGAATGCAGCTGGAGGTAACTTTAAAATGTCAGGCTATTTTAATGGAAGTGATCCAAAACATATTTACATGAAACCAGATTTAGTAACAGAACATGTTGATATAGATAAACTACTGTTTAAGTTTGAAAACTTTGGGCAAGATCATTTAGTGTCTGAAAATTTAAAAGGTACGGTATCTTCACATATTACAGGAAACATTAGGGTGTATCCTGATTTAGTACCAGATTTGGATCAATCAGAAATTCATATGGATGTCGAGGTCTTTAATGGTAAATTACAAAATTATGACCCTATATCTATGTTATCGGATTATATGGGTGATAAAAACCTTAGAAACATAAAATTTGATACCCTTAGGAATCATCTAGATATTACTAATGGACGCATTACTATACCTAACATGACTATTGAATCTACACTTGGACATTTTGAGTTTTCCGGTACACAAGATAGTGATCATAATATTGAATATTATGTAAGAATCCCATGGAAAACAGTAAAACAAGCCGCACGTTATAAATTATTTGCTAGAAAAAATGATAACGATAATACAGAAGACATGGAGGAGGAAGATATTATAGAACTTGATCCTAACAAAAAAGTACGCTACCTTAATATTAAATTACATGGCAGCATGGATGATTTTAAAGTATCCATGAAGAAGGCGAAAAAAACTGAAACGGAATGACTTTAAGTAATTAAATGTCGATAGAATGACAAACTATATTTGAAATCTTAATTGAGATACAAGTTATTAATACCTTCTCAGTATAATAATTATACTGAGAAGGTTTAAGCTTATTAATATATGTTATGCCTCAAATACACTTAGTAATTTGTTTTTAAGCTTTTCATCTGTTCCATTTTGTTCAAACAATATATCTAATGCTTTATTTGCTTGTGTTTTGTAATACGCTATATCTTCTTCGGGATTCTCTTTAATTAGTGTTGTAAAGGTATTACATGCTTTGTTTATCTCTCCATTTACTACGTAAGCTGTTGCTAAGTATTCCCAAGCATACAGTTGACTATATGAAGATAATTTGTTGTAGATAGACGTTAAATGCTCAGTGATTTTTAAAAACTCTGGATAATTTGGTTTATCATTTTTATAGACTAAACATAGATTTAGTGTTCCCGCTTGTGTAGGCAAGATTTGGTAACAACGTCTCCACCATTTCTCTGCATTGTCATAGTCTTTTAACCTGCCATACCATGAGCCTAAATGATTGCAAGCACTTTCATGTTCTTGAATTGCCTCTTTTATTTTTTTAGTTTTTCTTCCTTTAAAGGGTATAATAGCTTCTAAATAGGGCTCTAAACTAGCTATAGCAGCTTTACTGCTTGCTTCTTTACTTCCGCCTTCATCTTCCACTCTAAATAGTATTTTTCGTGCTTTAAACAGTTCTTTACTAATATCACTTTGGCTTGGGTAATTGACTAAAGGCGTCAAACCAATTGCCTTAAAAAAGCTTATACCTGGTTCTGTAATTGCTTTATTCCAAAGGGATAGTAACAATTTTTTATTTTCGTCTGTCGTTACAAAATCTGCAATGACTTTTTCACGAATTGAAGTCTCTGGTATGACTCCTTTATACATTGGTATTGTGCATTCTTCGTTAAAATCACCAAAACATTTTAGATAAACAGAAGCGCCTTTCATAAAATAGGGTTTAAGGTCTGCGTCTGTTAACAGTTTTTGACCTACAGTTGCTAGAACAGTACAATGTTGAAACAGTTCAAAGTCCGTACTATATTGGTAGTTATTTTCCCATGCTTTATTGATAAGTGGAGGTCCCCAAAGGTCTTTAGCATTTTCTAAAACGTCACTAGGAGCGGATTCGTCTATTTTATTTTTTAGCACTTTTAACTGCGCTTTAGAATAGATACCTAGTGTGTAATCAACAACTACAAAATCATCACCATCATCATCATAATCTAAGTATTGGTTTCTTAAAAGGGCTATTTTTTTTATAGACTCTTTTTCATAATCTACTATTTTACTTAAAAACAACGTTTTATATTCCTTAAAAAGTATTTGGGTCATTTCTTCAAACCATTTCATGTCTTCTTTCATCTTAGGGATTTATTAATGTCTTAGTTAATCTTTATTTAGAGTGTAAATATAATTTAAAATGCACATCCATTTTATCCCTGAAAACCGTGTAATTTAGAACTATTTTATTTATTATTATTCTGTTAACTAGTTAAAAGTCAAGTGTAATTATAAATATACTTTCCAGTTTTTTATCTATTTAATTATCCGTTTAACATCTTACTGTTATCCATTTATTACGACTGAATTATTATATGCACCTTATTACATAGCCAGTAATTTGGTCCTCTTTTATTACACCTGAATGATAGTAATAGACACAGATATAGGGTGTGTCACTACCTATTATAAAATCACACATAAACCGCTAGAAAATAAAAAGGGTTAATTAACCTAATTAGAAAAGGTTAGACACCTAATGGTTTGTAACTAATTAAAAATGAACTTTATAATCTGTAAATCAAGATGGTTTTAGGTGAAGATCAGTATCCCTTTTTGACATACTAAAACTTATAAAACAAATGATTAAAATATAACTCTATTCTATGAAAACAATCCTTATACAATCTATTGGAACAGCTAAACCCGGAATTACTAAAATCTTAGCAGATGCATTTGAAGTCAATCATCAATTATTAACACAAATGATTTATAACGCACCTAGTGTGTTTTTACATAAAGTAGATGAAGCCACTGCTGATAAAGTAAACGGTATGCTTACTGAGTTAGGCTTAGAAGTATTGGTTCAGAACGCTGATGTTGCTATTCCTGGTCCTGCTGAAAAACTTGACTTAGCCCTTTATATAGATGATCCACTTAACATTCAGAATATAGCACAACAATTGTCTGAGTTTATGGGCATCAATAACAAAGAAGCATTTGAATTGTTAATTCAGGATCCCTCTGTAGTTCTTGGAGGTGTTAGTAAAAATACCGCTATAGCTCTAGAAAATAGAGTAGATGCAGAAGTTATAGTAAGTAACCCTTTAAAGGCTACTTATACTATATTAGTTAAAGACTACACACCAACTTTTATTAATGAGTTTAAGTTATTATGTCAAAACGCTGGATATACATTAGACCAGAATAAAATATCGGGACTTACCCATAAAGAGGCACAAAAGCTATGGACTAAAGTACAAGACCCTCAAAAAATAAAATTAGTTAATGAAGATTTTATACGCTATAGAATCATTCTGAATGCTTTTGATGCTAACAATGAAGCCTCTGTACAATTCTTAAAAGAACAGATAGGTATGCCTACAGAGTTAATTGGCAGACTAAACGATTATTTACCCCTTGAAATTGTTGAAAGCCTTTCTAAATGTAAGGTAGAATCCTATTTAGAATTAACAACAGCAGCAGCTTTAGACTGTGAGAGTCATGTAAATTCAGTGGATAGATACCAGTTACAAATTCAAAATATCACACAGAAAGAACAAGTAGAACAAACATTGGATCTATTTTTTAAGACTGTAGACATTAAAGATACCAAATGGCAAACCCCAGAAAAGCTAGACAGTGTGCTTAATCGTTTACTATCTAAACAATTAGAAGCCTTGGGTTGTGATGTAGAACCTATTTATAGTTAAGCCCTATGGACAATACTAATTTACATTACAATATTGCAGAACAAGGTAAAGTATTTGCCACACAAGGTAATCACAAAGAAGCCTTGAGGCATTATAAAGAAGCGTTGCGCATGTCTCAACAGATTCCTCAAGCGGATATATTCTTTCAACATTACAGTCAATGTGCAATGGAAAGCTTAGAACAGATGAAATCTTACCTAGAGGTGATTACATTTTGTGATAAATGCATTGCCTTTATGGAGTCCAAAGAGGACTTACAAGCGCATCCTGTTTTTATGAAGTATTTAGCGTCCTTATGGGAACGTAAAGGCATACAGTATTTATACCTCAACGATAAAGAAGATGCTATAACTGCATTTGAAAAAGCAATAGCCATCCAGAAGCCTAGTAAAATCCCTTTGGCTCAAGAACTACATAATTGGTGTAAAAGAGGCTATACTATTAGTCAACAACAAATAGAAAGCCTTAATAAAAAGCATCACTATTATATTGTTAGAAAAGACACTATAAACTCTAAAATAGCAATAGAATTACCAGAAATGATTAATCCATTATAATTAAAAAACATATGTCAAACGTAACAAAAATTCAAGAAGGAGCAGCAGTACTACAACAAGTAGATGTTAGTGATATTTTCACTTCCTTAGCTATGGGTATAGCAGATGCCCAAAAGAAGTTAGATGATAATTCTATCGCTCAAATCACAAAACTAGCCAATACCACATTAGGTGATAAATCGCTATTAGAACTGGGTTTTGCACCAGCATTCTATAGTTTTACCTATGCAGATATTAGCGCTAACATTCATTTAAAAATGACAATGAAAGACGAGTTTGCGCTATCTGTACAAGTCGACGCCACTTATAACTCTGGAAAACAAGGAAAAGACAATTATAAAAACGTTGAAAAAGAAAAAGCATTTAATTCTGAAAAGAGTAGTTTTAAATCATCACGAAAGTTTTTAATGAAAAGCAGCACCAAGAATGCTGTTGTTATAAATGACAATCATTATAAACTAGATGAAAGTATAGGTATTGTCTCTAGAATAGATGAGTTTCATTCTAAAATTATCCAGTCACAAGATGTAGAACGCTTAAACTATTCGGTATTACAACAATTTGTTACTCGCTATACAACGTCTACAGATTTTACAATACTAAAGATTACAGACTATTTAGATGTTACTGTCATTAATGACGGAACAACTGTACTTACTTTAGATACTGATCTTTCTACTACATTTTCAACTTCTGGTGGAGTCTACGGTTTTTCAGGACAGCTAATTTATGGTTCTACAGTAAGTCCTAAGGATTTAGAATTCCATTTTGGATTTGATAAACGCATCCTCAATTTTAATTATGCACAAGGTACAATAGACAATGCAGGAAAAGACGCAGAGTTTGAGGCATTGGCTTCTATTTTAAGAGAAGATGATACTGCAAGTATTGTTATTAAAGGCTATACCGATAGTAGTGGTGCAGATGCCTACAATATAAATTTATCTAAAGACAGGTGTGAAGCCATGCGTGATTATCTAGTAGCCCAAGGTGCTAGAGCCACACAAATACAGATTGAACCGAAAGGGGAAACTTTAGCTAGAGCCAATAGTGGTCCTGATGATACTAAAAATGAGGTGTTTAGAAAAGTAAGTATCGCCATTACTTCTGGAGCAGATTATATTTATTTTAGTTCTGAGTTAAATGGAGCTACTCCTGATACTGGAGCTAATTACTTTATCACAAATTCTAATAGTAGTCTTGAAATCTCATCATCAGCAGAAGATATAAGCGACTATTGGACAGAAGAAAGACATGGTATAGACTATTATTTGGATAAAGAGACTCAGATAGAGTTTTCTGCTTATTCTAAAACAAGCGAATCCATTAATATTTCAAAAGAAGAGGAAGAAGGCTCAGTAGACGAAGTGAAAATAGCACAAAGTGAAAGCACTAGTCAATTATTATCTGATAATAGTGGTAATTCTAAATCAGATCAAACTGTTGCTTTAGGATTGAATGTTGATTTACGCATGTCTAAGCAATTTGAAATGTCTGTAGAGGGTAATTCGTCTATGTCGGCACGTATGGTTGCGTTACCACCACCAGATGGATTTTTAAAGTACGTAGACTCTCTAACTGAATAATTATGGGAGCTATAGCCACTATAACAAATTCAATAACCAATGCGCCTTTACATCAAATGATAGAGCAAATGGGTATATCTGTTGCCAATGCACAAGCTGCCTTAGATGAGAACTCTATTAAAACGCTAAAGGCACTTGCAGAAAAAGGTGTTGAGATTAATGGAGAAACGACCAATTTATTATTACTAGGATTTGTACCCACTTTTTATGCCTTTACTGAAGCTAGTTTTGAAATGAAAATGGAATTTTCTATGGCAGAATCAGAAGCTTTTTCGGTAGGTGCCAGTGTGGAAGCCGATTTTGGTATAGTAGCCGCATCAGTAAGTGCGTCCTACAGTCGTAAGTTTGATCAGTCAGCCAGTGGCTCTTCTAGTATTGCAGCTAGAATGGTGTCGCTACCACCACCAGAAAACCTATTAGAAAAGTTAAAAACTATCAAACCAGAATTATAAACACAGTCATACAATACACATAAATAACAATTAAACATTAAAAGATGAATTTACGTAACAAACCAAGAATTGGACAGGAATTACTAGATGTGCCGATGGGCAGCATGATTCAGCAAATGGCTTTTGCTATAGCCGAAGGACAAATGGCATTAGATGCCAACTCTATAGACGTAGCAGAAATGATGGGAGGACTTAAAACCATTACAGACGATGATGGTAATGTGACCTTTGAAGACAGTCGTGTCTTTTTTGGCCAACAAAAGTTTACATCTACACAAGCTGTTACCTATTTAAATAGTGGAGAAGCCTCAGTCTATGAGCAAAACAAAATAGTAGAGGACTTAAAAGTAGGTGCTTCTACTGGAGCATTAGCAACTGTAGCTGATGGTGTTTATACCATTACATCAGATGGAACAGCATCAACAAGTGAGATTAATGTGCCTAGAAGACTATCTATGATGGAGTTAGGATTTACACCAACCTTTTATCAATTTGTAGATTCTATTATAGAAGTAAAAATAGCTATTAAGTATACCCAAGAAGGTTCTTCAACGGTTGATATTAATCGATCAACCACTAATAAAAGTAGTCGCGGTGTTGGTGGTGGAGTCGCTAAGTTTTTTGGTAGTCCTAATGCAAGTAAAAGTACTGTTAGTACCTCTCAGGTTAATGCTAGCTACTCTCAAAAATACAGTTACTCTGCAGAAGGAAGTAGTCTATTGAGAACCAAACTAGTTCCTATCCCGCCACCAGCAGTGTTGGAAGAAAGAATTAGAAAGATGATGGACGAAGAATTTACAGAAACACCATCATAGTAAACAATACATAAATTAAATACGATCTTATGAACATAGGTAAAGAATTATTAAACGTGCCATTTCCGCAGATGATTAAAAATTTGGGAGTTGGTATTGCTGAGGCACAATATGCCTTAGACAGAGTATCTATTCGTATTGCGCAAATGATGAGTGGTCACAAGCTTAATGCGGATGGTGAAATGGAGAAAGATGACACCGCCTTAATCGTATTAAAAGAAGGAGAGTCGGGTGTAAGTTTATTAGCTTTAGGCTTTACACCCACTTTTTATCAGTTTGTGGAGTCGTATATTTCTATAAAGATGGATATGCGTTTTCAAGAAGACCGAGATTTAAGTCTATCGGCAGAAGTTAAAGCACGTTATAGTACAGGTTTTACTAATGTCTCTGCAGCTGTTAACGCTAGCTATTCTCAAAAATACCAATTTGAAGCCAGTGGTAGTTCGGAGCTTAGAACTAAGCTAGTTACTGTGCCTGTTCCGGTTATATTTGAAAGTCGCTTGCAAGCCTTATTAAAAGAAGATTCTGGTAGTTAACACTAATCCTTACACTATTTTATGGCTAAAAATTGGAAAACATTATTACCCAAAGTACCAGATCAAGTACAAGATCCAGCACTAGATTTAAAGGCATCTCTTGACGGTTTAGTACAACTTGATGATACGCTTAAAAGTTTAATTACCGAGCGTGAAGCTTTGGAGCAGCAGATGAAAACGTTGAGTGGTGAATCTGATGTTACAGACACACCAGCTAATAGCCATTTTGAACAGCCCATTGACTCCTTTAAAACCAAACGAGAACAAGACCAAAAGCGGTTTGAAACCAAACGACAATTAGAAGACAAAATTGCTGCCAAAAAGCTAGAGTTTAAACATTGGGAAAAGCAAAGGAACGCTCTGAAATTAAAAGTTATTACCGCCAAAAAGCAAGTAGAACGCGCTAAGGCTTTTAAAAAAGCCATAAAGAGCGATGATTTTGAAGCCAGATGGGAGAAACAACGTGAGACTTTTAAAACTAAAGTCCTAAAAAAAACCAAAGATTTATGGTCAGAGCAAAGAGATACACCCAAAGCTAATTGGTCAGAACATCGAGACCAACCTAAAGCTAATTGGGAAGAAAACAGAGATAGACCCAAAGCACCCATTCTATCTAAACTAAAAGATTCGGTGGTTAGAAAAGCCACTAAAAAAAGCCAACCAAAACCGAAAGCAAAAACAATAAAAGACCGATGGGGACAATTAAGAGATCAACAGCGGGAAGCTAAAAAGCTAAAGGCTAAGTCAGAGAAAAAATGGGATGACTTTCAAAAACAATCTTTAGTAGATTCTTTTGATGTGGTACCTAAGGAGGGGAGTAATGACTTTAAGTCCTTTGAAAATGACTTTAAAACATTAGCACAACAAGAGAAAGATGCTTTTGAGCAGAAACAAGAACAACTAAAAGCGAAACTAAAAGCCAAAGCGAAAGCGACTAAATCTTCATTAGCTAATCAGAAGCAAAAAGAGGCTAAGCAGGAAGAGTCTAAAGCCCAACGCCAACAAGACAAACAAGCCGAAGAGAAACGAGAAGAGGACAGAAGACAAAGACAGATTAAATCAAGAGACGAGAAGAAACAAGCGCAAAAACGAGAACAACAACGTGAAGAAAGAAAAGAAGCACGTCAAAAACGTAAAAAAGACAAATACGCATAATTATGAGTCAAGCAAATAATAGCTCTTTAGCATTACATGACATTTTACTATCCATAGCCGATAGTCTTAATGTGGCACAACACCAGTTGAGAAATATGTCACCTTATGACGAGTATGGACGACCAAATACCTTATACCAATTACCATACTTGGATTTCTCTTTAGAGGTGATTAGTGAAGTTGCTAGTGAAACCGAGTCTACAACCCCATCTAATGCACGACTTGCTACGCCAGAACTAGCAAAAACTACTGCATTTACAAAAAGCAATGTGATGACGCAACAAAGTCATCAAGCCTTAGTCTATAAACTACCGACAACGACACAAAATAAAAGCAGTAACGACAGTGCTTCCAATAAAATTACCAGTACCATTTCGGGACGGTTTGTTGCTGTAATGCCCAATGAAGGCGTTCCGCAGGTCTTTATTGTGATGTCTGCTGAGCAAATTTCGGCTACAGCCTACACCTTAAAAGTCACGTTAACTTATGCCACCAATGAACCTGTTGTTGGACAAAAGGTAGAGATCAATTTTGACGAAGCGACTTCATTAGCATTAAATGATACTGCGACCAGTATTACACCACCTTCATTTTCGCCATCAAAAGAAGGATTTACAAATGGTGCTGGCGTTTATGAAACCAACATAACCATTGCCTCAGGTGATGTCAACAAAACGATAATTTTTGTAGCCAACAGCGGAACTATTTTTACCTCTGTAGCTATTAGCAACACATAATATTATGCCACTCAGTAAACTAAAACACATACGCATTGATTTTTCATTATATGATGAAAAGAATAAGCCCAAAGCCAAACTACCTATATTTATTCAGTATTATGAGGTTACTACCAATGCCTGGATTTCTATATATGTTGCCGATATTGTTAAAGGGGTTTTAAGTATAGAAGAAACGACTAAGTCTAGAGCCAAAGCCTTATTGTCTTTTTTTAAGATTTTAAAAAACAATCAAATCCCAGAGCTGCGTATTGTAGCCCAGAAAACCCTTTATAAATTAGAGCAATTTCAGGTTTTAACGTCCTTATATGCTTTTCATTTTGATGAAGAACAGAGTGTTTTACATTTTGATTTTGGTACTGCTTATTTGTTACCAGAGGCTATATTAAAAGAACAACAAGGCTTTACAGACTTTATTGTGGTGACTTCGCCATACTCGTTTGCGTATGAGAACCAACTACTTGATAAATCTTTACAACAATGTCTTACTAAAACCAAGACGTTAGAAGCTAGTTTAGCCAAAACTAAGACTCAGTTAACTGCAAAGCAAAAGCAATATACTGAGGTTGCTAATACATTAAAAACCGCAACTAAAACCCATACCGATTTAAGTCAAGCACATACTGATTTAGAAGCTAATTTTAAAAGTTTAGCCACTGATGCTAAGGACTGCCAAGAGGAAAAAGAAGCCTTGCAAGCCGCATTAAATGAAACGCAACAAGCACTAGAAGCCTTACATGAAAAAAACACTAAATTACAGACACAAAATGAATCCCTTACCACTTCTTTAAATGAAGCTAAACAAGATATAGAACGCTTAACGCCTTTTGAAGGGCTTTACGAAGCGTCACAAAAGGAGTATGCTGCTTTAAACGGAAATTACACCGAGAGTATACAAGCGCTTGAGCATTGTGCAAAAGGGTATACCGCTTTACAAGAGTCCAATGCACAGCTACAAAAAGAACAACAAGATTGTTTAGAACAATTAGAGACCTGTAGTGCGGAAAAAGCACAATCTGACAAGGAACGCTTGGAAGCCAAGGCAGCGTTAGATGCGCTAAACACCAAATACAATACAGCTGTAGAGCACTTAGGCAACAAAACGGAAGAGGTTGCACAGTTACAATTAAAAATAGACGAACTGAGTAAGGAGGTCGCTTTTGATTTACGACCAATGCCAGTTAGTGGTGTGTATACCAACATAGTTAATGAGATACAATTAGCAGACAACCTAAATAACAGTGACTATAAGCTGTCTAATATTCAGTTAAAAATTAAGTCGTTAGTTAATCGAGATCAAGATGGTGTCAATTTGCAGTTTTTAAACCATGAAACCGCTAAGGAGATTAATGGAAACTCTATTAGTGAAGTGGTCTTGGATATAGAAAGTGCCCCAAGAGCCGTTAGCGAACCTGGTAAGTTACCTAATTTGATTGGTTTTACAGAAACCGCTGTAAGACGTATTTTAAGCAATCAAGGTTTGCGATTGAATCCTGTTTACCAAAAGCAGAGTACTGTACCATCAGGAGAATCTTTTAAGCAGAGTCCAGCAGTAAACAGTACGATTCAGAATAATCAATTAATCACCGTAATATTTAGTAAAAATGAGTAATCCGATCCAACAATTTAGTGACATATTATCAGGTCCATTAGGCGAATTAATAGCCTCTATAGGTCGAGGCGTAGGCGAGGCACAGTCTGCTTTAGACGAAGGCTCTTTACAACAAACTTTAGCGCTTTATACGATAGATGAGCAAGCAGAAGCTAGTGCTACAGCCGATACGACTACGGATGCTGAGACAGCTGTAGGTAACGACAACCAACGTCTGTTGGAATTGATTAGAAGTATAGGTTATCAACCCACGTTTTATGTGATACCAGAAACGGAAGTAGAAGCGAAGGTCTCTTTAAACATGGATTTATCCAATAGTCAGAGTTTACCATTATCGACCTCTTATAAGACTGCTAAATACAGAGCCAATGTCACCCCTTTAAATGCTAATAATGTTAACCAATACAATCTAAATGCCAATGCTGCAGCCACTTTAAAGTTTAAAATTGTTCCGGTACCAGCACCAAGTGGTGTAGCAGAAAAGCGTATTATGCCAGATTTAGTTGGTAGACCTTATGATGATGCTACTAGAGGACTTATGGCGTCTGTAGGATTAAATCATACATTAGACGATGCCTCTAACACACTTTTAGAGGCTAATCCTAGTACTATTTTAACTATTACCGACCAAAATATTGTAGCCCATACAATTATTGAAGTTGACACTATTATTGAACTTAGCTTACAACTACCAGAACTTGATTGATGCGTTAACAGTAGGTGATTCATTTTATTTACTAGATGCCACTTAGACCCTTACATTTTAGTTTTAACAGCCCGAAATTATATACAGCATTTCGGGCTTTATTTTGCGCTACATATACATTAGCGTTATATGGTATTTTCTGTTTATTTTATGCGATTAGTTGCTATTATAAGCGTGTTTTTTTAGAGATATTGTAGGAGGGAGGAGAATAGTGTGTCCACTAATTTTTAATTACTGTGGTGCACTCTGGTGCATTACCATGAACTATCTATGGCTTTACTATGGAGTATCTATGGAGTATCCATGAAGTATCTATGGAGTAACCCTTGCTTAAAATTACCACTATTTGCGTTTTTTAACATTATTTAGCATTTAAGGGTGTAATAATATTTGTATATGATTCGTTATTAAGGTATTGCGACTTCACAACACTGGTTTTTAGGATGGTGTGTATGGGAATGGTTGGTTTGAAGGTGACTATTTATTTTTCTGAGATAGAATGACTTGGAATTATAAATTGTAACTTACTGCTTATTACGGGTTACCGTAAAATAGTATTAATACTATTATTTACTTTTGAGTAAATTATAAACTATTAAAATTATGTATCACATGACAATTGAAGCTATTAAACCAGGACCAAAACCTAAAAAAAAAGATGGAACCCTTGATAAAAGGAGACGAGATAATAAAAATACGCCTAGTAACAAACCGTCTTTAAAACCTAGTAAATCAACTAAAAAATAGCTTATTAGCTTAATATTTATTGACAAGATTTTATTTTAAACCAATGGTTACTTGTATCTTAAATTATGATTTGGTAACAGGGAATGTTGTTAGTGTTGTACCATACATTTATTTTCTAAAAGTTTTTTTATGAGGAATAGGAAAGTAGCGGAATGTTTGTGGAATACATTTTTTTTAACAAAATTTATAACATAAAGGAATTCCACAAAGAAGTAATAGGTTCTTATCCTAATATTTATATAAATGAATTTAAAATGTTAATAACTAGCTAAAAACTAATTAATTATAAAACAAAAGACATTTATACAAAAGTCTATATTTGTTTGTGTCTTTAGATAAAGAATTTAAAACTGCTAAATTTATTTTAATTAAAGGAATAAATCAACTGTAAACTAGAGAAAAAAGTTATCTGATAGAAACTTTCAAATAATTGATTTTTAAGATAATTGAAATGTTTGAACATTAGTTAAAATAGGAAAACTCCTAATATTTTGAAATATCGTATTTCTAAAGACAAGATGCTGAAAACGGAGATAGAATATTAGCTTTAATTGATTATAAAGCTAATGTTAAAGAATATAATAAGAATAATGGAATAGTTATTCTAAAACCAAAATCAAATAACAAAATACATCAACCAATAATACTCACGGATAATTTTAGAATTCAAGGTTTTATTGAGAATGTAATAAAAATATAATTATAGATATGTCAACAAATAAAAACGAACATCTTAAAAAAGTACTTGATACTCACGAAATAGATAAAGTAGAACATTTAAGTAAATTCATTGAAAAGAAAAATAAAGTTAAAGATGCTTTAAATAAAAAGTTTTCAGACCAGAAAGCTTCTAATTCTATTGATTCAGGTTCGTATGCAAAGAACACGGCTATTAATACAAAATTTGATATTGATTGTTGTATACCTTTTAGAAAGAAAACTCCTGGAAACAATAATGAAAAAGGTTTTGAAACCTTAAATGAAATGTTCGATGAAGTATATAAATATTTAAAAAATGAGTATACTAAAGAAGATGATGATATTAGTAAAGACAATGTTAGGAAGCAAAAGGTTTCTATAGGATTGAAATTTGATATTGATGGAGTAGAGTTTGACATGGATGTTGTTCCAGGTAGAGAAAGACCTGCTAACAATGATTATAATGAGAATAATACTGATTTAAGTTTATACATTAACCCAAGTAATAGATCAAAAAAAGAAGAAGATGATGGAATCACAAGAATAAAAACAAATATTAAAACTCACGTAGGATTATTAAATGGAGCTGATAGAACTCACGAACGAAAAGTAACAAAACTTCTAAAAGTTTGGAAGACTGAACGAAAGAATAAAAATGGAGGTAAGCTTATAAAATCATTTATGATGGAACTCTATACTAAAGAAACTTTTGATAATACAGATGAAATTCCAAACGGACTTTGGGAAAAAACTAAGTTGGTTATGAATCATATCATTAATAATATTGAAACTTCTAACTTAGTTGACCCTGCAAATTCTAGTAACATTGTTTCTGATTCAATGAGTGATACGGCTAAGACACAAACTAAGCGTGATATGAAAAGTACGATTAAGGATGTAGAAGACGATTCTGACAAAATAAAAGAATACTTTCCCATAAATGATGAGTTCGATAATGAAGATGACTCAAATTCAAATAATTCTTCTAAAGCTTCTGTTTTAAGTACAAGTAAATTTGGATAATTTGAAAGAAGAAGATAAAACCTTAAGTAAAATAAATGGTCTATTAAAAAAAGATGAAGATTTAGTAATAGTTAAAAATATAAGAAAAGAAGATAACTATTACAGAGGTAAAATTGAGGTAAGTTATTTAAATGAAATATTAAGCTTTGAAATAGCTATACCACATAACTATCCTTTAACGCATCCTAATTCAGATAATATTTCTATTATTTTTAAAAACAAGAATTATATTGGTGTAAATCATGTAAATCTTGATGGGTCAGTATGCTTTCACCCTGATAAAGATGATAATTTTGATAGTAAATTTATCTATGAAATTAAGTGTCTAAAGCAATGGATTAAAGATTATTATATTTTAAAAAAAGAAGATGAAAATTACGCTTATTTAATTCATAATATAGAAAGCGGTTGTATTAACAAATTATATTTCACCAATACAAAAAGCAACTTTAGTAAAAACTCTTTCGGAACATTCAACTATTCCATCTTCTCTGACGAAAAGTTTGGAGAGAAAAAGTTTACTGTCAAGAAATTATTTAGATTAGGTTTTGATAAAGGTGAAGATGATACTTGGTCAGAGACTTTTATTAAAGAACTAAAGAATAAAACTTCTAAAAAAGGATTGTATTATTTCATTGAAGAAGAACCTTTGATGAAAAAAAATATTGGAAGAAAAGGTATAGAGAATTGGGACGAATTAAAAAATTATTTATCAGATGACTTTATTGAAAAGCTATACTTAGGATTAACACGAGAATTTAACAATAATTACTATTTTGAAAACAGCTTATTCTTAATAATTGGATATAAAATCCCTAATAATGAAACTTATGAAGAACATTGGGATTTAATAAGAATTTCAAAAAAAAATATACCTATTGATTATAAAAAACTATCTAAAAGTGAGTTTAAATATGGGGGTAAAAGATTTGAGCATCATCTGAAAACTAATAAAATTAATTGGGCAACAACTGAAAATATTGATTATAGTCGATTTTTTGGGAGAGGAAAGTTAGATGATAAAATTACAAATTCTAATATTTTAATTATTGGTTGTGGTGCTTTAGGAAGTTCATTAGCAGAAATATTGGTAAGAGGAGGAGCAAAAAATATAGTTCTTGAAGATTTTGATATCATTAAAGGTGGTAATTTATGTAGAGCAAATTATGATTTAAATGATATGGTCTTTCATAAAACTAATAGTTTAACTAAAAGACTAAAAGCTATATCTCCTTTTGTAAATATAAAAACAATATCTGTTAAACTTAACAATTATGATATTGAAAAAATAAAAGAGGTTTTTAATAATAATGTTGATATTATTTTTGATTGTTCTACAGATACAGAAGTTACATATATAATTGACAAACTCAATTTTACGGGGAAAACATTTAGTTTAGCAATAACTAATAATGCGAAATCATTTGTTTCAATAACAGGTGAAAATCTAACAAAACAAGCTAAAACTATTTTTGATTTTGTCGAAAACGAAGCACCTTCATATTTTGAAGGAACAGGATGTGGATACCCTACTTTTGAAGCTAATTATAATGACATTAATTCCTTGTTAAATGTTGGTTTAAAAGTTATAAATAATAATTATTCAAAAAATAAAAACCATGAGTCCTTTATTATTCAACCAGATTTTGGAGATGAATTAATAATAGATATTCAAGAGTATGAATATTATATTCTTAATGATATTAATAGTGCAGTACACATATCTAAAAGTGTTTTAAAGAGAATAGAAGAAGAAACCAAGTTTCACTATCCAAATGAGTTTGGAGGAGTTTTTATAGGTTATAAGTCAAATTTACAATTTATAATTACTGATATATTAATACCTGATCAATATAAAAATGGACAAACTATTTTTATTAGAGAACCAGGAACTTTAAACGAAAGGTTGAGTGAAATTCATAAAATGACTAATGGTGAAATTGAATATTTAGGAGAATGGCATTCTCATCCTAATGGACCAACAACTCCAAGTCGAACAGATATAAATGCGATGCAAGAAATTGCTACGGATAAAAACATAAATATTGATAAACCTCTATTAATGATTGCAGAAGTTGACAACATCTCTTTTGGTAAAGATTTATATATATACGATAATAAAAAGTTAAAAAAATATGAGTAAAAAAGTAAAACTGAAAGACTTGTTTGTTGGTCTTCAATCTCAAATGATTGCCCAACTAAATACTAATAGAGAGTTTATTTCTCATCCAAGTTCTAAAGGAGATTCTTTAGAAAATGTATGGATAGATTGGTTAAGAAAATATCTTCCAAATAGATATTGCGTTGATAAGGCTATAGTTATTGATAGTAAAGGCTATTTAAGTGATCAAATTGATTTAGTAATTTACGACCAAACTTATACACCATTTGTATTTACTCAAAATGGAATCCATTATATTCCTGCAGAAGGAGTTTATGCTGTATTTGAAGTTAAACCAGATTTAAAAGGAAGTGTTGAAGTTAAAAAAGAGTCTATTAGTTATATTGAATATGCAGGAAGAAAAATAGAAAGCGTAAGAAAACTTAAGAGAACCTCTGCTTCTATAATTAATGCTGGTAAAGTTGTGGATCCACGTCCATTAACAAAAATAATTGGAGGTATTTTGTCTAGTACTAATACACAATTGGAAAAGACAGTAAAAAAACATTTAAAATCACTTACAGGGCATAAAGGAATTGACATGGGATGTGCTGTAGGTTTCGGAAGCTTTTATGTTGATTATGACGGAGAATATAATGCAGAATGGAAAGCTTCATATCAAAAGATTAATAGTAACATTTCTGATTATTATAATAATAGAAAGATTAATTCTGATGATTCAATAGTATTTAGTAGTGATGATACAGCGTTAGTTTCATTTTTTTTACAATTAATGAGATATCTTCAACAAAGTATTGGAACTATTGCAGCAATAGATTTAGGTGCTTATGCTGATTCAATCAACTTTGAAATAGATGATGATGTATAATAGTAAAATTGAACAAAAAAGTATTAAATATGCAAAAAAAGGCGCACTCATTTTTGGATTGAGTAACGCTCTAATAAATGCAATCCAGCAAATAAATTCTATCAAAGAAAATCCTGAGCAAAACTTTGATTGGTCAGAATTAATAAAAGTAGGAGGTAAAGGTGCGCTATTAGGTGGAGTAGGAGGTGCTTTTGTTGGTGGAATAGTAGATTCTAACAACGCTAAAAAAGAACGTCTAAATACAAGTGCAATATTATCAACTGTTGTTTCCAATATTAGATTAGATAAAGACAATCCTATTTATAAAAAACTTTCTATAAAAGCTAATTGTATAATAAATGATATAGAATTAAACTTTAAGAATAGTTTAGGTGGTTCACCACTAAAAATTGGTTCTACTGAAGATGGAACATCGCTTTCAGATTCTTTTGATATCGATATAAGTGTTCCTTTCAGTTCTAAAAGTTTTAACTCAACTTCTGAAATGTATAATACATTATATGACTATTTTGACGAAAATTATTCAGATAAAGATTTTATTAAACTTAGAGCGCAAAAAAAATCAATAGGCATAATTTATAGAATTAATGGCGAGGATTATAAGATTGATGTTGTTCCTTATAAACTAAGTAAAACTATTAATAATAAAACAGCTGGTTATTTGTATGTCAATAATAATTCGTTCTTTAAAAAAGATAGTTACACAAAAACTGATATTATTAGTTTAAAGAGTATTAAACTTACTAAAGCTCAACAAAAACTATTGATAGTATTTAAAAACTGGAAAAAAGAATATTGCATACCAATTAGTTCACACCTATTAAAAATGTTGATTATTGATGCCTATGACTTCTATAAAGGAAGTATACCAAGAGATTTTACAAAGAAGATTCTTATGATTATTACATATATTGAAGAAAATATAATGTTTAGAAGAATTACTAGTATTGAGAATACAAATAATGTTTTAACTGATTTTGATGAATCGGATAAATTATTTATTAAAAAAGAATGTAATAATATCCTTGGTGATTATAATTATCAACCTAATTCAATCTTGAAATACTTTGATTATATTTCAGATAACTAAAGTATTAGAATAGTAGACGGTGTTCCTAAAAGTATTTTAGAAAGAATCTTTGAATATTATTAATGTACTTTTTGGTACCAGCCAAGCTTTCTACTTCAGTTGTTTAAAAAGGCTATTTTAAAACGTTAATTCTGTAATGTTACTAGTCTACTATTTATGATAAGACGTAGGAGGGCAGTGGAATGTGTGGTATGCTTTTAAATAACAACTGTATTTCTGAACATTACATTAGAAATGTATTATTTTAGAGGCAATTATACATTGCTATACATGAGATTTAAAAAATACTTTCTACAATTAGTACATTTTATAAGAGACTATTTATTTAGAAAAAAGACCCTTAATTACCTATTATGGCTATTGATAGTTGCCATTTTAGCACAGTTACATGCTATTAATAACTATGATGCTATACAGGCTATTTTAAATGAATTAAAAAAAGATTATGATGGTGTATGGTTAAAGTATTTAATACTGGTTATTGAGTTTTTTGTTAAAGATGCTAGTGTTTTTGTTTTAAGTACTTTAATTGTTTTATTTTTAATTGTCTGTTACTTAAAGTATAAAGAAATTAAAGCTGTTAATGGGTTAGGCAGTAGTGAGGATTTTAAAAATGAATTATTGCATAGACTGGTTGATACGATATCTAAAGCCCAGAAAATTGATAGTGAGGATTATATTATGGCTTTACAAGTTATTAATATTAAAGAGACTAAGGATAAATTAAAGACCTATCATAACTTTGAACGTAAGAGAGGTAATGTGCATTTATTAGAACAATTTGTAGTAGACAGTAATTTAATTAATGATTTAAAACAATACAGTAATTAGATGAGTTATTCTGAATTAAGTAATCCTTATGATTTTGCAAATCCTGTAACTGAAGAAAAGTTATTTGCTGGACGGTCTGACGAATTGAAAGAGATCCGTTATTATTTAAACCATGGTGCTAAAACGAATAAGCCTATCAATCTTTCGTTAATTGGTGATCGCGCAGCAGGTAAGACAAGTTTGCTGAACATGATTGAAATTGAAGCGTCTAAATTGAATTTTCTTACGGTAAGAATTGATTTAGATGAAGGGGATAAGGAGTCACAGTTACAGTTTTTTTATAAGATTTTTGATTCTATTTTTAATTCTGCTATTAACGACAATTATTTTGGTGGTGTTGGAGGTGCTATTTTTGATGAGTATTTAAATCAAACTTCGGCTTATACGGTGTCTAATAATATAGAATTTAGACCTTTTTTGTTTCCTATACAGTTTGCAAAAGCTATGGATGCTGGGAGGACAGATGTGTTAACTTCTGAAAGTAATTTTAAAAGAGATTTAGAAACTATTAATAAGGAGGTTAATACGTCGATTATTCTTTTATTTGACGAATGTAATGTGCTGTCTGAGAGTCGCGTTTTACTTGAGAAAATAAGAAATATTTTTATGAATAAAACTAACTATATGTTAGTTTTTACAGGTACTAAGGAGCTTTTTCCGGTTATAGATGAGATATTTTCGCCAATAATAAGACAGTTTAAAAAAATTACTGTTGACGAGTATAAGGATATTGAGGATACTGAGATTTGTGTTAGTAAACCGCTTTTAGATATTGGTATAGAGCCTAGTGATATTTTTGAAAATTCGACTTTCCGTGAGTTGCATAACATATCTGAAGGGAAACCTTATGAAATCCAATTGATTTGTCATAATATGTTTAAGAAAATCCAAGAAGGGATTACGGATAGTATGACATTAAACCACTCGGTTTTAGAGGATGTTAGATTGGAATTAGAAACGTCTCAAGATTTGGCAAAACGCCCTAAGCTTTATGAGATTAAGAGTTTTAATAAAGAGAGTTTACAGCACTTAAATTATTTGTCTAAATCTTTAAAACGATCGACCAGCACTGAAATCTTAAATTTAGAGTATTTAATTTATGGTAATGCTAGAGTGACCAAAGCAGATTTTAAAACGTCTTATGATAAGTTTATTGACAAAGGTATTTTGTTTATTAATCCTGAAGGGCGATTAGATTTTTTTGGTGATGATTTTGATAAACTGTACACAAAATATTATGCTAGAGAAGCTGGTGTGCAATTTGAGTTTAATTATTATAATTTAGAATCTAATTACTACAGAGGTATTAGAGATTTGTTACACCCAACTAATAGCCATTTGAGTTTGAATAGGGATAATGCCCTTGTGCATCAAACTATTGACTATTTTCTTAATACAACTGCTACTATAAATGCTGATTTAAGTACGGTTATGACCATTTATACCATTTTGTTTCAGTTTAGAAAGGATGAGATTATTCATATTGAAATGCCTTTTAATTTAAATGGTACTAACTTTTTTATACATCTGTTTTTTGACGATAAGGATGCGGCTAAAAAGGTTGTTGATTTTCAGAATGAATTTGAAAAGAGAGTTAAAGACAATAGTACTAATATTACACTTAACAGCCTTATTATTAATAAACTACAAATACCTAGTAGAGTAGAACTGGTTAAAAAAATACAAGCTTTACACTCTAATAGCATCACCAAAGACGTTATTAAATATCATGGTGTTAGATTTCCGATTGAGCATATTGAGTCTCTTTTAGAAGAGAATGATGAACGCGAAAACATTGTTTTGGCACATTGTAATGCTATTTGGGAATTAGACTTTAATAGTAAAAGACAGTTTTGCTCGATTGAAAATTATAATGTTGTTAATATGGGTTATATCTACATGATTAACCTGCTTTTGGAAGAGGCTAAATATTGTTCTGATTTTGTGACTAGTAGTTTGGAGTATAATAAATTTCATTTAAGCCTCAATACATTTAATCGTTCGGTTATAGAGATTATGACAGGTAACTTAAATGCTATTCAGACCAACATGGATCGGGTGATTACGTTAGCTAAAGACTATCAGGAGAGTACTAATACGGTTGATTCTACTAGCTGTTCTTGTTTATTAATACCGTCTAGAACTGGTGATGGTGACATCACTTTTATAGAGGTGGAGAATCCTGAATTGATACAGACTGCTATGAATATTCAAGAGCATTTTAAGTAGGACGGATGGATTTAAACGCTAAAGCAATTTATTAAAAGCGTTTATATCTATATATTTTAATTTTAAATTCAAATCAGAGGACTTTGTGGCTAAATTACAGGAGTAGTTTTGATCTATATTTAGGTTGTTTATATGATATACTGTTTGGTTATACGTTGCGGTATTGGTGTTTATTATAATATCTAACAGCGGAATTTCTAGACCTCTTCCGTCTGCTTTTACAACACTTTCTTTGATGGTCCAATAGTTAAAAAACGTCTTTAAAGCGTCTTGGGCATTTTTTATAGTATTGATTTGTTTATCAGTCATTACCTCATCAAAGTTATAGAAATCTATAGGCGTTATTTTTTCTATATCTATACCTACTTTTGTTGTTTTAGATATTGCACAGAGCACATAGTTATTAGAATGTGAAATATTAAAATCGATATTTGCATCTATATAAGGTCTACCATTAAGGTCTATTTGTAGGAGCTTTAAACAGTCTGGATCATACCCATATTCTTTTAGCCCTGTATGTACTAATAATTTACCAAACAGATTGGCCTGTCTATCTTGCCAACGTAAGAATTTGGCATTTTTTTCTTGTAAATGTACAGGTAACCTATTGAGTAGTTTTTTAAATTTATACTCTGATAGTTGATCTGTAAATTTTGTGTAAAGGACTTCTACTTTGCTCACTAGGTCTGTTTAAATCATGTTTAAAAATACTTTTATCAATTTAGATAAAAAAATGATACCCTTATTATTTAATGATGCCTTGGTCTTAAGTTTTATTGCTACGAGTTGTTTTTTGATAAACGGTACTTTACCTACATTAACTTTAGTGCCCCATTTTTAGGTTTAGTGATTTTATTGTTATTAAAAATAGTGTTGGCACTATCGTTTTTAATACCCAAAACCCCTTTTGAGTATTATTACTGTTTTTTTTAATACCGTATTTATACCTATAAACCACATAAGAATATAAAATAAATTTAAACAATACTAATTTAAAAAATATATCTTATGTCAAATGCACAAAAACAATTAAAACATCCTATTGAAGTTTGGCTGACGCTTAATGACCCGTCAGCACATGCTTCTTTAAAGCGTGAAGCCAAGGTTAGTAATTTTTTAGCGACCACGAGCGAAGACTCCGAATTAGCCCCTTCCATGTCTACACTTACCGGACCTGGAGCAGCTTCTGCAAAATCGAATACTGATTGGGAAACTAATCCTGCACTTGGAGCCGCCAACCTTGCGCAAATAGCCATGCGAGCTGCTGGTTACGACCCTACCAATCTAGATATGGAAGACAAAGCCAATGCTGCTAATTTTAACTTGTTTAGAAAAAAATTATCAGAATGTCCTTTGTTTATTACTAAGTATGCAGAAAAGCAGACTTTGAAAGAATCAACCAGTGATTGGAATAATTTAATAGATAGTATTGCGGATACTTTTGACGGTATTATGGCTGAGGACAAGACTGCTATTGTTAGTAGTTTAAAGAAACTAGCTAAAGCAGCCTCTTCAAAAATGAGTACCAAACAAACTACTCAGGTTTTTACACAGAATACCATAAATGTAGATGATAATCTTTCGTATTATTTATATAGTTCGCAAGTAGCTTTTGAAGAAAAGGAAAATAAAGGATTCCATACACGCCAGAGTGACTTTGTAGTTTGGAAACTTCGTTTAGAATTCCAAACAGAATTATGGCCAGAGTGGTGGGAAAGAGTTAAGAAAACTTTTGATGGAGATATGGACAACTGGTTAGGCGACACCACTACCAAAAACACTGGAGATGAACCTATAGTTTGGGATTAGTCTAAAACTAAACCAGATATAACTTCTGGTTTATTTAAGAAACTACGTCATAAATTACTTCTTAACATTATAACCTTTACAATTTTTAGTTGTAAACCCTTCAATTTTTTGAATGTAGTTTATGGTGTGGTCTTTTAATTATTTACCTGTACAATTCTAATAAAATATTATATATTATGGAACATAAAATTAATGATTGGCTAGACTCTTTTTATTTACAAAATAAGACTAGTAATATACTGTCAACTGCGTCTGATGCTATTTTGCAAGGCGTAGGCAAAATACTTGACACCCCGAATCCCCCTTTTGCCTTTGAAGAAGAAGAAGAAGAAGTAACAGCAACTTTTACATTTTCATTTCCTGCACTAACAGGAAATAATACAGAAGCGCTTTTAACAAAAGATGCAGCACTACAAAATGCCTATAATAGCCATGGACCTTTAGACCCAACGTTTATAAACACATTAAAGAAAGCGCCTGTTACAGGATTAGCTACACTATTGAGTTTTGTAGAGAGTATGACAAATTTTATTCCTCAAAAGGGTCTTTATTCTATTCAAGACTTTGGTCATTTTATGCAGGCTTTTGGAAGCTGTCCTATAGTTAAAACAGGCTCTGCTCAGAACTTAGAACACGTGAGTACCTTGACTAAGATTAAGCACGATAACTTTGATCAAGAGCCGATTGTTGATACCATTGTTAGCATTTATAATTTAGATGACGAACAAGGACATGCAATTAGCGAACAACTTAAAAACACTACTGAAGATAGCGTTAAAATATCACTTTATAATATGCAACTTTCAGGTTCATCAGAAGAGGCTTTTTTTAATGTTTATGCAGGAGTAGTAACCCTTATTCGTACAGAAAACCACAAACTAAAAAAAACCTATAATTTTAAAATTGACATTAAAGGAAATCATATTAATTCTTCTATAGAGACTGCAAATTGGGCCAATTTTGCTGCCAAATTAGTTAAAAAACATTTTGCTTGTATTACTGAATGGATTAAATCTAACCAGCTACCCAATGCGCAAACCAAAAGAGTATAATACCAATATAATATAGACACAAATGAAAAAGCCTAGTTTTGAACAATGGGTGAGTCACTTAGTAAATAGCCCGCAAATAAAAGAAGAATTGAGTGAATTAAACTCCGTTTTTAGCATTGCAAATAAAGCCAACACGCTTTTATTAGCAAATGAAGAACATCCAGTAGTCAGTAATGCTAAATTAACTGGTCCTGGAGCTACTAGTGCCCTAGAAGCCGATGAGCACTATGTCTCATTACGAGCATCTGGAAAAACATTAGATGCAGAAAAAGCCCTAGCATTAAGTCCTGCTACAGGCTGTGCAATGTGCATGAGCCTGGCAGCAGAAAGCAGTGATTTTAATCCAGCGTCACCTGCACAAGCAGGAAATTTGACTGGTTTTTTGAATTATGTCAATGAGTTATTTAAATGTCCCATACTAAATAACGAACTTAATGACTCACCTTCTGTAACTTGGGGCTCTGATTGGGAAACTACCATTACTAATATACTGAGTTATTATGTTGGGATTGATCAATCTAGTCTAAATCAAATAAGGATGAGCTTGAGAGATTGTGCTAGAGCAGCAGCAAGTAATCCGAATACCACACAAAGGACTGATTTATTTGTACAAAACACTATGCATATAGGAGAAGATCTTAAAGTGTACTTATATAAAAGCTTTATTGAGATGATTTATGTCTCTAAGGATGGTGGAAAAAATGAACCCGATATTAGACGAGATGAGACCCACTTTAAAATTTATCGCGTCATTTTTGATTTTAAACAATCAGAATGGCCTGACTATGCTAAGATAATCATGCCCCAGACTGATGCTTCGCTTGATAGTTGGTTAAATAATAACTCACCCTCACAAAATATAAAACCAATAAACTGGGGTTAATTGCAATCACTAGCCTTAAATAACAGCCATAGACTTGAGTTTTTAGTTTAATACTTACCCTAATATTTTACTTTTTAAAAAAAGACCTTTTTGTATGAAAAATAATGTAAATGATACCAAAATAGCTATTGTAGGAATGGGATGCCGATTCCCAGGAGGTGCTTCAAATCCTGAAAAATATTGGGAATTACTAAAGAAAGGCGTTGATGCTACTTGTGAAGTACCCGAGGATCGTTGGGATTTAAAACGGTTTTATAGTCCAGACAAGACAGCTACAGGTAAATCCTATGTCTCAAGAGGAGGTTTTTTAAAAGAAGGTATTGATGCGTTTGACCCTTCATTTTTTGGGATTTCTCCAAGAGAAGCTACACCTATGGACCCGCAACAAAAACTTTTATTAGAGGTCGTTTGGGAGGCATTTGAAGATGCAGGTATTATAGCTAAAGCTATTGTTGGTAGCCAAACAGGTGTTTACATGGGAGCATTTACATTAGACAACAAAATACACTTATTAAATGCCTATAATAGATCATTAATATCGACCCATACAGCAATAAGCTCTACTGGAGGTATGTTAGCTAACCGATTGTCTTATACGTTTGATTTTAGAGGACCTAGTATGACTATTGATACAGCTTGTTCATCCTCAGCTGTTGCTATTCATTTGGCCTGTAAAGATTTAATCCATAAAGACTGTAATCTGGCTTTAGCAGGAGGCGTAAATGTAATGCTCCGACCAGAATATACTATCGCCATGAGTAAAGGTGGTTTTTTGGCTGCTGATGGCAGATGTAAAACCTTTGATATGCGTGCTGATGGCTATGGACGTGGTGAAGGTGCTGGAGTCATAGTGCTAAAACGTTTAGACGATGCGATTCGGGATGGAGATCAAATTCATGCTGTTATTGCAGGTTCGGGTGTGAATCAAGATGGTAATAGTGACAGCATTACTGCTCCTAATCCGGAATCTCAGATTAGTCTTTTAAATACAGTTTATACAGCTGCAGGAGTCGATGCAGATCAAGTTCAATATGTAGAAGCACATGGAACAGGAACCAAAGTGGGAGATAAGGCAGAAACAAGGTCAATTGGTCATGCCATTGCTTGTAAACGAAAGGGAAACACTCCTTTAATGGTTGGCTCTGTAAAGACAAATATTGGTCATTTGGAAGCTGCAGCAGCTGTCGCTGGTGTTATAAAAACCATATTGTGTTTGAAACACAAAGCTATCCCTAAAAATCTACATCTAGATCACCCTAATCCAGACATTCCTTTTGATGAATTGCGTTTAAAAGTCCCTTTAAAGCTTTCACCTTTTACAGCACATGAGGGTGACGCCTATGCAGGTGTTAATTCTTTTGGATATGGAGGTACTAATGCACATATTATTCTTCAAAGTGCACCTTTGATTATCCCTAAAAAAGCCGTACCTCAACAAAGACCTCGACTGTTTCCTATTTCTGCGAATAGTCAAAAATCTCATTTAAAAAGAATTAAGCAAGTTGTTGATGTATTACAATCTAAGCCTAATATAAACCTTGAAGATCTGGGGTTTACCTTGAGTCAAAAACTTAGTCATCTAAAATTTAGACATGTTATTATCGCAAGTACACAACATGAGTTGTTAGAAAAGTTAGAACAACTAAACATTGATAGCCTTGAAAGTACAGAACAACTTATAGGATCTGGTAAAGCCAATAATGATGTAAAATGTGCCTTTATATTTACTGGAATGGGAGCACAAAGTTGGGGGATGGCTATTGATTTGATTGAACATAATAACATCGCCAAAGCATTTTTTAATACCTGTGATGACATATGGGTTACTCTTGCCGGATGGTCTTTAAAAAGGTTGTTTTCTGAGCGTACTGGAGCCCCTATGTTAGAACCACAAGATGCCCAACCTGCAAATCTAATTGTACAGTTAATGTTAGTAGAAGTCCTGCGCTCTTATGGTGTAGAGTCTGAAGGTAACTTAGGACATAGTGTTGGAGAGATTGCTGCAGCTTATAGTTCTGGATCACTAAATCTTAAAGAAGTCCTTACTTTAGTTTATCATCGTAGTCAGTTACAGCAAAGCACTCATGGAAAAGGTAAGATGCTAGCTGTAAGCTTATCTGCTGAAGATATAATATCTTGGATACAACCTTATGAAGGATTATTATCTATAGCCGCAATTAATAGTCCGACCTCTGTAACACTAGCAGGTGCTAGTGAAGCACTTCTTGAGTTATCGGAAAAATTTACTGAACAGGACATTTTTAATCGGATATTAAAAGTAGAAGTGGCTTATCACAGTTATCAAATGGAGTCTTTAGAACATCCATTTAAATCGTGTTTAACCACTTTACAGTCTGAACCTCAACACACCCCATTATACTCTAGTGTCTATGGACGATTAATTTCTGAACCACAAGATGTAAATTACTGGTGGAAAAACTTAAGACATACCGTTCAATTTTCTGATGCTTTGGAAGCCATGATACATGATGGCTATAATACTTTTATTGAAATTGGACCGCATTCGGTATTATCAGCAGCTATTAAAGATAATCTTCAAAACACTAATAGACAAGGCACCTGTTTTAGTACATTAAATCGTAAGGTTTCCTCTTTAGAGGCATTACATCATGCTTTAGCAGGATTGTTTGTTCAAGGTGTACAGATAGATTGGACCAAACAATTTAGGACCGGACAATTAATACCATTAGGATCTTATCCTTGGGTGCGTGATACCATCTGGCAAGAAACTAAACTTTCTAAAAACGATAGATTAGGAGTTACAGGACATCCATTAGTAAACGCTCGTGCTGATGAACCACATCCCATTTGGGAAGGCGAATTGTCTGAATATGTACAACATTATTTAGCCGATCACAGAATAGATGGAGAAATTATTTTTCCTGCTGCAGGTTATTTAGAAATGGCTTTAAATACTCAACACCATATAGGTAGTGACATTATTTTGGAAGATGTTAAGTTTCATCAAGCTTTATCTGTCAAAGACAACCCTATTGTGAGGTTAATATCAGATGTAGGTAGTGATTCTTTTCAAATTTACAGTCGTTCACATACTACTGATTCTGAATGGCATAAAAATATGTCTGGTAAGAAGTTTAATCAATTTCACTCTATTAAAACACCTCCATTTAAACTGAATGACGTTCTTGCTCGTACTACAACACCATTAGATGTCTCTGCCTTTTATACCCTTTTACATGACTTAGGCTTAGAGTTTGGTCCTCATTTTAAAACCATAAAAAAGGCCTCTATAGGTAATAATGAATTGTTAAGTGAATTGGAGGTTAACACCAATTTTGGAGCCTCTACCACAGACTATTTTATTCATCCAACGTTATTAGATGGTGCTTTTCAATCTTTATTAGCATTAGCTACTGAAGAGATTGAGACAGAAGGCAAAATTTTTATTCCGTTTGATATTAAAAAAATGCATTATTATAAAAAACCTGGAGATAAAGTGAAGTGTCATGCTCAGATAACTGATAAAAACAACTATTATGTCAAAGGAAACCTTGCTTTATATGATGAAAACAATGTCCTTTGTTTAGAAATTACAGGTTTTAGAGCCAAAGGCATCATGGTAAGCTCAAAATCTAAAAAGCAAACATTACCCTCTCAATATGTAAGTGAATGGTATAATCAAGCTATTACCCCTGAGCCAATCTCTGACGGTCAAACTTGGATTGTATTTACAGATTCTCATAGTATTGGTGAGCAATTAATCCAACAAGCTTCCAAACAAGATGTTAAACTTATACAGGTTAGTCATGGAAGTGTCTTTTTTCAGAAGGATGATTATCAATTTCAAATTCGTCGTAACTCCCGTGAAGATATGAAACAGTTGCTGGAGCGTCTTGAAGAAAACAAACCCAATGCTATTGTTTATTTATGGGGATTGGATCAAGAAAATCATCAGCAACTATCGGACGATTTCCAAGCTACTGGTACTCTAGATGTGGTTGATTTAACCCACTTAGTACAATCTCTTGAAGCGACAACTTCTAATTATGTAAAGCGTATTGTTATTGGAATCCAAAATGCCCAAAGAATAACACGAGAGGATAAACTAAGTCATCCTGGTCAGAATGCTATTAGTGGACTTGCTCGAGTTATAAACTTAGAATATCCAAAGTACAAGGTGAAAATGGTTGATCTACAAAGTTTATTTTCTGATACTGCAGCAGATCAATTAATTAATGAACTACAAGATACGTCCAATGAAACCGAGGTAGCTTATCGTCATGGCGCACGACTAGTTAATCGAATTACACCTTATACCATAGGGTCTAAAAAGGTTAGCTCTAAAAGGCATACTAATTTTGCTTATTTGCAAGATAAAGACACCTTTGTAGAGCTACCACATATTACTCCAAAATCTGAAGCAGTAGAATTTACTGTTGACACTATTTACCCTATAAATTTAAATGGTGTTTTAATTGAAGAAGAGGATCATGAATTGCTTTCTTATTGTACAGGAACTGTAAGCCGTACTAATAGCTTATTATTTGAAGTAGGTCAACCAATAGTATCTGTGGTTGCAACTTCAGGAATACAGTCCTATATGACTTTACCTGCAAACACTCTTTTTCCTGCTCCTAAAGGTATGCCATTACATGACGCTGTTACAATCCCTATTTGGGTTATGGCTTGGAACATTCTTTTTGAAAAAGGGAATCTACAATTTGGAGACACTATTTTAGTTCATGATGCTTCTACAGATGTACGACTTGCTATGGTACTTTTAGCAAAATGGAAAGGTGCTAAGGTTTTTGTTACATCAGGACATGATGATAGTAAGCTATTTTTAGACACCTTAGAATTGGGGCATGTCTTTAGCTCTAAAAACTTTGACTTTATTAGTGAAATAAGAAAACAGACTGATGGCAAAGGGGTGGATATGTTAGTTAGCAATAGCGGTAAACTTTTAAACAATAGCATAACATTGGTTAGTACGGGTGGTCAAATTATTTGTCTAAATGCGTCGGACGCACCTATGGGACACCTACCAATAAGTACATTTGATAGAGCTCTTAATTTTTCTGTAGTTAATCTTAACACACATTTTAAGATGGACATAACTCAGGACCAAAATTTTATAGAACCGTTGCTATCTATTGTAAAGGAAGAACTTATGCCAATGTTTAAGTTAAATAGATTTTCTGTTACAACATTAGATCAATTGTTTAAAAGGCACAAAGGAGGAGGTTTATTTGGTGCTTCTGTGATTAAAGTACATGGAGAAAAAGTAAAATTAAGTCAACAACTAGCTACTCACTTTATCAAACCTGACGTAGGTTACATAGTTACAGGAGGACTGAGCGGATTTGGATTGGCTACGCTGCAGTGGTTAGTAAAAAAAGGCGCTAGACATATTATCGTGATGAGTAGAAGTGGTAGAGTATCTGCTGAAGCACAACACGTTTTATTACACGCTAAAAGTTTAGGATGCCAAGTCTTAAATGAAACCGTTGATATATCTGACTATAAAGCTTTACAATTAAAACTAAAGCATTTGGATCCTACATTTCCAGAGATAAAAGGGTTGATTCATTCTGCAGCAGTTATAGACGATGCAAGTCTTGAAACACTTGATACAGAACAGATTTGTAATGTTATGCAAGCCAAAGCTTTAGGCGCTTGGAATTTACATCGTGCCCTTTTAGAACATAAACTAGATTTTTTTATTTGCTATTCTTCTATTTCCTCTATGTTAGGTAATATTTCTCAAGCTAATTATGCAGCTGCTAATGCTTATGTAGATGGATTGGTACAGTATAGACGTAGTCATGATCTTCCAGGATTGAGTATTAATTGGGGTGTTATTGGTGATACAGGTCTTGTTGCTAGAGATCCAAAACTGAGACAACATCTGGCTCAATTTGGTTTAAATCCTATTTACTCTGAAGATGGTTTAGACTGTATGCTAACTGCACTTTGTGAAGCGCAACAACACATTGGAATATTTGATATAGATTGGGAGCAATGGACTAGTCATTTTGAATTTAGAAGCAGTCGCTTGGAAAAAGTACTCTCTAACAATTCTGAAACATCAAAAAATGATGATGTTGCTATTTTTAGAAAGCAAATTATTAATGACGATACTACACACAGAATTTTTAGTGTTCAAGATAAATTGGTCACTATAATTTCTAAGATATTAAAAATATCTTCTACTAATATTGATGAAAACTCTAATTTAACGGAATTAGGCATTGACTCATTGATGTCTATGGAGGTAAGAACAGCTATTAGACAACAGACGGGAGTTCAGTTTAGAACCCTCTTTCTTTTACGTGGTCCGAAAATATCAGAATTAGCTAATTTAATTTTAGAAGAGATTATAGAAGAACGCATTACGGATTTATCTCCAATTAAAGCCTTTCAATAGTGGTTTGTTATTTAGACATTTTTAAATTAAAGCGTGTATGCATTTCTTAAACTTGCTATAGTTAACCGTGAGAGTTGTTACTATCGTGATTCTTTTAAAATATATTATAGAAAAAGTTTTGCTTGCCATGATGACCGAACCCTTTTTACAGCTTATACAACGAAAGGCGATTAATGAAATGCATATTTTTAAAAGAGGCTAAATATTGTTCTGATTTTGTGACTAGTAGTTTAGAGTATAATAAATTTCATTTAAGTCTCAATACATTTAATCGTTCGGTTATAGAGATTATGACAGGTAACTTAAATGCTATTCAGACCAACATGGATCGGGTGATTACTTTAGCTAAAGACTATCAGGAGAGTACTAATACGGTTGATTCTACTAGCTGTTCTTGTTTATTAATTCCGTCTAGAACTGGTGATGGTGACATCACTTTTATAGAGGTGGAGAATCCTGAATTGATACAGACAGCTATGAATATTCAAGAGCATTTTAAGTCGTTTAAGATCTAGTTTTAATTATTAGGTTATATGGCTTGTTGAAATATGCTATGGCGTTACTGTATTGGTTTGCTTTAAATTTTAAATGGTGTTTATTAGATGAATACGATACCTAAAGTTTGGCAAATAATACAATAACACGTTTTAATCTTCTGTTTTGTAACTATATAAGCATTAAGATTATTTTATGTTTTTTTTATGTTTATTTTTTAAAAGTCCCTAGTATTTAAAAGTTATGTTTGTTGTTATACTACTAACACCTCTTTTTTAAGCACTTATGAAAACAAAACTACTTTTATGTGTCGCGTTACTTTTATTTGTATTTGTAAACGCACAAGATAGTGCAAGCAATAGCCCTTTAGAACATACCATAACAGGAACAGTAATAGATAAAGATAGTGGGCAAACTTTACCCTTTGCCTATTTAAAAATTGATAAGACAGCGTTAGGAACCGTAACGGATGGTGATGGTCAGTTTAAAATTACTATCCCTAAAACCTATGACACTTATACGGTTACTATTAGTTATTTGGGGTTTAAAACTTTGAAATTATCTGTAGCCGAATTTAAGGCTAAACACGGAAAAACAATTGGGTTAGCCTCTGAAATAGTCTCTTTGGATGAAGTTATGATAGACCAACCCGAAAAGCTACCTAGTGCCAAAACATTGCTACGAAAAATTAGAAAAAAGATCCCTAAAAATTATGCTAGTAGCTCCTCTATAATTTCGGGCTATTATAGAGAATCTATGAAAGAAAATGATGTGTATATTAAGTACACAGATGCTGTGTGTGATTATTATGAAGCGCCTTATACTAAGAAACACTACAAATGGAAACACTACCAGAGTCCTTATGATTTTTCGTTAAGTAGCGGGATTTTTAATTTTGATTCTAATTCTCTGCATCGTATTCATTTTCATCATAAAACATTAAAAACTGAACAGGTTGATATTATTAACTCTCGCGCAAGTAGTAGTTTGAGTTCAAAAAAATTTCATGCTAATATAGAAGGTGGTCCGTTAGGCTTATTTTCTAGAAACCGAGTGAAATATCAAGAGAGTTTTTTAGGCAAAAAAGCAACAAGAGATTTTGATTATACCGTCTCTGAAACAACAGATGACAACGGAAATTGGTTGTATGTTTTAGAGTTTAATACCAAAACAACCAAAGCTGTATTAGATGCGTTAACTGCACCCGAAAATAATAATAGAAAACGTTGGGTTAAAGCCAATAAGCATAAACTGCTAAAAGGTAAAATTTATATTAATCAAGAGGACTTAGCCATTGTGGGTTATGAATGTGCTGTACCCAATGCTTTGAAAGCCTACTTTTGTGGGTATACTTACAATCAGATTAAGCATTTTGACTACAAGTTAGATGTTAAGTATAAGAAACAAGGTGAACACTATTATATAGATACGATGCGTCATGAAGACGAGTTTATTTATAAAGACAGTATTAGTGAAAGTACTACGTACTATTCTGCCATTTCAGAGTTTAAGACGCAGTCCATTAACACTAATACCAATAAAACGTTATCTAAGGATGATAATTTTGCTAATACATCGTCTAATCACCTTTATGATTTTGCGTTAGAATACGAGCCAGAATTCTGGACAGATTACACTTCTAAAAACCCGTTAACAGCCATACCGACTGACATTAGAAAAGACATGGAGTTTGAAAAAACGCTTGAAGCCCAGTTTAGAGATAAACATATACGTAATGATTCGTTACCTGCACCAGTAGCAAAGATTATACCCTCTAGTTTTAAAATTCATGGTGAAACCTATATCGATAATTATGCTTGGTTAAAAGATACTAAAGCAGCAAAGCATAACACCGCTGTTATGGATTATTTGCGTGAAGAAAATGAATATGCTGCTAATTATAATATTCCGTTAAAAAAATCGCAACGTGTAATCTATAAAAACTTAGTCAGTCATATTGATAAAAACACGAGCTCGTTACCAGTTAACAAAAATGGCTATTTGTATTACAGTACTTATACAGAAGATAATGAACATCCAGTTTATTATAGAAAAGGTATTAAAAAAGATACCGTTGTCACCACTTTACTAGATGTTAATGCGTTAGCCAAAAACAAAAGTTATTACACTGCCAGTGTGGGATCTGTTAGTCCTAATAACTCCCTTATTACAGTTTACGAAAACACTACCGGAACTGACGCCTATGTCTTAAAAATTAAAGACCTTAGTAATGCTAGGTTTTTAACCGACAGCATTAACAACATTGGCAGCATGGTTTGGTTAGACAATAAGACTTTTTTGTATACTAATGTTGACAAACACACCTATCGCTCTTCCAAGGTTATGCGACATGTATTAGGTACCAATACTGAAACAGATGTCATGATTTATGAAGAACAAGATCCGAGTTTTAATGTTGGGCTACACAAGTCTAAGTCTAAGGCCTATATCTTTTTAACTACAGGAAGTAGTACGAGTTCTGAAAATTGGTATTTGAAAACCGATGATCCAACAGGCGCCTTTAAGGTGATACTACCTAGAGAGCCCAATCATTTATATGGGACTTCACATTACAAGGATGATTTTTATATAATGACCAATAAAGATGCCCTTAATTATAAAGTACTTAAAACACCTGTAAGTAGGATTAAAGAAGGAGAATGGGAGGACGTTATTGCTCACCAAGACGGTGTCTTATTAGAACATTTTGAGGTCTTTGATAATTATTTTGTGGTTTCTGAAAAAGAAGATGCACAATCCCGAATTAGAATTATAAACCAGACCACACAAAAGAGTCATTTTATAAAATTTAAAGAGGACTTTTATAATATTGGCATTGGTTATAATCCAGATTTTGCAACCGATAGTTTACAGTTTAATTACAGTTCTTTTGAGACTCCAGCAAGAACCTATAAGTACCATATGGGTAACCAAAAGAAACGCTTAGTAAAACAACATAGCAAGCCTATATCGAGTCCTTATAATAAATATGTAGTGGAGCGTAAATGGGTTACTGCTAAAGATGGTAAACAGATCCCTTTAACGCTTATCAGGCTTAAATGGCGTAAAAATAATGGGAGAAATCACCGCGTGTATTTAACGTCTTATGGAGCTTATGGATCAGGACAAGACATACCTGGTGGTGCAACGGTACATCATTTAGTAAACTCTGGGTTTGTGTATGCGATTGCACATGTTAGAGGTGGCGATGATTTGGGAAAGGAATGGTATAACGATGGCAAACTATTTAATAAGGAAAATACCTTTTCTGATTTTATCGCTTGCGCGGAATATTTAATTGCCGAAAACTATGCTAGAGTAGGAAGTATAACTGCTGAAGGTGGAAGCGCAGGAGGATTGCTAATGGGAGCTGTAATTAATAAGCGACCAGAGTTATTTAATACCGTTATATTAAATGTTCCTTTTGTGGATGTTATTAATACCATGTTAGATGAAAGTTTACCATTAACTGTGGGCGAATTTGATGAATGGGGAAATCCTAAGAATAAAAAAGATTATAACTATATTAAGGCTTACAGTCCTTATGATAATGTGAAGGCTCAGGATTATCCAAATTTATTATTTTTTACTGGACTAAATGATACTAGAGTAGGGTATTGGGAGCCTGCAAAAATGGTTGCTAAATTAAGAGCGACCAAAACTGATGTTCATTTACTATTGCTTAGGACTGATTTTTCTAATGGTCATGGTGGTGGCTCTGGACGTTTTTCGGGTTATAGAGATAGTGCTTACAAATTAGGTTTGATTTATGATTTGCATGAAGAGACTCCGGTTGAGGAGTAAACTATGACAGTGATTGACTCATTGAGGTCTATGGAGGTAAAAACAGCTATTAGATAACAGACGGGAGTTCCGTTTAGAACCCTCTTTCTTTTACGTGGTCCGAAATTATCAGAATTGGCTTTTTAATAGTGATTTGTTACTTACACGTTTTTATATTTAAAATTAAGAGTATATGCATTTCTTAAACTTGCTATAGTTGACCGTGAGAGTTGTTACTATCGTGATTGTTTTAAAATATATTATAGGAAAAGTTTTGCTTGCCATGATGACCTAACCCTTTTTATGGGGTATACAACGAAAGGCGTTTAATGAAATGCATGTTTATTTAAATTGAGAAGACTATTTACTCATTTGTTTTTATGGACTAAATAAGTCCTCCAAAAAACGTGTGACATCCTATGAATGCAATAACAGATAGAATAATACCAATTAGAAAGATGTTAAAGGATTTACGGAGTAATTTAAATTTTCTGTTTATGGTTTTACCCAAATGATACGTGTCTTTAGCAATGGTTTTATAAAGTTGGTCACCTTGATTCATTAAGTTTGTAATGTTGTTTATGTATTCATTCTCTTCCATATCTTGAAAGTTTCCATAAAACATTAAGTTATCGGTGTCTTTATCTCCGTGAATAAGCTCGGGTCGTGTCGCGAAAACAGCTAATGAAATAGACGTCAAATTTGTAATTAATATCATAACCACTGGATAAATAAGATGAGGATCGGTATCTAATTGACTCATTACCGTTCCTAGTATTAATGATATAATCAGCGCATTAATAGATATTAAAATATTTGATTTTGTATCTATCATGGTGTTTAACGTATATTGGTTTTTAGATAATAACCTAAAGAGTGTTTCAACACCTCTTTCTGATCTAGGTGCAACTTTTGCTAGTTTCTTTTTAAGCTTTTTAAGTTCCTCTTTATTAATATTTAACTCTTCCATTAAATACTGATCTTCTAATTTTACTTTTAATTTTTCACCCATACGTCACGATATTAACCCTCCTGTTTTACAACTATATTTTTTTTTCAACTTTATCAATACAAGTCCATTAGCCTTTAAGTATACTTGAATATTTTACTGTCTGGACACCTATCTGTAATATTAAATACTAATCGTTTTTTAATAGGCTAATAGCCTCTTTAAAAAATGCAACACCATTAGATTCTACGAGATTATCGGCATTTAGAATTGCACCAGTAAATCCATCTGATTTCCACTCTCCAGATGCTAATTTTGGCAATTTAGACGTCGCTATGGTGTTTCCATTTTTGTATCCTGAGATATACAGATAATGTTTGTCAGAAATTTGATCTGGTATTGCTAATCCTAATCCTATGGTAATATCGGAATCGGGTAGTGGACTATAAATACCTGTATCAAAATGATGTGGCCAGATTCTAATTGAGGTATCAAGATTGTATTGCTTGTTTATGTTTTTAAGAACAGATTGAGCTAATACACGCAGATTTTTTAGCTCTGCTAATCTGTCGGCATTTGATAATGCGAATGTAAATGAATGGTCTATACTATAAGGTAAATCGTAATGAAACTTATATTGGTACGCTTTATTTAAATGGACTTTGGAGTAGTCCTCTAGCCAACTTAAAACATCGGTATGTCTAGCGCCATCTAATTCAAACGTTGTGATACCTTTATTAGATTTCCATTGTAATGTGAAATTTTCATAATCTAAACATAGCACCTCTCCGTTGTCTGAAAGCGCATGTGTATAAAGACATCCGTTTTTGGTATTAAACCCTAAGTTGGTATGACTATCGTCTGATTTTTTTTCTAAAAAACTTATTCCTGCAGCCGCCAAATATTGTGCTGCCAAATGCATTTGCTTTTCCATAGTATATCTTGTTTTATCTTAATCCTGCGTAATTAATTCCTGTTAAATGATGCATCTCTCTATTGTATGTTGATAGATCCTCATGATTAAATTTTGTGACCTCATCGTAACCACAAGCACGAGCAACCACTTTAATTAAATCGTTAGTGGCTTCAAAGTAATTTTGTAGTTGTTTGGCAGAGGAATCTATCATAATTCTACTACGCAAGGATTCTTTTTGTGTAGCAATACCAACTGGACAGTTGTTAGATCCACAAGCACGCATACCTAGACAGCCAATAGCTTGTAAGGCAGAGTTAGACACTGCAATAGCATCTGCCCCTAACATCATGGCTTTTGCAAAATCCTCTGCAACACGTAACCCTCCTGTAATTACTAGAGTGACTCCAACAGCACCTACTTTATCCATATACGCTCTTGCTCTTGCTAAAGCTGGAATTGTTGGCACATTAATATGATCTCTTAAAATAGTAGGAGCAGAGCCTGTACCGCCACCACGACCATCTAGAATGATATAATCCACACCAACGTCTAGAGCAAACTGGATATCTTTTTCAATATGACTGGCAGCAATTTTGAATCCTATTGGAATACCTCCAGTATGTTTTCTTACTTTTTCTGAAAAATCTTTAAAATCTTGTACAGAATGGAAGTTAGGATTTGCAGCTGGCGAAATTGCTGTTTCCCCTTCTTTTAATCCTCTAACTTCCGCGATTTCTTTACTTACTTTATTACCTGGTAAATGCCCTCCTGTTCCTGTTTTAGCACCTTGACCAGCTTTAAAATGAAACGCTTGCACATTATCTAGTTTATCCCATGAAAACCCAAATTGAGCTGAAGCTAATTCGTAAAAATATTTTGAATTATTCGTATGTTCTTCCGGCAACATTCCGCCTTCACCAGAACAAATTCCTGTACCTGCTAATTCTGCACCTTTACTTAAAGCTATTTTAGCTTCGCGAGATAAAGCTCCAAAACTCATATCACTTACAAAAAGAGGCATGTCTAACTCTAATGGCTTTTTTGCGTTTGGTCCAATAACTACTTTAGTGGCAACCTCTTCATGGTCTAACAAAGGTCTTGATGCTAATTGTGCTGGTAAAAATTGAATATCATTCCACAGAGGAAGCGTATTTCTATCGACTCCCATAGAGGCTGAAAATCCGTGATGTCCTATATTTTTTAAACCATTTTTTGCTAATTCTTTTATATAGCCCGTATATGGTTCGGTTTCTTCTGGATGCGTATCTGCATAAGCACCTAAATATTCATCACGATTAAAAGGTTGCGGACTATTTACTAAATAGGCGTCAATTTCAAATTCATCAACCATTAAATTATCACCTTCAATTTTAGTAGAAAATTTATGTAATACTTCTTTGTTGTTATATTCTGAGACCCCTGAATCTACACGATAATCCCATCCATGAACACCACAAATAAGATTGTTGCCATCGACATGACCGTCTGACATTAATGCGCCTCTGTGTAAACATCTTCCGTAGAGTACAGAAATATCTTCATCAAACTTAACGATTACTAAATCTAAACCATTGACGAGAGCATGTTCTGGCTGTTTATTTTCTAATTGACTTACTTGAGCAATAATTATTGGTTTTTTCATATGATTTAATTGTGTGTTTCTATTTAATTTAAAAAGCGAATCCTAATACAAAAGCGATTCTACCTCCGTCGCTACTAGCGTAATACCCTAAGTTAGCTGTAAGAGTTTCTAAGCCACTAATCCAGAAAGAACCTCCAACGCTATTATGCCATTTGTTTGATGTGTCATTTTCTATCCAAACACGACCATAATCAACACCTCCTGTTATACCGTATTTAAGTGGTAGAACACTAGTCTTAAACTTACCTAATAATACTCTTATATCGGTATTGTGGTAAAGGGCGTATTTACCAGTAAAACGTTCTTTTCTAAAACCTCGTAAATTATCACCACCACCTAATTGTGCTGCGTGGTAAAACATAAAATTATCACCAAAAACAGCTTCACCACCTATTTTTGTAGCTAATACTAAACTAGCACTTTTGTTTAACCTATGGTCCAAGGCTATACTAGGTTTAAGGTAAGCAAATTTATTATCAGCATCTCCACCCGCTACATTTGCTTTATATCCAGCTGTAAGACCAACATCTAATCCCATTGTTGGATAAGAGGCATTATCTTTGTTTTTGAAACTATAATCCACTTCTGCTCCAGCATAAGTCTGTCTATCAAATAGGGTAGCAGTTGCAGGTAAACTATTAATGAATCTATCTGATTTATTTTCTACTTCAAAAGATTCTATTAAAGGTTTAAAGTAAAAAGAACCACCATCTCTACCTCTCCATATTAATGAAATGGCAGCATTCCATTCTTTTATGCTGACACGATTAAAGTCGATCTCAACGTCATCTTTATCGTATTTTGTATCATTACCAAAACCAAAAAAGTTTTGCGCAAAATTTGGACTGGTGTGTTTAGCTTCAACAGCAAAATTCCAATTATGAAATATGTTTGAAAACTCACCTCTGTAAGAGATATCATACCCTGAATTTCCGGTGTAATACGACGCACTTAATGAGTGCCTTGTGGTAAATGGGTTACGTTGTAAACCATATGTTGTAAAATTATCTGTAAAACCAATACGTAAACCATCATCTGGATTTGCACCTATAATTGGTAACAATTGATTCTTGCTGTATTTACGTTTTTTATAATCGTAATTACTTATAGTGTAGTCATCTACCAGCCATTTTTTAGAGCGTTTGTTTAGTATCGTATTGTCTTTACTTTTATAATCGTAAAGCTTGACTTTTTTTGTGTTTTCGAAATTATAAGTATCATTTTTCTTTCCACCCATAATCTTTATGGAAATTAAATTATCTCCTTTTCCTTTAACATTAAAGGTATCTTTTCCATCTAATCCATAGATCCAAATTTCTTTGGTTTCTTCTTCACTAAAGGTTCTTTCAAAAATCCCAAGATCTTTTCTTTGTATCACGATAGTGGTTTTACCATCTGGATGTCTTGTAATGTCAAATGCATCCGATTTTTGAGTTCCTGTAATCACTTCGTGTTTATTTACATACTCATAATAAGTACGTGCTATAGCAACAATATTACCGCGTCTACCTTTAAGCTTTCGTTTGATTTCTTCGATAGTATGACCTTTAACTTCATCAGGAACATTATTGAAGGCTTTTTCTATGACATCATCTGTGATTCCTGTTTGCAAGGTTTGAGCTTCTCTCTCCCAATCGGCCCAATTGGACTGATTGATAAAAGTCATATCCAAAGGGTAAGGCTCAAAACTAAACCACTTAGGGCTTGGTAAGTCTTTGTCAAATGATTGCATCATACGTAAACTAGGTATAGCACGACGTAGAAACCCTAATAGGCTACCATCAAAAACCGAAAAAGCTTGGTCTCTGTCTCTTGGAATAGGTTTACATGTTTTGGTACCATCTTCGTTTTCAAAAAGAGCCCAACGCCATTGGTCTTCGTGTCTATCCCAATCCCCAATAAGCATATCAAAAAGTCGTGCTCTGATGTATGAAGATTCGTCTACTATAGATTTTCCTGATTTATTGATTTCTTTTAGCACATCGCTAGTACTTAAAATTTTTATAGGTTGTCCAAAGCTTTTTAAATCTTTATGTCCAGATTCTACACGCTCTTCTATGATGTAAAGTTCATCACCATACTCGTCGTTAAACTCACCTAAACTTTGCTGTTTTGGAATGTAATACAGTTCTGGATTAGTATGAAAAATATTAACAGCATCGGCAAGGTGTGCTATTGTTGTAGGTGTATATGGATGTGCTGTAGTATAAAAATCTGACAGGAAACTATCTGCTAAGCTTCCTTCTAAATCCTGTTCTACATATTTATCTTGAAAGGCTGTAGATTGTAAAAATTTAATAGCACTTTTACGTAATGCCCTCATGACGTATTGTTTACCGTCTTTATCTTCTAAACGCAATGATTTAGATTGATGACCTCCACCACGTCTAATTGGCTTTAAACCTCCTTTTAAAGTATCTATAAAAGCGACTTTGGCATTGACTTTTTTACTATAGAATTCACGGTAATGTTTACCCCAAAGTCCCTTGTAAGTCTTGCTTTTAAATGTTTCGTCTGAGGAATATACAGAAGCAGTATATGTTAAGCCAAAACTACGTCTGTCTTTAAATTTAGTCATCATTTCTTTTTTTATTGGAACAATAACTTTTGTTGTATATGGTGTTGTTATGCCTTTAAAAGTAACACTAACTGCTCCATCTTTAAAAATATCTATACGTGCATAGCCGTTTTGGTTTGAAGAAAAACCATTTTCATTTTTTGAAGACGCCTTTTTAGTTTTACCTGCAGCACCACTTATTATTTGTGGGATGCCATATTTATTAATGTATTGTAAATTTTTGTCATGCCCAGAAACAAAGCATATATTTTCAGTTTGCCTAGCTAACGTAATTAAACGATTTCTGAATTTTGTGTTTTGTTTATTTTGAAAATCATGTATTGACACACCACCAGTTCTTGCTATTATTCCTTCCTTAGTATTGGAAAAAACTGGATGATGCATCGCTACCATTATGGTTTTACCTTGAGATTTTTTGAGCATACTCTCAAATTCTAAGAAAAACTGTGTTCTATTTTTAATATTACAATATTGGTTAAGATATGTATGATTATCCCAATCTTCGAGATACCATTGCGAGTCAACAGTAATTAAAACTACATTATTAGTAAGCTCTGTTTTTTTGATAGGACAACCTTCATCTGGATAAAATTTAGCTTTACTATTTTTTTGAATAAATTTCTCTAAAGCTTTTACATCTCTATGACCATTAATAGCCCATTCGTGGTGTCCTGGTGTAAAAATCACTTTACCATTGAATGATTTTAAGAACTCTAATTGAGAACTAATTTTTGTTTTTGAATCTTTTGAGTAGCCTGCTTTGGATACTACATTACCGAGTATTAGCAATTTAGAATTGTCTAGTGTTTTAGCTTCCTCTTTGATTTGAGATAGTACAGCGTTGTTATTTGTTGTGCCTGTATTTGCGGTTACAAAGACAGAGGTTTCTAATTCTTGTCCTAGTACAAAATAACTAACTAGCAATAGTACACAGAGCATACTAATTTTGGTTGGCTTTAAAGTTTTCATGTTATTTTAGGTTGTTATTTTTTTAAATGATAAATTTTTTGACGGATTAAACTGCTAATCCGGTAAATAAAAAATAGAAGACCTACATTTTTTAATAGGTGTACTATAAACGGAAAAACACATTAAATGAAGATAACTTATCACATAGCAACCTGTGTTATTTAAAGGCAGCCTTCACCAGTATTCAATTTTTTAAGTGCCAATCCTCCAGATCCAAATAATCCTATAATTAGGATAATTAAAATACTGTAATGTGTGATTTGCTTTACTATTAGTTTTTAGGTCTACAGGTCGGACATTCTAAACCATTTACGGTACTTTTTAGTTTGATCCCATTCATGTGTGTCACTATAAAATCTTGTACAAATGCGTAATTAGCCTTGTGATTGTTAACCGGTATTTGTGCATCCTCATACTTTTCTCTAATCAGATTATCATACTCTTGATCTCCCCAACAGTTTGGGCAATACTCTTGAGATAATTCAGTCGTTTCTTTTTGATTATTCTTTCCGAATAAGTGTTTTATAAAATTCATATTTTTGATTTCTTATATTGTTTGCTTTATAATTTTATCGTAATTATCAAAAAGTAAGGTTATTGACTTTAATTAATTAAGGAAAAATTTATTGGTGTTGTAAATCTTTGATGAATAGAGTCATGATTTTCTTCTAAACCACCAATACTACAAGCGAGAAGCTCTTTAAAGGTTAAAGCTTTAGTAGGTTTTATTTTGTTAATAATTGATTAGTTTTTTTTGTTTGTCGAAATATATAAAAGTTCCTTTCAAAATAAAAGACTATGCCTAAAGGTATTGAGTTAAACATCCGACCTATATGCTTCTGTGAAGTAATTGGAAAGACAATACAATTGTTTAATTAAGATTTTGACTTATTACAATAGGAGAGAGGAGAGGAGTGTAATTACATAATGTTTGTATGACAAAAGATACAATCAAAAAATACAATGAAATATGAAGTTCCATCCTTTTTACATAAAATGGATGGGAGATTTTAGAATTAAAAACTCTGCTTCTGCTAAAAAAAAATACAGTAACTATTTAAATGAAGTAATTATAAATTGCTTCATTTTTTATTTCTTGTATTATTTTAATTTATTTGAATTCCTGAATTAAGTAAATATGCTATAGAGAATTATGAATGTCAAACTTTAGCTTTTAATTCTATATATTATGTAAAATAGAATATGTGTACAGACTGTCAAAACAAATAATCAATGTTTAGCTATTAAAAGCATACTTGTAATTCGCGTATTTGAATAACCTTGAACCATTTTACAGAATATCAAATTTATATAAAAGCAAAAACGATAATATTTGAATGCCCCAATTACAAACGTTTATTATGAAAATTATATACTGTTCTAAATTATTCTTATAAAGCAAAATTAGCTTTACATAATTTCTGATGCATTTATATTTTTCTATATGTACTTGTGAATCTCCTAAAATCGATTTATCTATCGATATAAGTCTGGCAGCTATTATATCTGCAATTATTTCAAATATCTATAAAAAGCGCTATTATGTTAATTGTTGTGTCATGTACTATAATGTACTTGCGTTATGTAACTTGAGCTTTGGTAAAAAGCGAAAGTTCAATAAACTATTTTCTCTATTTTTTTTTGCCAAATTTTTCTCTGCGACGTTAATGGAACACTCTTTTTACGAAGCGACGATAGGAGCGTAGTGGAATGTGTGTGGAATGATTTTTAATCAACAAATATTCAGGTATTAAAGATTTTTTTTATAAAGATCTTTATGTAAAATTTAATTAAAACAGTCTTCACACGTTCCTTGAAGTAATATTTGAGACACATTAACTTTACGATTAGGAATATTAGGAATAGGAATATCCGTCGATAAACAATCTACTTTTCCACAGTTCAAACATTGAAAATGAGGATGAATATCATGATGTTCATCACTAGAGCAACCACTACATTTCGCATACCATTTATGTCCGTTTTTATCTAAAAATGAATGAAGAAAACCATCGTCTTCTAGCTTGTCTAAAATGCGATATATTGTCGTTTTATTCATCTTCAAATGAAGGCGTTCTATTAATGTAATTGCCGAAATAGCGGTTGATTGTCCTTCAAATTCATCAAGAAGTATTTTAACAGATTTTGTTTTCCTTAAAATTCCCATAATACAAATATAACGTAACTATACTTCAGAAAATAATACAACTATATTTATTGCAACTAAGTTGCGTTAATTAATAATAATACTATATTTGCAACTAAGTTGTATTAATATATTTTTTAATGATAATTACAAGCCAAAAATCGGATTACATAGGAGCACTAGCAAGCTCATTATGTCTAATACATTGTGTAGCTACACCGTTAATTTTTATAGCACAAACTTGTACTATAACTTGCTGTGAAGCAACACCAATATGGTGGAAATTTATTGATTATATTTTTCTTGCTATTTCATTTTTTGCAATTATTTGGTCTACAAAAACAACTACCATAACATGGGTGAAACCTATGTTATGGACTAGTTGGTTAGCTTTAGTTGCATTAATATTAAATGAAAATTTAGAAATATTACCATTACCAGAAATTGCTATTTATGTACCTGCTTTAGCTTTAGTAATACTGCATCTCTATAATAAAAAATATTGTGGTTGTGTTGATGATAAATGTTGTGTAAATGAAAAATAAAAAAGAAATTGAAATTGTTGGTGATAACCATATTTCTACAAATATAAAAACACCGTTACGTCTAGATGCGTTTGAAAAATCTGATGACGAAAAAATAAAAAATATTCAACATCATTTTAAAATGATAATGGAAGAAATAGGGCTTGACTTAACAGATGATAGTTTATCTGGTACACCATATCGTGTTGCCAAAATGTATGTAAAAGAGTTGTTTTATGGATTAAATCCTATCAATAAGCCAAAACTTTCAACATTTGATAATAAGTATGGTTATAAAAAAATGCTGGTAGAACAAAACATTACTATTGACTCTGCTTGCGAGCATCATTTTTTACCAATAGTAGGATTTGCTCATGTAGCATATATACCTAAAAACAAAGTAATTGGACTATCAAAAATTAATCGTTTAGTCGATTATTATGCACGTCGTCCACAAGTACAAGAAAGATTAGTACTTCAAATTTTAAATGACTTACAAGAAGTTCTAGAAACTAAAGATGTTATTGTTTCAATAACCGCAAAACACCTTTGTGTTTCTTCAAGAGGTATAAAAGACCAAAGTAGTTTTACTACAACATTAGAATATGGAGGTCAGTTTATTAAACCTAAAATAAGGGCTGACTTCTTTAATTCACTACAAAATAAATAATCAAAAAAACAATAACCATGAAAATTAAAGAAACAGTAAACAAACATTATCCTGCTGCAAAAACGGGAGCAGAAATTACAGAAAGTTATTTAACGCTTTTAGAAACAGAATATAAATCTGATCTAAAAAAAATGTTGTTTGCAACATCAGTTTGCTCAGATGATGTTAATGTTTCAACAGATTTCCGAAAAGTATTAAGTAGACCTTTTACTATGGGAGGTTTAGGAGGATTACCCTTTTCTGGCTTTACAGGCATGGTTGCTTTTTCTCACCATATTCCTGATGGTGGTGATGCATTTATATTTTATGGACCACATATTGGTATAACAGATGAAGGAGAGTTGGGTAGAATGCGCAGAATAGGGCAATCGCGTTTAACAAATAGTTGTGGTGCCCTAATGCTCGCTTTAGAGCGATTTCAAAAAAGTGATGAAGAACCAATCTACGTACCTCAAAATGTGTATTACGATCACCAACAAATACAATTAGAACAATCTCTTATGCCTTTTAAGCACGATATTGTTAATGCCAATAATCCAAAAAAAGCTATAACTGACTATACTTATGTAGCCATAGATAAGCAGATAAAGCAATTGGTGAAAATGAGTATTAACGAATTTTCTTGTGAAAGAATATTTTTACTCGGTGGTGTTATAATTAATACAAGTGAAGCATTTAACGATTATGTTGATGTTAGAAACTTCGATGTTATACATACTGAAAACCCAGATAATTTTGAATCGGTATCAATTATGGAAACGGAAGCATTTAAAAACTTATAACCCCTTTAATAGTTGGCCTTTGATTATGCAAAACAATCTATTCCTTGTGTGTCCTACAGATAATTTAGAACCTGTAATTAACACTAAGTTTAGTAACGAAAATTATTTTTACACGTCTTTGGGAAATACATTCTCTCAAGATAACAGAATCTTGGACAATCTTAGTGAACTAATTAAAACTAAACAAATTGGTAACATATTCTTTATACTCTCTAGCAAAAACAAAATTATTTTAGACGCTTTAGATCTCCAATTATTTAAAAACGTAACAGGCCTAGAACAGCTTTATAACAAAATTGAAGAGCAAAAAGGGTGCTCTAAGTTTTGGAATAATAACCAATTCCAAAACTTGTTGTTTTCGTATTATTTAAATCATAAAATAAATGAGCTTAGTTATAATTTAAATGATTCCTTATGTCAACCATTAACTATTAAAGGACAAATTTATAACGAGCAACATAATAAGTTTTATCCAATTTATTCCAATTTAATCTGTAAAGAAAAGTTTCATTTTAATTAAAAGAAACCATGTCATATAACCGTAGAGAATTTATAAGCTTCGTAGGGAAAGCTAGTTTAGGAACCATAATTATTCCTTCATTTTTAATAAGCTGTGGTAACACTACCACACCAACAAAAGGATTTGACACTATATCTGAAGACAACATCAAAAAGTTAAAAAACCTAGTTTTAGAAGCTTTAGAACCTTCCGATAAAGATGATTTGTTATTAGCAAAAGGACTAGATTATCACACTATCATAAAATGGGGTGATCAAATTAGTGATACAGACACTTTTGGTTTTAATAATGATTTTACATGCTTTATTCCCTTTAATGATAACAATCCAAAAGACGGCTTGTTATGGGTAAATCACGAATATATAAACCCTCTATTTGTTTCTGGTTATGATGCAGACGCTAAGACCCAAAGAACTATTGAGCAGGTTGATAAAGAAATGTATAATGTTGGTGGAAGTATTATAAGAATTAAAGAAGAAGATGGTATATGGAAAGTTGTTAAAAACGATCCACATAACAGACGTATTACTGCAAAAACGCAAATACCATTAAATTGGGATACACCAATTAAAGGTAAAAGAACAGCAATGGGTACACTAGCAAACTGTTCTGGAGGTATTACACCATGGAAAACCTTTCTGACTTGTGAAGAAAACTATGATGGTTTTTATGGTGAAACCGAATACAATAAAAATAATGAACCTAAACATATACCAAGTTATTATTATGGTTGGGAAAATTTTTACAATAATCCACCAGAACATTATGGTTGGGTAGTAGAAGTCAATCCAAAAGATGGAACTGCACAAAAACACATTGCACTTGGTAGATTTGCTCACGAATGCTGTACCTTATATGAGCTTGAAGACAAGCGTGTTGTAGCCTACACAGGAGACGACCATAATGACGAGCATTTGTATAAATTTATTTCTTCAAAACCAGGCTCTTTAAAAGAAGGGACTTTATACGTTGCAGATACTATAAACGGAAAATGGTTAGCTTTAGATTGGGAAAACCAACCTGTTTTAAAAAGCAAATTTAAAGATCAAACCGAAGTATTAATTAGAGCTAGAGAAGCTGCTAAACTATTAGGTGCAAATGAGTTAAATAGACCAGAAGATATAGAAATAGATCCAATAACAGGTAATATTTTTGTTACGTTAACAAATAATAAATCCAAAGGAGATTATCATGGTTCTATTTTAAAAATTGAAGAAACCAATGGAGCTTTTGATAGTTTAAACTTTAAAGCATCAACATATTTAGCAGGAGGAGAGGAGAATGGTTTTTCTTGTCCAGATAATTTAGCATTTGATATGTCTGGAAACTTATGGATAACTTCAGATATGTCTGGAAGTGCTATGAACAAAGCCAACAAACCTTACTTTCCTTTTAAAAACAATAGTTTATTTGTTATTCCTAGGTATGGAAAAGGTGCAGGTAAAGTTATTAGAGTTGCCTCAGCACCAAAAGATGCAGAACTTACAGGTCCTTGGTTTTCTCCAGATGGTAAAACACTATTTTTAAGTGTGCAACATCCAGGAGAGCAAACTAAAGATTTAAAAAATCCAACAAGTAAATGGCCTTTTGATAGCGATAATATTCCTAAACCTGCTGTTGTTGCTATTACAGGAGATTTAATTGAAAAAATGAATAAACTAAGTATAATAGAAGCGTAAACATGGAAGCTATAGGTATTGATTTTCTTCCAAAGTTATCTCCTTCTAACAATAAATTTAAAATATATTGAACAAATGAAAAAACTACCTGTAACAGTATTAAGTGGGTTCTTAGGAGCAGGAAAAACCACTTTATTAAACCACGTACTACATAACAAAGAAGGTTTAAAAGTAGCTGTAATTGTTAATGATATGAGTGAAGTAAATATAGACGCTCAATTTATTGAAAATGAAAACACACTTTCTAGAACCGAAGAAAAGTTAGTCGAAATGTCTAATGGTTGTATTTGTTGTACACTTAGAGAAGATCTTATGGTAGAAGTAGAAAAACTAGCAAGCCAAAATAAGTTCGATTATCTTCTTATAGAAAGTACAGGAATAAGTGAGCCCATTCCAGTTGCACAAACATTTTCTTTTGAAAGTGAAGACGGAAAAATAGATTTAAGTAAGTTTAGTTATGTAGATACTATGGTAACTGTTGTTGATGCTTATAATTTTTTAAAAGATTTTTCTAGTTCAGATTATCTTACAACAAGGGATTTAACAACTATTGAAAACGATAATAGAACCATTGTAAATTTATTAACCGATCAAATTGAATTTGCTAACGTAATTATTCTTAATAAGATTGATTTGGTTTCAGAAGATCAATTAGAAGAACTTCGTGCTATTATTCAAAAACTAAATCCAGAAGCAAGTATTATAACAACAGAAAAATCTAAGGTTGTTTTAGAAAGTATTATTAATACAGGATTATTTGATTATGAAAAAGCAGAAGCTTCTGCTGGTTGGATAAAAGAATTGGAAAACGAACATGTTCCAGAAACCGATGAGTATGGTATTAGCTCTATTGTTTTTAAAAGTAAAAAGCCATTTCATCCAGAACGCTTTTTAAACTATTTAAATACAGATTTTCCACAAAATATTATTAGAAGTAAAGGTTTGTTTTGGTTAGCATCCAGATCTAATGAAGCCTTAATATGGAGTTCGGCAGGAGGTTCTTGTAAAGCAGATTTTGCAGGAGATTGGTGGTGTTCTATGTCTTATGGAGAGCGTATGAGTTCAGCTTCTTTTAACGATAATAAAGAACAAATAGAATCGGAATGGGATGCAGCATATGGAGATAGAAAAATTGAATTAGTATTTATTGGGCAATATCTTGAAAAAGAAGAAATAATAGAACAGTTAAATAGCTGTTTAATTACTGAAAATGAAGAAGAACTATGGAAAGAGAAAGCTTTCCCTCAAGAAGATAAATGGCCAATAGCTAGATAAGATTAACAATGGTACAAACCAATAATTTAATATTTCAATATAAAAAAAATGAAACCATTTTCAATTTCCCTAATATAACTTTAAAAGAACAAGAAAATGTACTTGTTTTAGGAAAATCTGGAATAGGAAAAACAACTTTCCTGCACCTTTTGGCAGGTTTATTAAAACCTATAAACGGTAGAGTAGTAGTAGGCAATGTAGATGTTAGTACATTATCTAATTCAAAATTAGATGCCTTTAGAGGACAAAATATAGGTATAGTCTTTCAAAAAAAGTATGCCATACCAACCTTAAATGTTATCGAAAATCTAAAAGCTCGCCTTTTTTTTAGCAAAACATCTATTAATAATAAGGCTGTAGATACCTTGTTAAAAGAATTGGGCATATATCAATTTAAAAAAAGTAAAACAAACGAACTTAGTGAAGGACAGTTACAGCGTTTAAGTATTGCATTAGCTGTTGTACATAAACCAAAGCTTATATTAGCAGATGAACCTACATCTAGCTTAGACGATGATAATTGTAAAATTGTTATTGAATTACTTTTAAAGCAAGCAAAACAAACCAATGCCAATTTAATTGTAATTACACACGACTTTAGAGTTAAATCATACTTCCAAAATAGCATTACATTATGAATATTTGGAATATTACTATACATAGCATAAAATCCAAACCATTATATTCATTTCTTAGCATCTTTACATTATCATTAAGTATTATGCTTCTTTTGGGAATACAGCAATTAAAATTCTCATTTAAAAATCAAATAGAAAATAATTTAGGTAACATAGATTTGGTTATAGGAGCAAAAGGAAGTCCATTGCAACTCGTTTTAGCATCTATATTACATTTAGACAATCCAACAGGAAACATTTCTTATGAAGAAGCAAAAAAAATAGGAACACATCCTATGGTAGCATCTGCAGTGCCAATCTCTTATGGCGATAATTATAAAAACTATAGAATTGTAGGTACTACAAAAGAATATATGTCTATTTATAATGCAGAGTTAAATACAGGACGTGCTGTAAAAGCATCTTTAGAAGTTGTTTTAGGAGCAACTGTGGCACAAAAACTTAATCTTAAAATAGGAGATACTTTATTAAGTGCTCACGGATTAATAGATAATAGTATAGATGTACATTCAGATAAATTAACGATTGTAGGTATTTTAAAACCAACACAAAAAGTAATAGACCGTTTAATAATTACTAATTTAGAAAGTGTTTGGGATGTGCATGAACATGAACATCACAACCATCATGAAACGCATGAACAACATGAAGATCACAAAGAAATAACATCTTTATTAGTAACTTTTAAAAGTCCTAGAGCAATATTAACCTTTCCTAATAAGGTTAATAAGAGTACAAATATGCAAGCCGCATTGCCAAAATACGAATTAACTAAATTATACGAGTATACTAGTGTTGGTTTTAAAACCATTTCGTGGATCGCTTATATTATTCTTGTAATCTCTTGCCTAACTATTTTTATTAATTTTTATAAAATGGTAAAAGAACGTGCTTTTCATTTGGCCATTCTAAGAACCTATGGAGCTACTAATTTTCAGCTTATTAAAACACTTATATACGAAGCTTTATTTATAGTATTTATAGCATTTTTAACAGGTGTCTTATTAGTTAAAATTGGCATGTATTTTGTCTTAAACACTATGCAAACAAACGTTCAGTCTAACATACTTAAAGAATTGCCTTTTCAAAATATATTAGAAATAGCAATGCTTATTCTTATCATGGTGATTGTATCTGTTACAGTTGCTATATATCCATTAGTAAGTATGAATATTTCAACAATTTTAAGCCATGAGAAATAATTTTTTATTTTTAATATTACTTTTTTTAACTAGCACTTTATCTTTTAGTCAGCAAAAAATTACTTGGCAAGATTTATCTAAAGTTACTTATACAGAAAAGTTTTTCCCTTTATACGATGAGTATTTTAAGTATCCTGAATTTTCACTTACAGTAAAAAAATTAGAAGGAAAGCAAATAACTATAACAGGTTATTTTTTAAATATATCTCCAGAAGACAATTTATTTATCTTATCAAAAGGACCAATGTCATCTTGTTTTTTCTGTGGTCAAGGAGGTCCTGAAACAGCTATTGAACTTCAATTTTCTAATAAATCAAATTTTAAAACCGATAATATAGTCGCAATAACTGGAACATTAAAACTAAACAAAGATGATGTTGAGCATTTTAATTATATTCTTATAGATTGTAAAGGAGTGTTGGTAAAGTAAAATATTAATATTATATAAAATAGAAGTAGTGCGTATTTACCCAGATATAACGTTGGCAAAACGACCTCATAAAATTTTGGCTAAAAATAGGTGAGTGGAGCGTACATATTTTAGGCTATATAATTGCAATTATCCAGTGGATGATTGTATTTGGAAGCCGTAATTGTTTCCAAAATTATATACTATTTTCAATATTGATTGAGTATCAATATTGAAAATACCTAACTTGATTTTTTGTTTAGCTCACGCGTTAATATTGTTTTAGATATGTTCGTGAATCTCCTAAAAAGTCAATTTCATAAAATTTAAGCTCTTATGGCAAGCTTATGAGAATCGCGTAGAAAAAAATATTACCTACAATTAGCTTTACATAATTACTATCGATATAAGTCTGCGACGTTATATCTGTAATTATGTCAAATATGGCCCAAAAGCGCTATTACGCTAATTGTTGTGAAATGTACTATAATGGCCTGCGTTATGTGCACTTTGCTTTGGTAAAAGCGAAGTAGCAAATACTACATTTTCTTTATTTTTTTCTTGACTAATGTTTCTCTACAATGTTAATGGAACACGCTTTTTACGAAACGACGATAGGAGAGAAGTGGAATGTGTGTGGAATGAATAGGACTGATAAAATTAATTAGTTATTTCATTAACTCTATTATAGGCTTCTTGAAAATTAAATGCATTTGATTGAGAATTAAAATAACTGTCTTTTACATCATCTATAAGTAAGTTGATGTGAAATAAATCTGCTCCATATTCTTTAAGCTTCGATTTAATCTTATTCAAGATATTTATAATTTCTTCATACTTTTCTTTTTCGACTGAAAGGTTTGTTATATATGTCTTTAAAAAAGAACTGTAATTATTATATTCAAAACGATCAAATTCCTTATTGTATATTAGGTTAAATAATTTCTCAATTATTTCATAACCATTAAATGCATTATACTCAGAAAATTGAATCATTCTAATAGAACTGATATTGTTCTTTTCAGCTGATTCTACTAAAAACTCAATCGCTTTTATATCATTTAATTTAAAAAGATTTTGTAATGCATAATTATTAAATTTATCATCATCTTTTTTTAAGTAGTCAAGTGATTTTTCTAAACAAAAGTCTTCATTAATATTCAATTCAATCATAATTTCAATTGCATACCAATAAAGATAACTATCAAAAGGTTAGCTTTTATTTTGGCGTTGGCAAGCGATGGATAATTGTGTGTAAAATAAATTGCCAGAGCAATTTGATTTTATAAAACAATCGAGCGCTTGGTAGCGGCTATTTTACATAACGGCTAATTATAGATACAAATGTTTTAAAAAACTCTACGAAGCAAACCGCTTATTAGTTTAATGACCCAAGTTCCAATTATTCTTATGAAAACAAATGCTTCTGGGATATTTTACATAATACTACATTATAGAAAACAATGCCCTAAACAACATAATGAACATTTGTACTATAATGTTCTGCGTTATGTAACTTTGCTTTGGTAAAAGCAATAGTTTCATTTGATGATTTTTCTTTTAAAAGTTTTCTTCTCCAAAGTTTCTTTTATTAAAGTAATGGAACACTTTTTATGTGACGACGTAGGAGGAAAGCATAATGTGTGTGAAATGGAAATCACGTTAAAAACTTTTTAGATAAATTACTTTTAAGTAATATATTACTTACTGAAAATTAATATATTTGGTAAACTTAATAATCAATTATTTCTCTCCCTTTTTGTTGATTATTTTACTAAAATATATTTTAAAACAATGAATATTAAAATACCAGAAATATTTAATGCAAAATTAGATGGAAATTATAGAGCTTTAATTGACAATACAGCTGCAAAATTTAGTGAAATCCTAGTAGATAACAAATTAGAATTTTTTCCTGAATTTACTAATCACGGAATAACTCACATTGAAGAAGTTTTAGAAACAGCATCAAACATAATTTCAGAGGACAGTTATGATTTTTTAATTAAAGAGGATATTTCTGTATTAATTATGTCTGTTATTTTGCATGATGTAGGTATGCATATCACAAGTGAAGGATTGAAAAAATTGCTTGAATGTGAATATGACGAATACAAAGTCGACTTCTTTGATAGATTAAACTGGAAGCAAACATGGAACGATTTTTTTTATGAAGCTAAAAGATTTAATGACGTGCAATTAATCAATATATTCGGAAAATCTGATATTGAAATTAAACAACCTGATTTTGATAATTTAGACGATATATCAAGGAAATTATGCGGAGAGTTTATAAGAAGGCACCATCATAGGCTTGCTCACGAAATTGCAATTGGTGGATTTCCTACTAAAATTGGGGGAGAAAATATATTTCTTTTGGATAATGTTGAACCTGAAATATTAGATCTATGCGGTTTAGTAGCACGTAGTCATGGTATGAATTTGAGAGACACATTCAATTATCTAACTGAATCATATGATATGTCTTGGAGGTTACCATATAACGTCAAAGTTTTTTTTCTAATGGTAGTTTTAAGAATTTCAGACTACATACAAATACATTCTGACAGAGCATCATCAGTCTTAATTAAAACAAAAAGATTTTCTAGCCCAATATCTATTCAAGAATGGGAAAAACATAATTCTATTAAGCAAATAGATGTAAATACAACTGATCCAGAGAGAATATTTATAAATGCCAAACCACAGAATAGTAAAATTTATTTGGAGCTGAAGAAATTGTTTAATGATATACAATATGAATTTGATTTATCATGGGCGATCTTGGGTGAAGTCTATGGAATGGATTCTAAACTAAATAATCTAAAAATAAAATATAGACGAATAACTTCAAATCTTGATTATAAAAACAAGTTTGCAAAAACTGTCAATTATATACCTGAAAAAATTCGATTTGATGCAGATCCAGAATTATTAAAACTACTAATAGGGCCTCTATATGGAGAAGATCCAAAATATGGAGTACGAGAGCTATTACAAAATTCTGTAGACGCAACAAAAGAGAGACAATTTGTAGACGAAAATTTTAATAAAAAAATATCTATTAGTTTAAAGAGAATTGATTCTAATGACGATGATAAAAAGTATTTTTTTATAATTAAGGATAATGGTATCGGAATGACACAAGATACTATAATTGATTTCTTTTTTAAAGCGGGAGCATCATTTAGAAATAGTATGCTTTGGAAGAAAAATTTCATTGAGAATGATTCTGTCCAAGTTGAGAAAACTGGTAGATTTGGTGTTGGTATATTGGCAGCTTTTTTATTAGGATCTGAATTTGAATTAAAAACTAGATACTACTTGAATGAGAAGGGTTATACATGTAATGCTTCATTAAATACGACTCAAATAGAGTTATTGAATTGTGATTGTGAAATTGGTACTGAAATAAAAATAACATTGAACAATGAAGTCAATAGCACATTTATTGATTTAATGAATAATTTAAAAAATGAAAATGATCATAATTATTCAAGTTTAAGATATAGGAATAACAAAAACAAAAGCAAATTAGAATGGTTTGTATGGTATGAAATGGATTTTCCTGAAATTGTATATGAAATTGAAGAAGATGAACTTGTAAAAATATTTGATTATAGTTATAATGAAATTTCCTCAATTCCTGAAAAACCTTCAAAAGGGTGGAATAAATTCAACACCGATACTTTCAAATCTATACACTGGACAATTGATACAAATAGAGATGATAATGACCATTTTTATTATGATCAAGATCCTGATGAAATAGTAGGAAAAAGCGATTTATTTTGTAATGGTTTTAAAATTAGTAGAGGTTTTAAAATTCCGAATTATCCATGGAATATACCAGATGTATCAGTTTTTGATGGAGATGCAAGAATGCCATTAAGCTTGAGTAGGGATTATCTACTTAATGATCGATTACCCTTCGAAACTGAATTAATTGAAAATATTTGTAATTATATAATAGATGCTCTTTTAAAAACAGAGTTTGATAAAGTCGGAAATTTTTATATTCCAAATGAAAATATTCTTAATTTAACTACAAATTTTAATTTGAGTGATTATGTTGCTGTAATAGATGATAAGTTTACTTTAGTAATGCCATCTATTTTCAAGTCTCTAAATATTAAGACCTTTTATCAAGTATATATAAAAGAAAGTTCTCAACCAAAGAAGCTTTTTACTGATAAAAAAACATACTATCAAGCCATACATCTTAAAAATGATCCTATTTATTTTTATAAAAGAATATTAGACACTTCTTATTATACACCTCAAAGCCATACCAGTTGGTTTAGCTTGAATAGCGGAAATAGACGTCGCGATTTACAACACAATTATTATTTACAAAATGATAAGTTACTCTATTTACTAGAAAAAAATAGATTATCAAAGTCCTTTAAAGATAAACACAATAAGCAATTATTTAATGAGAAATGGAGTGTTATAAAAAATGACAATGTCACTAGTTCATATGAGTTTAATAAACGGAAACAAAAGGCAAAAATAAAGCTAGCCGAAACTAAAATTGATAAAAATAGCTTATCATCTGATGACTTCTTTTTTATCAAAGAAAATTTTATTTCAGAAGCCGACTACAATATTTTTGAAAAATTTAAAGAAGTATGGATAAAAAGGTTTGATAGCGATAATTTTTTAATACCTATTAATAAGGATTATAGGAAATAGCCTCATAAAATTTTGGTTAAAACAATAGGAGAGTGGAACGTCTATATTTTAGGGGTTTAGCAATACATAATCTTAAGAGTTTCAATTTCGCAATGAATTTCAAGGCAGTCTTAATCAGTTACAATGTTTCCTAAAATATAGTGTAACGAAACGTTATTGTTTCCAAAAGTTTATGCAGTTTTGATTTTTTTGTTTCTTTTTTTATCAAGAAAAAAAGATAAGAATGAAAACTTAAGAAGTTCAAATCTTTAATTTCTATTTTACATAATATTAGAAGTTACAATTAAAAGAATATTCTAATGAAAGCGAGAATAAAGCAAGTGTACAGAAATTTTTAAGTAAGGAATTGAGCAAGGGAAAATTTTGTACTGTTGCGTAATGCTGACGAGAAATTTCTGAAAACTTTTTACAACGAGAATTTCAATTACAGACGAATTATAAATACGAAGCTAAAAGCATTTGCTTTTTTTGGCGTTGGCAAGCGATGGATAATTGTGTGTAAAATAAATTGTGATAACAATTTGATTTTATAAAACAATCGAGCGTTTGGTAGCGGCAATTTTACATAATGGTAAATTATAGCTACAAATTTATAGTTCTAATGTTTCTTGATAAATCGCGTATTTGAAAAATCTTGAACCATTGTACAGAATATTCAATTTAAACGAGAAGTAAAATACTAATGTTTAATTACCCAAGTACAAACGTTTGTTATGAAAACAAGACATTATGGGATATTTTACATAATATTGAATTATAGCTACACATCTAAATTATTCTAACAAAGCCACAATTAGCTTGACATAATTACTATCGATATAAGTCTGCGACATTATATCTGCAATTATGTCAAATATCGCCCAAAAGCGCTATTTCGCTAATTGTTGTAAAATGTACTATAATGTTCTGCGTTATGTAACTTTGCTTGGGTAAAAAGCTTTTACCAGTACTAATCTTCTTTGATTTTTTTTCTTCTCAAATGTTTCTTTAAAAATGTAATGGAATACGCTTTGCCCGAAGCGACGATAGGAGTGAAGTGGGAATGTGTATGGAATGGGAATATTCTCTCTAATTTTCAATTAATTACGGAATCCCGTAGAAAGTTACTTGTTAAAATTCTTTATATTGTGATGGAGTTATAGACCTCTTCCTATCTATAATTTCTAACAAAATATTATAACTAAAGAATCATTCAATTAATATATGTATTTATCTAAACTAAAAATTAAAAATTTCAGAGGAATAAAACAGATAGAATTAGATTTTCATAAAGGGTTAAATGTTTTAATTGGAGAAAATAATTCTGGCAAAACTGCTATAGTTGACGCATTAAGAATTGGTTTAGGATATGGAAAATCAAACAATAATATTTACATAAATGAAACTGACATACATTTAAATAGGAATGACATAAATGAAGAGAATGATGAAATTCAATTTGATTTCATTTTTGAACTAGAAGATGTTAAAGAAAGAGAATGTTTTTTTGATTTTTTATCTCAAGATGCAGAGAATCCTTTAAAACAGACAATACAAATTCATATCAAGTTTAAATATGAAAAAAGAGGAAGTAGAAACTTCTTTAAAAGAACTGTCTGGGGTGGGGATAATGAAGGACAGAATGTTCCATATGATGCTTTAGAAGAAATCTTCTTTATATACCTAGACCCATTAAGAGATGCTGTACAGAGCCTTAAACCATACTCATATGCGAATAAGGTTGGAAATTTGTTTAATGAATTAACAAAATATAAAAAGGAAGGAGCTGATATTCCCCTAAATGAAGAAAAAAAGAATGAATTAGCATCAGACTTATACAGCGTATTTGAAGGTAACGATAGTGATTGGGAATCAATTCTACAGACAGGTAATGAAAAAGTAAATGATCATCTAGAAGGAACTGGTATTTCTACAAAGTATCCAAATATTAGAATGAAATATGTTGGTAGAAAGTATTCAGATGTGGTTAAGGGAATAGAACTTAAAAGGCCCGTTTATGAGCCAGAACCAGAGAATGGACAAAAATATTTTGAGATACATCAAAATGGGCTTGGGGAGAATAATTTAATATACACATCTGTCGTTTTGGGGGATTTAATTAATAGATGTGAAGATGACGAACTTCAAATTTATAATGCATTATTAGTTGAAGAACCCGAAGCTCACTTGCATCCTCAATATCAGAATACTTTTTTTCAATATTTAAACAAACTTCAAAGTACAGGTGTTCAAATATTCATTACGTCACATTCACCAACTATTACAGCTAAATCAAATTTTGAAAATATTACAGTTTTACAAGTTCAAAATAATAAAGTTTCTCCATTTTGTTTCTCTAGATTAAGCTTGGATGAATTTACAACAAGAAATAGAAATCATCTCAAAAAATTCTTAGATACAACTAAGTCTAAGTTGTTTTTTGCCAATGGTGTGATATTAGTAGAAGGGATTGCAGAGGCGATATTAATTCCTATAATTTCCCAAATGTTTTTAGGTTTTGATTTGGATAAACTTGGGATAGAGATTGTAAATATTAATGGCGTGGCATTTGAACATTTTGCGAAATTATTTAATAATAATGATGTAAAGAAAAGAATGTCATCAAGATGTTCAATTATAACTGATAGTGATCCAAAAGGAGACAAACCAATTTCGGATAGAGCGATAAAAGCTCAGGGGTATGAAAATGAAAATCTAAAAGTTTGTCTTGCTCCTAATACTTTGGAGTATGATTTATTCAATGAGTCAGTTATAAATAAATCAGTTATGAGATTTGTTTATAGGTGCCTTCATTTGCAAACTCCAGATTTATTAATGGATTTTAATGCTGATACACTAATGGAAAAATTGAAATCGAATCAAGATAAAGGTGATTTTGCCTTAGATTTAGCTAATAAACTTAAAGATGTTGAAGGGTTTGAAGTTCCAGATTATATTGAGAAAGCTATTAACTGGGTATTAAAAATAGAGGAGAATGTTTAGTAATCTTACAGGGAAACAAAAAGAAATTGTTGATTGTAAAAAATCTCGAATAGTTGTAAAAGCTTGTCCTGGAAGCGGAAAAACTTATTCAGTTTCGGCAAGACTTGCAAACTTAATCACAAATAAGAGTTATAAACATAGTGGTATAGCAGTTATATCTTTTACCAATACGGCGGGTAATGAAATTAAAAAGAGTTTACTCGAAAATTATAATATTCAAAATATAGGTTACCCTCATTTTTTGGGAACTATAGATAGTTTTATCAATAAGCATATATTTCTTCCTTTTGGACATTTAATTATGAAATGTGAAGCAAGACCAGAAGTTGTTGGAACTGAATTTAACCAATGGTATGATTATGATTCATCAAAGAGAAATAGATTTTCTCAAAAAATTACTGACCCAAATTATTATTTTGATAAAGTTTCATTTGACAAGAATGATGTTTTATTGAGACTTCTACCATATAACTCATATCATTTTGGAAAAGCAAAATGGGATAATATGTACAAGGCAAATAATGAATATAAAAAAGAGATAAGTGATTTAATAGAATGTAAAGAGAAGTATTTTAAAGAAGGAAAAGCTAATCAATCTGATGCTAATTATATTTCTTTAAAAGTTTTAAAGAAATATCCATTTGTCCTTAATAGTTTATCTAAAAGATATTCAAATTTAATAATTGATGAAGCCCAAGATACTACTGATATTCAAATGGAGATTATTGAACTTTTAGATAATGCAAAACAAGAAAATATAATTTTTATAGGCGATCCTGATCAAGCAATTTTTGAATGGAATACTGCCGATGCAGAACTATTTTTAAAGAAATACAATAACGAAAAATATTTTAATATTGAACTTGATGAAAATAGAAGGTGTTCAGCCAAAATTTGCTCTGTATTAAATAAAATGGTTGGATCAACTACTATATCAATAGCTGATGTAAAAGATGATATCAATCAACCTGAAGTAAAAGGTTATGACATAAATGATAAAGATTCTGTTCAAAAAATAAAAAATGATTTTCTTGAAAAATGTACGGAATTGGGTATAAAACATAATAAAAGTGCTATTCTTTTTAGAGGTAAAAGTTTTGGTGAAGAACATTTTGAACTTGCTATAGATAATTCATATGATAATCCCTGGGTAAATAAACATTACTATGTTAAAGATATCGTTCACGGTAAATTTCTTATGGAGAAAGGAGAATTTAGAAAATCTCTAAAATTATTAGAAAAAAGTTATTATAAATGTTTAGTTCCAAATTTAAAATATGTATCAAAAACATTCTTACAAAAAGAGATTGAAGAAAAAGGGTTTAGGGAATACAGACAGAAATTGTTTGGTTTTATAAATTTACTACCAGCTACAACTTTAAAAACCTTAAATCAATGGATAATTGAAACTAATTCTATTTTTGAAAAGAAAGGATATAATAAACTTTTAGTAAAAACAAGCAAGTCAAATTTTTTAATAAAAGAATTATTTCACAAAGTTGAAACTTCTGATTTGCAGTTTAATTTAGGTACAATCCATTCAGTTAAAGGGCAAACCTTTGAAGCTACATTGCTGTTTCTGAAAAAGAAGACAGTTAAAAATTATTCTACAGTTTTAGCAAATAATTATAATGAACCTGATGAAGCTAAAAGAAGAAAAGATATGGAAGAGTTAAGATTAGTATATGTTGCTTGTTCCAGACCTAAAAGATTACTTTGGCTAGCTGTTCCAAATGATGATGTTCAAATTTGGAATCATTATATGGGATTAGATGAAATTAACGATTGAAACAAATATTGAAGAAGATATCTATAATACAAGAATTTATTAAATCAGAATTCCAAAAATTCGAATTAATTTCAAAAACTAATGGGAGGGAAGGAGTTGATTTTTTAATTGGTGAAAATCTATTATACCTACAATTCATTAATTTAGATACTACAGAACGCAGTATTAAAATATCAAAACAAGATTTAGGAGAACTAAAAGATAACTTATTTATCGCTTTAGTTTTAATCATAGAAAAAGAACCAAGAGCTATTTATTTCATTCCGTCCAAAGACTTACAAGAATCCAATAGTAACTTCTTTGTAAATAACGAAGTAAGTTTAATACCCAGCTTATCCAATTGGGAAATTAAAGTATCTAGCAATACAATTCCAGAACTAGCAAAATACGCTTTAGAAAATATGATTGATAAACTAAAAGTTTAGTTTTATAATATTATGTAAAATAGAACTAATGCGTTTTTACCCAGATGTAGCGTTGGCAAAACGGCCTCAGAAAACTTTGGTCAAAACAATAGGTGAATGAGCGTACATATTTTAGAGGTCTAGCAATACATATTATTGATAGTTTCAATGTTTAAGGCTAATTCAAAGTAATCTTAAAAAGTTACAATCTTTTCTAAAATATAGCGATTGAGCCGTGATTGTTTCCAAAGTTTTGTGCAGCCTTGATTTTTTTGTTTCTTTTTTTATCAAGAAAAAAAGATAATAATAAACGATTTAATAGTCACGATTTCTAATTTCAGTTCTAAATGTTCATAAACAACTAAATCAAGAAATGTTGAATAATTGCAGAATTTGAGCTAGTGTACAGAAATTATCTCTCAGAGTAATTTTGTACTCTTGCGGCAAGCTTACGAGAATGTCATAAAAAAAAATATTGCAGGATTATTATTGAATACGCGAATTTTGACACAATCTAAAAGGTTAGCTTTTTTATGTCGGTGGCTATGCGGTTGGAAATTGTGTTTAGAAATAAACGCCAGTAAGCGTTTAATTTATAAAAAGCAATCGAGCGCATAGGCAGCGGCAATTTTACATAATGGCTAATTATAGCTACAAACAGCAGAATGTTTCTTATTTAGTACTAAACCCAAGAGCCAAATGTTTAATGACCCAAGTACTGTGGTTTAAGGTGTGTACAAGACTTCCTGGGATATTTTACATAATATAGAATTATAGCTTACAAACTATATTTTGATGGAAAACTGAATTTGATATATTTGTACTATAATTTATATTATGTAAAATAGAGTTTTTTGAAAACTAACCTATTTAAGAGATTGATTAAAATATTACTTATTGTGTAATGTTTCAATTATGTGTTTAGCAACAGTTTCTCCGCTAGACATTGGTGTATCTCCTACTAAATAAATTGTATCTGAATATTTAAATTCTGAACTGTTACTGCTATGACTTACTTGTTTTAAATTTGGTAAGGCTTTTTTGATTTTGTAACGTTTTATAAATCGCTTAGTCACAATATTACAATACGTTTTTAATTCATCTTGAACGGATTGAATTAATTTGGTTTCATCCAAATTATGAGCTTTAACTATAGTTACTGACAGTACATTTGAATTATTACTGGAGCTTGTCGCTATGCTTGTTGTATAAAAAATATTATTAATTAGTGCATTGCTATTTGTTACTAAACCAATAATTGGCTTTTTGATGGTGTCTTTTTCGACTTCAAAATATAATGTATCACAGGATTTCCAGGTCATTGTTTGTTTTATTCCTAATACATTTGAGGCTTCTGTAGCTATTATAGTGATGTCTGAATCAATTTTGGATTGATCTTCTAATACTAAATGGTTATCCTTTACAGATTGTACTTTGGTATTGAATACAAACTGAGTGTTTTTTAGCTTGGATTGTAGTTGGTTAGGAATGTCCTGCATTCCGTTTTTAGGAATTGAAGCTAAACCCTGACCAAACATCTTGTATATGAATTGGAACATTGTACTAGAGGTTTGTAATTGAGTTTCTAGAAAGATTCCGCTAAAAAAAGGTTTGAAAAAATCTTTGATGATTCGGTTTGAAAATCCTTTATCCTTTAAGTATTGTTGTGTTGTGGTCTGTTTGGACTTAAAAATAGCGTCAATAGCTTTGTTTTTAAGTTCAATATTTAATTTAAGGATTGCTATTTTATCTTTTAATGACCCAATATTAGATAGTATGGTAGGTATTAAAAGTGACCAATCCCTTAGAGGATCACCAATGGTTTGTGTTGTTCCGTTTTTAAAAATGACAGCTCCTGGTTTGATTTTTTGAAGTTGTAAAGCGTCATAGTCTAAGTATTGTTTAGCTTTTGGATATGCTTCTAAAAGAACTTGAAACCCATGATCGAGTTGAAATCCTTCAAAAACATCTGTTTTTACACGACCTCCAACTCGATCACTAGCTTCTATTATTGTAGGACTAAATCCTGCTTTTTCTAGGTTTATGGCTGCAATAAGACCACTTATTCCTGCACCTACAATAGTAATTTTTGTATTAGTACTCATTGACCTTATACTAATCTACCTTTTAAACGTACTTCAATTTTTTTCTTTTTGACCGTTAAACGTTTCATGATGTCCATTAAAGACTTGTCTTTATTTTTTTTGTAAATTTCGTTAATTGCTAAAATTAGACGTTTCGCTTCTCTAGACGCTACTACTCTATCACTTGTTGACATATGATTCATTTTAGCTTTTTCAAATTCTAATGCTTGATTTATTAAAAGTTCCATATTAAGTTTTGTTTAATTTTATATAAAAATACCTAAACAAAACTGTTTTATGTTATTTTTTGTTAAAATTTAATATAATTTTAAGAAATTACTATAAGTAGACATTTCACTAAAAAATGGTACAAATGTGATCTTACCTTTTAATTGAAAGCTTGTCATATGGACGTGTATACTTTGAGTCCCTAAAAAAAGCCCAACATTTAAGTTGGGCTTTTATCATGAAAAGGATTGTATTACTTAATTAGTTAATAATATTACCATTAGCTCTAAACTCGACATCCTTGTTTTTTCCTTTACGTTTAAACTCGACGTCATAAAATGTACCTTTAGATGCGCTAGTCACGTATTCGATTTCGGTTATGGTTTCGTCTTTATATTTATCTTTAATTACCGCTTTAATGGCTTTAGGCAAGTCGCCTTTACTAATACTAGATTCGGTTTCTATCCATTGTCCATTAGGACTGAAATCTGCTCTGTATTTTTCACCTTTTTGTTTGAAATGAGCTTCATAGTTTCCGTTTGAATCTTTCTCCCAATCCGGATCGTTTTCTCCTGGATATTTATTTTCAAAAGCTGATTGTACTGCTTTTGGTGCTTGAGCTTGAATAGTGTTACAGCTAAATGTTAATGCTATGATTATAATGTATGGTATGGTTTTTAGGTATTTCATGGGTTATTTATTTTAATATGTTAATAGATACGACTTCAATTTCGCTATATATATTGTCTTGGGTTGTTTGTTTTAATTTTAAATTAAACGCTTCACCGACGTGTTTGTTTACGTCTAGATCATAGGTTTCTAAAGCTTTACTAGCCTCAATCTCTTCTATAATAATTACATTGTCCGAATGGTCTGTGAAATAGAATAAGCGTCCATCAAAACCGTCGTAAATCACTTTTTTAGTTACTTCTGCTTTATTTATAGTGTTATGTTCTGTATTTACAGCTATTGTTGACGCAAAAAACAGACTCATTATAATGCTTATTAGTTTCATAATTTATGTTTTTAAAGGGTTATACTTGTGTCTTTACAAAGATGATAACAACGTGTTGTTTTTGCATTACATAATTATGGATGTGCTTTACATGATTAACATATTAACGTTTTTTAACGCAAAAAGCACAATGATGACATTGTGCTTTTTGATAATTAAGTGTGTTGGTTGTTAGATTTTATTACCGTAAATATCTAATTCTATTACAGGTTTACCTAATTGTTTAACTTGGTCAAACTGTGTTTTTTTATCTCCCACTATTAAATATACCATTTCGGATTCGTTTAAATATTGATTGATAACGGTTTTATAATCCTCTAAAGACATATTTATTAATTCATTTTGATCTTTATCTAAAAAGTCGTCCGCTTTTTGGTATTTACTAATCGCTCTAAGTATGCTTAGCTGAGCACCTAAACTTTCATAAGCTCTGGTGTTTCCTTTTAATATTTTATTTTTAGTAAGCTCTACTTCTGTATCTGTAAAACTATCTTTGTAATTAGTAACCATGTCTTTAATAATCTTTAAAGATTTTAAAGTCGCATTAGCACGAACGCTGGTTCTGATAGTAAATGGACTAACCGTGTGACGTGAGGTTATGCCAGAATAGGCACCATAGGTATATCCTTTACCAATTCTAAGGGTTTGAAATAAGCGTCCACTAGAACCACCACCTAAAATCTCGTTAGCAAACTCTAGTTTATTTGCATTATCGTCTGTTGCAGTTAAAGCTAATTTACCAATATACACTACTGATTGTTTAGCATCAGGTACATCTACAAAATACAAGTTTCCGGCAGTATTGGTATTATCAAGCTCTTGATTAGGAATTGTGATTTGGTCTCCAGTCCAATCTTTTAGAGGGCTTAAAGCTGCTTCGGTTTGTGATTTATTGATCGCACCTGCAATATGGAATGTAGCTTGTTTAGGCGATAGATTTTTATAATAGGCCTTTAGGTCCTCCATTGTAATAGACGCAGTACTTTGTAAGGTCCCAGATCCATTAATCCCAAAGCGATTATCTTTACCATACATTAATTGGTTATAGACATTAGATGCTATTGCATTTGGATTAGCCTCGCTACCTTTTAACCCTGTTTCTAATGCTTGTTTTAATCTGGTAAACTCTTTACTGTCCCAACGCGGTTCTGAAATAATTTCTTTAACCAGTTTAATGGTTTCGTCTAAATTTTTAGTCAAACATGATCCAGTGATATGAAAGTCCTCACTAGCACTATACATACTTATTCTAGCCCCTAATAAACCTATAGCCTCTTCAAGGTCTGCAGCAGTTTTAGTTTTTGTTCCTTGCATCATTAGATCGCTAAATAAATTAGCCACTCCTTCTTTACCTTTAGGATCTAATAGTTGACCACCAGGAATGGTAATATCAAATTGGACTAAAGGAACTTCGTTATTTTCTATTCCGTAGATAGCTAAGCCATTTTCTAATTGACCTTTCCAAATGGCAGGAGATTTAAACACTGGAAGTTTACCAAAATCAGGTTCACTTCTATCAAATTTGCTAGGTGTTTTTTGGTACACAGCTTCCTCACCTTGGCTTACTTCTTCATTAGCAACCTCTTGTTTCACCTCTTCAATCCAAACTGTTGCTTGTTGGCTATCTGCTACCGCTAAGTCTAATTGCCCTTTAGGTACAACACTAGTCATAACAAAGTTTTTACCTTTGATGTATTGGTTATACACACGCATTACATCCTCGGCAGTTACTGTATTGGTTAATTTTGCACGTTGTGTGATGAAACTTGGATCACCATTAAACTCGTTATCCTGTACTAATTGAAATGCTTTATTTAAAACCGTACTTACCCCTTGGTATAATCCAGTTTCAAGTTCGGCTTTAATACGTTTTAAATCCGCAGTATTTACTCCGTTAGTTTCAAATTTTGTTAACCCAGCATCAATTGCTGCTTTTACTTGATCTAAATCAGTACCAGCATTAGCACGCACTCTAAATACAAACTCGCCAGCTAATTCACTGCTATTTTGGTAAGTTCCAACACGAGGCGCCAATTTTTGTTCTTCAACAAGGACATTATATAAAGGAGACTTTTTACTTCCGCTTAACAATTCGCTTAAAATATCTAAAGCATAGCTATCTTCATGATAGTTTTTAACCGTTGGAAATACCATACGAACTTCAGGAAGCTTAGCAAAATTGTCTTCAAAATAAAGCGATTTAGTTTGCTCTAAAACTACTGGATCAAAATTTTGCTCTTCAACGTCAGGTCCACTAGGAATTTCTCCAAACCACTGCTCTACTAATTTTTTAGTTTCGTCTATATCAATATCTCCAGCAATTACTAAAGAAGCATTTTTAGCACCATAATATTGTTTATAAAACTCTTTAACATCATCAATGGTTGCTGCTTGTAAGTCTGGTAATGCTCCGATAACAGTCCAATTATAAGGGTGTCCTTGTGGGTATAAGTTTTTACGAATAATCTCGTCTGTATAGCCATAAGGAGCGTTATCTACACGTTGACGTTTTTCATTTTTTACGACTTGCTTTTCACGTTCAAGTGCTGCTTCTGTTACTGTGTTGATCATGTAACCAAAACGGTCAGAATCTATCCACATGATTTTTTCAAATGCATCTTTAGGGACTACTTCATAATAAACTGTATAATCGTTAGAGGTTCCACCATTACGACTTCCACCCCATTCTGGTATCATTTTACGGTTGGCTCCAACTGGTACGTTTTCAGAATCGTTAAACGACATGTGTTCAAAAAAGTGAGCAAAACCAGTTTTTCCAGGTTTTTCTCTGTTAGATCCAACGTGCATTAAGGTTGCTACAGCCACAATTGGGTCTGAATGGTCTTCGTGAAGGATTACTTCTAGTCCATTGTCTAGAGTGAATTTTTGGTACTCGATTTTAAAATCGGGTGTCTGTTCTACGGTTGTTTCAGCCGAATCTTTACAAGATATTAAGGCTAAAGCACTTAGAACGAAAAGGGATTTAATTGTTCGCATTATATTAATTTTAATAGATAGACCTTAAAGGTAATCATTAATTATTTGTCTTAAATAAATAATAAAAGATGACCATTTGACAATGATTTTAAGTATCTTTAAGTATAACTTAAAATAAAATTATATGGATATCAATTTTGAATATGATAAGGTAAAAGCTAGTGAAAGCTTAGAGCAATTTACTACTGAGAAAATCCAAAAGTTGTTTAATAAATACGAATTTATAGTACGTGCTGATGTGTTTTTTAAATTAGAAAACACTCATGACGATAAATCAGGCAAAATTGCTGGTATTAGATTAAGTGCACCAGGACCAAGATTGTATGCTGAAGAAAGTAAAGACACGTTACATAAAAGTGTTAGCGAAGTTGTGACACAATTAGAGCGTCAATTAGCTAAAAGAAAAGGAAAAATGAAAGCCCATTAATAGTATATTTATCGACAGATAATAAAAAAAGCCTAATCGTTAGATTAGGCTTTTTTTATGTTATAAATAACTTATACTGTAATTTGTTTCATTTTAATGCCTAAGGTTTGCTCGATTTTTTTCAGATCTTTGTATTCGTTTCCTAAAATTAAAGCAATAGACTCCCCTTTTTTTCCAGCACGAGCTGTACGACCACTTCTATGAGTGTAATACTCTATATGCTCTGGTAATTGGTGATGCATGACAAATGCTAAGTCGTTAACATCAATACCTCTAGCAGATACATCTGTAGAGATTAGTAATTGTAAACTGGTATTTTTAAAAGCACGCATCACTTTATCACGTTCTTTTTGTTGCATATCGCCTTCTAAAGCACCAACGTTAAACCCTTCGGTTTCTAATTGATGTTTTAAAGCTTGTGCACCAGCTTTAGTACGAGTAAAAATAATACCACGTTGGTCTTCTCTATCTTCTAATAACCTAATAATTGTTGACGCTTTATCATGTAAAGATGTTTCGACAAAAAAGTGAGTGATATTTTGGTTAACAATACTGGTTCTGTCAATTTCTAATCTAATCGCTTCATCTGCAATGTAGCGTTTTACAATTGCTTTTAGGTCGTCAGACATAGTTGCACTAAATAACCATGTGTTTTTTGGACCAGTAACACCGCTTAAAATAGTAGTTAAATCGTTTTTGAATCCCATGCTTAGCATCTCGTCTGCTTCGTCCAAGACAATGGTTTTAACTTCAGAAAGATTAACTGCTCCACGGTTAATTAAATCGACTAATCGACCAGGTGTTGCAATAATAATATGAGTTGTTCTGGCTACATTTTTAAGTTGAATGTCAATTTTTTCGCCACCATAAACACCCTCTAAAAAAATCTTGGTGTTATTATATTTTGTGAATTTAAAAAGTTGTTTTTTTATTTGTTGCACTAACTCTCTGGTTGGAGCTATAATTACTGCTTGAACAGCATCCTTTTTAGGATTAATTTTATGCAATACTGGTAAACCAAACGCAGCTGTTTTACCTGTACCTGTTTGTGCTAACCCAATAAAATCGGTTGTTTTTTTAAGTAATGTAGGTATAGCTTGTTCTTGAATTTGAGTTGGTGTTTTAATCCCTACCTCTTTCAATGATTTTACGTAATTTTTGTCTAAACCAAGGTCTCTAAACGTCATAATTTTAGTAATTAGTCAATCGTTATTTTAATGTATTACAAAAGTAAGCAACTGCAAACTGCGACTGGATACTAGTACTTATTTAATTTATTATTCCTCAGGCGGAAACCCGTTTATTTCTTCAAAAATCTCGTCAAAATTAGATCTTAAATACGAATTTAATTTTTTACGATAATCCTCTTTTAGCCACTCTACGAAATTGTAAGTACTTTTACTAATGCACTTAGTATAACGAGAGATACGGTAATCTATATCGTCCCCTAATAATTTAGCTAAAGCTAAAGCATCCCAAAGGTCTTCGCTATTTTCTGTACAAATGTGTGCGTGGTGTTGTATAGAGCGTTCTAGTACAACTTTAGAGCTCTCTCCTGCTCTGATACTGTCTATGTAACATTTTTTGATATCAAAATAGACTTGTTCCGACTTTTTAAATTGCTCACGCAACTCGTCTGGCATTTCATATCTAAAATTGTTTTCAAGCTCTTCATCACTTAAAATTCCGTCTAAGTAATAATTAGGAGAACGGAAAATTTTATGCCAATCTAAGTCACTTCCCCAAGGACCAAAACGGTGTAGGTTGTTTCCTAAATCGATTACTGTAAATCCGCTTTTGTCTTTTAAAATACGCGATCCACGACCAATCATTTGGTAGTATAAGGTCAAAGATTTTGTGGCTCTGTTAAGCATAATACACTCGACTGTAGGCTCATCAAAACCAGTTGTTAAGATACTAACAGAGGTTAAAATAGCATCAGGCGTTTCTTTAAACCATCTTAAGATTTCTTTACGTTCTTTTTTAGTATTGTTATTGTCTAGGTGTGCGACCGGATAACCTGCTCTTCTAAAGGTATCATACACGTGTAATGACGTATTAATACCATTGTTAAAGATTAGGGTTTTTTTACCTTTACAACGCTCTTCATAAGCTTGAATAAGCTTAGTTAACATGTCTGTATTGGTATATAAATCTTCAGAAGATTTTACTGTATAATCTCCGTTAGCACCAACTACTAATGAGGTTAAACCTACATTATAGCTATACACTTCAGCACGAGCTAAAAATTCGTTTTCAATTAATGATTGAATGGTTTCACCTACAATAAGCTCGTTATAATTATCCTTCATTGGAAGGTTAATATTACTACTTAAAGGTGTTGCTGTTACCCCAAGTATGAATGATTTTTCAAAAAACTTAAAAAGCTTAGTAAAACTGTTGTAGTGCGCCTCATCAATAATTACTAAACCAATGTCCGAAATGTCTAGTTTATTATCGTTTAATCTGTTGTTAAGCGTCTCTACCATTGCCACGAAACAGTTAAACTCGTGTTGATCGGAAAGATCTGCTTTACTATCTACAATCTTGTTAGATACACCAAACTCTGATAACATTCTTGACGTTTGTTTACAAAGCTCTATACGGTGTGTCATTACTAACACTTGCTTTTTGTGAGTTTTTAAATATTGTCTTACAATTTCAGAGAAAATCACTGTTTTACCACCACCTGTTGGTAGTTGGTATAAAAGATGGTAATCTTCTGGAGCTTCTTCAAAACATTTAAAAATCTTATCAATAGCACCTTTTTGGTAGCTATAAAGACTTTTTCCTTCTTTGCGTTCTTGTAATTCTATAGTTTTCACAGACATTAATTAATAGTAATTTTAAATTTTGAGATGTGCAAAAATACAACGAATTAAAGGGTTATGACAAATAATCTGCAAAAAAAATTATAATGTCTATTTTTACAATTATAATATGGCACAAAACAGCACACAAATTCAAGCTCAGTTTTCGGGATTTTTTAATACTCCGCATTTATTTAAAACTTCAATTAAAGGCTTGCAAGTGTTTACAAAACAGCTAGATACTACTTTTGTTTTCAATAGTGATGTAAGAACAAATATCCGTCTTGGATTACTTGTAGAACACTTTGTTTTTGAAGAACTTAATCGTTTTGAGTCTACTGCTGTTTTAGCTAAAAACATTCAAATTCAGGAAAATGCCAACCTAACTGTTGGTGAATTAGACTGTTTGTATACGTATAAAACGCAAGTTTATCATTTAGAAATTCAGTTTAAGTTCTATCTCTATGATGCTACTTTGGGTGCATCAGAACTAGATGGACTAATCGGTCCTATGCGTCGTGATAGTTTGAATGAAAAACTACACAAGTTGGAATCCAAACAACTTCCGTTATTACATAAACCGGTTACTAAACCTTATTTAGAAGATTTAAAACTTGATACTAAAAAAATAAAACAACAGATCTACTTTAAAGCACAACTGTTTATTCCGTATGGTCAGAACATTACGTTTAAAACATTAAATAACGCTTGTGTTTATGGTTTTTATTTTAACTATAACCAATTGGACACCTTTAAGGCTTGTAAGTTTTATATTCCTAAAAAAATAGATTGGTTAGTAGATGTTCATACCAACGTAGACTGGCAGAGTTACACCAAAGTTATACCTAAATTAGAGGTATATCGATTTGAGCAATATGCACCTATGTTATGGCTAAAATTCCCGAATGGAAATCTTACAAAATGCTTTGTTATTGCTTACTAATTAAAACCACGACTTCCCTCAATCAAAGGTTTGGTTTACTCATTATTACTTTTGATTTCATCTTATTATTATAACTTCGTGAAAAAAAATATATGAACAAACTATTTAGTCTACTGCTACTCTTCACAGGTATTACTGCATTTTCTCAAACCGCAATTGATTCTAAAATCAAAGCCGTAAAAGTCTTTAAAAGCAATGCTGAAATTACAAGAGAAGCCACATTTGTAACAAAAACTGGATCGCAAGAAATTGTATTAACAGGTGTTTCTACATCCATAAATCCATCTAGTTTACAAGTACAATTTAACAACTCTAATACTATTTTGGTCTCTGCTAAATATGAAAAAAAACATCTAGTTTCTAAAGTTAATAACAAAGACGTTGAAGCTTTAAAAAAGCAGTTAGAACTATTAAATGATGATTTAATTTGGTTATCACACCAAAGAAATAGTTTGTTAGGCATTGAGCAAATACTTAATAAAAATCAAGATTTAGGGCATGGTAATTCTGGTTTTACACCACAACAGGTTATAGAGTTAAGTGACATTTATCAAGCTAAATACTTAGAGATAAAAAAGAAAATAATAGCTTTAAATAAAAAGGAAAAACCTATCCAAGAAAAAGTTACAAAGCTAAACCAGCAATTAAACGAGCTTAATGCTAAATTTAATAAACCTAGCGGAAACATTGTATTACAAATAGATTCAAAAAAAGCCGGTAACATTGCTATTGATTGCAAATATGTGGTTGGTAATGTAGGTTGGAGTCCATTATACGATTTAAGATCTAAAAGTATTACTGAGGATGTAGCGCTAACATATAAAGCTGCAATCTACCAAAACACAGGGTTAGATTGGAATAATGTAGACTTAACAATTAGTACTGGTAATCCGTCACAAAATAACAACAGACCAATTTTAAGTCCATTGTATGCAAACATTTATCAGCAACAATTAAAAAGGCTTCAAGAAGTTGCATTAGAGGAAGTTTCTGTAAGTAATATGGCCTATACACAAGACGCTAGATATAATAATCCATCAAGTATATCAGAAAACCAATTAACAGTAGATTTTGATATTTTAACAAAACGCTCAATTACAAGTGATGGTAAAGAAAACTTGGTGGCTTTACAAACCTTTAATTTAAAAACAGACTACATCTATCATACTGTTCCAAAGTTAGATAGTGGTGCTTTTTTACTTGCTAAAATAACAGATTGGAGTCAATATAACCTAATTGCAGGACAAGCAAACATCTTTTTTGAAGGCGCTTTTGTTGGTACATCTGATATTAATCCGGAAGTCACTGCAAAAGAATTATTTATATCTATGGGACGCGATAACAGCATTGTGGTAGAGCGTATTCCTGTTAAAAAATACACGTCATCTAAGTTTATTGGTAGCAATAAAAAAGAAACGTTTGGATATGAGATTGTTGTTAAAAATAAAAAAGGAACACCAATTACAATTGAAATTTTAGATCAAATTCCTGTGTCACAAAACAAAGATGTATTAGTAACTTTAGATAGTAGTCAAAATGCAGAGTACACAGAAAATATTGGTAAATTATTATGGACATTAGACTTAAAACCTAGAGAAACAATTATTGAAACCTTTAGATACACTGTTAAATACCCAAAAAGCCAGAGTGTTTATGGGTTGAAATAAATCTATTTTAAATTGAAAAAAGTTAAGAAAGGCAATCTGTATTTAGGATTGCCTTTTTTTACGTTTTATTATTTGATTTTATTGAAAAAAAATAACTTCCTTCAAATTTGAACAAGTATTACAAAACAAACTTTAACGAGACTTAAAATTACAGTTGAATAAACACTGGATTTACTAAAATAGATGAACCGTTGACTTTATGCTTAAATTTAGTAAAAACCCAGATTATTTTATTAGATAGAAACCTGACAAAATATTTTTTAGTCACTTGGTTATATTCGTTATATAATGTCTCTATTTTATAAAATAACACTAGTTTTGTGTTATATATAAACTAAATTACTCGACTTTTTTTTAAGTGAAAACTCATAAAAACATCCGACGTTTTACCGTTGTCCTGCTTTTAATTATTCAGTCTTTTTTTTTGGCTATGATTATAAAAGACCATTATGCAGAGCATAACTTTATGGTTGTAATGGCTATTGTATGTATTATTTTTGCTGTTTATTTTGGATATCGCTATTTAGATTTACATCATGAGACCTATGAATACGAACGAATATCCGTAGCTATTTGGGTACCAATTGGTGCCATTTTATGTTATATTTTAAATATTGTCTTTGGTTTAGGTAGTGTCTTAGCTGCTGGTATTGTTGGATTTTTAGCCTCGTTTTTACCAGCACTTAATAGTCAATCTAATTATTTAAAACAATTACCAACGGTAATATATTGTGGAGCTTTTGTTGGTATGTCAAGTGCGCAAATTACACCCTCAATTGGTTTTGTAATTGCAGCAGGTGTTATTACAGGATTATTATATATGCTCTCTAAAAACTTGTTTTTAGGTATTGGTGGTAAACTTGGTGCTTTAGCTTTTGCTGGTGTCATTATTGTTTCATTAATCCATTGGTTATATGTTTATTAATAGCATTATCATTATTGCAACAAGCATGATAGGTGCCATACTTACATTTTATATTAGTGAGTCTTTAAACCAAGGCGCTATTAGAGCTTCATCTTTACTAGCTTTACTTGTTGGTTTATTTTTTTATGTTTTTCCAGACGTTTTAAATGTGTATTTAACCAAAAGTATTCCTGTCGTTTTTATTGGAGCAACATTTATTGGTATGGCCTCACCTAAAGGTCGTAACAATTATCTTTTATTAGCAGTTGCAGGTGTTTTATTTAGTCTTGTTTACATCAATAAAAGTCAATTTTTTAATGGGTATGGAGGTGCTTTAGGGACTTTAGCATTTATAGCTTTACTCTCTACACTTGCTTTAAATCATATTTTTTCACGCCATAGCCCAGTTTTAAAACGTCTACAAAGCATTAAAAATAAAGTGTTTAAGTATAAATCGTAGTTTTTACAATACCACATCCTGCTCTATTTTATACTCTAGTTAATAACTACTGACAAAACCCTTTTAATAATTTAAGTAATTGATTTACTTTGCAAGTCTAAATTTTTATAAGCTTTTGAAAGTCTGTATTGCCGAAAAACCGAGTGTTGCTAGAGAAATAGCCCAAGTATTAGGAGCCAAAACTAAACGTGATGGTTATTTTGAAGGTAATGGATATGCGGTAACTTACACTTTTGGTCATTTATGTACATTAAAAGAACCAAATGATTATAAATCGTATTGGAAAAGTTGGGATTTAAACAACTTACCCATGTTACCTGATAAATTTGAAACCAAGGTCACAAAAGATTCTGGTATTCAAAAACAATTTAAAATAGTAAAGCGTCTATTTGATAGTGCTGATGTTGTTATAAACTGTGGTGATGCAGGAACAGAAGGAGAATTAATACAACGTTGGGTTTTAGACCAAGCTAATTATAAAGGTGAAGTCCAACGTTTATGGATTAGCTCTCTAACAACCGAAGCTATTAAAGAAGGTTTTGAAAAATTAGAACCAAGTAAAAAATACGATAACCTATATTACGCTGGATTTTCTAGAGCTATTGGTGATTGGCTTTTGGGCATGAATGCGACGCGTTTGTACACCGTAAAACATGGTGGTTACAAACAGGTTTTAAGTGTTGGTCGTGTACAAACCCCAACTTTAGCCATGGTTGTCAACCGTTGGAAAGAAATAGAACACTTTAAACCACAACCCTATTGGGAACTTCAAACCTTGTATCGTGACACTTTATTTAGTTACGAAGAGGGACGGTTTTTAAAAATGGAAGATGGTGAAAAACTTGCCAATATTGTTAAAGCTCATGATTTTGAAATTGTCTCTATTACCAAAAAGAAAGGTAATGAGTACGCTCCAAAATTATTTGACTTAACAGGTCTACAAGTATATTGTAATACCAAGTTTGGGTTTTCGGCAGACGAAACTCTAAAAATAGTACAGAAGTTATATGAAATGAAAGTGGTCACTTATCCAAGAGTTGATACTACATTTTTACCTAATGATATTTACCCTAAAGTTCCAGGTATTTTAAAAAACCTGACACAATATGCTAGTTTAACAGCTCCTGTTTTAGCTAAAAAAATCAAGAAATCTAAAAAAGTTTTTGATGATGCTAAAGTTACAGATCACCATGCTATTATCCCGACTGGAGTACAAAGTAATTTACAATATAATCAGCAACAAGTCTATGATATTATTACCAGACGATTTATAGCTGTTTTTTATGACGAATGTAAGGTCTCAAATACCACAGTTATAGGTAAAGCCGAAAGCGTCAACTTTAAAACAACAGGAAAAGAAATTTTAGATAAAGGCTGGCGTGTTGTTTTTGAAACCAAAGATAGCCCAACACGAGAAGCTGGTACTTTACCTACTTTTGTTAAAGGTGAAAAAGGTCCACACACCCCAAGTTTTTTAGAAAAGCAAACCAAGCCACCTAATCAATTTACTGAAGCCTCTCTCCTACGTGCTATGGAAACCGCAGGAAAACAAGTTGATGATGATGAGTTACGTGATTTAATGAAAGAAAATGGTATTGGTAGACCCTCTACAAGAGCCAATATTATTGAAACACTATTTAGGCGAAAATACATTAAACGTAATAAAAAACAGGTGTTACCAACGGTTACAGGTATTCAGCTGATTGATATTATAAAAAATGATTTACTTAAATCTGCTGAGTTAACTGGTCTTTGGGAAAAGCAATTAAAAGACATTGAAAAAGGCGAATATTCTGCTTCAGCATTTATAAACAACATGAAAAGAATGGTAGATCAATTGGTCTACGAGGTACGTACCGAAAAAGTGGAAGCCAAAATCAGCTACACCAATAATAAAACAGGTAAAGCCAAAACTAAAAAGACTAAAACAACTACAAAAGGGATTGTTGGTAAAGCCTGTCCTAAATGTAAAACTGGACAAATTTTAAAAGGAAAATCGGCTTATGGTTGTAGTGCTTACGGTAAAACCTGTGATTTTGTATTACCCTTTGATTTTGGCGGAAAAAAGATTTCAGAAAACCAATACAAGCGTTTATTGGATAAAGGCTCAACTGTAAATTTAAAAGGGTTTAAAATTGAAGGCGCTTCGGTAGAAGGCTTACTTCGGTTTGATGATGATTTTAAGTTGAAATTAGAACCAAAGCATAAAAAAACCTCTCAAACCACAGCTGATTCTGACGAAAAAACTTGTCCTAAATGTAAACAAGGCACTATAATAAAAGGAAAAACAGCCTATGGTTGTAGTGCATATAAAACAGGCTGCGATTTTAGATTTAGTTATGATCTGATTCGCGAAAAAGCCAAAGGACAACCCTTAACTAAGGCTTTAGTATTCCAGATTTTAAATGCGAATTAAACAGATTCTTTAAGCATTTTACTTAAAGTAATTTTGATTACTAAAATGACTTAACTAGAATTGATAATAACATTACTACATTGAAAGACCACAAACATTTTAAAATCTATAAGCCTTACAAAATGTTAAGTCAGTTTTCTAGTAACGCTAAAAAAGAACAACGTAAACATTTTTTAAGCGAGCTAGGTACTTTTCCAGAAGGCACTATGCCAATTGGTCGCTTAGACGAAAAAAGTGAAGGTTTACTGTTGTTAACAACTGATGGCAAATTAAGTGATCATGTTAACCAGTCTGGTATTGAAAAAGAATACTATGCTTTGGTGGATGGCGAGATTTCCGCGAAAGCGATACAAGATTTATGCAATGGCGTCGAGATTGGTTTTAATGGTAAAAAATACCAAACCAAACCCTGTACTGTTTTCAAGTTAAAGAATACACCAATATTACCAGAACGGTCTCAAAAAATAAGAGATGCAAGACATGGTCCAACCACATGGATTTCGGTAACTTTAACAGAAGGTAAGTTTAGACAAGTCCGCAAAATGACTAGTGCTGTGGGTTGTCCAACTTTAAGATTAGTACGTGTTAGAATTGGAAACATCACGCTTGACAACCTACAACCAGGAGCTATATTACCTGTTGCTAATCCAAAACCATTACTTTAACGTATCTTTAGTTTTTAATACTATTGTAATCGTTTTAAACCCTTTACTTTTGTAGCATAATTACACTTTACAAATGATTAAATACGCACATTTTTTTTACGACCATTTTAGAGATTTAGGCCTTACTGCAATCACGTCAAAATACTTAAACATGACGGTTTTACTTATTTTGGTTGCTTTATTTATTTTTTTAATAGATGTCTTAGTTAGAAAGGTTTTACGTTTAATATCTGCAAGAATAGCCTCTAGAACCAAGTCTAATTTTGATGATTTATTAATTTCAAATCGCGTTCCAAGAAATGTTGCACACATACCTGCTTTATATATTGCTTTAAAAAGTATCCCTATTGTATTTAAGGATTTTAATAATCTACACTTACTTTTTCAAAAATCCATACAAATAGCTGGTATAATTTTAGGATTATGGATTGCAAGAAGCTTATTAAATACTTTAAAAAACTATTTTAAAACATTACCAAGATTTAGAGATAAACCTATAGATAGCTACATCCAAGTCTTTATGATTTTTGCTTGGTTTTTTGGTGTTGTTATGGCTTTGGGTGTTATCGTTGGTGGTGACTCTTTATGGAAGTTTTTAACAGGTTTTGGTGCTGCAACTGCTATTATTTTATTGATTTTTAAGGATACCATTTTAGGTTTTGTAGCAAGTATACAAGTCTCTATTAACGACATGGTACGTATTGGAGATTGGATTACGTTTGAAAAATTTGGTGCTGATGGTGATGTTATTGAAATTAATTTAGCGACTGTAAAAGTGCAAAACTTTGATAACACCATTACTACTATACCAACCTATGCCTTAATTTCAGATTCGTTTAAAAACTGGAGAGGTATGACCAATTCGGATGGTAGACGTATTAAACGACACATGTTAATTAAGCAAACTAGTATTAAATATTTAAATGAAGAAGATATTGAAAGGTTAAAAAACATTGAAATTATATCAACGTATTTAAACACTATGCAAGATAAAATTAACAATTTTAATCAATCACATACTATAGACAAATCTGTTTTAATTAATGGACGTAATTTAACAAACATTGGTGTCTTCCGTAAATTTATACAAACCTATTTACAACAACATTCTGCCATAAATAATAACATGTTGTTAATGGCTAGACAACTTCAACCTACTGCACAAGGCATACCTTTAGAGATCTATTGTTTTAGCAAAGACAAACGCTGGGAAAGTTATGAGTATGTTATGAGTGATTTATTTGATCATTTTTTAGCTGCAGTCCCATATTTTGATCTTGAGTTGTTTGAATTGCCCAACGACACGTCTTTTTTAAAGTCTTAAAACACACTAATAATCAATAGAAAAGTTAATGATTAGTTAATTTGATTTCATTTATGATAGTATTACTATTATATTTGCATTCAAATTAATTGTTATGCAGTCACTACTTTCAAATTTAAAAATTAACATTAACGAAAAAATCTACCTGAAAGACCCTGAATCTTCAGCTTTAGGTAAGCGTATTGTAGAAAATAGCATCTTGCTTATTGATGAATTAGGTTTTGATGCTTTCACATTTAAAAAGTTAGGTGCAAAAATAGGTTCTAACGAAAGTAGCATTTATCGTTATTTTGAAAGTAAGCATAATGTCTTAATTTATCTAACATCATGGTATTGGACATGGCTTGAATATCAATTGGTTTTTACAACTAATAGTATTGAAAACCCTATTCAAAAGATTGAAAAGGCTATAGTCATCTTAACTAGGAATACTGTAATTGACTCTGATTTTTCACATATTAACGAAGTTCTTTTAAAACAAATTGTCATAAACGAATATTCAAAATCATACTTAACCAAAGAGGTTGATGAAGAAAACAAAGATGGTTATTTTAAAGTATATAAGCGTTTAGTTACCCGTTTACATGATATGATTTTAGCTGTAGATGCTAATTATACTTACGCCTTTAGTCTTGCAAGTACAGTTATTGATGGTGCCTTACATCAGCACTTTTTAAAAGATCATTTTACTACCATTTCAGATTTAAAACCTGAAGAATCACCTACTAATTATTTTAAAGATTTAGTTTTTAAAAGTTTAAACATTTCGACACATGAGTAAAAAAATACTAACTGCTTGGCAACGTTTTATTGGATTATTAAAACTAGACCGTAAAGATGTAAAACAGGTGTTTTTTTATGCCATTTTTGCAGGATTAGTCAACCTATCTTTACCATTAGGTATTCAGGCTATAATTAACCTTTTACAAGCTGCACAAGTCAGTACATCATGGATTGTATTGGTTATATTGGTTACCTTAGGTGTTATTTTTGTAGGTGTTTTACAACTGATGCAAATTAGAATTATTGAAAACATACAGCAAAAGATATTTACAAGAGCTTCTTTTGAGTTTGCTTATCGTTTTCCTAAAATGAAAATGAGCGAACTTAACGGTTATTATCCTCCAGAATTAGCCAATCGTTTTTTTGATACTATAAATGTTCAAAAAGGGATTGCAAAGGTTTTGATTGATTTTCCTGCAGCAGTTTTACAAATTATATTTGGACTTTTACTACTTTCATTTTACCATCCGTTTTTTATAATTTATGGTGCATTATTAATCATTTTAATATATGTGGTGTTTAAGTTTACTGCCGAAAAAGGTTTAAAAACTAGCATAGACGAGTCTAACCACAAATACAAAGTCGCGCATTGGTTACAAGAAATTGCACGATCAATTGTTAGCTTTAAACTATCTGGAAAAACTAGTTTAGCTTTAAATAAAAATGATAAATTAGTTACCGATTATCTTGAAGCTAGAGAAGGTCACTTTAAAATATTAGTCACTCAGTTTATTCAACTTATTGGATTTAAAGTCTTAGTAACTGCTGGTTTACTAATTATTGGTGGTGCTTTAGTATTAAACCAACAAATGAATATTGGACAGTTTGTAGCTGCCGAAATCATTATATTATTAGTAATCAATTCAGTTGAAAAACTAATTTTGGGTTTAGAAACTTTTTATGACGTATTAACCTCAATTGAAAAATTAGGTAAAGTAGTTGATAAAGATCTTGAACCACAAAACGGAGCTATATTAGATGATTCTGTAATAGATTTTAATATAGAGTTAGACGATGTCACACTAACTGTTAGTGATAGATTAGATCCAATTATTGATAATTTATCATTACAGATTAACACTAAAGATCGCATTTTAATTCAAGGTAAAAGTGGTTCTGGAAAATCTAGTCTTTTAAAACTAATAGCAGGTGTTACAAAACCTACTAAAGGTAGTATTTACGTTAATGACAAAAACCTAAGTAGTATTAATATTAATAATTACCGAGCAAATATTGGTCAGACGTTAGCCGAAGAAACCCCTTTTGAAGGTACATTAAGAGAAAACATCACCTTTGGTAATACAGATATTACAAGTAAACAATTGGATTGGGCTATTAATAATGTTGGACTAAATGATGTTATCAAGCAAATGCCAAATGGGTTAAACACTATGATTTATCCTGAAGGAAAAGGTATTTCGTTTACAGTGTCTAAAAAAATTATGTTAGCAAGAAGTATTGTAAAACAACCTAAATTACTAATGCTAAAAGAGCCATTAGATCAATTTGAAACACAGGAAGCTAATAAATTAATGGATTTTTTAAGTCAACCAGAACACCCTTGGACATTAGTAATAGTTAGCCAAAACCACCTTTGGAAAACTAAATTAAACCGAATCATAACCTTGGATAAAGGTCAAATAATTAACACGCAATAATATGTTAAATATTTCAAGAAATAGCGTCAATAAAAATGTTGATATAAGCAGGTTTAGTTCTGTACAAAAAGCATTTAATAAAAAGCATTATAAACATTTTAATCGTTTACTAATTACCTCAGGAGTTATTGGTATTATCGTATTATTTTTACCTTGGACACAAAATATTACAGCCTCTGGATCAGTCACTACCTTAACACCAGACCAACGTCCTCAAACCATTCAATCACCTATTCCTGGACGTATTGAGAAGTGGTTTGTACGTGAAGGTGATTTTGTAAAAAAAGGCGATACTATTTTGTTTATTTCCGAAATTAAAAATGATTATTTTGACCCGAATTTAGTCGAAAGAACTGGTCAGCAAATTAAAGCTAAAACCTCATCCGTTCAATCCTACACTGGTAAAGTTAAAGCATTAAACAATCAAATAGCAGCACTAAGTAATGAGCGTGGTCTAAAATTAAAGCAAGCAGAAAACAAACTATTACAATCCAAACTTAAAGCCAAAAGTGATAGTATAGATTTTGAAGCAGCTAAAACCAATTTAAACATTGCAGAAACACAATTAAACCGTACCCAACAATTACAATCAGAAGGCTTAAAAGCAGTGACTGAAGTCGAAGAAAAGCGTCTTAAACTTCAAGAGACTCAAGCTAAATTGATTTCGCAAGAAAATAAATACTTAGCTTCTCAAAATGAAATCATTAATGCTAAAGTCGAATTAAATAGAATTAGTGCTGAGTATTCTGACAAAATTTCAAAAGCACAAAGTGATCGTTTTACAGCAGAATCCAATGGTTTTGATGCAGAAGCACAAGTCACAAAATTGGAAAACGATTTTACCAACTATTCCATGCGTAATGACATGTATTACATAAAAGCACCACAAGATGGTTACATCAATCGTGCTATAAAAGCAGGAATTGGAGAAACATTTAAAGAAGGTGAGCAACTAGTAGGAATCATGCCTGCAACTTATGACATTGCTATCGAAACCTTTATAGCACCAATAGATCTTCCACTAGTACATGTTGGCGAAGAATTTAGAGTCCAGTTTGATGGTTGGCCAGCTATTATTTTTAGCGGTTGGCCTAATGTATCTTATGGTACTTATGCTGCAAAAGTTGTAGCAATCGAGCAATTTATAAGTCCAAACGGAAAATTTAGAGTCCTACTTTCTCCTGTTCAAAAAGCACACAAATGGCCAACAGCAGTCCGTGTAGGATCTGGAGCAAAAACAATGGCTTTATTAGAAGACGTCCCAATTTGGTATGAGTTATGGAGGCAATTAAATGGGTTTCCACCTAACTACTATCAGCCAGACAGTAAAGCGACTACTAAAGCAGATAAAAAATAAACATGAAACACGTATTCTATTATATTTTATTGTGGTGTCCCATAATAGTATCAGCACAACAATTAGACAGTCTTAGTTACACTGAGTTTTTAAGTTATGTCAAACAAAATCACCCAGTAGTAAAACAAGCCAATTTACAGTTAGACACTGGTGAGGCAACACTTTTAAAAGCCAGAGGAAGCTTTGACCCAAAAATTGAAGGGACTTTTAATGAAAAAGACTATAAAAATACCGAATATTTTGAGCGTCTAAAAACTACTTTTAAAATTCCTACTTGGTATGGTATTCAGCTAAAAGCTAATTATGAAGAGAATACTGGCTACTATCTAAACCCAGAATACACAGTACCAGATGACGGTTTATTTAGTGCAGGTATTGGCTTTTCGTTAGGTCAAGGTTTACTAATTAATCAACGAATGGCTGATGTTAAAAAAGCTAAAATCTATCAAAAACAAACTAAAGCAGAACGCGATTTAATGGTAAACCAAGTGCTTTATGATGCTTCAGTAGCGTATTTCAACTGGTTGCAAGCCTATAAAGAAGCTACAATTTACAAACGTTTTTTAGACAACGCTAACATTCGTTTTAAAGGTGTTAGATCAAGTGTTATAGCAGGTGATAAAGCAGGAATAGATAGCCTGGAAGCTGGAATTATAGTAAAAAATAGAGCATTACAATTAGAACAAGCTAAAGTAGATCTTTTAAAGTCCAAATTAGAAGCTTCTAATTTTATTTGGCTAAAGAACATACCAGTTGAAATTACAGACAATATAAAACCTGTTGTTATTTTAAATGATGAAATAGATAGCCAATTAGCCTTAAATAACACTTTAGAATATGATAATAACAATCATCCCAAATTGCTTGCATTGCAAAGTAAAATAGACGGTTTAAATATTGACCGAAGACTAAAAGCTAATAAATTACTACCTGTTATTGATGCTGAATATAATTTTTTAACCGAAACTCCAGATGTTTCAAATTCTTTTAATGCAGGAAACTACAAAGCTAGAATAAACGTCTCTTTTCCTTTATTTTTAAGAAAAGAACGTGGTGATTTAAAAATTAGTAAAATTAAGATTTCTGATGCTGAGTTTGATTATTCCGATAATAAGCTTCAGATTAAAAATAAAATTAAAGCATTAACCAAACAGCTTGAATCTTATACAATCCAAAACCAGATGATTACTGATATTGTAAACGATTACAACACGATGCTACAAGCAGAAGAACGTAAGTTTAGTTTTGGAGAAAGCTCAGTCTTTTTAATCAATAGCAGAGAAAATAAATTAATAGAAGCGCAAGTCAAAGCCATTACTTTAGAAAACAAATTATTAGCCACAAAAGCTAAACTATTTAATAGTTTAGGACTTGTACCAAATTAATCGTCGTTTTTAGGATTAGGGTCTGCTTCAGACTTATCTTCTGTTTGAGATTTAAGTTTAAGTCCAGAATCCTTTTCCTTTACAACAATTATAGATGCTTTAACACCTGTAGCAAGATTCCATTGGTTAGTTGCAATAACATTACCTAGCTCATCTAAAACCTGAAACTCTGCAGTATTAGGACCTGAAGTCCCTTGGTTTAAAGCCTGAAAGTCTATTTTATTAATGCCCTCATCTAAAGGCATTAATAAACCATTAAACCCAGAAGTCAGTGTCACACTGGATACCATAATATCATCATTAACATACACTCTAATTGCATCACCATCAGGATATTGATGATCTCTGTATATAATATTAACAGCTTTAGCAGTAGTCTTGTATTCTCCTAAAAACTGATTAACTAAGCTTCCGTTGTTAGACTTTTCGTCATCTTCTTTAAATTTAAGTTGACGTTTTAATTGTCCAGCATACAATTCAGCTGGATTTCTAAAATTATTATCCTCTTCATACACTGAAAATTTAGGTCTTGGCTTTGCAACTGTTTTAACTTCTTTAGGTGCTATAACTTCGTTATTACTATCCTCATCAGGTTTAACGTCTATAGCTTCAGGAGCAGGATCAATAATTAATTCTGGATCATCTTCAGGATAATCACTCTCAATAGCAGGAATGGCAAACCCATTGTTGTCGCTATCAATTTGAGCAAAGCTTACCGTTGATAGTGTTAGTAGAATGAAAAGAGAAATATAAAATTTCATGTTATTACTTTATGTTATTTGCCGAAAATAAACCAAAAATCATACCTTAATGCTAAAAAAATATTAATACTGTAATAATTTTAACAATTCACCTTCAAATTTATCTCTAGACAAGTATTGATCTTCCAGTTGATTAATAAACGGAATTGGTGTATCTAAACTCGCTACACGCTTTACAGGTGCATCTAAATACTTAAAACAATGTTCCATAATTAATGCAGAAATATCACTAGCAATTCCTCCAAACAAAGAGTCTTCTTGTAAAATAATAGCTTTACCCGTTTTTTTTACTGACTTAAATATAGTCTCAGTGTCTAAAGGCTGTAAGGATCTTAAATCTATAAGATCTGCATTAATATTTGGATGTTTATCTAAGGTATTTAAAGCCCAATGCACAGCAGCACCATAAGCTATAATCGTAATATCCTCTCCTGTTTTTAAAGTTGCTGCTTGACCAAACGGAATGGTATAATAGTCTGTAGGCACATCTTGTCTTATACTTCTATATAAGGCTTTATGCTCGAAAAACAGTACTGGATTAGGATCATTAATAGCTGTTGCTAATAAGCCTTTTGCATCATAAGGAAATGCTGGATAAACCACTTTTAAACCTGGTGTTTTAGTAAACCAAGCTTCGTTAGTTTGGCTATGAAAAGGGCCTGCTGCTACTCCTGCTCCACATGGCATTCTTAAAACAACATCTGCATTTTGATTCCATCTGTAATGAGATTTTGCTAAATAATTAACCACAGGATTAAAACCTGAAGTTACAAAATCACTAAACTGAAGCTCTACCACGCTTTTCAAACCAGCAATACTTAATCCCATTGCAGTCTCGATTATTGCAGATTCACATATTGGTGTATTACGCACTCGGTCTTTTCCAAACTGTTTAACAAATCCATCTGTGATTTTAAAAACACCACCATATTCGGCTACATCCTGACCCATTATAATTAAGTCGTCATGTTTTTCCATGGACTGTTTTAAGCCTTCAGCAATAGCATCAACTAGACGTTGTTCTTTTTTAATTGAATTTTCTTTAGTTTCTTCATAATCAAATGATTGATAAACATCATTTAACTCTACAGCTTCAGTTGAAACGATTGGTTTTTCCGCGTAAGCGATATCTAAATTATCATTAATTTCTTGAATAATTTCAACTTTAAATTGAGTCACTTCTCCAGCTGTTAAAAGCCCTTCGTCTTTTAAAAATTGCTCATAATTGTCTATCGGATCTTTTGCAGACCACTGATCCATTAATGCTTGAGGTACATATTTTGTTCCGCTAGCTTCTTCATGACCACGCATTCTAAAGGTCTTAAATTCGATTAAAATTGGACGCGGATTTTCACGCACACTTTTAGCTAACTGGTCCATTGTGTTATAGACTTCAAGTATGTTATTACCATTAATTATGTGGCTTTCCATACCATAACCCAAGGCTCTGTCAGCCAAATCTTTACAATTGTATTGCTCATTAGTAGGTGTTGATAATCCGTAACCGTTATTTTCTATACAAAATAATACTGGTAATTGCCATACTGAAGCGACATTTAAGGCTTCATGTATGTCACCTTCGCTTGTACCACCTTCTCCTGTAAATACAGTAGTAACCTGTTTTTTATCTTTTAATTTAGACGCTAATGCAATACCATCTGCCACACCAAATTGTGGTCCAAGATGACTAATCATCCCTACAATATTAAACTCTTGTGTTCCAAAATGAAAACTTCGATCACGACCTTTAGTAAATCCGTTAGCTTTACCTTGCCACTGTGAAAATAAACGATGCAAAGGGATTGCTCTGGTAGTAAATACTCCTAAGTTTCTATGCATTGGCAAAATGTATTCTTCGTTAAGCATAGCAGAGGTAACACCTACAGATATAGCTTCTTGACCTATTCCAGAAAACCATTTACTAATTTTACCTTGTCTTAGTAAAATTAACATCTTCTCCTCTATTAATCTGGGCTTTAGCATACGCTTATACAATTGTATAAGTGTCGCTTTATCTAAGTTTTTTTTATCAAAAGTCATTTTGGTTTTTATAGTTGGTGTTGTTTTTAGTTAGTGTTTGTCAAATATAGAATTTTTGCCATAAACAATATGAGTGCTATTAAAATAATGTAAGACTACCATTTTACCAATGTTTTCGCTACATTTGTATATATTAGTATTATAATTTAATAAACATGAATAGCATACCTAGCGTTAATTTAAAAGATTTTATATCTGGAGATCCTGTTAAAAAACAACAATTTGTAGATCATATTGGAAAGGCTTATGAAGAAATAGGTTTTGTAGCCTTAAAAGGGCATTTACTTGACGAAACATTAGTTGATAATTTATATGAAGAAATCAAAAATTTTTTCTCTTTACCTTTAGAAACTAAACATAAATACGAAATTCCAGGTATTGGTGGTCAACGTGGTTATGTGTCTTTTGGAAAAGAAAGTGCGAAAGGAAAAAAAGAAGGTGATTTAAAAGAGTTTTGGCATTTTGGTCAATACGTTGAAGATGATGAAGCTCGTGCTAAAGAATACCCTCAAAACGTTACTGTTAATGAATTAGCTAAGTTTAACCAAGTAGGTAAACAAGCATATCAAAAGTTAGAAGAAACTGCTAAATATGTGTTACGTGCTTTAGCTTTACATTTAAATTTAGAAGAAACTTACTTTGATAATTATATCCATAACGGAAACTCTATTTTAAGACCAATACACTATCCTCCAATCACACAAGAGCCTGATAATGCAGTACGTGCAGCAGCACATGGTGATATTAACTTAATTACGTTGTTAATGGGTGCTCAAGGACGTGGATTACAAGTCCAAAATCATAAAGGAGAATGGATTGATGCAATTGCAGAACCAGACGAATTAATGATTAACGTTGGAGATATGTTATCTAGACATACCAACAATAAATTAAAATCAACCATACACAGAGTGATCAATCCACCAAGAGAACTTTGGGGAACTTCACGCTACTCTATCCCATTTTTCATGCATCCGATTAGTGAAATGAAATTGGATGTTTTAGATAGTTGTATTGATGATAATAATCCTAAACAGTTTGACGACATTACAGCTGGAGCGTTTTTAGACGAACGTTTAAGAGAACTTGGATTAAAAAAGTAGTACTTAGTATTAGGCCTTAATAATTTGTTTATAAAACAATTATTAAGGCTCTTTACTTATTTTCAAACATTTAATAGCATGGATTTAAAAGATCAACTTAAAAACCTTTTTCCAGAACACGTCTCTGAAACTACTGAAAAACAAGACACTAAAAGCGATATCTGGTTGCAGGACGATCCCATTATTTGCAAATACGAAAAACGTAAAGGGAAACCTATAACTATTCTTGAAGGTTATACAGGTGCAACCGAAGATTTTAAACTATTAGCAAAATCACTTAAACAAAAGTTGAGTGTTGGTGGTAGTTTTAAGGATGATAAAATAATAATCCAAGGCGATTATCGTGACCAAATAATGACTATCCTAAAAGACAAAGGATTTAATGTGAAACGTGTTGGTGGATAATTATGAACACTAATATATTGCATATTACTAATGGTTCTAGCCTTACAGCCTTTTTAGAAAAGATAAATATTTCTGGAGATTTTCTGACTTGGAGAGAAATGTTATGCGAAGGTCCAACCGTTAAAAACATTGATACACCAGAGTTTTTTAAACTAAGACAAACGTTTTTAGAACACACTTATGATGTAGACTACGACCTTGATTTAGCTAAAAAAGACATTGCTAAACTAGACGATGTTAGTCAATACACAGAGATAGTGCTTTGGTTTGAATACGATTTATTTTGCCACATTAATTTAATAGCTGTTATTAGTTTAATAAAACAAAAAGGCATTTCGTTACCTCTATATTTAGTGTGTAGTGGTCGTGTTGCTGGAGAGAAAGACTTGAAAGGTTTAGCACAATTAAGCACACAACAATTATTAGAGCATTACGATAATAAAGTTAAATTAAATGTAGATGACATTGCTACAGCCCAAAAAGCTTGGCGAATTTATTGCGAAAACGACCACAACCTTTTTAAAGAATTAATTATTAGACCTTCAAGTTTCAAATACTTAAGCAACTGCCTAAAAGCACATTTAAGACGTTTTCCTGATACAAGAAGTGCTTTAAATACCCTAGAGTATAACATTCTAGTTTTAATAAAAGAACACAACATAACTTCTAAAAATCATTTATTGGGTTACTGTTTACATTACCAAGGTTATTATGGTTATGGTGACTTACAGTTACAACGTATGATAGATAGATTGGCTATTTTTTATACTGAAACTGAAGACACATTAACCCTTAGTAGAGATGGCTTTTTGGCAATTGAAAACCAAAAGACCTTTTTTAAATCTATTGATACAGATTTTTACTTTGGAGGTGTTAATAAAAAAGACTTCCAATACTATAAAAAAGAAAATAAATTAATACAAACCATTTAATGGCTATACAAGACTCCGAATTAATTTTAAATCCAGATGGTAGTGTATACCATCTTAATTTATTGCCAGAACACATCGCAGACACCATCATAACTGTTGGTGATCCAGATCGTGTACCAGGTGTTACAAAATACTTTGACTCGGTTGAGTTTACGACTCATAAAAGAGAGTTTCATACTCAGACAGGTACGTATAAAGGCAAACGTATGACTGTTATATCAACAGGAATTGGAACTGATAATATTGACATTGTTTTTAACGAGCTAGATGCATTAGTAAACATAGACTTAAAAACAAGAACAATCAATAAAACACATAAATCACTAGACATTATCAGAATAGGAACTTCAGGATCTATACAAAAAGAAATTCCTGTAGACAGTTTCGTAATTAGCGAAAAAGCTTGCGGTTTTGACAGTTTACTTCATTTTTACAATAGTAAACACATACAACACACAGAGGTGTCTGATGCTTTAATAGAGCATACCAATTGGTCAAAAGATAAATCAAAACCTTATGTAGTCACTGCTGATAAAGATTTAATGTCTACACTAAGCTCTGATCAAACAACAAAAGGATTTACAGCTACTAACGTCGGATTTTACGGACCTCAAGGTCGTATTTTAAGATTATCTATTCAAGATAATGACTTAAACGATAAATTAGCAACCTTTAATTATAACAATCAACCTATTACAAACCTAGAAATGGAAACTGCAGGAATTTATGGTTTAGCTGGATTACTAGGGCATCGTGCTGTCTCTATGAATGCTATTATAGCCAATCGTGCTACAGGACAATTTAGCAAAGACCCTAAAAAAGTGGTAGAAAACCTAATACAGTATACGTTAGATAAATTAGTACAATAACATGAAGCAAATTAACATTGGTGGTGTACCAGAACATTTTAACCTAGCTTGGTATTTAGGTTTAAAAAATGGCGAATATAAAGCAGAAAACATCAACTTACGTTGGAAAGACTATTTTGGTGGTACAGGTGCTATGTGTAAAGGTTTAAGAGATGGTGACATTGATATGGCTGTCATCTTAACCGAAGGGATTGTTAAAGATATTATTGCTGGAAATAAATGTAAAATTGTTCAGGTTTTTGTTGAAACACCTTTAATTTGGGGAATTCATGTTGCAGAACAATCAAAATACAATACCATTGAAGCGTTAAAAGGTACTAAAGCAGCCATTAGTCGATATGGTTCTGGATCACACTTAATGGCTTATATTAATGCTGAAAATAATGGTTGGGATATTAAAAAGGACTTAGACTTTGAGGTTATTAAAAACCTTGATGGAGCAGTTAAAGGTTTAACCGAAGGGAAAGCAGACTACTTCATGTGGGAAAAATTCACCACTAAACCTTTAGTAGATAATGGGACATTTAGACGTATTGGTAATTGTCCTTCACCTTGGCCTTGTTTTGTAATTGCTGTAAGAGAAGATTTTTTAAAGACGAATAAGGAAGACGTCAAAACCATTCTAAATATTGTTAATAACACAACATCAGAGTTTAAAGACATACCAAGTATAGATCGTATGATTGCCAATCGTTATGAGCAAGAATTAGAAGATGTACAAGAATGGTTAAGCTTAACAGAATGGTCTCAAGAAAACATCTCTAAACAAACCATTAAAAAGGTTCAAGACGAACTATTTGCCTTAAATATTATTCCTGAAAAATGGGATTATAAAGATTTTGTCGAAGAGTTATAACTCCTATAATTTCAAATAAGACATAAAAAAAAGAGGCAGAATATTCAGAATATTCTGCCTCTAATTATTGTAATCAGATATTAATTATGTGATTTTTCTAATTTATAAAACGTCACTTGCTCATAATCAGAGCTACTTGTCACAGATTTATTTCCAGAATACACACCTGCTTTAAAGTACATCCAATCGTTAGCAAAACCACTATTACTCATATTAAAAGTTTTAGATGCTATACTGCTTCCGCTTGCATTGTAAATAGTTACATACATTGTATTAGCAACAACTTCTATTTTATAAGAAAACTCTTCATTAAGCGCTATACCATTAGATGGGCTTCCAGCACCTGTATAATCTCCTGCTCCACTTCCTGTTTCTTCTACATAATTTCCTATCATATTTTCAAAGACTTCATCTCCAACACTTGGATCGTGTGCAAAATATATAGCACCTTTACTATGACCAGGTTGTTTGTGGTAGTATAACCTAATTGGTTCATCTCCACTAGCGTGAATTTGTCCAATTATAATTCTACCAACTTGAGATGTACTTCCAGAAGTTGTTGTTACACGATTCACCTTTAAAGTTGCTTCCATAACACCATCTACTCCACCAGCATTATTCTGGCTACTAGAATTAGAAGAGCTAAACACCCAATTATTTCCGTTAACTCCAGACGTAGAAATACTTGTATTTGTACCACGTAACATTTCTCTAAGTTCAACTCTAGAATATGTAGAGTTGGTCGTTGTACCTGCTCCTAAAGGATAGTTTTTAAATACCATTCCTCCATCAGAAGCAGTATAAAATTGATTACTAAGCTCGTATCCATTATTTAACTGCGATACTGACTTTTCGCTACCAGAAGACAATGTAATTTTCCATGTAGACAAATCAAAATTATCAGAAGGTGCTTGGTCAGGATCTAAATTACCAGAACCACCAGTTCCGCTACCATCAGCAGCAAACACCTGTACCTCTGCTAAAGACAATGGGTTTGTGTCTTTCAGTTTTATTCTCACTCTTGATCCTAAAACACCATCTGTACTGATAGTGACTGAAGGACTAGGCGTTGCAGTAATTGTAGTTTTATACACCTGTACTCCAGCTGTATTGTACACAAAGACATCAAAATTGCTTAATCTGTCTGCACAACAATCTGTTCTGTTCCAGATTTTAATATCTCCAATATTATAATCTGTACCTAGCTGTACTTGCCACCAAGGACGGTATGTGCTACTTGTATGCGTTACACTACCTTGACCCCAAACACCTGAAGTGTTACCATCAACAGCTCTACTAGCAACACCATTATTACTAGTAGACGATTGCGTTGCAGATTTATTTAACGCCAAATTTGTACTATTGGAAGCATTAGCATCTACATTAACTGGAGTAATTTTTATCCAGTTAATATTCCAACCACTTCCTGTAGCTAATAATTTAAGTGTACTGTTACCAGAACTTAAATTAACCGTTTTAGAGGTTGTTGTCCAATTTTGCCAACCACCAGTACTAGCTTTATTAACATTGGATAATTTTGTGTTGCCTTGGTAAAAGTCCATTTTAGAGTTATTTGATTTAGAAGCCACTCTAAATTCAAATTTGTAACTACCAGACGCAGGTACATTTAGATCATATTCTAAATAATCTCCAGAATCTATCCAACCTACATTTTGGCCTCCTCCAGAGTCGCTAGTAGTTTCTGTCTGAATACCACTCATGTTGTCATAATTTTCCGCTTCAATAGTCACACTATTGTTACTAGAAATTGTGGTTCTTAAAGCATGATTACCGAGTTCGGTTTTTGCTTTACTGTCTTGAGTGTTGGTTTCGAGTTCTTCAGTAGAGCAACTTACAATAATGAGCAATACTAATAGTAATACACTACTTAAAAGCCCTTTTTTCCTAATTAAAGAATTGATTTGTTTTTTCATCTTGGTTGATTTAAAAAAATTAATAATTTTGGTTAACAGATTGGTTATCCAATCTGGTAAACCAATTTAACCTAAATAAATATACAAATCAACTATTTTAAGTTAAAAAAATAAATAAAACACAATAAAGATACTTCTATTTTAATAATATAGTAATTTAAATATTAAGATTCAGACAAATAAAGTATCCTAAAACACTAATAAATCCTATCATTAAGATTGCTATGTACCTCTTTTATTAATAGAAAGAAAAAATAATTTACCAATTAATACTATCGCATCCATTATTAAGTAATAATTGATTTGTTTGACTAAAATGTTTATTTCCAAACCAATAACCTCGATTAGCACTTAAAGGGGAAGGATGACCAGAGGTTAATATATGATGTTTTGAAGCATCTATTAATTTTGCTTTTTTCTTAGCAAATCCTCCCCAAAGTAAAAACACCACATTGTCCTTTTGATCACTAATGGTTTTGATTACAGAATCTGTAAAACTTTCCCAACCTTGTTTTTGATGGCTACCAGCTTCGTGCGCTCTAACGGTTAAGGTTGCGTTTAATAAAAAAACACCTTGTTTAGACCAGGATTCTAAATTTCCGCTTGACGGATACTTTTTATTAATATCAGTTTCTAATTCTTTAAAAATATTAACTAATGATGGTGGATGTTTTTCATTGTCATTAACACTAAAACACAATCCGTTTGCTTGGTTGTAATTGTGGTAAGGATCTTGACCAATTATTACCACTTTTAAATGGCTTAAGGGACAAGTGTTAAAAGCATTAAAAATCAAGTTTTCAGGCGGAAAACATTGGTTGACTTTATATTCTTTATCCACAAAAGCCTTTAGAGTTTTAAAATAAGATGCCTCAAATTCTGGTTGCAAAAAAGATTTCCAACTGTGATGTATATTAAGATTCATAACTTTTGATTGATGTGCTTTAACTTAGGCACAAAATAATACTATCTTTATAGCTATTAAAATTACCAGCTTAATATTTATCTATAATAGTAACTTAATTCATGAAACCTATCAAATTTCCTTCTGCTCAAACCATTTTACTTATAATAGCAGGACTTGTCACGCTGTTAACATGGTTAGTACCTGCAGGTAAATACCAAACTTTAAGTTACAATAAAGAAACCAATTTGTTTACCCAAATTGGAATAGACACAACAACAACCTTACCAGCTACTCAGAAAACATTACAGGCTTTAAATATTAAAATTCCGTTAGATAAATTTACTAATGGAGACATTTATAAACCTATTAATATTCCTGATACATATCAAGAATTAGAAGCTAGACCACAAGGGTTTTACGACTTTGTAAAATCTCCTGTTAAAGGTATTATTGAAGCTGCAGATATTATTTTTCTAGTATTAATTATTGGAGGATTAATTGGTATAATAAACAGTACAGGAGCTTTTGATGCTGGTATTAGCTGGCTAGCTAACGCTTTAAAAGGACGCGAATTTATTTTAATTATACTTGTGACCACCTTAGTCGCTGCTGGAGGAACAACTTTTGGTTTTGCCGAAGAGACTATAGCCTTCTTCCCTATTTTAATTCCGGTGTTTTTAGCAGCCAAATATGATGCTATGGTTGGTATTGGTTGTATCTTTTTAGGAAGCTCTATAGGTACTATGTGCTCTACTATTAATCCGTTTAGTACTATTATTGCTAGTGATGCAGCAGGAATAAGTTGGACTACTGGACTTTGGGGACGTGTATTTATGTTAATTGCTTGTTTGACTATTGCTTTAATCTACATTATAAAATATGGTAAACGCGTACAAAAAGACCCTACTCAGTCTATCATTTATGACCAGCAACAGCAAATTGCAGCTTTGTTTACGCAATCCAATACTAAAACAGTACTGTTTACGTCACGTTTACGGTTATCGTTAATCGTTTTTGCGCTTTGTTTTATTATTATGATTTATGGTGTTGTAGCACTTGAATGGTGGTTTGTAGAAATGACTGCAACCTTTTTAGTTGGAGCCATACTTATTGGTTTTATTGCTAAAATTAAAGAAACAGATTTTATAGACACCTTTGTTAAAGGTGCTGGAGATTTACTAGGTGTGGCCTTAATTATTGGTATAGCACGTGGTGTAACTGTTATTATGGCAGATGGTTTAATTAGCGATACCTTATTACACTATGCTAGTGCGTTAACCACTGGAATGAATAAAGGTGTTTTTGCTAGTGCTATGACAGCAATTTACGCAGGATTATCCTTTTTTATACCTAGTAGTTCTGGTATGGCAGAATTAACTATGCCAATCATGTCACCTTTAGCAGATAGTGTTGGAATAGGTCGAGAAATTGTTGTAAATGCCTACCAATATGGCTTGGGATTATTTTATTTTATTAATCCAACAGGATTAATATTAGCGTCTTTAGCTGTTGTTAAAGTTGGTTTTGATAAATGGCTAAAATTTATCATGCCCTTATTTGTAGTGCTTATTGTTTTTACTTTAATAGTCATGACTGTATCTAGTTATATGTAATATAATTATGGAATACCTTTGGCTAATTGCATCAATACTAATAGCACTTATATTGTTTATAATTAAAATAGTTAGTAACTTCCAGTCAAAAAATATAAACAAAAAACGACTACAGCTACTTAATAGTTTTAAACAGGTTACATTAGTATTAGATCACATAAAAATAGACGGACTACATTGGCAAGAAAACAGGCCAGTAGATATATACGACAACTAATTAGACCCAAACGGTTCTAAATTTAATAAACAAGCACATTTAGGAGGATATCACAAACAAAAAAACTTAACTAAATTTAAAAGTACATTACAAATACCAATCCATTATTTAGGTCAAGAGTATAGCTACAACATACAATTACCTGTAGAGCATACTATACTTAGAATGAAATTTTACCAACAAAAAACCTTACCAATTTACATCTACCCTTCTTCACCAACAACAGTTGAGTTTATTAAAGACTTTACTTGTTTAAATCTACCCAATGTTGGCCTAATGACAACACCTATTTATAATATAAAAAACACGTAGTTATACGTATTGTAGTTGCAAATGCATTATTGTAATTTAGCTATAATTAATATGAAACTTATTTGATATAAGTTACTAAAAGTTATCATAATGTGAAATATAATCCCAAAAACAACTATATTAGTTGTCATATAACCAGTTGGCAAACATTTATCAGAACATCGAATAGAGAATGAATAAAAGAAATAGAATAATAAATTGGATTGGAGTTTCTCTGTCATTACCTCAGAATAAGCAATCCGAAATGTTTTACTTTGATAAATCACAAAATCTATTCTTTTCTATACATATTGTCGACTATTTTATGTTAAACGAAAATTTGGAGATTGACGAATCCACAACCAGTTCTTATAATAAAAAGACTGAAAACGAAATCGTTTCTTGGATTAAAAGAATTGAACAAGAGGATAAACGGATAATAAGCGTTCCTCAAAAAGGGCTGACTGACGAAACTCGAAAAAAAATTGAAGCGGAAAAATTTCTTGATGATTTATCAGTTGATATTGACAAAACTAAAATATGGGAAGTTGAAGAGAAAATTTCTGTTAATATTGACTTGACCAAAGAACGAACGAATAGTGGAAATAAAAAATGGTGGGAAATTTGGAAATAAAACGATTTGCCAACAATGTATATATTTTATTGCTAGTTTCTAGCCTGCTTACGAATATTCCTGCGGAATATTCTATTCGGTTTTTATTTGCTAACTTAGTGACTTAATCACGCAACAAACCATATACTAAACCGTTGTGTACAATTATGAAAAACATCTTTCTCATCATTATAATTTCAGTTTATACTTCGAGTTTTTCGCAAGTAAAAATTGACACATCTGAAATTAAGTCAATAAGATATGAATGGAGGATTGATTTAAAAACTAAAGATTCAACTTTGACTGAGATTTTAACAGAATATAATTCTGGCATTTTTAAGGAAGAATATCCTGAAATGAAAAATGATTCAAAATTTGGTCATTATCACATTTTCAACTCTGAAAATTTAAATCGCCATCAAAAAACGTCATTCGATTTTTATGTTATGGCCATTGGCAATGTCTACTGGAGAAATTATTATGACAAATTTGGAGTTTTAGATAGTATAAATAAAAAACTACAAAAAAAAGACACTTTAAAAGTCTGGAATTATAAAATAGAAAAACGTTTTAAAAATAAAAGAAACGGTAAACTTGAATACCTAATAAACGAAGATGGAGATAAAGATGTTTATAAATATAATCTATTTGGAAAACTGAAAACAATATATCATTACAGAGATTCGAAACTTTATCGGATAAAAGAATTTAAGAATGGATTACTGGTGTCGGAAAAATACCCTCAACGGAAAAAGTATCGAAAGCAATATATCTATGAATATAATGAGAAAAATCAGTTAACAAAAAAGGATGAAAGTGACTATGACTTTTATAAATACAATTACAATGTATTTGGAATAGAAAGAGTTGAAAAAATTTATAAAAAGCGTAACTCAATAATGGAATATGAATTATTTGAATATTCAACAAATGGCAAGTTGCTAACTCATAAAATTTTTAGTAGGAATAATAAAATAAGAACTGAATATCATTATTCGTATAAATAACTGTACACAACACGGTGTATAAAACATAGCTAATAAGTGCAAAACCGAGAGGTTTGTGTATATTCATGAAGTCCGCCAAATTTTTAATTTGGCTTTTAAATGAGAAAAAATTAAAAACAAAATATAAAAATTCGGCTCTGTGTTAATCCGAAAAGCTAGTGTCTTTTTGCACGCTACGTTCCATACACAAGTCCGTTGCCACACATAAAAACTGAACGTAAATTGAAATACATAATTTTAATATTGACATTTATTACTTTTAATTCTTTTTGCCAAAATGTGAAAGAATTTGAAACGAAAATTGAAATGAATTTTGATTTTGGAATCAAAGTTCAAAACGATTGGAAACAAAGAAACCAACTGCTTAAAGATTTAGAATCTGAAAAGAAAAGCTGGGAAAATCTTACTGAAAAAGAATCGGAACTGTTTGAAAAATATGACGAGACCTATAATTCAATGTGGGATGTTGAAGGTGGTGGATGTAGTTGGTATTGTGGTGCTGGAGACTATACCGTTAATTCATCATCATCTTTGAAAAGTCAGAATAAAAATACTTACGACATAACTAATATTAACGATTTTAGTTATCAAACAGCTTGGGTCGAAGGAGTAAAAGGTTACGGAATTGGAGAATTTATTGAATTTACATTTGTTCCTAAACACCCGAGAATAACAGTAATTAAAATTGCTAACGGTTATATAAAAAGTAAGAAATCTTGGAAGAATAATTCAAGAGTAAAAAAACTAAAAATGTATGTTAACGATTCAATTTACGGAATAATTAATCTAAAAGATGTTTATTCTTTACAATCTGTTGAGTTAGAAAAACCTATTGGACATTCTGAGAGAAAAGATTATGAAAAACTTCAAAATCTACCAAAATGGAAAATAAAATTTGAGATTTTAGAAGTTTACAAAGGAGACAAGTATGATGACACGGCAATATCTGAAATATTTTTTGACGGAATAGATGTGCATTAAAAAAATTACGTGTGGCAACAAAGTACTGTAGTTAAAAACAAGTAAAAACTCATTAATTTTTCAATAAAAGACTTCTATAATTATTATCATAAGTTAGTCCTGATTTTGCTATTGCAAAAGCTTGTTTTAATAGCTTATTACACACCG